>Ga0302314_10003559_pt1 | contig 28681 bp, 24 predicted proteins | sample III_Palsa_N2_3_FD_200533 | JGI IMG/M metagenome (GOLD analysis project Ga0302314, IMG submission 200533) | Peat permafrost microbial communities from Stordalen Mire near Abisko, Sweden - III_Palsa_N2_3 | ecosystem: Environmental > Terrestrial > Soil > Palsa > Peat permafrost | place: Sweden...
GGGGCGGCGCCGCCGCAGATCACCAAGAGGTCGGGCCTCGCCCTGCGGAAGACCTCCATCGGCGCGGCTTCCGAGGCGGCATCCAGCGCCAGCGTGTCGACACCTCGCGTGGTCCTGGCGAGCTCGGCCAGGCCTTGCTCCTGCCTGGCGACGGCCAAGACCTGCGCGCCCTCGGCCGACGCGCGCTGCACGATCTCGCGGCCGACGCCCCGGCTCGCGCCCAGCACGACCACCTGCTTGCCCTGCAGCAATCCTTTGTCCAACGGCATGGTTCAGATCTCCTCAGGTATTTATGTTGTCGTGGAGACCGTCGCCGGCGGAAAACTCATCGGTTCGGCGAAGACTTTTTGGGTTTGGGCCGCCCCGCTGGAGCGATTGGCGGCCCGCGGCTCAGTGCTGATAGACGTCAATGTGGATCTTGTTGGTGGCTAGGTCCGCGTACCCCGAACCCCAGGCCGGTTTCGCATTGACCCACGAATAGGCGGCCGCAGCCGTCAGGAGATCGATCTTTACGGCCAGGTCGACGATCGGCTCACTGTCCGGCGGGGACCCGACGCCCTCGGCCGAGAACGCAATCCGGCTCCCGTCATCGGTTTCGATGGCGCCCCGGAGCTCGAGCTCGCGGCGCCCGTCTGGACTCACCCGCATATAGTCGATGCCGCGCATGACGCCCGTCAAGCGGCCTTTGACGGGTCCGGCGAGCGTGACGTCGAATTGAGCGCCCTGCAGCGGCACACTCTCTCGTCCTGTAAACACCGCCTCCATGTCGGAGCCGAAATCACTCACGCCGGTGATATCGAGGTCGTATTCGAAGATCTTTTCGTAGCTCATGGCTTCTTTTTCCTAAATTTCGGCGCAACCATTGCCGTCTTGGATGTTGTGGAGACCGGCGACCGCGGGGAGTTCATCGGTCGATCGCGATTTCTCGTCCCGCGATGCGGCGCGCCTGATGTCCCCTTAAGGTGCGGCGGCAACGCCGCTTGTGCTGGCGACAAACGCACTCCCCGCGATCTGGCGCCGATGGAGCACCCTTTGCTGGTCCGCGCGGGACCAACCGTCCGCGCCTCTTTGTAAGGACAGCGGGCCGACGCCAAAAATCATCGGCGCCTGGCTGTGAGGGGCTGAACACTTGGTCAGCGGTGATCCAAAAGCCGCCGCAGATGCCCGCGGCGGCAGCGATGATTTTGGGCTCGGTGCGCTGTCTTAAGTATAGGCGTGATCAGCGCCAACGTGGTGATCAACGTCCAATGAAGCGTATATCAAGTTGAATTTGCTAAGGATTTTTCATGAACCTCATCGCCGTTGATTGTGTCGTCGCGCTTGGCGCGTTGATTTTTGGCCTTGGCTTCGCCACCACGGCTCTGAGGACGAAATCGGGCGCCCTTACGGATTCCGGGTCAGATCCGGCGGCGCCTCTATATAAGTTCGTCCGCGCTCACGGCAATACCGCTGAATATGCGCCATTTCTTGCAGTATTGATCCTCTATCTCGGCGATCATAACCCAGCAACATGGGTTGTCTGGACGATGGTCGCCGCTACTCTATTTCGTTATTTATTGGTGGCGGGCATGATTTTTCCAGCGACGATGGCGCGACCCAGCCCACTGCGCGTTATCGGTGCGATCGGAACCTACTGCGCAGGCGCCGCCCTTTGCGTGGCGATGATCATCGCCCGGACCCCCCACTAAATCTGAGCAACTTCCTGGTGTTGGAGTGAAAACTTGCGATCCAAACAGCTAAAACTCGCCGCTTTCATGCGCCCTGTAAGCATCCATGCCGGATCATGGCGCTATCCAGGATCCAGTGCGGACGCCAATTTCGTCGACTCCGGCGGCGCCCGAACGCTGGCGCCATCTGGCGCCCAAGACGACCTTCGCGGTATCGATGAAGGCGCGAAGTTTCGGCTGCTTCTGGGCGTTAGCCGGGAAGTAGAGGAACAGTCCCTGCTTGGATGGCAAGTAGGGCCCCAACACCGAGATGAGTTCGCCCGACCGCAGCCATCAGGCGGTCACAAAATCGGCTGTATACGCCACGCCGGCGCCCCGTTGCGCGAACTCCACCATCGAGAGGCGGTCGTTGACCGCGATGCCGCCCGGCGGCTCGATGGTGAAGGCCGCCCCGTCAGCCTGAAACTCCCAGCAATAGACGATGCCAGCCGCCTGGGCGTGGGGACCGCCGTAGGACCGGCCTCGGAGCACTCGTCCCTTCGCGCAAGGTCATGCAGTAGATCGCCATCCAGCGGAACGCCTGAGCGGCCCGCGTTCCGCTCGACAGAGCCTTGACGAAGACGTCGTCGCCGCGGACGGACAGCGCAGCGGCTCCAGCCTGAAATTCGGCATCCTGGTCAAGGCTCCGTCGATGAACGCGGCCAGAGCTTCGCCGGCCGCGGGCGGCGACATCCCCGGGTGGAGGGCCTCGCCCTTCGGATCAAACATGGCGAGGTAGCGCTCGGCGCTGGGCACGCGCCCGAACGTCGAGAATCGCTCGATAAGGTTGTCCACCGTACGGTCGCTTCTCCAAGTCGACGCTGTTGAGGGGGTCACCTGGGGACCCGCGCTGGCCGATGGAACCGCCTGTGTCGCACCGGCTTGGTATGTCAGGCTAACCAATCTGACGCAGCCCTCAGCCATCTCAATTGGCGTCGCTCAACCGGCCGCGTTGAATGCTCGACTTCGCGGGGTTCGCCCAGTCCGCCGAGCAGCGGGATAGCTCTCCGATTCCGTCAAAATGCGCGAGAAAGCGCGCCTTCTGGCACTTACCGGAGCCCTTCAGCCGCTTCGTTCGATCCGCTAAGTCATTGAAAAGATGGTGCCGACGGACAGGATTGAACTGTTGGCCTTAGCCTTACCAACCACTGGGGCATGCTGTTCAGGGCGGGCGTGCTCTCGACCCCCCTCAGCGTCGGGTCCGAGGCCTGAGCCAGCGACAGCGAGAGCAATCCGCCCAGGCGGTCCGGCACGAAGCCACGCCGAGTGTTAGACAAATCGGCAAATAGGTGGTTGGACGGGCGTTGAACATCCAACAGAGCATCGACATCCCGCCGGGCATTCCGATCTGTGTGTTGGCCACCCAGGATTTGGTTCTCGAACCTACCGCGAATGAGGTCTCAAAGGTTGTAGGATATTCTCGGTTCGTTCACGCAAATTTGAGGTCTGCGGGACTCACATGACGGTATCCCGATCGTGAGGCCCAATAAGGCGCTGAAATATCATAGAATTTTAGCTCATGTGGTTGGTGCCGGGCCTACCAACCTTTGTCCAAGTGGAGGGTCCCCGATCGAGTCGCGACTGGAGTGCGGTCTGTCGCGCGACCACGCCGACTATATGCGGCCGCGCAATCTCGTCGGCCGTGTATCTCGGTTCACCGTGGACCTGGTTGTGTGCTCGCAATCCGGCGTGGGCCTGTTATTGCTGGACGGCTAGCCCGCGAGTTGGGCGAACCTCTGGCCGACGATCGCATCGGCCTGCGCCATGATGTTGTGGACCAGCTCGGCGCAGGTCGGAATGTCATGGATCAGCGCCTGGCTCTGGCCGGACGACCAGATCCCGCCATCCAGATCCCCGTCCGTGTAGACATTTGCCCGTCCGCGCACGCCGGCCATGAGTTCCTTCACATCGGCGAAGGTCTTGGTGGGATCCCTCTGGATCTCCGCCACCTGTTCCGAAATCGTGTTACGGGCGACGCGGGCGGTGTTGCGCAGCGTGCGGCCGACCAGAACCGTGTCGCGTTCGGTGTTCTCCACGATTTTTCGCTTCACGTTCTCGTGGATCTTCGCTTCGACCGTGGCGCAGAACCGCGTCCCCATGTTCACGGCGTCCGCGCCGAGCGCCAGCGCCGCGACGAGACTGCGCCCGTCGGCCATGCCGCCTGACGCGATCACCGGCACGTCGACCGCGTCGACCGTCGCGGGCAACAGCACGATCAGTCCGATGTCGTCCTCGCCAGGATGGCCGGCGCACTCGAAGCCGTCGATGCTGATGACGTCCACCCCGTGCTTCACCGCCGAAACCGAGTGCCGCACCGATGTGCATTTGTGGATGACCTTGACGCCGTGCTCCTTGAAGCGGGGCAGATGATCGGTCGGCGCGCGGCCGGCCGTCTCAACGATCTTGATGCCCGAGGCGATGATCGCCTCGCGATATTCATCATAGGGAATGGGGTTGATCGACGGCAGCAGCGTGAGGTTCACCCCGAACGGCTTGTTCGTGAGACGCTGGGTCTTTTCGATCTCGTCCAGAAGCTCCTTGCCCGATTTGAACATGTGGGCGGTAATGAAGCCGAGCGCCCCGGCGTTTGCCACCGCGGCGACAAGTTCGCCGTAGCCGACGCCGGTCATGCCGCCCATGACGATCGGCGTCTCGACGCCGAACATCTCCGTGATCCGTGTCTTCATTCCCGGGGTCCTCTTTGAAGGTTTCTTACTCGAACGAGATAGGGCAGGCGGGCCGCCGCGTCCAGAATGACGCTAAGTCAGGGCGCGCTGGTCAGGCCATCGTCAGCGCCGCGATATCGGCGGCGCTCGTACTGCATTCCTCCAGGATACGCTGCGTGTGCTGCCCGATCTCGGGCGCCATGCGCGGCGGGTGTTTGGTCTCACCGGCAAGCTGGAACGGGCTGTCGACGGTGCGCAGGCCCGAGCCGTCCGTGAACTCGGGCAGCAGCGCGTTGGCTTCGATCTGCGGGTCGGCGATGTGGTCGTGGATTTGGCCAACGATGCCGAAGGTGACCCCGCCGGCTTCCAGCCGCGCGCGCCAGTTGTCCCAGGTGTCCGCCGCGAAGATTTCGTCCAGCCAGGCGACCAGGATCGCCGTGTTGGCCATGCGGTCCATTGGCGTGGCGAAAAGCGGGTTCTCCAACCATTCCGGATGTCCCACGGCCCGGGCCAACAGCGGCCAGTCCCGCGCCGGGTTGGTGGTGGTGAGGATGAACAGGCGCTCGTCCAGTGTTCGGTACGTCTCCACCATGGCTCCCCGTTCGCCGCGTGGTGGGCGGGCGGTAAGCTCGTAGCCGCAGAGCGCGGCTTGCACCTGACAGGCGTTGGACCAGAGGCCGTTGGCAAGCAGGGACGTCGAGACCACGCCACCCTTGCCCGTGAGCTGGCGCCGGTAGAGCGCGGTGATGATGGCGCCGTACAGGGCCATTGCCGTAGGGTGATCGCCCATGCCGGGCATGGAGAGCGCGGGCTCGGTGTCGCCGGTGGCGCGAACCATGTCCATCAGACCGGACCTCGCCCACCAGGCCGTGGTGTCGAAGCCTGTGCGGTTCCGCTCGGGACCCTCCTCGCCGTAGGGCGTCAGCGAGGCGTAGATGAGCCGCTCGTTGTGCGGCAGCACGTCCTCGGCCCTAAGGCCCAACCGCGCGCGCACCGGGAAAGGGAAGTTGGTGATGAAGACGTCCGCCTTGACGATCAGCGCCTCCAGCACAGCGCGGGCGGCCGGCTGCTTCAGATCCAGCGCCAGGCTCTCCTTGTTGCGGGAATCCAGCGCCCAGAAGTAGTCGATGTCGTCGGGCGAGCCGCGCAGGCGAAAGAGGTTGCGGTAGGAGTCGCCGATGCCGGGCGGCTCGATCTTGATCACTCGGGCGCCGAAGTCGGACATGACGGTCGCCGCGGCGGGGCCGGCGATGAAGCTGGCGCAATCGATTACGAGAAGGTCGCTGAAAAGATCGGTCTGCATATGCCTGCTGCTCAAGACCCGTGGCGCACGCGCGCGGCCTAGCCGACCTTACCGGCCGCGGGGAGGGGCGATCAAGCAAGGACCGAGCAGCGCAACAACACCCTAGCAGCCGCCGACGATGTTGCGCGTCCTGGCCGCTGGCTTGACCCAGTTGGCGCGCGGGAAGCTCGCCAAGAGCAGTCATGTAGCAGCGACGACCGCGACCACTTGCTTCGCGGTAAGCTGAACCTGCGGTGACAAAGCCCCAAGGCCGCGTCGCCAGTTCGCGGCTACTCGTTCAGCATCGGCTCGGCGTCGGCGATCCGGTCCTGAGGTTTGCGCAGCAGCAAGACCAGCGGGATCGCCGCCAACGTCGCCAGGAACATCAGATGGAAGACGTCGACATAGGAAACCATCGACGCTTGGCGAGTCACCTGTCCGTCCAGCGCGGCCATTGAGGCCTGACTGCCAAGGCTGGGCCGCGCCAAGGGATTATAAAGCGTCAGCCCCTCGGTCAGCCTGGCGTGCACGACCTGGGTGTTGCGGACAAACACGGCTTCCATGATCGAGATGCCGGCTGCGTTGCCGAGGTTTCGGACCAAGGTGAAGACGCCGGTGCCGTCGCCTCTGAGTGACGGCGACAGCGTGGCGAACGCCAAGGTGGTCATCGGCAGGAAGATGAAGCCCATGCCCAGGCCCTGCACGACGCCGGTCCAGACCATCGAGAATGAGTCCATCTGCAGACTGAAGTGACTCATGCCCAGGAAGGAAAGCGCGAACAGGCCAAGACCCGACATGATGAGCAGTCGCGTGTCGACACGCCCCACCAGGCGGCCGGCGAAAAACATCGAGACCAGGCTGCCGATTCCGCGCGGCGCCTGGACCAGGCCGGCCGTCATCACCGGATAGCCCAGCAGGGTTTGCGTCATCCCGGGCAGCAGCGCCATGACGGAAAACATCAAGAGTCCGACCGCCATAGCCAGTCCCGTCGCGGTTATGAAATTGCGATCCCTCAGGAGTTCGACGGGCAGGAAGGGCTTGGCGACCGTGAAGGTGTGAAAGGCGAACAGGACCAACGCGACCGCGGCGACAGACGCCTCGATGACGATCTCCGGCGAGCTGAACCAGTCATTGTTCTGACCGCGATCGAGGAACAGCTGAAAGGCGGCCAGCATGGTCGACAGCAGGGTGAAGCCCATGAAATCGAAGCGGACCTTACTCGGGGCCTTGTGCTCGTGCAGGAAGCTCGACACGCCCAGGACACACAGCACCCCTACCGGCAGGTTGATGTAGAAGACCCAACGCCAACTGAAATCATCCGTCAGCCAACCCCCCAGGACGGGCCCTACGATCGGGGCCACCATGATGCCCATGCTCCAGATCGCCATGATCGGCCCGCGCTCCTCGAGCGGATAGGCGTCCAGCATGACCGCCTGGGAGAGCGGCGCCATGGCCGCGCCGAACGCGCCTTGCAGCACGCGAAACAGCACGATCTGTTCGAGATTTTGCGCCGCGCCGCACATCGCCGAGGCGATCGTGAAGCCGATGATGGAGACCAGGAACACCTGCTTGCGGCCAAACCGCCCCGCGAGCCAGCTCGTCGTCGGCGTCATGATGGCGGCGGCGATGATGTAGGAGGTCAGCACCCAGCTGATCTGATCGGCTGAAGCCGACACGGATCCGGCCATATGCGGCAGCGCCACATTGGCGATAGTCTGGTCGAGCACGGTCATAATCATCGCCAGCATGATCGAGATCAGGACCATGGTGCGATTGACGGCCGGCTCGGTGATGGTCTTGGCGTTCAAAGGCCCTGGTCTTTCCCGATCAAGCGCTCGTCTCATTGCGCCGCCCGGACAGCATCCAGCGCAGCCGAATGAAGCCCGTTTCCCCTAGAGGCTGCGTGAAAACAGGCGCGTCAGCAATGTCTTGCGAACAACCCGGTCCGGACGCCGGATAAAAATCGCGCTGGCCAACGCACGCGATGCCCGCAGCCGATCGTTTCCTTGAGGCGTCTTGTCGCCAAAACCAGACATGCCGACGGCCGACAATCGGGTGAACTTTGACCGCGAGCGCGCCATGGCCGCCGTCCGATCGCGAATCAGCGATCGACCGACGCGAACTGGCCCTGTCGCTCTCTAGGCCGCGCCCGCGCGTCCAGCCGGGATCGTGGACATGGACAGCGCCGCCTCCAACGCCGCGAACAGGCGTTCGACCTCGATCGGCTTGGCGACGAAGCCATCCATCCCCGCGGCCAGGTATTCGTTCACCTGGTGGGTCATGGCGTTGGCGGTGAGCGCCACGATCGGGGTGCGGCGGCGGCCCTGGGCCAGCTCGCGCTCGCGGATGAAACGGACGGCGGTGGGGCCGTCCATGCGCGGCATCTGCACGTCCATCAAGATCACGTCCCAGTCCTCGGACTCCCAGGCGGCCACGGCGTCGACGCCATCGCCGACAATGACCGCCTCGACGCCCATCTGAGAGAGCAGGGTCTTCAAAACCAGCTGATTCACCGGGTTGTCCTCGGCCGCCAGCAACCGCACGCCCGCATGGTCCGTTGCGGTGGGCTGGGCGCGCGCCGCCGCCCTGGGTGAGGCGGCCTTGCGCATGGCCCGCTCGAGGCGAGGCAGCGGCAGGGTGGCGACGAAGGTTGACCCTTCGCCCTCGGCGCTCCTGGCTTCGATTTGGCCGCCCATCAGCTCCGACAGCTCGCGGCAGATGGCCAGACCCAGCCCCGTGCCGCCGAACCGCCGGGTGGTCGAGGCGTCGGCTTGGGCGAACTTCTGGAACAGCGCCGCCTGCTGGGTTTGGGACATGCCGATGCCGGTGTCGGCGACGGTAAGGGTGAGCGTGCCGCGGCGGCGGCCGACGGTCACCGCTACGTGGCCTGTCCCGGTGAACTTCAGCGCGTTGGAGATCAGGTTGTTCAGGATCTGGCGCACGCGGGTGGCGTCGCCCAGATAGACCCCCGACGCGGCGCGGGTCACCGTCAGGTCGAAGGCGACGCCCTTCTGGGCGGCGACCGCCGAGAACGCGGCATAGGCGCCCGCCGCCACGGCGGCGACGTCGAACTCCGCCTCCTCCAGCTCGAGCCGGCCGGCTTCGATCTTGGAGAGGTCGAGCACGTCGTTCAGTACGGCCAGCAGCGTCTCGCCGGATTGGCGGATCACGTCCAACCGCTCCCGCTGCGCCAGTTCCATCGGCCCGGCGGCCATCGCCTGGGCCATGCCGAGCACCCCGTTGAGCGGGGTGCGGATCTCGTGGCTCATGGTGGCCAGGAAAGCGCTCTTGGCGCGGGTGGCGGCTTCGGCCTCGTCCTTGGCTTGGATCAACGCCTGTTCGGCCTGCTTGCGCGCGGTGACGTTCTGCATCGCGCCGATCAGCCGGCGGGTCGCGCCGTCTTCGCCCCGTATCGCCTGCATCACCTCGGCGATCCAGAACTCCTCGCCGCTGTCGCGCAGCACGCGGTACTCGACCTCGTAGGGCGCGCCTTCCTCGTGGAAGCGGCGCGACGCCTCGGCCACAAGGTCGCGATCGCGCGGATCGACAAAGCGCCCGGTGCTGTCGGAGAACACCGCTTCGGTCACCGCCTTGTCCTCGGCCTCGTCGAGCGGGAACAGCGTCTTGCCGGCGGTGACGATCGAGCGGCGCTTGTAGTCGATGTCGTAGACCTGCAGGTTGGCCATCTCGGTGGCCAGTTGCAGCCGCTGTTGGGTGCGCTCCAGGCTGCGCATGGCCGCGACCGTCTCGGTGACGTCGTGGGCGGCGCTGACCACGCCGGCGATCTCGCCGGTCTCGTCCCGCCAGGGCGTCATCTCGAGGTCCATCCACTTGCGCTGGTCGCCGGCGATCACGCGAACGCGGGGATCCTTGACCATCTCGCCTGAGAGGCTCCGCTCGAAGTGGTCCTTGAAGTAAGCGAACGCCTCGGGGACGATCTCGTGCAGCGTGCGGCCGACGGCCTCGGACTCGGTCAGGCCGAACTTCTCCAGCCAGCGCGGCGTGGCGGTCAGCACCCGCAGGTCCCGGTCGGTCATCACCGACTCGATGGGCACGGAACCGACGAAAGCCGACATCACCTTGCGCGCGGCGCGCAGCTCGCGGTCGCGCTGGGCGGCGGTCTCGGTGGCGCGGGCGCGCTCGCACTCGTCTGCGACGCCGTCGGCCAGGTCCTGCAGCCGCGCGGCCAGCATCTTGTCGTGGGCGCGTGGCGCGTGGCTCATCACCGTCAGCACCCCGATGGTCGCGCCATCGGCCAGGCGCACCGGCGCGCCAGCCCAGAACCGGGCATGGGGGCGTGCGCCATCGAGTTCGGGATCGGGCTCGCGGTCCGCGACCCAGATCGCCCGCCCGCGGTCGATCACGATCCGGACGCCCCGCGCCGGCGTTCCGGTGCCGACCAGGCTGCCGCCGCTGCGCCACACGCGCTCGCCGTCGACCAGTACGACACTGGCCTCGGCGCCGCCGAACAGCGCCTCGGCGATCCGCGTCGCGCGATGGAACGCCGGCAGCGCCGGGCTCATCCCGTACGGCGGACTGCTCGCCTTCGCGTCCATGTCTACAACCCCGCTACCCAAACACGTTTTGACGCATGGCGCTGAAGTCCAGGTTAAGAGGCCATGCGCGGCGAGGTTCGCGGTAGATTCTGGAGTGGCGGGATGAGCTAGCGGCCGGTGAACGACGGCGAACGCTTTTCGACGAAGTGCGCCACCCCCTCCTTGAAGTCTTCGCTGACAAAGCTTCCCACCATGTCGGCGTTGGCCGCGTCGATGGCTTCGCCAAGCCCCTGGAACTGGGCGTTCCAGATCTCTCGCTTCATTTCCCGAAGGGATCGGGGCGAGACCTCGGTGGCGAGCATCCGCGCATAGGCCATGACCTCATCCTCGAACCGCTCGTGCGGAATGACGCGGTTCACAAGGCCCATGGCCCCTGCCTCGGGCGCCAGAAAGGTGCGGGCCGAGAACAGCAGGTCGGCGGCGTTGGCCATCCCGACCAGCCGCGGCAGCAGCCATGAAATCCCGTGTTCGGCGATCAGCCCGCGGCGGGAAAAGGCTGTGGTGAACTTCGCCGTATCGGAGGCGAAACGCACGTCCGCATATAGCGCCATCACCAGTCCCAGGCCCGCGCACGCGCCGTTTATGGCCGCGATGATCGGCTTGGGCACGGCTGGGAAGTAGGAATACTGGCGCTGGAAGTCGCTGCGCGAGGTCGGATCGAAGGGTCTTGGGCGCCTGGGCGTCCCCGCCGACGCGGGCGCTTCGGTTGGCGCCGATCCGGCCTGGCCCGAGGCCACGGTGGATTGCAGCCCCTTCATGTCGGCGCCCGCGCAGAAGCCGCGGCCGGCGCCGGTGAGCACGATCACCCTGACCGCGTCGTCGCCTCCGGCCCGCGCCATCGCCTCGCGCACCTCCCGCTCCATCTCGGCGCGCCAGGCGTTGAGCTGGTCGGGACGATTGAGGGTCACCACCGCGACCCCGTCCTCGACCGCGTAGATGATGTCCAGGTAGCTCATCGTCTCTCCCCGTTTCTGACCTCGGCGCATCGTTTGAGCGCCGCCGACCGGCTGTCAACGGCGGCGATCGGCGCCGCCGTTGCTTCGGAAAAATCGTCGCCCGCTAACCCCGTTCGCCAACCCGGCGCGTAGTGGGTCATGTAACGGCTCAAGGAGGCGCACGTGACGTCAGCGAATAGTGCAAAAACATCCCTGCGACGTCGGACGATTTTGGCGACGGCGATCGCGGTGATCGGCCTTGCCGGCGCGGCGAAGACCTTTGCCGACGCCGATCCCGTGGACCTGAAAGTGGTGGATCGCGACACGGGCCAACCGCTGCGGATCTGGCGCCATCACGGGCGTCTGTTCGTCGCGGGCGAGCCGGGCGCGCGCTATAGCCTGCGCGTGACCAATCACACCGATGCTCGCGTGCTGGTGGTCATGTCGGTCGATGGCGTCAACATCCTCACCGGCGAGACGGCCAACTACGACCAGAGAGGCTATGTGTTCGGCGCCTATGAGGCGTACGACGTGAGCGGGTGGCGCAAGTCCAACACCGAGGTCGCCGCTTTCACCTTCGCCCCTCTCCCGCAATCCTACGCCGCCCGCACCGGTCGGCCCAGCGACGTTGGGGTCATCGGCATGGCCGTCTTCAAGGAACAGGCCGCTGTCCAGGCCCCCCAAGACGTTGCGGCCGCGATCCGACCGGAATGGCGGGAGGGCGGGACCCGTGGTCCTTCCGACAGCGCGGCCTCCGACGCTTCACGGCGGGCCATTCCCGCTCCGGCGCCGCCGCTAAATATACCCCCAGCGCCGCGCGTCGCCTCGGCCCCGATGACAAGCGGCGTGCTGGCGAGGCGGCAAGACGAGAAATTGGGCACGGCGCATGGCGTGCGAGAATGGTCGGTGGTGAACATGACGACGTTCGAGCGGGCGACGCCCTATCCGCAAAGCATTCGACAGATCGAATACGACACCTATGACCACCTGGTCGCGAGCGGCGTGATACGCCCGCCGCGTTACGCGGAGCGCCGGCCCCGGCCCTTTCCGTCGGATCCCGACGCGGCGGGATATGTCCCAGATCTGCCGGAAGAGCCTTAGGCCTTTGCGCGCTCGAGCGTGCGGCGGCTAGACTGGGCCTCGATGGACCTGGATCCCGCGGACGACGCCGACCTGCTGCGCGCTCACGGCGCCGGCGATCCGCATGCCTTCGCGCGGCTCTACGACCGGTATGATCGCCCATGCTTTCAGTTCATCCGCGGAATGCTGGGAGCCTCGCACGCCGACGCCGCCGAGGATCTGCACCAGGAAACCTGGATATCGATCTCGAAAAACGCGGCCGCCTTCGATCCGCGTAAGGCGCGTTTTCCCGCCTGGTTGTTCACCATCGCGCGCCACAAGGTCTTGGACCACTTTCGCAGGCAAAAGGTGGTCATTTTGGCGTCTGCACAGGATGATGCGGCGATGATGGTCCGCGACCCGGGGCCGACGCCTCAGGAGCAGGTGGAGTCGCGCGAACTGGCGCAAAAGCTGGTCAACGCCGTCGAGGCCCTGCCGCTGGCGCAACGCGGCGTCTTTGTCATGTTCGCCCAGGTGGGGCTGTCTTTGGAGGAAATCTCCAACGCCACGGGCGTCGGCGTGGAGACGACCAAGAGCCGGCTGCGCTACGCCCGCGCCACGCTGCGACTGGCGCTTGCTGCTGAAAGGTCGACTCATGTCTGATCACGACGCCGCGCCCGATCCGATCGACCAGGCCTATGTTCAGGCCGAGGCGGTCCTGAGCGACGACGAAGCGCGCGCGGCGCGGCGCGCGCGGGTGCTGGCCGCCGTTGCGCGCGAGCCGGTAACGCCGCCCGCGGCGACCTTCTCCTCCATACGGCGTCCCGCTTGGCGGCGAGGCGGCTGGCTGGCGGCGGCCAGCATCGCGGGGCTGGGCGTGTTCGTCGCCGCCCATCTCTACCAACCAGCGCTGCGCCAACCGCTGACCGACGCGGCGGCGCCGGCGGTCCAGACGGCCGCGGGCCCGAACCAGGCCTCCCGGGGAATCGCAGCCTCGCCGACCCGCTCCGCCGGGGTTCCGTCGCGGACGCCGCCGCCGACGCCCCGGGCATTTGCCGCCGCCCCGCTGACCGCGACGCCCGCTCCCGCCGACGTCCAACCGGTCGCGCCGCCGCCACCCCTCCTCATGATCCCGCCGGCGCCCAAGGCCTTCCCCGCCGCGCCGGCCCCTGCGCCGCCCCCTCCGGCCGCCGTCGTCGCGGCCGAGCGGGGCTCCTTGCTCCCCGCGCCCAATGACCAGCGACCGCTCCTGGGCGGCGCGAGCGATGAAGCGGTCGATGCGCAAGGTGTGACGCGCGGGGCCGCGATGCGGGCGTCGCGTCAGGCCATCCCGTCTCCGCCGCCCGCCGCCCCGCTGACCCGGTTTGAGTCGTCCGCTCGACCGCGGTCTGATCAGGCGGCGAGGCTACGCGCCGCCGCCGCCGCCGGCCGGATCGCCGAACTCGAAACCCTTCTGGCCCAAGGGGTCCCCGTGGACACGCCGGACGCGGACGGGAATACCGCCCTGATGAAAAGCGTCAAGGCCGACCACCCTGCCGCCGCCGCCCTCTTGCGTGGCCGCGGAGCCAGCCTGGACCACAAGAACCGCGCGGGTGAGTCCTCGAGAGACATCGCGACGGCGAAAGGCGACCCGGAACTCAACCAAGCCCTTGGCTTGGGGCCGTAGACCATGACGGTGCGGACGCGGTCCGCCGGCCGCTTAGTCATTCCGCTCGCGCCGCTACGCCGTTTCGGCCAAAGACAGCCGCTGGCGATACGCGGCCGGGGTTTCGTTGAAGACCCGCCGAAACAGGCCGATGAACGCGCTGGCGGTCGCATACCCCAGGTCGAGGGCGATCGTGTTCACCGCTTGACCCGCGGCCAGCATTTCCAAGGACCTTAGAAGGCGTGCGCGCTGGCGCCAGGCGGTGAAGCTGAACCCGGTTTCGGCGACGAACCGGCGGCTGAGCGTGCGCGAGCTGACGGCGGCCCAATCGGCCCACGCTTCGAGGTCGCGCGCGTCGGCGGGATCGTCGATCAGCGACTGCGCGACCCGCATCAGGCGCGCATCCTTGGGCAGCGGGAGACCGAAGGGTTCGACGGGCAGGCTTCCGATCTCGTCCAGGATCACGCGCGCGATCCGCTCGCTCCTGGCGTCCGTCGGCCCTTGCGGCCAGGTCGCCGCGCGCAACACCGCCTCGCGCAGCAGCCCGGACGTTCGGATCGTGCAAGGACGCCTCGGCAGGTCGCCGCAGGCCTCCTCGGCGACATAGACGACAAATCCGTCGAAAGCCCCGTGCGAACGGGCCGAATGTCGATGAAAGGGCGGAAACCAGGCCGCATGGATCGCCGGCACGATCCAAACGCCCTCCTCGGTTCCGATCGACAACAGACCTTTCAGCGACCCCAGGAGCTGGCCTTGCGGATGACGGTGCGGCGCCGAGATGCGCTCTGTCGCCTGATGGCCCGCCGCCACCGCCAGCGTGCGACCGAGGGGAAAGGCGATGGCGGGTCGGCCGAGATCGGACATGGCGTCTATCAGCTATTGATTGGCTTGCACGTCTTATCGCCGCCAGCGCAGCCCTGCTACTCAATTGGGCGTTAAGGACATTCGCCGTGCGCGAATGTCGTGGCCAAAGCCGTGAAGGGTGCGAATTTGTCTGTGCTCGATCCTGCATCGCAGGCCGTCGTCGACCGGCTGCAAGCCAAGGCGCGCGCCCAGATGGGCGCCCTGATCCGCCATTATCTGCCCATGGCGACCCGGCTCCTGACAGGGCGTCCGATCGGCGTTTCGAGCGATATGAGTTTCTACGACGACAAGCTTCTGTCCATCGAGCCGGGACAGGGTGAGTTTTTATATCTGCTGGCCCGCGCCAAGACCGTGCGGTGCGCCGTCGAGTTCGGCACCTCGTTCGGCGTCTCGACCATCTATCTGGCCGCCGCGATCCGCGACGCCGGCGCGGGCGGGCGCGTGATCGGCACGGAGCTGGCGCCGGGAAAGGTGGCGGCCGCGCGAAGCAACATCGCCGCCGCCGGTCTGGCTCCGCACGTAGAGATCCGCGAAGGCGATGCACGGACCACCCTGCGCGCGTTGGACGAGCCGGTGGACCTTCTGCTTCTGGACGGCTGGCCGGCGCTGGCGACGGACGTGCTGCAAATCGTCGAATCCCGCCTGGCCGACGGCGCGTTTGTGATCGTCGACAATGTCGGCCAATTCCGCGCCGACCTGCGCGCCGTGACCGAGCGCCTCACCGCCAGCCCGGCCTACCGCTCATCGCGGCTTCCGCTGAGAGGGGGCACATTGGTGGGCGTTTACGATGCGTCTGCTAAGCCGGCGAGTTAGGTGGCTTGGCTTGCACTGGACAACGTCGCCGCGCGCAGATGTTTGGCCGAGCGCGCCCGCAGGTCCCGCAGGATTTCGTGCGCGGCGTTGTGGCCCGGCGCGCCGGTGACCCCGCCGCCGGGGTGGGTTCCCGATCCGCACATGTAGAGGCCGCGAATGGGCGCGCGATAGTCGCCATGACCAAGGGCCGGCCTGGCGGCGTAGAGCTGATCGAGGGTCAAGGCGCCATGGAAGATATCGCCGCCGGTGAGCGCCAGTTTTCGCTCCAGATCCAGCGGCGAAAGGATCATCCGGCCCAGCACCGCGCCTCTGAAATTGGGCGCGTATGAGGTCACGGTGTCGATGATCAGGTCGGCCGCAGCCTCGCGATGATCGTCCCAGTTCGACCCGTCGGGCAGGGTGGGGGCGAACTGCTGGCAGAACAGGCTGGCGACATGCTGGCCCGCCGGCGCCAGGCTGTCGTCCAGGACGCTGGGGATATGCATCTCGATGGCCGGGCGCCGGGCCCAGCCGTGCATGCGGGCGTCCATATAGGCCTGGTCGAGATAGTTCAGGGACGGGGCGATGACGATGCTGGCCCCGTGCTGTTCGGCCAGGCCGTCGCTGGGCTTGCAGGTGAAATTGGGCAGTTCGGACAGGGCGACGTTCATGCGGAAGGTGCCCGACGCGCAGCGCCATCCGCGCATCCGGTCCTTGAACTTCTCGTCCAGGTGTTCGGGCGCCACCAGCTTTTCGAACAGCAGCTTGGGGTTCAGGTTGGAGACGACGACGCGGGCGGAAAGGTCTGAGCCGTCTTCCAGCACCACGCCGCTGGCCTTGCCGTTCAACACGGCGATCTCGCGGACGGGCGCGTCCGTGGAAACCTCGACGCCCGCCTCCAGGCACGCCGCCAGCATGGCCTGGGTGATCGCGCCCATGCCGCCGATGGCGTGGCCCCAGGCGCCCTTCTTGCCGTTCACCTCGCCGAACACGTGGTGCAGCAGCACATAGGCGGAGCCCGGCGTATAAGGGCTGGCGTAGTTGCCGATGGTGGCGTCGAAGCCGAGCAGGCCCTTCAGCACGTCGGTCTCGAACCACTGATCCAGGATGTCGCCGGCGCTCTTGCCGAACAGGTCCAACAGGTCGGCCTGGCCCTGGACCCCCATCCGGCGCACCTGATTGGCCAGACCCAAGCCGCTGAACAGGTCGCGCGCGCCCTCGGCGGGGTTGGGCGGGGTTTTCAGCAACAGGCTGCGCAGCAGTTCGACGCTGCCGTCCAGGTGGGCGTGAAACGCGTCGAGCTTCTCCGCATCCGCCGGCGACCAGCGCGCGACCTCGCGTCTCGATCGCGCCGGGTCCTTGTCCAGGATCAGATAGCGCCGGTCGTCCACCGGCGAGAAATAGGACAGGGGCCGGATCACCACCTTCAGGCCATGCCGCGCCAGCTGCATGTCGGCGATGACTTTCGGGTTGAGCAAACTGACCGAATAGCTGGCCACCGAGTTGCGAAAGCCCGGGTGGAATTCCTCGGTGATCGCCGCCCCGCCGACGATGCCGCGCCGCTCCAGCACGCGCACCTTGTAGCCGGCGCGGGCGAGGTAGAAGGCGCAGGTCAGGCCGTTATGCCCGCCGCCGACGATGATCGCGTCATAGCTCATAGGGCGGCCTTCAGTTCGGCGACATAGCGCTCGACATAGTCGCGCGTGCCCGGCTCCATGAGCGAGAACGGCCCCGGCCTATAGTGGCGGGACAGGACCCCCGCCTGGTTGGTCTCGATGATCCGCTTGTCCGCCTGGCTGGTGACGTCCCAAAGCCAAGTCAGGCGCTGGACGTCGTAGTCGCGCCCCTCCTGGGCGTCGCCGCGCACCAGCCACATCACCTCCATCTGGGTGTCCAGCACGCCGCGCGGAATGAAGCGATAGATCACCCCATAGTCCGGATAGGCCAGGAAGGCGCTCAGGAAACCGAGTTCGCCGAACATGCAGTGGTTGTCCAGGGGCCCCATCACGGGCGCGATCGTCCGGCCGTCGGCGCTGCCGCTGTCGCAACCTTCGCTCAGGACGGAACGCATGACGCGCACGACCTCGCGCCCGTCGGGCCTCGACGACCATTCCTCGGTGTCCCTGAAATCCGCGCCGGCCTCGGGTTCGGTGTTCAGGCTCCGTCCGCCGGGGCGGGCCAGCGCGTGCAGCACCGAGAACTCCGGGTGGGCCGGCGCGCAGTGATAGCACTCGTGATAGTTCTCCAGCGCCAGCTTCCAATTGGCGCCGACGCGATAGAGCGCGCGGTGGGCGATCTTGGTCGTGGGCCAGCCATAGCGTTCGGCCATTTCGGCCAGGGCTGGCGCGGCGAGGCTGAGGTCCGGCGGGTTGTCGCCGAAGCTGATGAAGATCAAGCCGCAGATCTCGGCCAGCGGCAGGGGATGCAGGCCGTGGGCGGCGGGATCGAACCCGGGCGGCATTTCCCGCGCTGCCCGCAGCCGCCCGTCCAGGCGATAGCTCCAGGCATGATAGGGACAGACCAGCACCGTCGCCGATCCGCGCGCGCCGACGCAGATGCGCGAGCCGCGATGGCGGCAGACATTGGCCATGGCGCGCAAGGTTCCATCCTCGCCGCGCGCCACGATGGCCGACTCGTCGCCCAGTTCGGCGGTGATCCAATCCCCCGCCTCGGCGACCTCGCTCACGTGACCGACAAAGGTCCAGCGTCCCAGCAACAGGTCCAGATCGCGCGCGAACACGGCCTGGCTGGCGTAGAAGTCCCGCGCCAGCGCGTGGCCGGGACGGTGGGCGGCGATGAGGTCGTGAAGAGACAAGCGGCGGTCCCGGATGGCGTCGGCGAGGATTCTCGGAACGAGTTATCCCTGACGCGGCCGATCACCGCCAGCCCGCGCATCGGGCCAGCCAACAGACCTACCTCAAGGCGCCGTCAGTGTTCGCCGTAAGGCCTCAAGGTCAGCTCGCCGATCCCCGCCGCCACGTTCAGGCCGGTGGCGCCTTCGATGCTCAGCGGCTGCAGGGCGATGCTCTTGCTGGAGCCGCCGATCAGGGCGTTGGCGCCAACCCCGACGCCGACCGCGCCTTCCGCGGTCGCTCCGCCATAGTGGCCGGCCAGAATGCCGGGTCCATGCATGTTGGTCGGCGCGACCACCGCCCAGATCAGAACCGCGGATTGCTGATACCCCACATCCACGCCGAACTTCGAGATGGATCCTTCATAGCGCTCGGATCGCTCGCCGTTCGAGAAGGTGCACCGAACCTCGTGCGAAGAACCAAATATAAAGCCCCAACCGCTGCTTTCATGGCACGACAATGTACCGATCTTCACCCCGTCGGCATGGGCCTGCTGCCCCAATCCAAGTCCGCCGATCAAGGCGGCGCACGCCAATAGCTTGTTCATTCTGGGGCTCCTTCGCCGTGAGTTGAAACAATCGTGGTCGCACGCACCACTAAACGCCCCGCGTGCGGCCTCGGTTCCAATCCCGGGAAGGACGAGTGGGCCGCCGTGCGGCGCCGGTCAGGACATCAGCGCCGCCGCGGGCCTCGAATTCGTCATCGGCAGGCGGCCGCGCATGCAGTCTCGCGCCGCGACGCAGGGCGCGGCCGTGGCCGCGCCCTGACCCCTTGCGTCGATCTGGAAATTGTCCTCTGAACCCTCCGCCCGCCCCTCAAACCTGACGCCCCAGGCTTTGGCCGGGCGTCTCGCCGCTGAAGCGGGCGATGGTCCAGGTCCTGAAGGTGGCGATCACCGGATCGGCCAGATCCTCGGGGTGGAATTTCAGATAGTATCCGTAGCCGTCCTCGAACGAGGCGTCGAAGGGCGCCACAAGCTCGCCCGTGGCCAGTTCCGCGGCGAACATGTCGAGGTCGGCCAACGCCACGCCCGCGCCCGACCGGGCGAATTGGACGGCCGAGAGGGCGGTGTCGAATGAGAACCCGCGGTCGGTGTCCAGCGACAGCCCGCATTGCTGCGCGAAATTGGTCCACAAAAGGCCGCGTGGCTCGCCCTCGAGCTTCACGTGCAAGAGCTCGTTGTCCGCCAGGAATTGACCAAGGTTCTTGCCCTGATGGTTGCGCGCCAATTCGGGGGAGCAGACCGGCGTCACCCGGACCATCCATAAAAGGTCGGTCACCTTGTCGTCGACATGGGGCCGATCATAGACCACCGCCACGTCCAGCTCCTGGGCGGGCAGGCCGGTGACGTGGCTGGAGGAGACATCGATCAGGATGTCCGGGAACTCCCGGTGAAAATCGCGCAGCATCGGCAGCGCCATGTGATTGAGCAGCGAGGGCGGCATGTGGACGCGCAAGGTGCGGCCGGCGCGCGAACCCTCGCGGATGGTGTTCAGCACCTGCTCCAGCCGGTCGAAGGATTTCTGCACCACCGGCAGCAACGCCTGTCCGGCCGTGGTCAGGGCCAGCCGATGCGGCCTCCGCTCCAGCAGCTGCTTGCCCAGCAGGTCTTCCAGACTGATCACGTGTCGGCTGAGCGCGCTTTGGGAGACATGCAGCGCGTTGGCGCCGGCCGTGAAGCTCAGATGCTGGCCCACCGCGTCGAAGGCGCGCAGCGCGTTCAAAGGCAGCCATCGCCGATTGATCAACAGGACGCCCTCGCCGGTTTGCCGTTGGACCTGGCCGATAGTCGCCCGAAGCGTCGCCGGAGAGAAGCGTCGCCAGAAAAAAGACAGATAGGCTCATGAGGAAATGCGATGCGCCGTGCGCCGGCGGTCATGGCAAGGTCCGTCGCGTGTGACGGAGGCCCTATGCCCGACCTGGAGCGGATCGAAGACCTGTTTCGGCGGCGCAAGCCCGGCCACAGCCTGCCCCAGGGCCTCTATAACGATCCCGACGCCTTCGCCTTCGACATGGAGGCGATCTTTAGCCGATCCTGGCTGCTGGTCGGCCTGGACGTGGAATTGCCCAAACCCGGCAGCTACCTGGCCCTGACGCTGGGGCGCTGGCCGATCCTCATCGTGCGCGACCGCACAGGAGAGTTGGGGGGGTTCCACAACACCTGCCGCCACCGCGGCGCTCAGATCTGCGCGGACGGACAGGGCGCCGCCGCGCGACTGGTCTGCCCCTATCACCGCTGGACCTATGAGCTGACCGGCGAGTTGGTCCACGCCGCGCGCATGGGCGAGGATTTCGATCCCGCCGCCCACGGCCTGAACCCCATCCGGGTCGAGAGCGTCGGCGGCGTTCTCTATGTCTGCCTCGCCAAAAACCCCCCGCCGATCGCGGATTTCCACGAGAAGTTCGCGCCGTTGATCGCGCCCCACAATCTTGGGGACGCCAAGCTCGCCTTCCAGAGCACCCTGGTGGAGAAGGCGAACTGGAAGCTGGTCATGGAAAATGCTCGCGAGTGCTACCACTGCGAGCGACAGCACCCGGAGCTGGCCGGCAGTTTTCCGGTCTCGGCCGGCGCCTATTTCGACTTCGGCGAAGACCCACGGGTCGAGGCCTACAACGCCCGGATGGCGGCGGCCAAACTGCCGATGGGGCCGGTGGAAGGCGAGTGGTGGGAGGCGATCCGCTTCCCCTTGAACGAAGGTTTCCTGTCGATGACCGTGGACGGCCGTCACGTGGTGAAAAAACTGATGTGCGAAGCCGGCGACGGCGACATCGGCACTCTGCGCTGGGCGGTCGAGCCGCACGGCTTCTGCCATGCCGCGTCGGATCACCTCTTCATGTTCAGCGCCTTTCCCGTGTCGCCGGACGAGACCCATGTCGTTGGCAAATGGTTCGTGCACAAGGACGCCCAGGAAGGGGTCGACTATGACGTCGAGAGCTTGGCGGCGCTTTGGACCACGACCAACCTGCAGGACCGCGCGCTGGTCGAGAACAACCAGCGCGGCGTCAACTCCCCCGGCTATACGCCTGGCCCCTATTCCCGGGACGCCGAGTCCCTCGCGATCCGTTTCGTGGACTGGTATTGTGCGCGGGCGAACGGCTTCTTCGCCGAGCAGCCGGCCAGGCGCGGCGAACCCACGCGCGTCCACGCCGTGGCGGATCGCTGAGCATGGCCGACCATCCGAGCGGCCTGCATCCTGAGACCCTGGCGATCAGCTTCGGCTACGATCCGGCGCAAGCGATGGGCGCCGCCAAGCCGCCGGTGTTTTTGACCACAACCTACGTCTATCCCAGCGCCGGGCACGCCAAGGCGGTGCATGAGGCCTATTTCGATGGCGCGCCCGCGCCGGACGGCGGCGGATACATCTATTCGCGGCTGAATCACCCCAATCTGGACATGGTCGAGCGGCGGTTGGCGGCCTTGGACCGGGGCGAGGACGCCGCGGTCTTTTCCAGCGGCATGGCGGCGATCAGCGCCGTGACCCTGCAGAACTTGCGACCCGGCGACGCGGTGCTGCACAGCCGGCCGATCTATGGCGGCGCCGACAACCTGTTCTACAACCACCTTGCCGCCTTCGGCGTGCGCCCGGTCGGCGTCGACGACGCCTTGAGCGAGGCCTCGATGAACGCGGCGGCGGACGCGGCGGGCAGGGAAGGACCGATCGGCCTGATCATGCTGGAGACCCCCGCCAATCCCACCGCCTCCATCGCCGACATCTCCCTGGCGGTGCGCATCGCCAACCGGGCCGGCGAGCGGCAGGCCGGCCGCCGGCCCCTGGTCAGCGTCGACAACACGTTCCTCGGCCCCTTCGTCCAGACCCCGCTCGCCCACGGCGCCGACCTGACCATCACCGCGCTGACCAAATATTGCGGCGGCCATTCCGATTTGCTCGCGGGCGGGGTCAGCGGCGCCAAGGCCCTGGTCGAGCCGCTGAAAAAGCTGCGCATGGTGCTGGGCTCGCACCTGGACCCCTTCTCCAGCTGGCTGCTGTTGCGCTCGCTGGAAACGCTGCCCCTGCGCACCGAGCGCGCCGCCTCGAACGCGCTCAAGGTCGCGACCTTTCTGCGCGACCACCCCAAGATCGCCAGCTTGACCTATCTCGGCTTCATTCCGGCCAGCTCTCTCGCCCGCGCGGCGCTGGACCGACAGGCGTCGGGAACCGGCTCGACCTTCTCGTTCAACCTCAAGGGCGGCGAGGCCGAAGCGTTCCGCATGCTGAACCGGCTCAAGGTGATGCGCATGGCGGTGAGCCTCGGCGGATCGGAGACCCTGATCTGCCATCCCGCCACCACCACCCACTATGCGACGCCCAGGGCGCGGCGCGAGGAGACGGGCATCGGCGACGGCACGGTGCGGATTTCCGTGGGCCTGGAGCACCCGGACGACCTGATCGCCGATCTCGCCCAGGCGCTGGAGGCCGTGTGATGGCTCAAACCGACCCCTGTTCGATCGCCGGCAAGTTTCAGCCGCCCAAGCAGCGCTTCGAGGTGGTGGTGGTCGGCGCGGGCCAGGCCGGCGCGCAGGCGGCGATCGACGCGGCGCGGGACGGCAAGTCCGTTCTGCTGGTGGATGAAAACCCGGTCTCGGCCGGCCTGATCGGCCTGGATGTTCCCCTCTATTACGGCGGGCGGGCGACGGCGGCGGTTCAGAACCGTGGCCGCATGCTGGAGCAGGTCTTCGCCGCCAATCCCTTGCTGGAAGAGGCCTTCGAGGCGGGCGTCGAGGTTTTGCTGGGAGCCTACGCTTGGGGCGCGTTCGTCAATGGACCCGGCCTGAACGCCCTGCCGGAGCCGGTGGTTGGCTTGGCGGACGAGGAGACGTCGTGGCTCTGCGGGTTCGGCCGGCTGATCCTCGCCACGGGCGCCCGCGATCTGGCCCTGTCCTTCGCGGGCTGGGACCAGCCGGGCGTGATGGGCGCGGGCGCGCTGCACGCCCTTTTGACCCGCTACGACGCCTTCGCCGGTCGCAGGATCGTCGTGTTGGGTTCTTGCGCGCTAGCGATTTCCACCGCGCTGCTGGCGATCGAACGCGACGTTGAGGTCGTGGCGCTGGTCGAGATTCGCGACCGCCCGCAAGGTCCCGCCGATCTGGTCGCGCGGCTCGCCACCGCCGGCGTTCCGATCCTCACCTCGCATGCGCCGATGGCTGCGCACGGCGGCGCCGAGGGGGTCGAGCGGATCGTACTGGCCTCGATTTCCGATCCGGCCGCGCCGTCCGTCGAGATCGCCTGCGACACCGTCTGCCAGGCGATCGGCCTGGTCCCGGCTGTCGAGCTTCTGAATGTGCTGGGCGCAAAGCTCACCTTCGACGGCGCGCGCGGCGGGCATGTCCCGGTGCTGGTCGGCGAGAGCGGAACGAGCCTGCCGAACGTATCGGTCGTCGGCGGCTGCGCGGGCGTCGCGGGCGGCGCGGAGGGTGCGGACTATGCGCTGGACTGGATGCGCGCCCTGATGGCGGCGGGCGATGCCTCGACCATAGTCTGCCAGTGCGAGGAGGTGAGCCGCGCGGCGCTGCTTGGCGTCAAGCACCCGGCCTATCTCGGTCCGATTTCGGAGGGGATGGCCAAACGCGACGTCGGCGACCTGAGCGCCGACGGACCGGTCAATCAGGATCAGATCAAGCGCCTGACCCGCGCCGGCATGGGGCCGTGCCAGGGGCGGCGATGCCGTGAACAGGTGGGGTTGATGCTGTCCCTGTCCACCCAGACGCCGCTGGCGGCCATCCCGCTGGCCAGCTATCGCGCGCCGGTGCGTCCTTTGCCGCTGAAGGTTCTGGCCGACTGGGAGGAAGGCCACGAGATGAGCGCGGGCTGGGATGTCTGGTTCGGCATGCCCAGCCAGTGGGTTCCTTACGAGGACATCGGGACCGACCGGGAAGCCGAGCATGCGACGATCCTGGGAGGCGAAATCCAGTGAGCGGCGCAAACGGCGCTTCGGTGGTTGTGATCGGCGGGGGCGTCACGGGCCTCAGCGCCGCCTGGTGGCTGGCGCGATCCGGCGTCCAGGTCCTGGTGCTGGACAAGGGCGTCGTCGGCTGGGAGGCGTCTGGCCGCAACGGCGGCGGCGCGACCCACTATCACAGCCCGCTGTTCCATGAGGAGCAACGGCTCTGGCCCCAGATGGACGACCTCCTGGGCTATTCCACCGAATACCAGCGCGAGCGGATCATCGTGGCGCTGAACTCGGAGCAGCTGGCCTGGTACCAGTACATGGCCGGGATCCATCGCGGGTTCGGCTATCGGGTGGACGACCTCGACGCCCGCCAAGTGCGCGAGGCCGTGCCGCTGGCCGGCGACAACGCCATTGGCGGCATCCATGTCTTCCATGGCGGCCACGCCAATCCCCAGCGGACCGTGCAGGCCTATGCCTGGGCGCTGCAGGATCTGGGTGGGCGCATCCTGCAGCACGCCGCGGTCACCGGGATCAAGGTCGAGGGCGGGCGCGCGACCGGCGTCAGCACCACCCGAGGCGAGTTCGGCCTGGACAGCCTGGTGGTCGCCGCGGGCCCGCAAAGCGGCATGCTGCTGGCGCCGCTGGGGATCGATCTGCCCTTGGCGCCGGCTCGCGCCGAGATGATCGTCACCGAGCCCGCGCCCCTGATGGCGATCGGCGGCGTCGACGGCAACGGCCTCTATGGGCGCCAGACCCTGCGCGGCAATCTCGCCTTTGGCGGCGGCCCGCACGAATGGATCGATGTCGACGAGACCGGTCCCGAGGCGCGGCCGTCGACGCCGCTGCTGCGCAACCTGTCGCGCCGCGTGGCGGAGTTGCTGCCCAAGGCCGCGCACCTGCGCGTGATCCGAAGTTGGGCCGGCGTGATCGAGAACACCCCCGATGGCCGCCCGGTGCTCGAACGCCTGGCCAGCCCCGACAATGTCACCATCGCCACCATGTCCGCCGTAGGCTTCGGCCTGTCCCCCGCCAGCGGCCACGCCATCCGCGACCTGGTCCTGGACGGCGCCTGCTCCTTCGCCGACCTGGGCAAGCTCCGCCTGAGCCGATTCGAGGGGTTGCCGAAGGACTGGCGGCGCGAGCGGGGGTGGGACGCGGACGCGATGGGAGTGAGCGCGGGTTAGGCTCGACGCGGCTCATTCCCACACGTCAAAACGCCGCCAGCCTTCAGGCCAGCGGCGTTCTTTATCGACCTTGGTCGGCCGGTCAGGCGGTCGCCGCCGCCAACTTCCGGCGCGAGCGCATCGCGGCGCCAAGGCCGCCAAAGCCCACCAGCATCATCGCCCAAGTCGCCGGCTCGGGGACGGCAGGCCCAGACAGAGTCACGTCGTAAGCGCCGACATTGTTGTTCCACTGATAGCCGTCGGCGGTGCCCAGGTACAACTCCGTCGCCCCGGTCGGGACAGTGAAGGTCCCGCCATCGCCGATTTCGAACACCGACGGGCTGGGGCCATTGAACAGGCCAACCAGGCTGTTGATCGGCAGCGCGGCGGGAAAGCCCGACACAAGCGCCGTGAAGCCGGTCGTGGTGAACGGTGTGGAATTGATATCCGCTCCGCCAGCGGGAGAGCCAGACGTGCAACCGGTGCAGTTTCCGACAGACCCCAGCGTTGGGTCGTTCGATGCGGAGATGATTAAGGTGTCGCCGCCCTTCACCGAAATGGCCACGGGAGATTCAGCAGGAGCATAATCCGTGTTGGCGTCGATGACGCCATTGAAGTCTACGGAGGCGCCCGACGGCGCGCCTGCGAGAAAGGGATCGGACGTGCCAGGAACAACGACAGTAGCAGCCCCGGCGGACCCCCCCGCGAGAACCAGAGTCGAAACGGCGGCGATCAAAGAGATTTTCATAACTCGACCCGATGTTGATTACATTAGTTCGTGTGTATTGCCCGTTCACTGGACCGGTCAACGCCGTACACGCGTTAGGCGAACGACGTGAGGTGAATTCTCGTGATGACCGTCGCGGAGCGAACGAGGGACGGGAGCGCCGCGGCGCGCGCTCAGCGGATGGCGAGCCGCTACAGGCGCCGCTGGGCGAAATCGCTTGTTTTTGTCACCTCCTTTCCCGCCGGCCAGTTCCGACAAGCAGACTCCGCGAATTTCAGGGGAGGGTGGAAACAGGCCTTTGCCCCTAGCGGGTCAGGGTCTAATCTTCCCCCCAGAGTAATGACCTATGATCGCCACGCGACACAATCGGGCGGGCTAGGCGAATGGCGACGCTGACCCCCTCCGCGCGCCGCACTCTTGCCAGCGGCGACCACCAGGGCCCAAATCAACCCCGGACTCTCGTTATGGCTGGATGAGAAACCGGATCAGGTCAGTTTACCGAAATTCTGTGGATGGAAGCTATGAGCGACGCTGTCGGCCCCGGCGATCTTGTTCTATGCGTCAATGTCGCCCCGAACCATGGCACGGGCAGGCCGGTGCCCCTAGTAGCCGGGGAGACCTACCGTGTCGTGGCGGTCATGGAATTCGCCTGCCCATGCGGACGCTCCGATGCTCTGCTGGATATAGGCGTTGATTTTGGCTGGTGCCAGACGCGCTTCCGACTCCTGCCCAAGCCCAAGGCCGAGCCCAAGACGCGCCGCGTATCGGCGCCCAGAGAGAAGGAGACGGTTCGATGAACACCCGGCTACGGGTTCGGCCGGGCGCTGACCTCGCGAGATTCGGCTAAGGCTCGCGAACAGCCCCAAGCGACCGGCGCGAAACTCGACCATGTCCTGGCCGCCAGCAAGCGGACGCGCTAGATGGTCGCAGGGAGGTGGAAAGCTGCCCTGACCCGACTGGTCGGCAATGGCGTTAATGGTGACCTCCGCCCCCGTCTGCTCCGTGGGGGCCGTTCAAGGCGGTGAACAACCGCGACAGGAACTTCACGGTGACCAAGGTCGGCAAGCGGATGGAGCAGGTCGACGCCAGCATCGCCCGCTACCTGGCGGCCCTGGACCGGGCCGACCGCGAAGAGAGCGACGTCGCTGAAGCCAAGACCACCCGCATCAAGGACAAGATCGCCGGCCTTCGCCGGCAGATGCAGGCCTTGAAGGCGATGGAACAGCGGGTCCAGGCCGCGCCGGACAAACAGGTGTCGCTGACCGACCCCGATGCGCGCTCGATGGCGACGAGCGGCCGGGGCACAGGCATGGTCGGCTACAACGTGCAGACCGCGGTCGACGCCGAGCACCATCTGATCGTGGCGCACGAGGTGATCAACCTGGGTCACGACAGAACCCAGCTGGAGCCCATGGCCCAGAAGGCGCAGGCGGCGACGGGGTGCGAGGAACTCACCGCCCTGGCGGACCGCGGTTACTTCAACGGCGAGCAGGTGCTGGCCTGCGAGGGGACCGGTGTCCTGCCGTGCGTGCCCAAGACGGACACCTCCAGTGCAGCCCAGCGCGGCTTCTTCACGCGCCATGACTTTGTCTTCGACGCGCAGAACGATCACTACACCTGCCCGGCCGGCCAACAGCTGACCCGCAGCCGACGCCGACCCAATCGCAAGGACGATCTGGACGAATACCGTCACCTGACGGCCTGCTTCACCTGCCCGCTCAAATCCCAATGCACGCCGGACAAGCTCAAGAGGTTCCGGCGCTGGAAGCACGAAGCTGTCCTCGACACGATGCAGGCCAGGCTCGAGCGCATGCCCAACCCCATGGGCCTGCGCCGACAGACCGTCGAGCACCCGTTCGGCACCCTGAAATCGTGGATGGGAAGCACCCACTTCCTGACCAAGACCCTCGAAAAGGTCCGAACGGAGATGAGCCTCCACGTCCTGGCCTACAATCTGAAGAGAATGATCCAGATCTTCGGGGTCGCTCCGCTGATACAGGCGGTCCGGGCCTGATCGCGCCCACCCATCCATCGCCAAATCGCAGCTCAGCAGCAGAACTCAATCCGTCAAACCCAATCGGGCCAACCATGCCAAGGCCAGCCATCGCGTTTTTCCACGGCCTCGGTCGATCTGATCCCTTGGCTTTCGTGCCGAAAGCCGCCGTTCGAGCGCGGCAAAAAACGTCCTCGCCTCCCCGCCGCCGCCGGACGTGGTCTTCAGCGCGCATGGTTTTCATCACGGCCGTGGCCAGGCGCAAGAACGCCCGTCAACTCCTCGCAGAGCCGCTCCAAATCCCCAGGCTCCGCGACATCCACCAGTCGCAGTCCTAGGCGGTTGGCGTCTTCGACGATCTGATCATTGTCGCGCAGAGACCGTGTGATGAACTTATCAATAAGCAATCTTCCGTGGTCGTCCCGCTGCGAATAGAGGCTTTCGGATTCTATCCGTCGCCGAAGGAAAGCTTGTTCCGCATAAAGACCGACGGCCATAACGTTTTGGCGGTCCAGCTCGGCGATGAATTCGGGGCGCAGCGCCGAGCCTTCG
>Ga0302314_10003562_pt1 | contig 28663 bp, 27 predicted proteins | sample III_Palsa_N2_3_FD_200533 | JGI IMG/M metagenome (GOLD analysis project Ga0302314, IMG submission 200533) | Peat permafrost microbial communities from Stordalen Mire near Abisko, Sweden - III_Palsa_N2_3 | ecosystem: Environmental > Terrestrial > Soil > Palsa > Peat permafrost | place: Sweden...
GGGCTGCTGGTCATGCTGTCATCGCTTGCGGCGTGGATCAACGGCGAAAGCTGGGCGCCCATCACGGTATTCGCTGGCTTGCTGTGGCTGCTCTTCACGCTGTGGCACTGGTTCGGTGACGCGATCTCCGAATCCGAAGGCGGCATGTACGGCAAGAATGTCGACAAGTCGTACCGCTGGAGCATGAGCTGGTTCATCTTCTCCGAAGTCATGTTCTTCGGCGCATTTTTCGGCGCGCTGTTCTACGCTCGTGAAATCGCGATGCATCAACTGGGCAGCCTCGACTACAAGCTGATCTGGCCGGATTTCACGGCGGTATGGCCGAACATCGGACCGGCGACGCTCGTGTCGCACTTCAAGTCCATGCAACCCTGGCCGGTGCCGACCATCAACACGGCGCTGCTGCTCTCCTCAGGTGCGACGCTGACCGTGGCCCACCATGCGCTGCGTGAGAATCATCGCAACAAGACCATTGGCTGGCTGGCTGCGACTGTGCTGCTGGGGCTGTGCTTCCTGTTCCTGCAAGGCTTCGAGTACTACCACGCGTACAACGAGCTGAACCTGACGCTGGCTTCGGGCGTGTACGGCTCGACGTTCTTCCTGCTGACCGGATTCCACGGTTTCCACGTGTTCCTAGGCGGCACGATGCTGACAGTTGTGCTGGTGCGCGTGATCCGCGGCCACTTCACGGCTGATCACCATTTCGCTTTTGAAGGCGCGGCCTGGTACTGGCACTTTGTGGACGTCGTGTGGCTTGGGTTGTACGTCGTCGTGTACTGGCTGTAAAGCTTGTCGGGCCTGCGCGCGGTCATTGTTACCGGCTACGTGCGGGCACCTGGATTGCCGGGTTCGCTGCAAGCAGTGAACCCCACGAGTAGTATGCAGCCTGACGCAGCGCCGCCCTCGACCCTGTCAGGGCGGCGTTTTGCTTCTGGCTAAATCAAAGCACGCCATCGCATGGCTGGCGCCTTGGTAAATCGGGCGCGCGTGGCCGAAGCCTAGCGGCCGTAAGGAATGCCGGTCGGCTGGATCCAGCCCATCCAGTGAGCAAACAGGATGAGGAGGAACAGTGAGATCGACAGGCCCACGCGGGTGGCCAGCGACCACACCATGCGTTTCGTCTTACCCTTGTCGTGCATCATGAAGTACAGCGCCGAGGCCATACTGGCAATGATGAGGGCGAAGGCGATGGGAACGAGAATGTGCATGAAATCAGCTGAAAATCAGGAGCGCAAAGGCAATATGGTTATTATCGCACCGTGCGTTGCGCCGCGTATGGCGTTGGGGCCGGCACGATGAAGATCCGCTGGTTGCCGGCACTGTTGATCCTGATCGTCGTGGCGGTGACGGTGCGGTTGGGTTTCTGGCAGCGCGATCGCGCGCATCAGAAAGAAGCCCTGCAGGCCCACATCACGCAGTTCGAAAACGGGCCGGCCGAGCCGGTTAGCAATGCGCCGGTTGCGCTGAAAGATATCGAGTTTCATCGGGTGCGCGCACGCGGGAGTTTCGTCGCCGATAAGGTGGTTTACCTCGACAATCGCCCGTATAACGATCAGCCGGGCTTTTACGTCGTGATGCCCTTTAAACTCGTGGATGGCGGGTATGTGCTGGTCAATCGCGGCTGGTTGCCGCGCAACATCGCCAATCGCACCACCATCGAACCGCACGCCACGCCGGCAGGTCAGATCGAGATCGAAGGTATTGCGCGCGCCGACGCGACCCGCGCGTTCGAACTCGGGCAGGGCGGCTCGGCCGCACACCAGTTGATCCGGCAGAATCTGGATGTGGGCGCCTACGCCGCGGAGACCGGGCTGCCGTTGCAGCCGTTCGTGATTCAGCAGTTGAGCGACGATGGCGACAAGCTCGTGCGCGACTGGCCGGCGCCGGATACCGACGTCGAGCGCAACTACGGCTACATGCTTCAATGGTGGGGCATGGCGGTCGCGGCGCTGGGATTCGGTCTGTATGCGGCGCGCCGCGCAGCAAAGAAAGAGCACGCGCCCAGCGCCTAACATTGAAAGAGGTTTTGTAGTGTCGACGCAATCTCCCCGTTCGCCGCAAGCCGGCAAATCCGCTGCTCCGGCTGCCACGCCCGGTCAGCCCCAAGGCAAAGGATCCTGGAATCGCGGCCGCTGGATGATGCTGCTGATCGCGCTCGTGTGCGCCGCGCCGGTGATCGGCTCGTATTTCACGTACTACGTGATCAAGCCCAACGGCGGCACCACCAGTTACGGCACGTTGATCGAGCCGCAGCGACCGATTCCCGATGCGCTTGTCGTGACCGGTGAAGACGGCAAGCCGCTGAAGCTTGCGTCGCTGCGCGGCAAATGGCTGCTGGTTTCTGTCGACAGCAGCGCCTGCGACAAGGCCTGCGTGACCAAGCTGTATTTCATGCGCCAGGTGCGCGCGACGCAAGGGCCGGAGCGCGAGCGGGTCGTCGAGGTCTGGCTGCGCACCGATGCTGGCAACGTGGCCGATGTCATCGAAAAAGCTTATCCGGACACACACAAGCTGATCGCCGATCCGGCCGCGCTGGCCGCCTGGCTGCCCGTGGATGCGGGCACGACCCTTACCGATCACCTCTTCGTGGTCGATCCGAATGGCAATCTGATGATGCGTTTCCCGAAAGATCCGAACCCGAGCAAGATCAAGGGCGACATCACGAAGCTTCTGAAGTGGTCGAGCATCGGTTGATGCGGCGTTTTATCGCAGGGCAAGGTGCGCCGCGGATTGGATCGCCTGTAGCACTATTGGCCGCACCGTTTATCGCGAGAAGGTAGAGAGATGTTCGTATTGCAACTGGGCCTGATTGGCTTGTGCATTGCGTTGTTGCCGTTGTCCTACGTATGGGTCAAGGCCGACGACAATAAATTCCGCAAGCTGGTCTGGGTCACCACCTTCATGACGCTGGACCTCGTGATGTTCGGCGGCTTCACGCGTCTCACCGACTCCGGTCTCGGCTGCCCTGACTGGCCGGGTTGCTACGGCACGTCGTCGCCGTTCATCGCACACGCCGCGATTGCGGCGGCTCATCAGGCCATGCCCACCGGGCCCGTCAGCATGACGAAGGCGTGGATCGAGATGATCCACCGCTACTTTGCAATGGCGATTGGCGTGCTGATCGTCGCGCAGACGCTGATCGCGTGGGTCGCGCGCATCAAGCGGCGCCCGCTGCACGTGTCGCCGTGGTGGCCCACCTCGCTGCTGCTGCTGATTCTCGTGCAGGGCGCGTTCGGCGCGTGGACCGTGACGCTGAAACTGCAGCCGGTGATCGTGACGACTCACTTGCTGCTGGGCCTCGCCTTGCTCGGTACACTCGGCTGGCTGGCGGCGCGTCAGACGCCATTACCTGCCTACGAACCCGAGGCCGCGAACTGGCGTGCGGCAGCACTTGCCGGCCTGGCGCTGCTGATCGTGCAGATCGCGCTGGGCGGATGGGTGAGTACCAACTACGCGGTGCTCGCCTGCACCGACTTCCCGACCTGCAACGGCCAATGGATTCCGCCGATGGACTTCGCCCACGGCTTCCACCTGTGGCGCGCGCTCGGCATGACCGGCGACGGCGAGATGATCACCCAGGACGCGCTGGTGGCGATCCACTGGACTCATCGGACCTTTGCGATGGTGGTGATCGCCTATCTGCTCTGGTTTGCGCTGAAGGTGCGCCGTTTCGAATCGCTGCGACGGCCCGCCAACGGCCTGCTGCTGGTGGTGCTGATCCAGTTCATCACCGGCCTGTCGAACATCGTCCTGCAATGGCCGTTAGCCATTGCAGTCGCCCATAACGGCGGCGCCGCGATCCTGCTGCTCCTGCTCGTTATGCTAAACTTTCGAATCGCTTATAGCCGTCCCGGCCGCGCCGCGTTCCTCGCGCGCGATGCCGCGCCAGCGTGACCCTCATGGACAGCACAACTCTTTCCCAGACCCCCGGTAGCCGGATCTCCCAATACATCGCGCTGACCAAGCCGCGCGTCACGCAGCTTGCCGTGTTCTGCGCTGTGATTGGCATGTTCCTCTCTACGCCCGGCATGGTGCCGTGGACCGTGCTGATCGGCGGCACCATCGGCATCTGGCTGCTGGCCGGCGCGGCGTTTGCCATCAATTGCCTCGTCGAGCAGAAAATCGACGCCAAGATGCGTCGCACCTCGTGGCGTCCTTCCGCACGCGGCGAAATCACCACTACGCAGATTCTGCTGTTTTCGGCGGTGCTCGGCGGCCTTGGCATGTGGACGCTTTATACGTTCGCCAATCCGCTCACCATGTGGCTCACGATCGCCACTTTCGTTGGCTACGCGGTCATCTACACGTTGCTGCTCAAGCCCGCTACGCCGCAAAACATCGTGATCGGTGGCGCTTCGGGTGCGATGCCGCCGGCGCTGGGCTGGGCCGCGGTCACGGGGCATGTGCCCGGCGATGCATGGATTCTGGTGCTGATCATCTTCGTGTGGACGCCGCCGCATTTCTGGGCGCTCGCGCTGTATCGCCGCAAGGACTACGAAAACGCCGGTCTGCCGATGCTGCCGAACACCCATGGCGAGCAGTACACGCGGCTGCATATTTTCCTGTATTCCGTGATCCTGTTCGCGGTCGCTCTGATGCCGTTCATCTCGGGCATGAGCGGTGTCGTGTATCTGGTGGCCGCGGTGTTGCTCGGCGCCGTCTTCCTCGCCTATGCGTGGAAGATCTATCGCGAGTACTCCGATATGCTCGCGCGTCAGTTGTTCCGCTACTCGATCATTTATCTGTCGCTGCTGTTCGCTGCGCTGTTGATCGATCACTATGCACGTGTCCTGATCGGCGCGTAACACCATGCTCACAAACCGGCTAGCGCGCGTGGCGCGCGCCGCCTTGATGGCCTGTGCGCTCGGCGGCGCGATATGGGTCTCTGGCTGCGGCAAACCTGCCCCCTCGTTCCAGAACGTCGACATCACCGGCAACACGCAGTTCGGCACGGACTTCTCGCTGCCCGACACCAGCGGCAAGACTCGCACGCTCGCGGACTACAAGGGCAAGGTGGTGGTGCTGTTCTTCGGCTACACGCATTGCCCGGACGTCTGTCCGACGACGATGGCCGAGCTCTCGCAGGCGCTGCAACAACTAGGACCCGCGGACGCCAGCCGCGTCCAAGTGTTGTTCGTCACCGTCGATCCCGAGCGCGATACCGCCGCGTTGATGGCGCAGTACGTGCCGGCCTTCAATCCTTCGTTTGTCGGCCTGCGTCCCGCTGATCCGGCGCAGCTCACCCAGGTGACGAAGGACTTCCGCGTCTACTACGCGAAGGTGCCGGGCAAGACGCCCGACAGCTATACGATGGACCACACGGCCGCGAGCTACGTCTTCGATCCGGACGGCAAGTTGCGGCTGTTCGCCCGGGACGGCCAGGGCGCCGCGCCCTGGGTGCACGATATCAAGCTGCTGCTCGGTTGAGGCTTGACGCCATGCGTCTGCTTCGCAAGCAAGCGCATGGCAAATCGACGTTTCCCAAGCCTCCTGCACCGGGGCATACCCATATGAGTTCGTGATATTTCCCTTCTCGCCGGGCCTATGAGACTATTTACGGTCCAGTTGGCGGCACGCATCACACGCCGCTGGCTTTTCACCCGAATCTGACATCGATCAGAACCAACGAGAACACCATGCAGCGCAGAAATATCCTCAAAGCCCTCTCCGCAATTGTCGCTACCGCAGCCCTCCTGACCAGCTTCGGCGCCCATGCCGATGACAAGGTCATCAAGGTCGGCACCATCAGCGGTCCCGACGCGCAAATCTGGGCCGTGGTCCAGAAAGTGGCGCAGCGCGACGGCCTGAACGTGAAGGTCATCGAGTTCAACGACTACGTTCAACCGAACGCCGCGCTCGACGCCGGCGATCTGGATGCCAATAGCTTTCAGCATCAACCCTATCTTGATAGTCAGGTGAAGCAGCGCGGCTACAAGATCGTCAGCGCCGGTCTCACCTACATCTCGCCGCTCGGCATCTACTCGAAGAAATACAAGTCGCTGAAGGATCTGCCGCAAGGTGCGAAGGTCGCGGTGCCGAACGATCCGTCCAACGAGAACCGCGCGCTGCTGTTGCTGCAGGCGCAAGGCGTTCTTAAGCTGAAGGCAGGTGCCGGCACGAACGGCAACAGCGCGACGCCGCTCGACGTCGCCGACAATCCGAAGAAGGTGAAGCTGGTCGAACTGGACGCTGCGCAACTGCCGCGCTCGCTGTCCGACGTCGATGCAGCCGCGATCAACACCAACTACGCGCTGGCCGGCGGCCTGCAACCGATGAAGGATGCCATCGCGCTCGAGGACATCCACAGCCCGTACGCGAACCTGATTGCCGTGCGCGCCCAGGACAAGGACAAGCCATGGGTGAAGAAGCTGGTCGCGGCTTACCAGTCGGAAGACGTGCGTCAGTTCATCAAGACCCAGTTCAAGGGCTCGGTGGTGCCGTCGTTCTAAGCGCGCCGTGAGCGCGATCTACAGATCGCGCTCCCAACGCTCCACCGTCAAGTCATGGCCAAAGCGCAACTCGGGTGCCGAGCTTGCGCAGACAAAACCCGCGCGCTCGCAAAGCCGCCGTGACTCGGCTAGCGTGGTCACGGTCGAAAGCGTGAGTCTGGTGTAGCCCGCGCGCCTCGCGAACCGCACGCATTCGTCGAGCAGTTGCGTACCGATGCCGAGCCGGCGCATGTCGGGCTCGGTGTATAGCAGTTCGATGCGGGCAGTCGTCGCCGACACAGCCATCACCATTGCCGAACCGACAATCGAATGGCCCTGTTCGGCGATCCAGCAGGTCTCGCGTACCGGATCGCGATTCAGGGTGAAGTCGGTGACGGCCTTCGCGAGCAGTCCTTCGAACGTTTGATCCCAGCCGTGTTCACTCGCAAACAAGACGGCTTGCCGATGCACTAGCCAGCCATACTCGCCGCCGCGCGGCGCCCGCAACGTGACGATGCCGCGGCGCGGCTGATCGTCGAGCAGCCGCTCGAGGAGCTTCATTGCACCGATCAACTGCTCCTGTGAGCTATCGGCCAGCCGGTCCAGCATCGACATCACTTCTTCGATAGCAGCAGAATCAAGCGGTTCGTAGGCGGCATGGCCTTCGTCGGTGAGCGCGATGAGCGATTGGCGCGCGTCGCTCTCCGAGGGACGCCGGGTGATCAGCTTGCGGCGCTCGAAGCTCGTCAGCAGGCGGCTCAGATAGCCGCTGTCGAGCCCCAGGTTGCGCGTCAGCACCGCGGCAGTTTGCGCGCGACCGCGTGCCAGCTCGTGCAGCACACGCACCTCGGTCAACGAGAACGCGCTCTTTTGCAGACGCTCGTGCAACGCGCCGATGTGCTTCGTATAGAAGCGGTTGAAGTGGCGGACTGCCTCAGCGCGCCGCAGCGCTGCGGAATCGATCAACGTACGGCTCCCCGGAGTTTTTTGTGGTGTCACCCAGCACTATATTGGTTGCCATCCTATATAAAAACCGCAAAAGCTGCGCTCCAACCACGCCTTCCAGATATTAGTAATACAAAAGTACTAGGGCGGGGTCGCGCGCTCTGTGCGCTAGCGAACCAGTGGTTCGCTAGCGGGTGCGAAATTATCTCGAATACGGGTAAATACCGAGGACCACAAAACCCCGAAAAACCGCGATAAATCACGGGAAATCCTCTTTATATCAAGGCCTTGCGGGCGATCCGGCGTACATGGAACAACCCGATTGACTGGTATTATTGTGGTTATATAATGGGCTCTCGTTTTCGTAGCCCATGCTCATCCTCTCGACCCACCTGAGTCCCATGGAAACACGCTGGTCCGCATTGATGCCTGACGCTCGCAACGTCACGCCGCTCTATCTGCAACTCGCGCGCAACCTGGCCACGGCGATCCACTGTGGCGTATGGTCGGCGGGTGAGGCGTTGCCGTCAGAGCGTACGTTGTCGGATGCGATTGGCGTGTCGCGCATTACCGCGCGCAAGGCGATCGAACTGCTGGTCGAGCAAGGTCTGATCCGGCGTGCGCGAGGGGCGGGCAGCTTCATCACGCCGCGCGTCGAGGATCCGCTGTCGCGGCTCACCGGCTTCACGAAGAAGATGCAGCAACGCGGCTTTCGTCCGGACTCGGTCTGGCTCGAGCGCGGCATTCGCGCGGCGAACCGCGACGAGCTGGTGCACCTCGGCCTGTCGCCGGGCGCGGCGGTGACGAGTCTGCGGCGCCTGCGGCGCGCGGACGGCATTGTGATGGCGGTGGAACATTCGGCGCTGCCAGCCGCGATCGTACCCGACCCGCAGTCCATTGGCGTGTCGCTGTATAGCTATCTGGAGCAGCGCGGCATGGCGGTAGTGCGTGCGCTGCAGCACTTTCGGGCCGTCAATGCGACGAGCGAGATTGCGTCGTTGATGGACATCGAGCCGCGCTCGGCGCTGCTGGTGATCACGCGGATCGGCTATAGCGCCGATCAGCGCGCGATTGAATTGACGGACACCTACTGCCGGGACGACTACTACGACTTTGTCGCCGAGTTGCGCCAATGACGGCGCAATAACGTCACGGTATCGGCGCAGTACCGGCGAACCGCTCGCGCAATGCTGAAGAGCGCGAATTGGCAACGTATCGCACTACGTAATATCAGAGAGACTCATGCTGACCGGAAACATACTCACCACCGATGGGTGGATTTACGGCACGCTCGAATACGAAAACGGCCGCATCACGTCGCTCACAGGTGAGCGTGTTGACCCGTCGACCAACGATGCGCCCTACATCCTGCCGGGCTTCATCGATCTGCACGTGCACGGCGGCGGCGGCGCCGACGTCATGGAAGCAGGCAAGGCGATCGAGACGATTACGCGCACGCACGCCCGCTTCGGCACGACGAGCCTGCTCGCCACCACGATGACCGCGCCGCGCGACGAGTTGATGAACGTCGTCGCGAATCTCGGCGACGTCGCCCGGTTGCGCACGCCGGGCGGCTCGCGCGTGCTGGGTGTTCACCTGGAAGGTCCGTACATCAATCCGGGTAAGCTCGGCGCGCAGCCCGATGCGGCGGTTTCGGCGGTGCTCGATGAAGTGCTGAAGTATCTGTCGATCGCGCCGATCCGCGTGGTCACGATCGCACCGGAAATCTCCGGCCACATGGACATCATTTCCGAAATCGCGGCGCGCGGTGTGCGCGTGCAGCTTGGCCACTCGCTTGGTACCTACGACGACGCAGTCGCGGCGCTCAAGCACGGCGCCTGCGGCTTTACGCATCTGTTCAACGCGATGTCGCCGCTGCATCACCGCAATCCCGGCATGGTGGGCGCAGCGCTCGCGCACGCCGAATTCGCCGAGATCATCCCCGATCTGCTGCACGTTCATCCGGGTGCGATTCGCGCCGCGATGCGCGCGATTCCGCGCGTGTATGTGGTGACCGACAGCACCTCCGCCACCGGCATGCCCGACGGCGAATATCGCCTCGGCAGCCAGCATGTCACGAAGTGTCTGGGCGGCGTCCGCCTTGCCGACGGCACGCTCGCCGGCAGCACCCTGACGATGGATCAGGCGCTGCGCAACCTGGTATCGATTGGCCTGCCTATGGCCGATGTCTCAAATCGTCTGTCGCGCTACGCCGCCGACTATCTCGGCATCGAGGACCGCGGCCGCATCGCGCGCGGTGCCTGGGCCGATATCGTCGTGTTCGATCGTGAACTGGCGCTGACCGCGACTTACGTCGAAGGAGAATCAATTGTCGAATATGCTTAACGAAGCGCTGGCGTCCGCAGAAGTGGTCGCCGCGCAGCTTGCCGATACGTCGCGTGTCGAGGCGCTCGCTCAGCAGCTCGCCGAACATCCGCGCCATGTCGCGCTAACGGTTGCACGCGGTAGTTCGGACCACGCAGCGAGTTATTTCGCCAGCCTGACCATGAGCCGTATCGGCGTGCCGGTCGCTTCGTTGCCGATGTCCGTCGCGACGCTGCAGCAGGCGCCGCTGCAAGTGCGCGATCAGCTCGCTGTCGCGTTCTCGCAGTCCGGCAAGAGTCCCGATCTGGTGGGCACCATGGCCGCCCTGCGCGAGGCCGGCGCGTTGACCGTGGCGGCTGTGAACGCGCCGCAATCGCCGCTGGCCGATGCATGCGAATGGCATCTGCCGCTCGTCGCCGGTCCTGAATTGAGCGTCGCGGCCACCAAAAGCTATATCGCGATGCTGTCCATCTCCGCGCAACTGGTGGCGCACTGGCAGCGCGACGCAGAATTGCTCGGCGCGCTGCGTGACTTGCCCGAAGCGTTGCGGCGCGCCGGCCAGCTCGACTGGAGCCAGGCCGTCGAAGAATTGCGCGGTGTCGAACGCATGATCGTGATCGGCCGTGGTCTCGGTCTTGCGATCGCGCAAGAAGCCGCACTCAAGCTCAAGGAAACTTCGGGCATCCAGGCCGAGGCGTTTTCCAGCGCCGAAGTGCGTCATGGTCCGATGGAGCTGATCGATCGCGACTACCCGCTGCTCGTGTTCGCCCCGCGCGGCCCCGAGCAGGCCGGCCTGATCCAGCTTGCCCGCGACATGCAGGCACGCGGCGCACGCGTGCTGCTCGCCGCGCCCAGCGATGTGCCGGAAGCCACCTTGCCGCTCGTCACGACGGCCCATGCGGCGCTCGATCCGATCGCCGCCATTCTTTCCTTTTACGTGATGGCTGCCGGTCTTGCTGCCGCACGCGGACGCAACCCCGATGCGCCGCGCCATCTGAATAAAGTTACCGAAACTCACTGATCGAGAAATCAGATGCGACGTGTCGAGGAGTACCGTTTGATGAGCCCATCCCAAGGCCATATTGTTTTGCTCGCGCCCATGACCGGTCCGGTCGTGCCGCTCGCGAACGTGCCCGACCCTGTGTTTTCGGGCGGCATGTTCGGTGACGGCATTGGCGTGGATCCGCTGGAGGGCAAACTCGTCGCGCCGTGCGACGGGGTTGTCACACATCTGGCGCGCACCGGCCACGCGGTGACGCTTGCAACGGCCGAAGGTGCGGAAATCCTGCTGCACATCGGTATCGACACGGTCGAACTGAACGGCCGCGGTTTTGCACCGATGATCGCGCAGGGTGCTCACGTGCGTACCGGCGACGTGCTGATCGAATTCGATCAGGATCTGGTTGCGTGCAATGCGCCGAGCCTGGTGTCGGTGATCGCGATTGCGAATTCGGATGCGTTCGAGATCGTCGAGCGTGCCGAAGGCGGTATGCTGAAGGCTGGAGAAACCCCGTTGCTGGTGCTGCGTCCGCGCGCCGGTGCGGCGGCGCAAGCGTCGCGCGACGCCACCCATGTGACGGAAGAAGCGCGCCAGACGGTGACGCTGGCGCACGTGGGCGGCTTGCATGCGCGGCCGGCGGCACGCGCGCGTGAAGCGGCGCGCGGTCTCGATGCACGCGTTGAGCTGCGTTACGACGGCCGCAAGGCGCCGATCGAAAGCGTCGTGGGCCTGCTGGGCCTCGGCGCGGGTGAAGGTGCCACGGTCGAAATCCTCGGCGTCGGTCCGCAGGCGGCGGTCGCGGTCGAAGCGGTCGCGCATGAACTGCTGCGCGAAGCACACGGTGAAGCAGAAGAAAAACCCGCCCGGCAAATCTCACCGGCTCCGCAAGCGGTGGCGCAAATCGGCGGCGCACCGCTTGCGCCGAATACGCTCGCAGGCGTTTGTGCGGCCCCTGGCGTCGCGGTCGGCAAGCTGGTGCGTTGGGACGACGCGGATCTCGATCCGCCCGAGACGGCTAGCGGCACGTCGGCGGCGGAAAGCCGTCTGCTCGACAAGGCGCTCGCCACCGTCGACGCCGAACTCAATACGACCGTGCGCGACGCTTCGCAACGCGGCGCGCATGGTGAGGCGGGCATTTTCGCGGTTCACCGCGTCTTGCTCGAAGATCCGACGCTGCTCGATGCGGCACGCGATCAGATCAGCCTCGGGAAAAGTGCCGGTTTTGCATGGCGCCAGTCGATTCGCGCACAGATCGCCATCCTGACGAAAGTCGACGACGGGCTGCTCGCCGAACGGGCCGCGGATCTGCGCGACCTGGAAAAGCGCGTACTGCGCGCGCTCGGCTATTCGAACAACGCGGCGCGCACGCTGCCGGACGAAGCGGTGCTGGTGGCCGAAGAATTTACGCCCTCCGATCTGTCGTCGCTGGACCGTGCACATGTCACGGCGCTCGTGATGGCCCGTGGGGGCGCGACCTCGCATGCTGCGATCCTCGCGCGGCAGAGCGGCATTCCGGCGCTGGTAGCCGTCGGCGACGCACTGCACGCGATTCCCGAAGGCACTGAGGTCGTGGTCGATGCGACTGCGGGACGGCTCGAATTTGCGCCGACCGCCCTCGACGTGGAGCGCGCCCGCCTCGAACGCACCCGGCTTGCCGGTGTGCGTGAAGTGAACCGCCGCACCTCGCAACAGGCGGCGGCGACGGCAGACGGCCGCGCGATCGAAGTGGCGGCGAACATCGCCACGCTGGACGACGCGAAGACGGCCATCGAGAACGGCGCGGATGCGGTCGGCCTGCTGCGCACCGAACTGCTGTTTATCCACCGCGCGTCGGCGCCGACCACCGACGAGCATCGCCAAAGCTATCAGTCGATTGTCGACGCACTGAGCAGCCGTACCGCGATCATCCGCACGCTGGATGTCGGTGCGGACAAGGAAGTCGACTATCTGACGTTGCCGCCCGAGCCGAACCCCGCGCTGGGCTTGCGCGGCATCCGTCTGGCGCAGGTGCGCCCGGACCTGCTCGATGACCAGTTGCGCGGCCTGCTGGCAGTGCAACCGCTCGGCGCCGTGCGCATCCTGCTGCCGATGGTGACGGACGCCGGCGAACTGATCCGCTTGCGCAAACGCATCGACGAATTTGCCCGCGAAATGGGCCGCACCGATCCGATCGAAGTCGGCGTGATGATCGAAGTGCCGTCAGCGGCGTTGCTGGCCGATCAACTGTCGCAATACGCGGATTTCCTCTCGATCGGCACCAACGATCTGACGCAATACACGCTGGCAATGGACCGCTGCCAGGCCGACCTCGCCGCGCAAGCCGATGGCCTGCATCCGGCGGTGCTGCGTCTGATCTCGGCGACCGTGCAGGGCGCGAACAAGCATGGCAAATGGGTGGGCGTGTGCGGTGCACTGGCGGGCGACCCGCTGGCCGTGCCGCTGCTCGTCGGCCTGGGCGTGACCGAGCTGTCGGTGGATCCGGTGTCGGTGCCGGGCATCAAGGCGCGAGTGCGCAACCTCAATTATCAGCTGTGCCAGCAACGCGCCCAGGATGTTCTGGCGCTGGAATCGGCGCAGGCGGTAAGAGCAGTGAGCCGCGAAACCTGGCCGCTGGACTGAACCCCACATAGTCCACGGCGGAATTTCGCTCAGTAACCACACGTAAAGCAACGACTCAACAACGAGACAAAGGAGTGGAGGTATCAATGGATGGAAATCCGTTTCTGAAGGTGCAACGACTCGGCCGCGCGCTGATGCTGCCGATTGCAGTGCTACCGGTCGCAGGGCTGCTGCTGCGTCTCGGCCAGCCCGATGTGTTCAACATCAAGATGATCGCCGACGCAGGCGGCGCGATTTTCGACAACCTGCCGCTCTTGTTCGCGATCGGCATTGCGGTCGGCTTCGCGAAGGATAACAACGGCGTGGCGGCGCTCGCGGGCGCGATCGGTTATCTGGTCGAAATCGCGGTGATGAAGGACATCAACGACAAGCTCAACATGGGCGTGTTGTCGGGGATCGTGGCGGGTATCGTGGCCGGGATGCTGTACAACAAGTACAAGGACATCAAGCTGCCCGAGTACCTTGCGTTCTTCGGAGGGAAACGCTTCGTGCCGATTGTCACGGGGGTCGCCTGTCTGGTGATCGGCATCGTGCTCGGTTATGTCTGGGAGCCTGTGCAGGCCGCTATCGACCTGGCCGGTCACTGGCTGACCACTGCAGGCGCGATTGGCGCATTCGTGTTCGGCGTGTTGAACCGCTTGTTGCTGGTCACGGGTCTGCATCACATCCTGAACTCGCTGACGTGGTTCGTGTTCGGCAGCTTCACGCCGCCGGGCGGCGGTGCTGCGGTCACGGGCGACCTGCACCGCTTCTTCGCGGGCGACCCGACCGCAGGCACCTTCATGACGGGCTTCTTCCCGGTCATGATGTTCGGTCTGCCGGCAGCCTGTCTCGCGATGTTCCATGAGGCACCGAAGGAACGCCGTGCGATGGTCGGCGGCCTGCTGTTCTCGATGGCGCTCACCTCGTTCCTGACGGGCGTGACCGAGCCGATCGAATTCAGCTTCATGTTCCTCGCACCGGTGCTGTATGCGATCCATGCGGTTCTGACGGGGATTTCGCTCGCCGTCTGTTCGGCGCTTGGGATTCACCTGGGCTTCACCTTCTCGGCTGGCGCAATCGACTATGTGCTGAACTACGGTCTGTCGACCAAGGGCTGGTTGGCGCTGGTGATCGGTGCGGTTTATGCCGTCGTGTACTACGGTCTGTTCCGTTTCTTCATCCGCAAGTTCAACATGGCGACGCCGGGCCGCGAGCCCGCTGCTGCCGAAGAGCAGGTCGAGTCGTTCGATAAGGGTGGTTTCGTAGCGCCGGCTGCCGCAGCAACTGTGCCGCGCGCCGTGCGCTATATCGCTGCATTGGGTGGCGCAGCGAACCTGTCGATCGTGGATGCCTGCACGACGCGTCTGCGTCTGTCGGTAGTGGATCCGAGCAAGGTATCGGAAACGGATCTCAAGACGATCGGTGCGCGTGGTGTGCTCAAGCGCGGTGCAACGAGCGTGCAGGTGATCATCGGACCGGAAGCGGACATCATTGCTGACGAGATCCGTACTGTGATTGCTCAAGGCGGTGGAGTCGAGGCTAAGCCGGCAGTGGCGGCGGCAGCGCCTGCTGCAGCAGCGGCTTCGGTGGGTGCGGCTCATAGCGGTCCGCTCGATCCTGATCCGGCGCGCTGGCTCGCTGTGTTCGGCGGTGCGACCAACATCGTTTCGCTGGATGCTGTCGCGTCGACCCGTCTTCGTATCGTGGTGACCGACCCGACCGCGGTGGATCGTCAGCGTCTCGCTTCGCTCGACGTGGCGTGGATCTCGACGGATACGTTCCACATCGTCGTCGGTGAAGCGGCACAGCGTTATGCAAAGCAGTTGTCGGCGCGTCTGCCGGCTGCGGGTGCAACCGGCGCGACTGCGGCTCAGCCCGCGTGATATCCGTGAAGCGGAGACGGCATTAACCGTCCCCGCGTATCCGGTGAAGCTGCACAAAAAATAGCGGCGCCTTTGGGCGCCGCTATTCCGTTTACCGCTCGCTATGTGCGAGCCGCTCGGACAAGCCGCTCACCAGGCCGGTCAAGTAACCTTACGCTTCACCAGCGCCCGCGCGGGACGATGCGACTCAAGCCACATCACATTGATGATGCCAAACGAGAGTGCCACGCCAATGCCGAGAATCCAGCTGAAATACCACATGATGTGCTCCTGTGAGTTCGGTTTCAGTTACGTGCGCGAGAAGTCCGCAACGGCGGGCGCGGGACGCCTCAATACATCGTGTGGCGGTTCTCTTCGAGTGCAGCGGCCGTGACCTTGCCGCGCATCACGCGATACACCCAGCTCGTGTAGATCAGGATGATCGGCAAGAAGATGATTACCGCGATCAGCATGATCTGCAGCGTCATCTGGCTCGAGGTCGAATCCCATACCGTGAGGCTGCTGCGTCCGTCGAGCGACGACGGCATGATGAACGGGAACATCGAGAAGCCCGCCGTCAGGATCACGCCGATGATCATCAGCCCAGTCGTAATGAACGCGCTCTTTTCAAAGCGCGAACTGGCGAGCACCAACGCCAGCACGCCGCCCACAACGCCGATCACCGGCGCCGCGACCATCCACGGATACGTGGAATAGTTGGTGAGCCACAAACCGGGTGCGCCGATTACGCTTTTCAACAACGGGTTGGCGACCGTATCGAACGGCGCAGCGTCGACGATCTGATAACCACCGATCATGGTGGCGACCAGCACGCCGGCGATCAGGAACAACGCCACGCCAACCAGCGACGCAATGCGCAACGCAATCGAAGCGCGCCGTGCAATCACGCCGTCGGTCTTCATCTTCACGAAAGCGGCGCCGTGCGCGGCCAGCATCGACACGCTGACGAGCCCGCACAACACTGCAAACGGATTGAGCAGCGCGAAGAAACTGCCGTGGTAGGTGACGCGCAAGTCGGTATCGAACGAGAACGGCACGCCTTGCAGCAGGTTGCCGAACGCGACGCCAATCACCAGCGCCGGTACGAAGCCGCCGATGAACAGCGCCCAGTCCCACGCAGTGCGCCAGCGCGGATCTTCGCGCTTGCTGCGGTAGTCGAAGCCCACTGGCCGGAAGAACAGCGAGAACAGCACCAGCAGCATCGCGAAGTAGAAGCCCGAGAACGAAGCCGCGTAGACGAGCGGCCACGCGGCGAACATCGCGCCGCCCGCGGTGATGAACCAGACCTGATTGCCTTCCCACGTCGCACCGACCGTATTGATGACGATGCGCCGCTCCGAATCGGTCTTCGCGATGAACGGCAGCAGGATGGCCGTGCCCATGTCGAAACCGTCGGTGAGGGCGAAGCCGATCAGCAGCACGCCGATCAGGACCCACCAGATCACTTTGAGGGTTGCGTAATCCATGATGATTTTTCCCTTTTACACAACTTGCACAGCTTGCGCAGTCTGGTGGCGGATCATGCGGCCGTCGTGCTCAGCGGTTTGGACGGCTGACCCGGCGGTGGCGACTCGTGGTGGTAGCGTCCCGTATGCAGTGACGACGGGCCCAGGCGCGCGTACTTGAACATCAGGGTGATCTCGATCACGAAGAGGGCCGTGTAGAACACCACGAAGCCGCCAATGCTCAGATAAAGGTCGGTGGCCGTCAGGCTCGAGGCAGACAACGCGGTGGGCAGGATGCCGGCAATGGTCCACGGCTGACGCCCCACTTCAGCAACCACCCAGCCGAATTCCGCCGCAAGCCACGGCAACGGAATCGCCCATACCGCCCAGCGCAGGAACCAGCGACGCTTGTCGAGCAGCAGCGAACGCTGCGCGCAGAACCAGAACGCGGTCACGAAGGTTGCAAGGAACAGGATGCCGAGCCCAACCATGATCCGGAACGAGAAGAACACGGGCAGCACGGGCGGGATGGTCTTTTTCGCCGCCTGGGCGATCTGGTCCGGCGTCGCGTCGGTGACATTAGCGGTGAACTGCTTGAGCATCAGGGCATAGCCGAGATTGTCACGGTGGAGCGCGAAGGTCGTCTTGGCGTCGTCGGTGGCATCGCCTTGCTTGAGCTGCTGCAGCGCGCCGTACGCGATCATGCCGTCCTTGATGCGGATTTCGTTTTGCGCGATCAGATCCTTCAGGCCCAGCACCGGTTCATCGAGCGAACGCGTTGCGATGAGGCCGAGCGCGTACGGAATCCGGATCGCGTAGTCGGTCCGTTCTTCCTTCTGGTTCGGAATGCCGAAGATCGTGAACGGAGCGGGCGCCGGCGCGGTTTCCCATTCCGATTCGATGGCGGCGAGTTTGACCTGCTGGACTTCGCCGGTGCGATAGCCGGATTCATCGCCGAGCACGATCACACACACCGTCGATGCCAGGCCGAAGCCCGCGGCAATCGCAAACGAGCGCAGCGCGAATTCGGTGTCGTGGCGCTTGAGCAGATACCACGAGGAGATGCCGAGCACGAACATCGACGCCGTCACGTAGCCCGCCGAAACCGTGTGCACGAACTTCACCTGGGCAACCGGGTTGAACAGCACAGCGAAGATGCTCGTCAGTTCCATCCGCATGGTTTCGTAGTTGAACTCGGCGCCGACCGGATTGTTCATCCAGCCGTTCGCCACCAGAATCCACAACGCGGACAGGTTCGAGCCCAGTGCAACGAGGAAGGTGACAAGCAGATGCTGCACCCTCGACAGACGGTTCCAGCCGAAGAAAAACAGGCCGACGAAAGTGGATTCGAGGAAGAACGCCATCAACCCTTCGACGGCGAGCGGCACGCCGAAGATATCGCCCACGTAATGCGAGTAGTACGACCAGTTGGTGCCGAACTGGAACTCGAGCGTGAGGCCGGTGGTGACACCCATGGCGAAATTGATGCCGAACAGCTTGCCCCAGAATTGCGTCATGTCCTTGTAGATCTGCTTGCCGGTCATCACGTAGACGGCTTCCATGATGACGAGCAGCCACGACAGGCCAAGCGTAAGGGGTACGAACAGAAAGTGATACAGCGCCGTCACGGCAAATTGAAGGCGCGAAAGATCGACGACATCGCTAACGGGCATGTTGATCACCTTGAGACGGGTGCGAGGCAGGCACCGACAGCAGTGCTTGCGCGACGAGTGCGGGCGGCATGGACATGTTTTCCGCCATAGGATGGTTGAAGAACGCGTACTTGATCATCATCAGTAGTACGAATTTGACAACAAGCACGATGGCGATATCTCGCGCGAAGGTCGGGCCGCGCACCCAGCCAGCGAGTCGCGCGCGCAGGGTCGGGCGAGGCGGACTCCTGTCATTCAGCGTTATGGTCATGATCGGTCGATGGACGACTTCACACCGGGTTACCCGGTCGGATTCAAGCCACGCAGGCGACCTGGGCGGCTTGGCGAGTACATAACGATATTAAGATAGGGGCTGGCAGCGGGGAAGTTCGCGACTGTGGCATTGGGTCGCGGGTGGGTGCCGTCCACGTCAGTAATACAAGCAAGCTTGCGCTACGTCAAGGAAACGGGGTGCGATTTCCGGAGGGCGAGAAGAAAAAGCCCTGCCGTCTTACGAGGGCAGGGCTAGTGTCTGACAGGGCACCGGATGGCGCCGTATGTGCGTTACGCGTACTCGTTCAATGCACTGCGCATCTTCTTCATGGCGCTCGCTTCGATCTGGCGAATGCGTTCGGCCGACACGCCGAATTCATCGGCGAGATCGTGCAGCGTCGAACCGCCCGAGCCGTCATCTTCGACGTGCAGCCAGCGGGCTTCGATAATGCGGCGGCTGCGTGCATCCAGCGATTCGAGCGCGCTGGCGATACCGTCGCTTTGCAGCTTGTCGCGCTGGCGCGCGGCGAGCACAGCCGTCGGTTCGCTATGCGAATCGGCCAGATAGGCGATCGGCGCGTACGACTCTTCGCCGTCCTCGACCTGACCCTCCAGCGCGATGTCGCCGCCAGAAAGACGCGTTTCCATCTCGGCCACTTCTTCGCGCTTGACGTTCAGTTCCTTGGCGAGACCTTCGATCTCGTCCGGCGTGAACGCGCCCAAGCCCTGCTTGTGGCTGCGCAGGTTGAAGAACAGCTTGCGCTGCGCCTTGGTTGTGGCGACCTTCACCATGCGCCAGTTGCGCAGGATGTACTCGTGAATTTCAGCCTTGATCCAGTGCATGGCGTACGACACGAGACGTACGTTCTGCTCCGGGTCGAAGCGCTTCACGGCCTTCATCAGGCCGATATTTCCTTCCTGGATCAGGTCGGCATGCGGCAGGCCGTAGCCCAGATAATTACGCGCGATCGAAACGACCAGCCGCAGGTGCGACAGGACAAGTCGGCGCGCAGACTCCAGATTGGCCTGGTCGCGGAATTCAGTGGCGAACTGGCGTTCTTCCGCCGGCGTCAGCATCGGAATCCGGTTCACGGCCTGGATGTAGGCGTCGATATTGCCCAGTTGGCCGGGCAGCAGCGAAGAATGCGAGAGCGCCAGTGCACCTGCCGAAGCGGCCTTAGCCGACAACGGGCTTAGAGTACTCGGAAGGGTCATTGCGTTGCTCACGTAGAAAACTCCTTGGAATCACCAAATAGCTTAGTCGGACTTCGACTCCAGCGTGGATGTTAGCACTCTGAATATCCGAGTGCTAATACTTAGAGTGCGTGGGGGTATCCGGGTTCCCGCTTAGCTATTGAAATTTGGTCTTCAATAGCATCATACGCCTTCTGCATTTTCGCAGGGATGAGCGTAGGATTTGCCGTAGATACGCGTCTGTCCGTGCGGAATCACTGGTTTTGGGGCTTTTGAGGCAGCAATCTGGCGCTTTCCGGCTTTCCTCTTATGATTTATTGCTCTTGTGACCCCGAATATATAGAGGGTTTACTCGGTACGCCAGATGGATGTTCCTCACCGGGAAGGGCCGATCCGGGCTTGGATCGGGGCCGAATTCGATCGGGTGGCATCCCGGCAGCCATCAACCGTATCTGGCGGGCTGCCGGATTGCGCCCTTGGCGAACGGCGGTATCAAAGAGCCGAATCCTGGTATAAATTTCAGCCAGCTAAGCCAGCAATATTGGCAACGTAACTTCTGACGACCGTGGCCGCTTCCGGCCCGTCGAGGCAAAGGGGTTGAGCAATGGCCGAAAAGGTGATCGAAGCGATTCGTGGACTCGAGCGCGACCGCTTTCGCGCGATGGTCGACGGCAACGGGCCGTTGCTCGACGAGCTGCTCTCCGACAACGTGAGCTATATCCATACGAATGGCAAACGCGAGACGAAGCAGCAGTTTATCGACGGGATCGCGGCGGGACGCCGTCGCTACCGGCAGATCGAGATTCAGTCGCAGGACGTGCTGCCGGCGGGGCGCGAGACCTTCATCGTGACCGGCCGCGCGCTGATCGAGATGGAGGCGAACAACGGCGCGTTGCTGTTCCCGATCGCCTATACCGCGATCCACGCTCAGGTGGACGGCCAATGGCGGCTGGTGGCATGGCAGGCGACGCGTTGCGCGATCGAGTGAGGACAACCACACCTCCGCGCAATGGCCCGTTGCGCGGCGTCGCGTTGGCTGCGGCAATGCTGGGAGAAGTCCGTCACGCCGGGGTTCTGGCAATCTCCACGATCACTTCGATCTGCCGTTCGATGGCGCTCGGCACCGGCGCCTCGCCGCGCAGCACGGCATCGATCCACGCAGCGGTGGTGGCGGCGTCGCGCGCTTCGGGGAGTTCCACCTCGGGCGCATCGGCCGACGAACGCTCGGCGGCGACGCGCGTTTCACAGATGCCGTGGTGCAGCCAGTCGATCTGGACCTGGCGGCGCGTATCGGCCACCGCTTCGCCCTCCGTGCCGCGCGCGAGCAGCGCACCGCCCGCAGCGGCATCGGGATGCGTGCTGAACAGCTGGGTGAGGCTCTCGCGATAGGGCGGATGCGTGTAGTTCACGAGCCGCAGCCCCGCTGGCGCAAACGGCTGCAGGATCTTGACGAGCGTGTGTGTGGAATTGCGCACGCCCATCCGGCGCCGCAACGCTAGCAGGCGCGCGAGCTTCGGCGCGAGGGTCTTGATCGGTGCAAAGGCGAGGCGGCGCGCGGCGAGGTTGTCTTCAATCTCCGCATGGCTTTGCGCGTGCGCGATCTGCAGATGCGTGAAAATTTCAGCGCTCGTCACGCGGCCGGGATCTTCAGTGACGCCGTGCACGAGCACCGGCACACCTTCGCGAGCCAGCAGAAGTGCGAGTAGCGGCACCAGATTCGGCTGTTTGCGCGCGCCGTTGTAGCTCGGAATGGAAACCGGCCGGTAGGCGCCGTGCGCGATCTGAACCGGCTCGAATGACACGTGGGCGGCAGCCAGCATCGCAGCGAGTTCGTCGGCGGTTTCGCCCTTCACCCGGTAGGCCAGCAACACCGCGCCAAGTTCCAGATCGTCGACGCGGCCGTCGAGCATTGCGCTGTAGAGCGCGTGCGTGTCCTCGAGCGTGAGCGCGCGGGCGCCGTTCGGTCCGCGGCCAATCTCCTTGATAAAGCGGGCGCAGGGGAACACGGAGGAAGCGGTTTCGGCTGATTCGGTCATCGGGTTCAGTGGGGCTGGGTGGCTTGACGCTCGGCGCGGGTGGCCACGGTATTCATCAAAGATTAAGGTGCCGCTGTCAGTGTGCCTGAGAAGGCACGCGTGATGACACCCCTACCCAGTATCGCATCTATAGCGTTCTTGCAAGCTGGCGGGAAGATGGCGGCAATGTGGCCGTGCAGCCATCAGGGCCGCCGTACGGCACTCTCGTGCCGGCCTCGCGCCCTCCGGGCTTGCCCCCGCGTTACACTCAATCTTTTATTGCCGCGCACGCGGCGCTTACTAAAGATTGGAGAACGGGATGAGTTACGTGTTTGCTCCCGCACCGGTGGTCGCGGTGCCGGTCGTCGGGTCGAGCGATCAGTTCGCGGTGCGCCGCATCTACTGCGTGGGCCGCAATTACGAGGCGCACGCGCGCGAGATGGGGCACGACCCCGACCGTGAACCGCCGTTCTTCTTCAGCAAGCCGGCCGACGCTGTCGTCTACGTCGCGCCAGGCGAGACCGGCGAATTTCCGTATCCGCCGCAGTCGAAGAACGTCCACTTCGAAATGGAACTAGTCGCGGCAATCGGCAAGTCCGGCAAGAACATCCCGGCTGAGCAGGCGCTCGAGCACGTCTACGGCTACGCGCTCGGACTCGACATGACGCGGCGCGACCTGCAGGCTGAAGCGAAGAAGCTGGGTCGTCCCTGGGATACCGCGAAGGGCTTCGATCACTCGGCACCGCTCGGTCCGATCCATCCGGTCTCGAAGGTGGGACAGGTCGGCAAGGGCGCGATCTGGCTGACGGTCAACGGCGCGGAAAAGCAGCGCTCGGACGTGTCGCAGCTGATCTGGTCGGTGGCGGAGACGGTGGCTTACCTGTCGACGCTGTTCGAACTGCATCCCGGCGATCTGATTTTCACGGGCACGCCCGATGGCGTCGGCGCGGTGGTGAAGGGCGATACGATGAAGGGCGGTGTGGACGGGCTAGGCGAGTTCAGCGTGCGCGTCGTCTGAAGCTGCGGTGAGGGAGGAGACAAGCAAAAATGAAGCTTTACAGCTATTTCCGTAGCTCTGCGGCGTATCGCGTGCGCATTGCCTTGAATCTGAAGAATCTGCCGTACGACTATGCGCCGATACATCTTCTGCGCGACGGCGGCGAGCAGCTCAAACCGGCTTACCGCAGCCTGAATCCGGATGCGATTTTGCCCACGCTGGTGGACGGCGACAACGTGCTGCAGCAATCGCTCGCGATCATCGAGTATCTGGAGGAAACGCATCCGGAGCCGCCGTTACTGCCGAAGTCGCCGGCCGATCGCGCGTATGTGCGTTCGGTGGCGCTGCAGGTTGCCTGCGAGATCCATCCGCTGAACAATCTGCGCGTGCTGAAGTATCTGAAGCACACGGTCGGCGCCGATGACGCCACCAGGGACGAGTGGTACCGGCACTGGGTCGAGTCTGGCTTTGCGACGCTGGAGCAACATCTGGCTGGCGATTCGCGTACGGGCGCGTTCTGCTTCGGCGATACGCCGACCATGGCCGATGCGTGTCTCGTGCCGCAGGTGTTCAACGCACAGCGCTTCAAGATCGGCGTGACGCAGTTTCCGACGATCCAGCGCATCCACGATCACGCGTCGCAACTCGACGCGTTCGCGCTGGCGGCACCCGGCGTGCAGCCCGATGCGGAGTGAGGCGGGTTGTTGACTGATTGGGTGAGCGGTTTGCCTGATGACATAGGTGAAAGCAAAGAGGGCGCCCCGGCTATGGGGCGCCCTCTTTGCTGGTGCTGCGATGGCACGTTAAGCTGCTTAGCTGCCCAGCAACGCGTCGGAAAACTCTTCCGCGCTGAACGGCTGCAAATCTTCGACCTTTTCGCCAACCCCGATGAAGTACACGGGAATCGGCCGTTGCCGCGCAATCGCGGCAAGAATGCCTCCCTTGGCCGTACCGTCGAGCTTGGTGACGATCAGACCGGTGAGACCCAGCGCGTCATCGAATGCCTTCACTTGCGTGAGTGCGTTCTGACCGGTGTTCGCGTCGATCACGAGCAGTACCTCGTGCGGGGCGCTATCCATTGCTTTGCCGATCACGCGTTTGACCTTGCGTAATTCTTCCATGAGATGCAACTGGGTCGGCAGGCGGCCGGCCGTGTCGGCCATCAGCACGTCGATCTTGCGCGCACGCGCCGCGCCCACCGCGTCGAAGATCACCGCGGCCGGGTCGCCGCTTTCCTGCGATACGACGGTCACGTTGTTGCGCTCGCCCCAGATCGCGAGCTGTTCACGAGCGGCTGCCCGGAATGTGTCGCCGGCGGCGAGCAGCACGGACTGGTCGAAGCTCTGCAGATGCTTTGCGAGCTTGCCGATGCTGGTGGTTTTACCCGCGCCGTTCACGCCCGCGATCATCATGACAAGCGGCTGGGCCCGGCCGAGCATCAGCGATTTTTCGAGTGGCTTGAGCAGGTCGATCAATAGCGTGCGCAGCGCGGCCTTGACTTGCTGCGGATCGGTTAGCCGCTCGGTGCGCACTTTTTCGCGCAGCGATTCGAGAAGGAATTCGGTGGCGTCGACACCTGCGTCGGACATCAGCAGGGCGGTTTCGAGTTCCTCATACAGGTCGTCGTCGATCTTGGCGCCGATGAAGATGCCCGTCAGATTCGAGCTGGTCTTCGACAGGCCGCTCTTCAGGCGGGTAATCCAGGATTTCTTCGCTGCGGCTTCAGGCAGCGGTGGTGGCACGATCTCGACGGTTTCGAGCGCGCTTTCGTCAGGCTCTGCTTGAGGCGGCGTGGACCGCTCGCTGACGACTGGCGCGGCCGGCGCGCCATTCGCGCTGACCGGCCGCGGCGCTACGGGGGCTGCAGGTGCAGGCGCGACGGATTCCGGCGCCGTCTGCGATTCCTCGGGCGTTGCGTCGGGCTCTTTCGAACCCTTGAATCGTTTGAAAAAGCTGAACATGGTCTGGCGTGGTGAGAGCGAGCGCCGGTGCGCGCAGCCGGCGAAAACCGGTGGCAGCGGCAGGCAGCGTGGCAATGCGGGATGCAAGGCGCTGGAAGCCGCTCATTTTATCAGGCGAACGTGGAACTGCCCCCAAACCTGTCGCTGCTCGCCAAACCCCCAAGGGGGGCCGCAAGATAGCTCGCGGCGGCCCAGCGCTTTCTCGCGGATAGATAGTGTTAGCCGACCGGCCAGGGTGAGATGCCTGCCCCCATGTGGTAACGTTGGCGCTCCAACCCGGTGCGAGCAAGCGCCTGCGGGTAAATCGCCTAACTGTTTAACTGTTCGAATCTGCATGCCCCGTACTTCTGCACCCCGAGCGCACAGCGCTGCGTCCAACCGCGGCAAGCCGCACGCCATCCGTATCATCGGCGGCGACTGGAAGCGGACGCCACTGCCCGTGCTCGACCTCGACGGTCTGCGGCCCACGCCGGACCGCGTGCGCGAAACCCTCTTCAACTGGCTCGGCCAGCGCCTCGACGGCCAGCGCTGTCTCGATCTGTTCGCCGGCAGCGGCGCGCTGGGCTTCGAGGCCGCCTCGCGCGGCGCGGCGCGGGTCCTGATGGTCGAGCGCCACGCCAAGGCGGCCGGTCAGTTGCGCGCCAATCAGGCGCGCCTCGCGCCCAACACGATTGAAGTTGCCGAGGCTGACGCTCTGCGCCTCGCGGCCAGCCTCGCGCCCGCTTCGTTCGACGTGGTGTTCCTCGACCCGCCGTTCGGCTCCGACCTGCTGGGCCGCGCGCTGGAACTGGCCGCGCCGCTCGTCAGCGCCGAAGGATTCCTCTATGTGGAAGCCGGAGATGCGCTCGACATCGCACAGACGCCCGCGCTGGCGGGCTGGACCATCGTGCGGCACGGCAAGGCTGGGGCGGTTCACTATCATTTGCTGCAGCGCGAAAATGAGGAATAATGCGCGTTCCAAAACAAGCGCCGGACGGCCAGCCGTTACGCGCGCGACCGGCGGCAAACGCGTCCTGCGGGCGTGCTTGACGTGCCCATTTGTCTGAAGAGAGGAGAAGTCTCATGGTAGTCGCCGTGTACCCGGGTACGTTCGACCCGCTGACGCGCGGTCACGAAGACCTCGTTCGGCGCGCGTCGAGCATTTTCGACACGCTGGTGGTGGGCGTCGCCGACAGCCGCAACAAGAAGCCGTTCTTCACGCTCGAGGAGCGCCTCGATATCGCTCATGAAGTGCTCGGTCACTATCCGAACGTGCAGGTCATGAGCTTTAAGGGGCTGCTGAAGGATTTCGTCCGTACCAATAACGCCCGCGTCATCGTGCGCGGCCTGCGTGCCGTGTCGGACTTCGAATACGAGTTCCAGATGGCCGGCATGAACCGCTATCTGCTGCCCGACGTCGAAACCATGTTCATGACGCCGTCCGATCAGTACCAGTTCATCTCCGGCACCATCGTGCGCGAGATTGCGCAGTTGGGCGGTGACGTCAGCAAGTTCGTGTTTCCTTCCGTCGAAAAATGGCTGAAGGACAAGGTGGCCTTGCTCGATCAGGACAGCGACCAGGCGGGGCAGCCGTAACCGGCGTAAACTGTCGATTTGACGGAATGGCAGCCGGCCTTGCGCCGGCGTGAAGTGAGAGAAGTATGGCCTTGATGATTACCGACGAGTGCATCAATTGCGACGTCTGCGAGCCTGAGTGCCCGAACGACGCAATTTCGATGGGCCCGGAAATCTATGTGATCGATCCGAAGAAATGCACCGAATGCGTCGGTCATTTCGATGAGCCGCAGTGTATCCAGGTGTGCCCGGTGGAGTGCATTCCGCGTGACCCGCAGCACCTGGAGACGCCTGAAGGCTTGATGGCGAAGTATCACGCGCTGCAGGCCGCCAAGGCCTGAGGGTGCTTTGGTGAGGCGTGCGCCTCACCGTCTTGCCTCCGCGTGGTATTCCCGCGGCGCGCGTGTGGCCCGCGCGGTGGTCTAGCGCAGCGACCCCGGTCCGCTTCCGCTCAGCCCGCGCAGTCCTATCCCACGTAGCCGCGAAACACGTCCTGCAGTGTCTCGAGCAAGATGTCGCATTCCGCGTCCGTGCCAATTGAGATGCGCAAATGCTGATCGACGCGCGGCGCCTTGAAATGGCGCACGAAAATCTCCTTTTCCCGTAGCCGGGCGGCGAGTGTGGCCGCGTCGTAGCCCTCATGGCGGGCAAATACGAAATTCGCCCCTGACGGCACGACGTTAAAGCCAAGCGCCGTCAAGCCCGCGGACAAACGCTCGCGACTCGCGATCACCTTCGCGCAACTGTCGCGAAACCACGCGTCGTCCTCATAAGCGGCGATCGCCGCGACCTGTGCGAGCCGGTCGAGCGGGTACGAGTTGAAGCTGTCCTTGACGCGGGTCAGCGCCTCGATCAGCGCGGGATTGCCGAACGCAAATCCCACCCGCATGCCTGCCAGCGAGCGAGACTTCGAGACCGTCTGCACCACCAACAGGTTCGGATAGCGGTCGATTAGCGAGACGGCCGACTGTCCGCCGAAATCCACATACGCTTCGTCGATCACCACAACGGATTCTGAATGCTGTGCCACCAGCCGCTCGATCTCGTGCAGGGGCAACGGGTGGCCTGTCGGTGCGTTCGGATTCGGCAACAGGACGCCGCCATTGGGCATAGCGTAGTCGTCGACGCGGATGGTGAATGCGTCATCGACGGGAATGGTTTGGTAATCGACCTCGAAGAGACGCGCGTACGTTGGATAGAAGCTGTACGTGATGTCCGGGAACAGGATGGGCTTGTCGTGCTTGAGGAGTGCCTGGAAAGTCAGGGCGAGCACTTCGTCCGAACCGTTGCCGGCGAACACCTGCTCGGCATGGATGCCGTGGTGCGCGGCGACTGTCTCGCGCAGCTTGCGCGCGGTCGGATCGGGATAGCGGCGCAACGATTCCGCGCTATCACCGAGTTCATGACGGATCGCCTCCAGCACGCGCGGCGACGGCGGATACGGGTTCTCGTTGGTGTTGAGCTTGACCGGATGGGCGAGCGCGGGCTGTTCTCCCGGCACATACGGTGTCAGACGATAAACGATGTCACTCCAGTAGCGGCTCAAGCAGGCCTCCGTCGATGTTTGATGGCTGCGATTCGATCCCGATGATAGACCGTCAATGGTCGCGAAATCCGCGGCCTGTGTCTGTCCAACGAGCTAATCCCGGATCGTGGCTAACCGGCTCACCAGCCAGCGGCGGCCTCACGCAAGCTGTTCAGCTGTTGCGATGCAATTGCATCACTGCCCGGTCGAGCTCGCCCTTGACGACGAGCGGCATCTGCACGAGCGCACGTTCGATCGACGCGTCGATCACGTCCTGCTCCTCACGGCGCGGCGGCTTCAGCACGTAGTTGGCAACGTCGGGCTTCGCGCCGGCGCGCGCGCTTTCGGGGATCAGATCGCGCGGATGCCCAATGCCGATACGCAGCCGCCAATACTGCTGCGTCGTCAGATGCGCGGAGATGTCCTTGAGACCGTTGTGGCCGCCACTACCACCGCCAAGCTTCAGCTTGACGGTACCGGGCGGCAGATCGAGTTCGTCGTGCACGACGAGAATCTCATCGGGCAGGATCTTGAAGAAGTGGGCGAGTGCGACAACCGACTGCCCCGAGCGGTTCATGTACGTCTGCGGCTCGAGCAGGTGCACCTCTTCGCCATGCAGGCGTGCCTTCGCGTAGAAACCGTGAAAGCGCCGCTCGTCACGCAAGGTCGTACCGGCTTCGCGCGCCAGTTGATCGACCAGCCAGAAACCGGCGTTGTGACGCGTCGCGGTGTATTCGGCGCCCGGATTGCCGAGCCCCACGATCAGCTTGATCATGATTGAGTCATGACTGGTTAAGGGCCGGCGGCGTGCCACGCGACCTTAAAAAAACGAAAAAAAACCCGCCGGGGCGAACCGCGGCGGGTC
>Ga0302314_10003563_pt1 | contig 28658 bp, 26 predicted proteins | sample III_Palsa_N2_3_FD_200533 | JGI IMG/M metagenome (GOLD analysis project Ga0302314, IMG submission 200533) | Peat permafrost microbial communities from Stordalen Mire near Abisko, Sweden - III_Palsa_N2_3 | ecosystem: Environmental > Terrestrial > Soil > Palsa > Peat permafrost | place: Sweden...
GTCCGAGGCGGGGCGCAGAATCACTGATCGTGATCGTTCTCGGAATCGACCCCGGCCTCGCAAACACCGGCTACGGCGTGGTACAGAGCACCGCCGGGCGGCTCGTGGCGCTCGACGGCGGCGTGATCGAGACGCACGCCGGGTCTCCTCAGGAGCGGCGGCTGGCCGACATCCACGCGGCGGTCGATGCGCTGCTGGCCGAGCACGAGCCCGATGCGGTGGCGCTGGAGGAGCTGTACTTCGGACAGAACGTGAAAACGGCGTTCGCGGTCGGTCACGGTCGTGGCGCGGCGATGCTCGCCGCGGGACAGCGCGGGATCGAGTGCGCAAGCTACACGCCCCAGCAGGTCAAGGCCGCCGTCTGCGGCAACGGTCGCGCCGACAAGCAGCAGGTCGCGCGGATGGTCCAGGCGCTGCTGGCGCTGCCACAGCCGCCGACCCCCGACCACGCATCTGACGCGCTGGCGGTCGCGATGTGCCACGCCAACCGCGCGGCGCTGTCGGCCGCGCTCGCGGGGGTCGCGGTGTGACCTTGACATGCATGGCGCACCCGTGGCACTGACTCAAGGGCGGCTTCTGGACCACTTCGACTTCCACACACTCTCGAGCGTGTCCGACGGGGAGTTCGTACTGCGCCAGTCCGAGCTGAACCTGGTTGCCGGTGGCGAGACGTTCGAGCATGCCGCTTTGGAGCTCGAGGAGTTGGTCCTCGCCTACGCCGAGCGGTACTTCGAGCGTTTGCACTTCTATGCGCAGACCGATCGTGCCGAGCAGATGCCGTGGCTGTTGCGGCTGATCTTCACGCCTGAGGCCGATCGACGCGCCTTGCTGATCGGTTCCAAGATTCACCCGACCCCTTTTCGGGAGGCGCTCACCTCCGGTGAGCCCGTTACTCAGTCCGCGGACACAGAGCAACAGGTCGAGCACGAGGCGTGGGTCCTCGCGGTGCTCGCGGGCGAACTGCACATGACGGCGAAGCAGATCGAAGAGCTGGACGTCGAGCAGGCAAGGCAGCTTGTCCTGGACCACCGGTCCCGGCCTGCGTCACTTTGATTGTCCGGTCCAGCGGCGGAAGGCAGGCGTCCGACCCCATGCGCAGAATCACAACCAAGATGATCGCGGGTGCCAACAGATGATTGGGATGCTGAAGGGCGAGGTGGCGGTGCGCCGCACCGATCACGTCGTGATCCTCTGCGCCGGCGTCGGCTACCGCGCCGCGGTCTCGGCGGAGACGCTGCGGCACGTCCCCGCGGCGGGGGAGGAGACGACTCTGCACTCCCATCTGATCGTGCGTGACGACGCCCTGTCGTTGTACGGCTTTCACTCCGAGGAGGAGCGCGACCTGTTCCTGATGCTGCTGTCCGTCCAGGCGGTCGGTCCAAAGGTGGCGCTGGCCGTGCTCTCCGGCGGAACGCCGCGCGAGCTACAGGCGGCGATCGCGGGGCAGGATGCGGCCCGCTTTCAGGCGGTGCCGGGGATCGGCAAGCGCACGGCGGAGCGGATCATCGTCGAGCTGCGCGAGAAGGTTGGCGACGCCGCCCCGAGCGGCCCGATCGTCGCACGGCGGGGCGATGGACCAATGGGGTTGGCCCGCGACGGGCTGATCGAGCTGGGGTACGCGCCCGGCGAGGCGGAGGAGCTGTTGCGGGGCGCGGCGGGAGACAGCGCCGAGGAACTGCTGGCGCAAGCACTGCGGAGCGCGCGCGCACAATGACCGCCGAGACCGCCCGCATCCAAACGCCTTACCTGGTCGAGGAGGACGAGCTCGACCGTTCGCTGCGCCCGCGACGCCTGCGGGACTTCGTCGGGCAAAAGATGCTGCTGGAGCAGCTCGGCGTTGCGATCGAGGCGGCGAGCGCGCGTGGGGAGGCGCTCGACCACCTGCTGCTGGCGGGGCCACCGGGCCTCGGCAAGACCTCGCTGGCGCAGATCGTGGCGGCGGAGCTGGAAGTGCCGTTCGTGCAGACCGCCGGCCCGGCGCTGGAGCGCAAGGGCGACATCGCGGCATTTCTGACGGCCCTGGAGCCGCGGAGCGTGTTCTTCGTGGATGAGATTCACCGCCTGTCACGCACGCTGGAGGAGACGTTCTACCCGGCGATGGAGGATCACAGGCTGCCGATCACCGTCGGGCAGGGCGCGGGCGCGCGCGTGGTGACGCTGGAGCTGCCGCCGTTCACCCTCGTTGGCGCCACCACGCGCACGGGCCTCTTGACGACGCCGTTGCGAGACCGTTTCGGCATCCAGGCGCGGTTGGAGCCCTATGCGGTGGAGGAGCTGGCGAGCATCGTCACGCGCTCGGCGGGGATCCTCGAGATCGGCCTCGAGGACGACGGTGCGATCGCGATTGCGGCGCGCAGCCGCGGGACGCCGCGCGTGGCGAACAGGCTGCTGAAGCGTGTGCGCGACTTCGCGGAGGTCAGAATGGAGGGGGTCGTTACAGCCGCGGCGGCGGAGGCGGCGCTGGAGCTGCTGGAGGTAGACGAGCGTGGGCTGGACCGGCTGGACCGGGAGATACTCAGAGCGATCTGCGTGAAGTTCGACGGTGGCCCGGTTGGGCTCTCGACGCTGGCAGTGGCTGTGGGGGAGGAGCAGGACACGATCGAGGATGTCTACGAGCCGTACCTGTTGATGCAGGGACTGATCAAGCGCACCCCGCGAGGCCGCGCCGCGACGCCGGCGGCCTTCCTTCATTTAGGACTCAATTCACCGGCCGCTGCGGTCGACCCGGCGCTGTTCTAACGTCGGCTCCCCTACTCTGTCGGTCAATGGCCCACCCGTTCATCTGCCCAAACTGCGGGCACCGCACCTCAGAGCTCGACCGCAACCTCGGCTTCACGCGCCAGCGCAAAGGCTGCACGAAGTGCGGGTTCGCGTTCCTATTCGAACTGCTCGACGACTACTACCCGGCGCCGGACGCGGCGTTCTTCGTGTGCGACGGCCAGGGCCGGGTGATCGGCTGCGGCAAGAACTCGTTCGCCTTCACGGGCCTGGAGGAGGAGGAGGTGATCGGCCAGCGCGTGGAGCAGGTGCTCGGGCTGAGCTTTCAAAACGGCGACGATCCGGTCGCGACGGTGCTCGAGTGGGGGGTCAGGGCGCTGGAGGTGCCGGTCGAGGTCGCGGGCGAACGTGACGTGGCGGCGAGCGCGAAGGCGGACATGTTTCCGGCCTATGACGACGACGGCGGGCTGTTGCTTGTGCTGACGCCCGACAAGTAGGCTGGGCGAGCCGAGATGACCGACCGCCGCCGCAACACCTTCGTTCTGCTGATCGTCCTCGGGCTCGTGATCCTGTCGCTGCTCGTGATCGTCGGTATTCCCGGCGTCGTAAAGGCGAAGAAAACGCGGCTGGGCCTGGACCTGAAGGGCGGCGTTGAGCTCACCTACCAGGCCCGGCCCACGGCCCACGCGAAAGTAGACGCCGAATCGCTGGAACGCGCGATCGACATCATGCGCAAGCGCGTCGATCAGCTGGGCGTCGCCGAGCCGGAAATCCAGCGCACGGGCCCTGACGAAATCGACGTGGCGCTGCCGAACGTGAGCAATGCCGGGCGCGCGCAGGCGCAGGTGGGCAAGACCGCGCTGCTGTACTTCTACGACTGGGAGCCGAACGTGATCGGCCCCGACGGCAAGCCGGCGCCGAGCGAATCGACCGTCACCGGCGGGGAGCAGGCCGCCTCCTCGGTGTCCGGACTGCTCGAGTACAAGGCCGTGCTGCTCGCGGCAAAACGCCCCGCGATCATCCGCAAGAACGACACGACGCTGAGCCCCGGCTGCACGCCCGAACAGAAGGAAGGCTGCATCTACGGGACCTGGTACCTGCTCGACACCAAGCACGAAAAAGTGCTGCGAGGCCCCGAGGAAACCGAAGCGAACCTGTATTCCGAAGGCTTCAAGGCGCCGAAGGGCGCGACGTTGAAGGCGGTGCGGGTCAACCCCGGCACCGTGCTCGTGCAGGCGCGCCCGGTGGAAGCAGCGGATGGAAAAATCACGCAGGCCTCGCCGAACAGCTGGTACGTGCTCAACGACGATCCGGTGCTGGAAGGTTCGGACATCACGAACCCGCAGGAGAGCTCGGAAAGCGAATCGGGCTCGCCGGATGTGACGTTCGGCTTCAACTCGCACGGGAAGAGCGTGTTCCAGCAGGTGACCAAGGAAATCGCCGAGCGCGGTCAGGAAGCGCAGCTGCCGGGCGTGAGCAAGGAAGCGGCGCTGCAGCACTTCGCGATCGTGCTCGACGGCCAGGTGATCACGGCGCCGTCGATCGACTACACGAAGTACCCGGAAGGGATCGATAGCTCCCAGGGCTCTGAGATCTCCGGCGGCTTCACGTTGACCTCCGCGGAAAATCTCGCGGACGAGCTGCAGTCCGGGGCGCTGCCGATCAAGCTGAACCTGATCTCCCAGTCGCAGGTGTCGGCGACGCTCGGCAAACAGGCGCTCAGCCAGGGACTGTTGGCGATGCTGCTGGGCTTCGCCGTGGTTTGCCTGTTCCTGCTGACCTTCTATCGCGTGCTCGGCGCGATCGCGATCGGCGGGCTGGTGATCTACGGGATCTACTACTTCGCGCTGATCAAGCTGATCCCGATCACGCTGACGTTGCCGGGGATCGCCGGCCTGATCCTGACGATCGGGATCGCGGCGGATGCGAACATCGTGATCTTCGAGCGCGTCAAGGAGGAGATCCGCGGCGGCAGATCAATCATCTCGGGCATCGCCACCGGCTACCGGCGCGGGTTCGCGGCGATCGTCGACGCGAACGTGGTGACGTTTATGACCGCGTTCATCCTGTTCGCGCTGGCGACGGCGGAAGTCAAGGGCTTTGCCTTCACGCTGGGGATCGGCACGCTCTTGTCGCTGTTCACCGCGGTGCTCGCCACGCAGGCCGCGCTCGGCGCGATGGGCCGCTCAAAGTTGGTCTCCCACCCGGCCGCGCTCGGCGCGGCGCGGCGCGGGAAAGGTTGGACGTTCGACTTCATGGGCCACGCGAAGTGGTTCTTCACCCTGTCGGGCACGATCCTGTTGATCGGCGCGCTCGCGATCGGCGGGAAGGGGATCAACTTCGGGATCGACTTCAAGTCGGGCTCGCGGATCCAGACGGCGTTCATCAGGTCGGTCAGCGAGAACCAGATCCGCGAAGTGATGAAAGCCAACGGCTACGGCAACGCGGAGATCCAGAAGTTCACGAGCAAGAGCGTCGGCGGCACGGGCTATCAGATCTCGACCGAGACGCTGCGTCCGGAAAAGGTCACGAAGATCAAGGCGGCCCTCGATACGAAGTTCGGCAATGGTCCAAGGGACCTCGGCACGAAGGACTTTTCCTCGACCTCGATCGGGCCGACGTTCGGGAAAACGATCGCCAACAGCGCGGTGATCGCGATCATCGCCTCGCTGCTCGTGATCTCTGCCTACATCGCGCTGCGCTTCGAGTGGAAGTACGCGGTCCCGGTGCTGATCGCATTGATGCACGACCTGCTGATCACGGCGGGCGTCTATGCGCTGACCGGCCGCGAAGTGACGACAGCGACGGTCGCGGCATTGTTAACCATCCTTGGGTATTCGCTGTACGACACGATCATCGTGTTCGATCGGGTGCGCGAGAACGTGCCGCGGATGCCGCGCGCCGCGTTCTCACAGATCGTCAACCGCTCGATGTCCGAGGTGCTGACAAGGTCGTTGGCGACGAGCTTCTGCACGCTGCTGCCGGTGCTCGCGCTGCTGCTGTTCGGCGGGGAAACGCTGAAGGACTTCGCCTTCGCGCTGATGATCGGGATCGCTTCCGGCGCGTACTCGTCGATCTTCATCGCCTCGCCGGTGCTGACCGAGTGGAAGGAACGCGAGGGCTCCTACCGCAGTCGCCGGGCGCGGATCGTGCGCGAACTAGGCAGCGTGCCGGCGTATGCGACGGCGCTCGGGGGCGAGCCCGTGGACGTGGAGCCCACGCAGGAGCGCAAGCGGACGCGGCGCGGGCGCATCACCGCCCCGGAGGAGCCGGGCGAGCAGATCTCCCGCGATGAGTTCCAGGAACTCGTGCGTGACCTCGATGTCGACGCCGAGCCAAAGAAGCAGAAGCAGCAGGGTCGTGCCGCGGTCGCGCAGCGCCCCGTCGAGGAGCAGCCCGAGGAGCAGGCCTCCGAGCCGGCGCGCGACCCGGCGGCCGATCTCACGCCGGAGGATCTGGTGCTGAAGGAAGACCCGAAGAAACGCGAGCGGTCCAAACGAGCGGGTGGGCGCCGAAACAAACGCCACGGGAGGAGCCGCTGATGGGAATGCTCGGCTGGGTGATGATGGGCCTTGCGATCTGGCACTTCACGATCTTCCTGCCCGACCGCTTCTGGGGCGGGATCGTCGGCGCGTTCGTGGGCTCCCTCGTCGGCGCGGTCCTGATCGGCCTGCTGATCTACGGCGTGAAAGTGTCGGCCCTGGAGATCCCCGGCCAGAAGGCCACGGACATCAAGGTCGTGCTGTACGCAGTCCCGGGAGCGCTGCTCGGCATCGCCGCTGTGTACCTCGAGGGCATCCGCCGCGAACGGAGCGGCTGAGAGCAAGAGCGAGCGCGGGACAAAGTTCCGTCCCGCGCTCGCCGTAACCTGGCTGGGTGGAGAGACCCCGCTTTGAGATTCCCGAGTGCCCGCCGGGCGATGTCGAGCTGCTGGAGCGAGAGCTTCAGGTTAGCGGGCCGCTGGCGCAGATCCTGGTGCGGCGCGGGCTGGCCGAGCCGGTGCTCGCACGCGCGTTTCTCGCGGCTGAGGAGGAATATCCACCCACCGCGTTTGCGGGGATCGAGCTTGCGATCGAGCCGATCCTGCGGCACGTCGCCGCCGGCGAGCGGATCACTATCCACGGTGACTACGACGTCGACGGGATCTGCTCCACGGCTGTGCTGGTGCGCTCGCTGCGCCGCCTCGGGGCGAACGTCGACTGGTACCTACCCGACCGGGCGAGCGACGGCTACGGGCTGAACCTGGCCACGGTGCAGCGGCTCGCCCAGCAGGGCACGCGCCTGCTGATTACGGTCGACTGCGCGATCACCGCCGTCACGGAGGTCGAGCAGGCAAAGGCGCTCGCGATGGAGGTGGTGATCACCGACCATCACTCTCCTCGCGCCGACGGGGTGCTGCCCGACGCCCCGATCGTCCATCCGGTGGTCTGCGGCTACCCGTGCCCGGATCTCTGCGCCACGGCCGTCGCCTATAAGCTGGCCCAGGCACTCGAGCAGGCAGCCGCGTCGGAGGATCTTGCGCGTGGGGACGTGGTCGATCCTGCCCGGCCGGGGGCGCGCGCCCTGGCGGAGGACCTCGACCTGGTGGCGCTGGCGACGATCGCCGATGTGGTGTCGCTGACGGGTGAGAACCGCACGCTCGTGCGGCGCGGGCTGCGCGCGCTTGCGGGCACCGCCAAGCCCGGGTTACGCGCCTTGATGGCGGTCGCCCGGGTCGATCCAGCAAAGCTTGACGAGCGCTCGGTCGCCTTCGCGCTGGCGCCCCGCCTGAACGCCGCCGGGCGGCTCTACCGGGCCGATGCTCCTCTGGAGCTGATCTTGACCGAGGAGGATCTGCGCGCGGCGCAGGTCGCCGAGGAGCTGGGCCGCGCCAACCACGAGCGCCGGCAGGTGGAGTCACGCATCCGCTACGAAGCCGAAGCCCAGATCGCCGCGCTTGGCGAGCGGTCGGCCTACGTGCTCGCGGGCGAGGACTGGCACGCCGGCGTGATCGGGATCGTTGCCTCGCGTCTCGCCGAGCGCCACCGGCGCCCGGTCGTGCTGATCGCGCTGAGCGGGGACGTCGGCAAGGGGTCGGGGCGTGGGGGCATCGACGCGTTCGACCTGCTCACGGGTCTCACTGCCTGTGGTGGGCACCTGCGCCACTTCGGCGGCCACCGCGCAGCGGCCGGCCTGGAGATCGAGCGCGAGCGCATCGAGCAGTTCGCCGAGGCGTTCTGCGCGCACACCGAGGAGGTGCTCTCGCTCATGGACACGGCCCCCCTGGAGCGGGTCGACGCCGTCGTCGACTGCGGGGAGCTGGACATGGAGCTTGCGGAGGAGCTGCGCTCGTTGGCACCGTTCGGGCGCGGCAACCCGGGCGTGTCGCTGCTCGTCGCCGACGCAGTGTTCGGAGACCTGCGCCCGATGGGAGAGGGCAAGCACGTTCGCTTTACCGTCGAGTCCGGGGATACCGGAGCGCGCGCGCGTGGCGTCGCCTTCGGCAGCGGCGCGCGCCTGCCGGTCGCGGCGGGCGAGCCGGCCGAGGCTACCTTCACGCTGGAGATCAACGAGTGGAACGGCGTCACCGAGCCGCGGCTGGTGCTGCGCCAGGTGCGGGCCGCCGGGCAGGCGCCCGAGACTCAGGAGCGGGCGATCGAGCCGCTGGCGGTGCGGGATCTGCGTCCCGCCAAGACGCCCATTTCGCAGGCACAGGAGCACCCGCGGGAGGAGCTCACGCTCTTTGCCGTCTCCTGAGTGCCGAGCTCCTCTGCCGTGGGATCCGCCCGCGGTGCCTGCACCGCTTCAATTCAGGGTGTCCGTCCCCTACCCTTAGAAGATGGCGATCGCAAAGGATTCCAAGAGCCTGCCTGTCGCTGAGCTGGACGAGCTTCCCGTGTCGTCTGAGGGCGTGGTTGCCACAGGAGCGCCAAAGCGCCTCGGCCCGCCCGAGGCCGCCGCTGTCCCTGGCACCGACGAGCGTCTGGATCTGAACGAGCTCGAGCGGAGGCTGCTCGGCGATCTGTTCGCGATCGTCTCCGAGCACGCTGAGGATTCGGCGGTTGAAATCGACCGCGACCGCGTGCGCGACGCGTTTGTGTTCGCCTGCGAGCACCACGCGGATCAGCGGCGCAAGTCTGGCGAGGACTTCATCGTGCACCCCGTCGGTGTGGCGCGCATCTGCGCGGGCATGCGCCTGGACACCGAGACGCTGTGCGCGGCGCTCCTGCACGACACGGTGGAGGACACCTCGGCCTCGATCGAGGAGGTGCGCGAGCGCTTCGGCGACGAGATCGCACAGATCGTCGACGGCGTGACGAAGCTGACCGGGATCGTCTTCCAGTCGCGTGATGAGGCGCAGGCGGAGAACTACCGCAAGATGATGGTCGCGATGGCCACTGACGTGCGGGTGATCCTGATCAAGCTCGCCGACCGCTTGCACAACATGCGCACGATCGATGCAATGCCCAAGCAGAAGCAGATCGAGAAGGCGCGCGAGACGCTCGACATCTACGCGCCGCTGGCCCACCGGCTGGGGATCCACGCGATCAAGTGGGAGCTCGAGGACCTCGCCTTCGCGACCCTGCACCCCCGTAAGTACCAAGAGATCAAGGGCCTCGTCGCCCAGCAACGTGACGAGCGCGAGCGCTATGTCGCGGAGGCCGGCGAGTACCTGGCGCGCGAGCTTCAGGCGTTGGGAATAGAGGCGCGGATCGCGGGCCGCGCCAAGCACTTCTACTCGATCTACTCGAAGATGACCAAGAAGGGCCGCGAGTTCAACGAGATCTACGACCTGACCGCGATGCGCGTGATCGTCGACTCGGTGAAGGACTGCTACGGGACCGTCGGCGTGATCCACTCGCTGTGGAAGCCGCTGCCCGGCCGCTTCAAGGATTTCATCGCGATGCCCAAGTTCAACATGTACCAGTCGCTGCACACGACGATCATCGGGCCCGAGGGCCGGCCCCTGGAGATCCAGCTGCGCACCCAGGAGATGCACGAAATGGCCGAGTTCGGCGTGGCCGCGCACTGGATGTACAAGACGAGCCCCGGCCAGAGCGCCCCGGGGGTCCCCGGCGGCTCGGGCGAACGCGGCAGCGGGGCCGGCGGGGTTCCGATCAACACGGGCGAGGACGCAAAGCTGCAGTGGCTGCGCTCGATGCTCGACTGGCAGAAGGACCTGCTCGACCCGCAGGAGTTCATGGAGACGCTGCGCACCGACCTGTTCGAGGACGAGGTCTACGTGTTCACGCCCAAGGGCGAGGTCAAGTCGCTCGCGGCCGGCGCCACGCCGCTGGACTTCGCCTACGAGGTGCACACCGAGATCGGCCACCGTTGCGTGGGCGCGCGGATCAACGGGAAGATCGTACCGCTGCATTGCGAGTTGCACTCTGGGGACATCGTCGAGATCCTCACCGCCAAGCGCGAGCGTGGCCCCTCGCGCGACTGGCTGGCGACGGTCAAGACCACGCGTGCGCGCAACAAGATCAAGGCGTGGTTCAAGGCCGAGTCCCGCCAGGACACCGAGCACACAGGGCGTGACCTCTTGCAGGAGCACCTGCGCAAGCAGGGCTTGCCGGCGCAGAAGATCACCGGCTCGGCGCTTTTAGCGGACGTGATCAGAGAGATGGGTTACCGCAAGGCCGACGACTTCTACATCGCCTTGGGAGCCGCCAAGGTCTCGCCGAAGATCGTCGTGAACAAGGTGATGCAGCGGTTGAAGCAAGGCGAGGCCGCCGACGGCGAGGCGAGCTCGGCCGACCTGTTGAGGGTGGGGCGCGCGCGGCGGCGCCCGACGAAGTCCTCCGGCCAGTACGGGATCCGGGTGGACGGCGTCGAGGACGTGATGCTGCGCCTGGCCAAGTGCTGCCGGCCGGTGCCGGGCGATGAGATCGTGGGCTACATCTCGCTCGGCCGCGGCATCACGATCCATCGCGAGGACTGCCCCAACTCGGTGGTCCTGCGCAAGGACCCCGAGCGCTTCACGAGCGTCTCCTGGGAGGGCGACCAGAGCACCGCCTTCGTCGTCGAAATCCAGATTGACGCGTGGGATCGCCACCGCCTGCTCGAGGATCTCTCGCGCGTGTTCTCCGAGTCCGGCGCGAACATTCTCGAAGCGCGTTGCCTGTCCACGCCGCCGATGGTCAAGAACCGCTTCGTCGTCGAGGTCGCCGACACGCACACTTTGAAGGGTGCGGTCACGCGCCTGCGCAACATCGAGTCGGTATTCGACGCCTACAGAGTGACGCCCGGCGTGGGGTAGGCCCGGCGTTGGGCGCTCTCGGGGCCTATTCAGCTGACAACGTGCAGTGCGCGCGGGAGGATCGAGTAACGCGCCTCGGCGACCTCGCCGATGTAGTCGCCATCGACTTGCAGCGGCAGCGGGCGCCCGTCGGCGCTCTGGACCGTCAGCTCCGTCAGCGCGGGGAAGCTCGAGACGTGTCGATGGCGCGCGATCCGCGCGTGGCGCGAGAAGGCTCGCCAGGCGATCGAGGGCATGTCGAAAGGCCTCGCGCGGTGCAGGACGCACCCCGCGAGCGCACCCGAGTCCAGCGCCGCGCCCTCGGCGACCTCGATCGGGCGGTTCTGGAAGTAGGTGAAGGGCGAGCCGTTCTGCACGATCGTGGTGACGCCCTCGAGCGTCTTCCCGTCGGCGTGCGCGACCATCCGCGGTGGGTGCACGAGGTAGCGACGGGCGAACGTGGTGAGCGCTGCCCATGTGAAGTAGTAGGCGCCCAGGCGCGCCTTCAGGCGCGGGTTGGAGTCCACTCGCTCGACGACACTCGCATCGACGCCGAGCCCCGAGGCGAATGTGAAGCAGCGACCGTTTACGACGCCCAAGTCGACTTTCCGTGGATGCCAGTCATCGGCCATCGCGAGCAGGTGCTCGGTGGCGTCGACGAGCTCGCCGGGAATCCCGAGCATCTTGCCGAACACGTTTGCCGAGCCGCCGGGCAGACAGGTGAGCGGGGTAGAGGATCCGAGTAGTCCGTTGGCGGCCTCGTTCACGGTCCCGTCGCCGCCGAAGGCGACGACCACGTCATAGCCCTCGTGTGCGGCCTCGCGGCACAACTCTGTGGCATGACCCTGGGCCTCGGTGTCCACGGCATCGACCTCGAAACGACCCTGCAGCGCGTAAACCACGAGATGGCGCAGACGGTCAGAGACCGTCGTGGCATAGGGGTTGACGATGATCAGCATGCGCCGCTTGCTCGCCGCCTGCAGCGGCTCGAACTCCCGCGGCGCGGTCTGTCGCTCGTCCTCGTGCACTGGTGAGCTCATCGCAAGGCCTACACCACGCCGCCGGGAGCGTTACCAACGCTTCCGTGCTCGTCTTGCATTTGTCCGTCTACCCGCGCTATACTTCTGCCGGACACATCCAGAGGGGTGGAGGGCCTGGCCCTACGAAACCCCGGCAACCACCGTCAAAGTCACAGGCGGGAAGGTGCCAATTCCAGGCGATGTGTGGCGGGCTTCGCGCTCTTTGCCACACGTGACACGGCAAAGACTAGAGCGAAGGAGCCCCAATGGCTGTCAGTCATCTGCAGTGCAAGGAGTGCAAGGCCCAGTATCCGCTGGAGGCGCTGTACGTCTGCGAGCAGTGCTTTGGACCGCTGGAGGTCGCCTATGACCACAGCGGCTCGAGCCTCGATGTCGGTGAGCTGCGCCGTCGCATCCAGGGCGGTCCGCAGAACATCTGGCGCTACGCCGACTTTCTGCCGCTCGCCGGTGGCCCCCCGGGCCCATCCGGCCGGCTGGCCTCGCGCGTGGGTCTGCCGGCGGGGTGCACGCCGCTGATTCGTGCCGACAGGCTCGCTGAGCGGCTGGGCCTGCGCGAGGTGTGGGTCAAGAACGACGCTGCCAACCCGACCCACTCGTTCAAGGACCGGGTGGTATCAGTCGCCGTAACGCGTGCTCGCGAGCTGGGCTTCGAGACGATCGCATGCGCCTCGACCGGCAACCTCGCCAACTCGGTGGCCGCCCACGGCGCGGCGCTGGGCATGGACTCCTACGTGTTCATCCCCGCGAACCTCGAGGAGCAGAAGATCCTCGCCACAGGCATCTACGGAACGAAGCTCGTTAGCGTGGATGGCAGCTACGACGACGTCAACCGCCTCTGCACGGAGCTGTGCGCCGAGCGCGACTGGGCGTTCGTGAACATCAACCTGCGCCCTTATTACGCCGAGGGCTCGAAGACGCTGGCGTTCGAGATCGCCGAGCAGCTCGGCTGGGAGCTCCCCGACCGCTGCGTGGTGCCCGTCGCCTCGGGCTCGCTGTTCACGAAAATCGCCGCCGGCTTTCAGGAATGGAGCGAGCTCGGGCTGATTGAGGGGGAGTCTTTTCCCCGCATGAACGGCGCCCAGGCCGAGGGCTGCTCGCCCGTGGCCAGCGCGTATGCCGACGGCCATGACGTCTGCCGTCCGGTCAAGCCGGACACGATCGCCAAGTCGCTGGCGATCGGCAACCCCGCTGATGGACCCTACGCGCTCGACCTGGCGCGCCGCACGGGCGGCTCGGTGGATGCAGTCTCAGACGAGGAGATTCGGGCGGGAATCAAACTGCTGGCCGAAACGACGGGCGTCTTCACCGAGACGGCCGGGGGTGTCACGACGGCCGTTCTGAGCAAGCTCGCCGCCCGCGGGGACATCGATCCCGACGAGCGCGTCGTGCTGGTGATCACCGGCGACGGCCTGAAGACGCTCGACGCGGTGCGCGACTCGTTCGAGACCTACAAGATCGGCGCCAGCGTGGAGGCGTTCGAGAACACCGTGCCCGAGGCCGTGACGGTCTGATGACGGTACTCGTGAAGATCCCGACGCAGCTGCGCGCCGCCGCCGAGGGCACCGCCGAGACAGAGGTCTCCGGTGAGACCGTGGCCGAGGCTTTGAACGGCCTGTATGAGCGTTATGGCGAGCTGCGCGAGCGGATCTCCAATGAGGATGGCTCGCTGCGGCGCTTCGTGAACGTCTACCTGGCGGGTGAGGACATTCGCTTCTTGGATGGGCTTGCCACGCCCGTGCCGGACGGCGCTGAGCTGACAATTCTTCCGGCGGTCGCCGGAGGCTGACTCGTCGCCGTCGCCGTTGCCGGCGTCGAGCCGCTGACGCCGATCGTCGAGACGAGCCCCGCGGCGCACATCGCAGCGACCGTCAGGCCGCGTAGCCGGCGCGGCGTCAGCCAGTCGACGTTGTGGGCCTGCAGCCACGACCTGAAGCCCGTCGCGCACGACGCCGCTGCCATTGCACAACCCGCGCACATGCCTTCAGAGTAGCGATCTCATTCACGGTCGGAGAAGGTCCGCGCTGAAGCGATCCATTCAGCGCTTGGAACGGGCGACGGGGGCTGAACGTTTCGAGATTTCTTCACCTCTATTGACGTTCGCCTGAGTACCCTGAGATTAGCTACCGGTATGGCTACTCAAACACTCACTCGCCCCACCGTTGCAGACGGCATGACCGAGTTCTTCGATGGGATCGCGTGCCTTGACGAGCGCGTGCGCCGCCAGGCAACTGCGGCCCCGCTTCAGATGCCGTTCCGACCCAGCGAGACGGGCCGCTACATTGAGGTCCAGGGACCTGACGAGCGGCTGCTGATAGGACTGGGGCGTGGCGTAACGCACATCGGTCGAGGCCTCGCCGCCGACCTGCGCCTGGATGAGGACTCCGTCTCCAGGCGTCACGCGATCCTCCTATATCGCAGCTCCGGCTCCCGGATACTCGACGATCGCAGCTCCAACGGCACGTTCGTCAACGGCCGCCGCGTCACGCAGGCGGATCTGAAGGACGGCGACGTACTGATGCTCGGGCGGGTCGTGCTGCGGTATCTGGAGGTCTGAGGGCGCTCGCAAGGGATGACGGCGAAAAAGCACAGCCGGCGAGGACACCACGAGCGGCCGGATACCATCGGAGACGCGTCCCAAGCGAAAGGAGCCGATCATGAAGGCGGTCTGGAACGGAGGAACACTCGCGGAGAGTGAGGCGACGGTGGTGGTCGAGGGCAACCACTACTTCCCTCCCGAGAGCGTTCACGCGGAGTACTTCCTCGACAGTAACACCCACACGACATGTCCGTGGAAGGGGGAGGCCAGCTACAGAACAATCGAGGTCGACGGGCAGTCCAACCCGGATGCGGCGTGGTATTACCCGCATCCCAAGGATGCGGCCGCGCAGATCAAGGATTACTTCGCTTTCTGGAAGGGCGTCCAGATCGAGGATCAATGACCGAGGCTGAACGCGCCGCTAAGGACGACCGGCCCGGGCTTGGTTGCCTGGCTGTTGGTCTCGCGCGTCAGCAGGATCTCGTGATAGTCGCCGGCATTGGCTGGTAGCAGCGCGCCGCCCTGCGCCTGGCCCTTGGAGCTGACAGGGGGGATCTTGCCCAGCGGCGCGGAGCTTGTCGGGGAGTTGTAGAGCCACACGGCGTAGAAGAAGCCGGTCGATGGCGGCAGGTGTTCGGCCGCGAGGTAGAAGGCGCGCTTGGAGCCTTCGGAGAGGATCTCGACCAAGCCGACCGTCTTGCTGTTGGGTTCCGGCGAGGTTAGTGCGATCTGCTTATCGACGGTCGGCTTGGTCGCCTTCGTGGAGGTGCTCGAGGTCGCCGTGGTGCTCGGAGTACTGGTCGTGGTGCCGGCGGTGGATTCGGTTTTGGTGCTCGATGCTTTGTGGGAGCTGCCGCCGCTCGTGATCAGGATCACAGCGACCACGACGATCACGACGAGCGCCGCGAGCAGCAGCGCGCCACCGCGTCTGGAGCTGGGCAGCGAGCTGGAGAAGTTGGTGTCCCGCGCCCCCCGGGTGAGTCCTGTCGGTGCGGGCGGGGACGACGCGGGCGGTCGCGAGGGTCGGACGGCGCCGGATGCTCGAGCTTGCTCGCCGCTGTGCGGCGCCGGTGCGCGGGCTGCGCTGGGCAGCTCGCTCGGGTCCTCCGCGAGGGCGTCGAGCGCCGCGCGGGCACGGTCGCGAACGGTGTGCTGGGGAATGCCAAGCATGTCCGCGATCTCGGCGTGGCTCTTGCCCTGGCGCACCAGCAGCAGCAGTACCGCGCGCTGATCGGGTGGGAGGTCGTCTAGTCGGCTCATATGCGAAGGGTTCGTAGGCTATCGTGGCGCCGGGATGGCCACGCCGAGTGCAGAGCAGCTCAACGAGTTCATGGTCGGGTTTGACCGTCTGTATGGCTTGGAGCTGGTGGACTTCTCCGACGGCGAGGTTCGCGCCCGTGTGCAGTTGCGCGACGAGCTCAAGCAGCCGATGGGCCTGCTCCATGGAGGCGTCTATGCCTCGATCGCCGAGTCGCTGGCCTCGCTCGCCACAGCGGCGGGGGTGCTCGAGCACGGTGAGGCAGCGATGGGCCTGTCGAACAGCACGAGCTTCCTGCGCCCAGTCACCGAGGGTGCTGTGCATGCCCACGCGACGCGATTGCATCGAGGCCGCACCACGTGGGTTTGGGACGTGCGCTTCAGCGACGACGCCGGTCACCTGTGCGCGGTGACGCGGATGACGATCGCCGTGCGTCCCGCGCCGGCGGCCTGAGTTGGGAGATAAACGCAGCCGCCGGGCCTTCCGGCCGATGGAAGGCACGCATGCTCGGGTCGAAGACGATTGTCGGTTAGTTCGGCGCGCGCAAGGGGGCTGGCGTCTGGTCGGGTAGGGGTTGCTCGGCAAAGCCTGTGTCTGGAAGCGGCGCCGGCAGCGAGGTGGCCGGGGCGCCGATGTCGTTGATCGGTACGGTCGTCTCGGCGGCGGTGCGAGCGAGTTTTGGGCTGTCGGCGTAGATGCCCACCACCACACCGGCCGTGGGAAGCTCGATCGTGTCGCCTCCCTGCGCCGCCACGCCGGTGACGCCGCGGATGCGAATCGCGCGGTGTGGACGGGAGCCAAACGGGATGAAGCTGTTGTCGGGGGAGGTGATCACCCGCAGGCGCGGGACACAGGTGTTCTGGCCGCCTTCGGCGCAGTCTCCGTACTGGACGGTGAACGCGCCACTGGGATCCTCGGAGGCTTCGGTGATCGCCATGTGCTGGAAGGAGCCGCCGAGCCAATAGACGGGGTAGCGAGCCAGGAGCAGGCTCTCGAGGGCCGTGTGTGAGATCGGCTGATCCTGGAGGGTGTTGCCGCAGGCCGTGACGGTGAGCGTGCAGAGGCCTAGTGTCAACAGCGCAGCGAGCAGGCGAGGCGAGTAGCGAAATCCCCTCATGATCAGCCTCGGTAGCGATTTGTGATCGGCATGCGGCGGTCACGGCCGAAGGCGCGCGTGGTGACCTTGATACCCGGCGGCGCCTGACGGCGCTTGTACTCGGCGAGATCGACGAGCCGGATCGTGTGGTCGACCTCCCGCTCGGGCAGACCCTCGGCGATCAGCTGCTCACGGCCTTGGTTGAGCTCGATGTAGCCGTAGAGGATACGGTCGAGCAGCTCGTAGGGGGGCAGCGAGTCCTCGTCGCGCTGGTCGTGGCGCAGCTCGGCTGAGGGTGCTCGCGCGAGGATCGATGGTGGGATCGGGGCCTGCACGCGCGCCATCGGGCTCGGAGTCTGCGCGTGCGCCGCCTGCTGTGCCCCTCCGACTGCTGCTCCCGCTGGGGAGTTGCGCCACTCACACAGGCGATAGACGAGCGTCTTCGGCACGTCCTTGATCACGGCGAGACCACCGGCGAGGTCCCCGTAGAGGGTCGTGTAGCCGACCGACATCTCCGACTTGTTGCCGGTCGTGAGCACGAGCCAGCCAAACTTGTTGGAGAGCGCCATCAGCAGGTTGCCGCGGATCCGCGCCTGCAGGTTCTCCTCGGTTAGGTCAGCCTCGTGACCGGCGAGCTCGGTGTGGAGCGCCTGCGTGTAGGCGTCCATCACAGGCTCGATCTCCAGCTCGTGCACGTGCATGCCGAGCGTGGCGGCCAGGGCGCGCGCGTCGTTCTGGGTGGCCGAGGAGGAGTAGGGGGAAGGCATGATCGCGGCGCTCGCGCGCTCGGCGCCGAGCGCATCGGCGGCCAGGCAGGCGACGAGTGCCGAATCGATCCCTCCGGAGAGGCCGAGGACGACGTGGGAGAAGCCGTTCTTCTCGACGTAGTCGCGCAGTCCGAGCTGTAGCGCCGCGTAGATCTCGGCCTCCTCGGGCACGATCGGCTCGGTCAGGCGCGGATTGAGTATTGCCCGTCGCCCAGTCCCAGTGGGAGCATCGAGATCGAGATCGCACAGCAGCAGATCCTCCTCGAACTGCGCCGCGCGAGCGAGCGTCGCGCCGGTTTGGTCGACGACGAAGGAGTGGCCGTCAAAGAGCAGCTCGTCCTGGCCGCCGACGAGCCCGCAGAACGCGATCGGAACCCCGTCTTCGCGGGCGCGGTCGGCAAACATGCGCTCTCGCTCGGCGCCCTTGCCGGCGTGGTAGGGGGAGGCGGAGATATTCACGATCAGCCTCGCGCCGTCGGCGGCCTCCTGCGAAGCCGGAGGACCGGGCAGCCAGATGTCCTCACAGACGGTCAACCCAACCAGATGCCCGCCCACCTCGATCGTTGCGCCCGAGCTCCCTGGCTGAAAGTAGCGTCGCTCATCGAACACGCCGTAGTTGGGCAGGTGGACCTTGCGGTAGATCGCCTGGACGGCCCCGTCGGCGAGCACGGCCGCGGCGTTGTAGACGTGTTCGGCGTGCTCCGGGAAGCCGACGATCGCGACCACGCCGTGTGTATCGGACGCCAGCTCTGTAAGCGCCGCTCGCGTATCCGCGAGGAAGTGCTCGCGCAGCAGCAGATCCTCGGGGGGGTAGCCGGTCAGAGCAAGCTCTCCGAACAGCATGAGATCGGCCCCGGCCTCGCGAGCTTGATCGATGCCCTCACGGATGCGCGCCGCGTTGGCGGCGATGTCGCCCACCGTGGGGTTCATCTGGCAGAGAGCCAGCCTCACAATGGCTCCTTTGCGGGAATTTTCATCTCCCAGAGTAAAGATCTGGTCTCGTTGAGGCCGGGAAGCGGTCGGGTATGGTGCGGGACTGCCATGGCAGGATCGTATGTACTCGAGGGAGGTGGTGTCTGATGGCCGCAGAGGACTGGCTGGTGGGATTCCTGCGCGACTTCGCCTCGTTCTCGGAGGAGGAGCGCGACGCAGCGATCGACGCGCTCCGGCCTGCGGACCGCGATGCGATCCTCGCCCTCGCGGAGGTCAGAGAGGTAACGCCGGAGGGGGGCCTGGTCCAGGTTTTGGATGCCGGCCAGGTTGGCCTCGAGAAGCTCTATGAGCTCAGAGAGCCCGGAGATCTATACACGCTGATCAGCCTGGCAGTCAGGCAAAATCCAAACATCGTCGTCGAGGCTCTGTTCGCCGCTGTGATCCTACATCGGGGGTGGGACCAGGAAGAGCCGTCCGAGGTTCTCGCGCTTCGCGAACAGTGGCACTGGCATGTGCACGAGCAGTTCGCAGTGCGAGAGCGCGAGGCTGACAGTCAGAGGGAGGAGGCCTAGAGCCAGCAGAGTCGGTCTCGTCAGCTCTGCACGGCGGGAGGCTTATCGAGCAAAGCGCGGCCGTTGCGGGTGCCCGCGGCGGTTTTGCGCGGCGGTTTCGCCCCGTTGGCTCGGGAGCCGTTGGCGCTGCGGCTTGCGCTACGAGCTTTCGAGCGCGTGGCCGGAGCGCCCGCCGCGCGAGCCAGCGCGGCGATCGCCGCGCGCAGATCGCGTGCAATCCCCTCCAGGCCCGGCAGGGCGTCGTAGTCGGCGAGCAGACCGAAGCCGAGATGGCCGTCGTAGCTCATCACGGCGATTCCGAGCGCCTGGCGCTGGGCCAGCGGCACTACCGGGTAGAGCACCTCCAGGCGCCGGCCGAGCACGTAGAGCGGGAACTGCGGGCCGGGGACGTTCGTGACGACGAGGTTGAAGAAGCGCTGGCGTGCTTGCAGCCGCGCCGCCTGGCTAAGGATCGTGGGGGGCGCGAACCCGGCGAGGTTGGTCAGCACCTGTGCGCCGACGGCCTGGCCGGACTCCTTCAGGTCCTCCATCGCGTCGCGGATCTGCGCCAGACACTCAGCCGGGTCCTCGACGCCGACGGGCAGTGGCGCCCACATCGCGGCGACCTGGTTGCCGAGCGCGCCGCGCTCGGAGTCGGCGCGCACGGATACGGGAACCATCGCCTTCAACACCAAGCCCTCGGTGTCGTGGCCCTGCCCCCGCAGGTACCGTCCCAGCGCGAGGCTGACGGAGGCGAGCACGACATCGTTGAGCGTCCCTCCGAGCGCGTCCTTGATCGCTTTGAACTGGGGGAGATCGGCGTCGAGGAAGGTGTAGCGGCGGTGCGGGCCGATGTCGACGTTGAACGGGCTGGGCGGTGCGGGCGCTTTGATGCCGGCGAGCGTCGTGGCACCGACGTTCGCGATGCTGTCCTTGACCTGTGAAGCCACCTTGCGCGGCGCGCGCAGCAACGCGCGGGTACCACGGCCCATCTCGGCGGGCACGGTCGCGCGCTCGAGCAGCGCCTCGCCCAGCAGCTTCGCCGAGCCCGGCAGCGGCTTGGCGGCCCACGGGGTCGCCGGCCGCGAGGTACCGGCCAGCTCGGGTGTGGTGTCGAACAGGACGGTCGTGATGTCCACACCCGAGATCCCGTCGACCAGCGCGTGGTGCGTCTTGGCGATCAGCGCGAAGCGCCCGCCCGCCATTCGCTGCACGAGCCAGATCTCCCACAGCGGCTTAGATCTGTCTAGGCGCTGGGAGAAGAGCCGCCCGGCGAGCTGCTTCAGCGCGGCCTCATCCGCCGGCCGCGGCAGCGCGGTATGACGGATGTGATAGCGCGGGTTGAAGTGCGGATCGTCGGTCCACACCGGCCTCCCCTGGCCGAGCGGCACGTACGCCAGCCGCTGGCGATACCGCGGCACCAGGTGCAACCGGCTGAGCACGTGATCGGTCAGCTCCCTCGGCGTCGGCGCCTCGCCCTTGAAGACCATCACCATCGCGACGTGCATGTGCGCGCTCGAGTGGTCCTCGAGGTGCAGGAACGTCGAGTCGAGCGCAGTCAGGCGGTCGGGGTTGGCCATCAGTCGATTGTCGCGGCTTCGGGCGCGCGCGTCAACGTTGGTGGCTTTTCATTGGCGCTTCTCGCTAATTGCATGCTGGTGCAAGTGTGATGGTCGTCACAGATAAACCTCGCAAAGACCGCTTAAGCTACGAACAATTGTTCGACCCTGCTGAGTCGTCTCCGTGGATGGAGACGAACGGGGGACCCACTGCCAGGTCGTCGCTTAGGCGACCCGGATGGGGCGAATCGGCCGTTGCTACGGCCGTAACGCCCGGTTGGCGCGCGTTTGGTTCGTGCGTCCCGCCGCGCGTGAGCCCGACAGCTAACCCCGTAGGCGGAAACAAGGAGGTTCCCAACACAATGTACGTCCCCGCGACGCTGGCGCAGCCTGCCGGCGCCCTAGCTCCGATCGAGATATCGGCGAGCACAACACCACCGCTCCAGACGCCAGCGCATACATCTCTGAGCGTGACCCGCACCGAGCTGAACGTGCTCGAGGGCCACACGACGAGCGTCACCGGCAAGTTGATCACCGATGCACACAGCTTGGAGGGCGGCGCTGTCCCGGCAGAGCAATCGGTCGACCACGCAGCGGCGCTACCGGGTCGCGAGGTGCTGCTCCAGGCGCTCGGCAGTCACGGCTGGAGGACCCTGGCCCACACGCGCACCGGCTCCGAGGGGCGCTTTCGACTGCGCTACATGCCGCTCCAGACAGCGAGCGAGCAGGTGCGGCTGCGGTTCGCGGGCGACGCCGAAGACCTCGGCGCACACCAGCGGCTGGGCCGCCTGAACGTCTATCGCCTAGCCGAGGCCTCGTGGTATGGCGGCGGCGGCGAGCTGGCCTGCGGCGGCGAGCTGACCGGCGCGACGATGGGCGTGGCCAACAAGACGTTGCCCTGCGGCACGGAGGTGACGCTGCGCTACGACGGGCGCTCGGTACGGGTCGCGGTGATCGACCGCGGGCCGTACGTCGCTGGGCGCGAATTCGATCTGACCGAAGCGACCAAGCAGGCGCTCGGGTTCGGCGGCGTGGGCGAGGTGTGGAGCACGCGCTGATCGAGGGCTCCCGGCGTGAAAGGGCGGCGGCGCCGATCGGGATGCCGCCGCCTGGAGAAGTCCTGATCGTCGCCGAGCGGGGCCGCGCGCTGGTGCTACGCCGCTCGAATTGCATGGGATCGTTCATGCAGGGGTTGGCTTTCGCTGTCGCGGCGCCTTGAATCTGCCGAATGTCTGCGGGAATGAGCACGTCGCGAGCACACCTATGGCTCGAGAGCCTCGGCGAGTGGAGCTGGCCGGGCATGCGCGTGGAAGCGGTGGAAGCCCTGCCACCGGCCTGGGTGCCGACCTTTCCACCACGCTTGGAAGCAGCGACCGCCGGCGCGGCGATGCCAGCCGCGCGCCGTGGACGCGCGCGGGCACAGAGGCTGATCACGACCGCGCTGCTGTGCGCCATCGCGGCGGTCTGCACAACGCTGGCTCTGAACGGGCAGTTGACCCTGGAGCACCTGATCGGGGTCCGTACGGCAGGATCGACCGCACCTCAGACGAGCACCGTCGGCTCCGCCCCGCCGACACAGCCTCTGTTCACGCTCACGCCGGTGAGCGAGGACGCCGCCGGAAGCTCGATCGACGCGGCAAGCTATCCCTCGGTGGCGCTGCACGGGACAGGCTCGTTCCTTACCTATCTACCTCCCAGCTATGCGAGCACGGCCAGCCACTATCCCGTGCTGTATCTGCTGACCGGCAACGACCAGTCCAACACGGCATTCCTGCAGATCGGCTTACAGAGCCAGCTCGACCAGCTGATCTCACACCACGTGATCCCACCCGTGATCGCTGTGTTGATCCAGGGCGGCCCAGGATCGAACAACTGGCGCAACCAAGGGGCCGTCCGTTACGAAAGCTACATCCTGGAAGTGCAGCAGCTGGTTGACCGCACGCTGCCGACCTTGGCCACGCGCAATGCCCGTGCGATCGTGGGCGACTCGATGGGCGGCTACGGCGCGATGAACGTCGCGCTGGCCAACCCCTACCGCTTCGGAGTGGTCGAGAGCTGGCTGAGCTTCTTCAACGGGCTCGAAGGCGATCTGCGCGCCGATCGGCCGATCATCACGCGACTCGGCCTACACGCGTTCATTTACGGCGGCGAAGAGGATCGCATCGCCAACCCCGACGAGGATGCGCCGTTCGCGGCGGCGCTGCGGGGCGCCGGCGCGAACGCCAGGAGCGCCGTGTACCCCGGCGAACACAATCTCGAAACGATCGAAGCGCACCTCGCGAGCATGCTCGCGTTCGTGGGACGCTCGCTGTCCACCGCCGCTCGCTGAAAAAGACCGCTGGCTCCTCGCAGCGCGGCGGACGGAGCGCTGTACGGCGATGTCAGTCTTCGCGCGGCGGCGGCTGGAAGACGATGCGCTTCAGCTCGGCCGTCGCGCCGCCGCCGAGGCGCAGCGCGGTCTGGAAACCCTCTTGCCCGACCTCACCGGAGTCGAGCGCCCGGCGCAGCTCGTTGAGCGTGGTGCGCTCATCTTCGGGCACCTGATCGCGTGGGACCTCGAGCAGGATCAGGTGTCGTGGGCGTTTTAGCCCGTGGGCGAGTCGCACGTAGCGCTCGCGTTCATCGGCATCCAGATCCTCGAGGGTCAGGACGATCGTTTGCCTCTCGCCCAAGCGCTTGACGACAGCCGCGTCGAGCAGCTCACGCGCCCGCGCCTCGATCTCCTCATCAGCGACTCGTCCCGCCAGCAGGGTGCGCACCTTCGCGAGCGAGAGCACGGCGCCGCGCTCCTCGACGACGCGCTCGGCGAAGCTCTCGGACTCCGAGGCGTCAGGGGAGACAATCAGCAACAGGCTGCCCGGCGAGTAGCGCATCCGGTCCGACGGAGCGAGCACGCGACAGCGCGCCGAGACGTCGACCGGCCGCGGCGGCCCATCGCCCTCGCGGCGTGGACGTTCGGTGGTCCACCCGCCACGCTCGTCAGCACCGATCTTGACGCTGCGCACGGAGGGGGGAGTCGGCATGCGTCCATCATGCCCTACGGCGCGAGCTGACGCTTTGCTGAGCGTATTGCCGAGTAGGAGCTATCGTCCTTGTATCACCCGAAGCGGGGAGGAGCCCAATGGACCTGACGTTCAGCGAGAGAGAGACCGCCTTCCGCGACGAGCTGCGTGGCTGGCTGGCGGATAACCAGCCTGAGGCCAAGCCTGCGGCGGACGCGGGCGATGACGCACAGTTCGCCTACCGGCGCGACTGGCAGCGGCGCCTGTATGACGCGGGCTGGGCGGCGCCGGCGTGGCCGACAGAGTACGGCGGGCGTGGCTCCTCGCAGAGCGAGTCGGCGATCTACTTCGAAGAGCTCGGCCGCGCGCGTGTGCCGTTCGCGGCGAACACGCTCGGGCTGTTGCTGGGCGGCCCGACGCTGATGGTGTGGGGCACGCCGGAGCAGAAGGAGCGCCACCTGCCGCCGATCCTTTCGGCGGAGGAGATCTGGTGCCAGGGCTTCTCAGAGCCGGACGCGGGCTCGGACCTGGCTGCTCTGAAAACTCGCGCCGTCAAGGACGGTAATGAATGGGTGGTCACGGGTCAGAAGGTGTGGACGAGCGGCGCCCAGTACTCGAAGTGGTGCATGCTCGTCGCGCGCACCGACTCGGAGGTAGCCAAGCACAAGGGCCTTACGTACTTCCTGATGGATATGGAGCAGGATGCCGTGCAGATCCGCCCGCTGCGCCAGATCACGGGTGAGGCAGAGTTCAACGAGCTGTTCATCGAGGAGGCGCGGATTCCAGACGCCAACATCGTGGGCGGCGTTGGCAACGGCTGGAAGGTGGCGCTGACGACCCTGATGAACGAGCGCGCGGGCCTGGGCTTCGCGCTGCAGATCCGGCTGCGCCAGCTGCTCGATGACATCATCGCAGCGGCCGCCGAGAAGGGCCTGCTGGAGGGGGCGGGTGGGGGTCTAATCGCGGATGCGATCGCGGAGCTGCACGTTCGTTGCGAGTCGATCCGGCTGCTCGCATGGAAGGGCCTGACCGACGCCGAGCGCTACGGCCAGCCCGGACCGGAGGGATCGCTTGTGAAGTGGCTGTGGTCGGACACCAACCAGCGCGCGACACAGCTGGCGGTCGATGTGATTGGCCCGGAGGCGCTGATCAGTGGCACGATCTGGAGCTATGAGCTGTTGCGCGCGCGCGGCAACACGATCGAGGGAGGCACCACAGAGGTGCTCAAGAACATCGTCGCCGAGCGCGTGCTCGGGCTGCCGCGCCTGAAGGTGGCAACATGATTGATAGAGAGCTGCGCCCTTCGGGCTCCGCTGGAGGTTTGGCCTGATGGACTTCGGACTGACGGACGACCAGCGCGAGATTCAGCGCACGGCGCGCGAGATGCTGGCCGAGCGCGCCAAGCCGGAGCGGGTGCGTGAAATAGTCGAATCCCACCCACCCGCGGGCACGACCGACGAGGCGCTATGGAAGGAGCTGTGCGAGCTGGGCTGGCCGGGGATCGCGATCTCCGAGGAGCATGGCGGCCAAGGACTGGGCACGATCGAGCTGTCGATCCTGTGCGAGGAGTTGGGGCGCGTGGTCGCGCCTGTGCCGTTCCTGGCGAGCGCGATGGCGGCTTGCGTGATCGAGCATGCGGGCTCGCTGGAGCAGCGCGAGCGCTGGCTGGGAGGCCTGGCCTCGGGCGAGACAATCGGAGCGCTCTCGGGCGCCGTCGACGGGACGTCTGAGCTGGTCGTGAGCGGCGCCGAGGCGGACGTGATCGTGCTCGTCGAAGCGGACGGCAGCGGGCGGCTGCTGACGCCGCAGGACGCTGAGGTGAGCAAGGTCGCGACGATCGACCCGACGCGGTCGGCCGCACAAGTTAGCGCCGCCGATGGCGCTGGCGAGTCGCTGGAGGACGGCTGCCCTGGCCTCGGGCGCGCGCTCGTGGCGGTCAGCTCGGAGCTCGTGGGCGTGTGCGAGAGGTCGCTGGAGATGACGCTGGCCTACGTCAAGGAGCGCAAGCAGTTCGGCGTGCCCGTTGGCGCCTACCAGGCGGTCTCGCACCGCTGCGCGCAGATGCTGCTCGACACCGAGAAGGCGCGCTCGACAACGGCGTTCGCTGCGTGGAGCGCCGACGCCGACCCCGACGGTCTGGCGGAGGCGGCGGCAATGGCCAAGGCGGCCGCGTCAGATGCCGGACGCGAAGTGACTGCGAGCGCGATCCAGGCGCACGGCGGCATCGGCTTCACGTGGGAGGCGGACGTGCACTGGCTGTTCAAGCGCGCGCAGATCGACGCAGTGCTGCTGGGTGGCGCGGGACGCCACCGCGCGCATCTCGCCGCGATCTTGGCGCGGCGGGCGAACGCGCCGGTCGCCGGCTGACCGGGCCCGGTAACGAAGGCGGAGGCCCGGGTTGGCCGAGGCTCATCTATCGCGTGGCGAGCATGCGTTGGGCGGCGAGCGCCGCGAGGCTGAGGACCGTGACGCCCAGGCCGTAGAGCACCGCAGTCGTGTGCAGACCGATTGAGGTGCTGGCGAAGCCAGCGAGAACGGCAGGAAGACTGAAGGCCAGGTATGAGATCACGTAGGCGACGGCGAATAGCTCGCCGCGCTCGTCGGGTGCTGCGATCCGCGCGAGCGTCCCGAAGCAGCCAAGGGCGGATGCGCCAAAGCCGACGCCTGCGATCACCGTCCCGACGGCGGCCAGCGCGGCGGAATCGGTTTCGACGCCGAGCAACGTCGCGAGCATCCCCCCGGCGAGCAGGATCGCGGCGGCGCGTATCACTCCGGCGGTTGGTTGCTCGCGCAGGGCAAACGCGGTAGCGGCACCGGTCCCACACAGCAACGTCACGACAAGGCCGCCGACGATGTGACTGTCCAGGCCGAAGAGACTTGCGGCGACCGACGGTCCGAGCGAGAGGTACAACCCGCCGACCGCCCAGCTGGCGATCAGGATTGGCACGAGCACGTAGACCTCGCCGCGCAGGCGAGCGGGAATTCCGACTCGAGGTCGTAGCGAGGCGCGGACGCCCGGACGGCGGGTCGAGGTCTCAGGCATGCGTGTGACGATCACAGCCGCACCTGCCATGCCGGCGAGCAGCAGCGCGTAGATCAGCCGTGTCGGGGCCGGTGCGAGCTGGACGAGTGCGCCGGCGCCCAGCGCGCCGATCGCCAGACCGGCGAGTGGCGCGACGCCGTTGACGACACCGGCACGACCCGGTGCATGCGGCGGGTTGAGGTCGACCAGCGTGGCGCCTAGCGTTGTCATCGCCGCGCCCGTGGCGATCCCCTGGGCGATGCGGGCGATCGCGAGCACGGTGACACTGCCCGCCGCGAGGAACAACACGAGCGCGACCGCCTCCAGGCCCACCGCCACTGCGAGCACGGGGCGCCGGCCGACGTGATCGGAGAGCGCGCCGAGCACGAGCAACGAGCCGAGCAGGCCGAGCACGTAGACGGCGAAGACGACCGTGAGGATCGTGGCTGAGAAGCCCCACTGCTGCTGATAGACCACGTACAGCGGTGTGGGCGCGCCCGAGGCCGCCAGGAAGACTACGAAGATCGCGGTGATCGCCCAGAAGGCGATCGGGTGCGACAGACGCGCGCGCTGAGCCGGTGGCCTGGTGGGGAGTTGCGTGGTGGTGGTGGCGGGGTGGGTCGAAGTCGACATGCGCATCCTCGAGGCGGCGATCTGTGTTAGCGATCAACCCTAGTGAGGGCCGGTCTCATCGCCCTCGATACCCTGAGCTTTTCCCCGGAGCGGTCCACGGATCCCCGTGCCAAAGCGAAGAAGGATGGTGTTTGATGGACAGCGCGTCGCAGAGCCCGATCGTCCTGGTTCCTGGCGCCTGCCTCGGCGGTTGGGCTTGGCGGGAGGTGGCCACCGGCCTGCGCAAGCTCGGTCACGAGGTCTACTCGGTCACGCTCACCGGTCTCGGCGAGCGCGTGCACTTGGCCAGCCGGGATGTAGACCTGGAGACGAATGTCGCCGACGTCGTGAACCTGCTCGACTACGAGAACCTCAGCAACGTGGTCCTGGTCGGCCACAGCTACGCAGGAGTCGTCATCACTGGGGTCGCAGATCAGCGTCCGGAGCGACTCGAGGCGGTCGTCTACCTCGACACCGGTCCGCTCCCCGACGGCATGGCTATCGCCGACGTGCAGACACTCGAGCAGCGCGAGCGCCAGCGCCTTGAGACCGAGCGGGGCGGCGATGGCTGGCTGTGGCCGGTCCCAGACCACGACACCCTCGTTTCCGGGGCCTACGGGAGCGCCAGCGGCCTGGAGCCCGCGGACTTCCAACTAATCGCGGCGCGGGCAACGCCACAGCCATACGCGACCTTCACCACGCCGTTGCGCCTGACGGGCGCTGCGTCCAGCAGCCCGCGTCGCGTCGCGATCTTCTGCGCCGATGGAGGCATGAGCCTTGCGGTCCTGCGCGACCTGATCGAGCAGCACGATCCGCGCGCGGATGTCTTTGCCGATCCCTCGTGGGAGCTCCACGAGCTGCCGACCGGCCACTGGGCGATGTTCTCGCTGCCCGGGCCCCTCACCGAGCTGATCGATCGGATCGCGGCGGCGCCGGACGGCTGAGAAGTGGCGAGCCTGCACTCGCTCATCGGCCCGCCGGAGTCGTCGCTAGATTCGGGTGCAATGTCCGTCGAGCCTGCACAGTTCAACGTCGCGCACCTCGACGCCGACGCCTTCTACGTCTCGATCGAGCTGCGCCGCCATCCGGAGTTGCGCGGCAGGCCTGTGGTGGTCTCCGGCACGGGACCGCGCGCGGTCGTCACCACGGCGAGCTACGAGGCGCGCCGCTACGGCGTCGGCTCCGCGATGCCAGCCTCGCGCGCGCGACGGCTGTGCCCCGACGCGGTATTCCTTCCACCGGACTTCGCCACCTACCGCGCCGCCTCCAAGCAGGTCATGGACATCGTGCGCGCGCACGTCGAGCGCGTCGAGGTCGTCGGCCTGGATGAGGCGTACCTCGAC
>Ga0302314_10003564_pt1 | contig 28655 bp, 30 predicted proteins | sample III_Palsa_N2_3_FD_200533 | JGI IMG/M metagenome (GOLD analysis project Ga0302314, IMG submission 200533) | Peat permafrost microbial communities from Stordalen Mire near Abisko, Sweden - III_Palsa_N2_3 | ecosystem: Environmental > Terrestrial > Soil > Palsa > Peat permafrost | place: Sweden...
CGGCAGGCACCGCGAGCGGCTGATGCAATACGCTGAGCCGTCCGGCCTCGTGTTCGACCGGGCTAGCGCTGCGGTAGTCGCACAATTGCAGCTGCAGTCCGAGCGCATGCGCGCGCTGCCCCAGCAGTGCACGATCGCCCAGGCACACGAGCGGCCAGGCGCGCGGGCGCATCGCCGTCGCCAGGCACAGATCCGGGCCGATGCCGGCCGGTTCGCCCGAGGTCAGCGCAATCGCAGCGTTCGGCCTCAGAGCCGCAGCTCGATGAAGGATTCGTCGCGGATCTGCTGCAGCCACAATTCGGTGGCCTCTTCCACGCGGCTGTCGCGCAACGCCTCGAAAGCGCGCTCGCGCGCTGCATCGGCCGAATTGTCGAAGTCGCGGCGACCGAGCAGTTGCATGATGTGCCAGCCGTACTGCGTGTGAAATGGCTCGCTGATTTCCTTTTCCTTGAGATTCTCCGCGACCGCTGCGAACTCCGGCACGAAGGTATCGGATTGCGCCCAGCCCAGATCCCCGCCCGCGACCGCCGACACCGGATCCTGCGAATTGGTCTTGGCGAGCACCTCGAAGTCGTCCTTGCCCGCGAGGATCTGCTCGCGCATGTGCGTGAGTTTCTGCCTTACCGTGGCGTCGTCCTCGATCGCGTTGGGCTTGAGCAGAATGTGCCGCACATGGACCTGCTGCACCATCTGCGGGCCGCCCGCGGCGCGCACTTCGTTGAGCTTTACGATGTGAAAGCCGCTCGCGGTCTGCATCACGTCGCTGGTATCACCCGGCTGCAAGCGGCCGATGACATCGCCCAGAAAAGTCGGCAACTCCGAGCCCTTGCGCCAGCCGAGCGAGCCGCCTTCCAGTGCGGTCTCGCTGGCCGAATAGGTGATCGCGAGCTTGCCGAAGTCCTCGCCCTTGCGCGCACGCTGCTCGACCTCGTCGGCGCGCTGGCGTGCTTGCGCGAGCTGCGCGGGCGTGGCGTCTTGTGCGACCGCAATCAGAATATGCGAGACGTTATATTCGTTGGCCGCTGAGGCCGTCTTGACCTGGCGCTCCAGATACTGATCGAGCTCACGCGGCGTGATATTGATGCGTTGGACCACGTCGCGCGAGCGCAGGATCTGGCGCGCAATCTCGCGCTTGAGCTCGATGCGATAATCGGCGTAGTCGATGCCATCGGTCGCGAGTCTGGCGGGAAATTCCTCGAGCGTAATGTTTTGCCGTTTGGCGATGTCCCCCATCGCGGCATTGACCTGTTCGTCCGATACCTTGATGCCGGCGCGGTCGGCGTGCTGGGCCTGAATTTCCTCGAGCACCAGACGCTCGAGCACCTGCGATCGGATCACGTCCTCATCGGGCAATGGCACATTCTGGCTGCGCAGTCGCGTGATGATCTCGCGCATCTGCTCGTCGAGCTCGCTCTCGAGCACGACGCCATCGTTAACGACCGCGACGACGCGTTCGAGCATCTGGCCATGGCTGGAGAGCTCCTTCCTGGCCGTCACGGCGCTGGCGCCGCCGGCGGCAAGCGCGCTTAAGGAGGCGGCAAGCACATAGGTGTGAAGGCTGACTTTCATGAAATGCTCACTCGTATCAATGGCTTATGTTAGAAAAGCGGTTCCCGGCCGGGCGAGCTCGAGTATCCCCGAATCGACTGCTCAAGGAAAGTGCTGACCTGGCTTCCGACACTGGACAGTCCGGTGAGTTCCAGCTGGAAGGATACGCCGCTGCTGTACTGGCCGGTGCGCGTGGTCAGCGAGCGCTGCCAGAGCGCGCGGATGCTCCAGCAGGCGCCGCGATACTGGAAGCCGGCAAAATCCTCGATGGATTGGGGCGCAATCGGAACGGGCGTGGCGCTGGGCGCGCTGAATAACGAGTACACCGCGCGCGCATAGGCATCCCAGTGTTGCGCGACCGGCCACGCCACTGAGGTGTCGATCTGCTGGAGCTCGCCGCTGCGATAGCGATAGCTGATATTGGCGACCTGCTGGTTGCTCGGGTGGTACTGCAGCGTCACCTCGTCCTGCTCGATGCCCGAGACGGACGGATTGGAGGCGACGTCGACCTGCAGGTTCCAGTTCTTGTAAGTGCTCAGTACGATCTCGGCGATCAGGCTCGAGGTGCTCAGCGAATCCAGTGCCTGCTCGGGCAGCGTCACGCGCGGCTGGCGGAAATAGACGGCCTGGCCGATGGTCGCGCTGAGGTAGCGCGCGCCGCTCGCGGAGTCGAAGATCTGCGTGGTCAGGCCCATCGTCAGGCCGTTCTCATCGCCGATTCGATCCAGACCCAGGTAGCGGTTAGGCCTGAACAGCTCGATCAGATTCGGATCGGGCGTAGAGGAATCAAATACCGGCAGGCCATTCTGGTCGCGATACGGGATGTAGACATACATGGCTCGCGGCTCGAGCGTCACGTAGCGCACGCCATCGGCGCCGCTGAGGCGCTCGAACTGCAGGCCGCTGTCGATGCTTAGAATCGGCAGGCTGCGCTGCGGTGAGCTCGCCTCGCCATCCGTATCGCGCAGCGAATATTGCGTGAACTCCCAGGCCGCATTGGGCCGCAGGAAATAGCCCGGGCCGCTCAAATCCAGACCGAGCTGAGGCTTGGCATCTAGCCGCCAGCCGCTCACGTTCACGGCGGGGATGCCGATACCCGCAGCCTGCGCGCACTCCAGCGCGCTCGTCGGACAGCCCGCGCGCGTGAAATTAACTAGCTCGCTGTCGAAGCCGGTCTGCAACTGCGTCCAGTCCGGCGGCGACCACAGCGCCGCCGCCGTCAGGCGCGGCAGCTGAATGTAGGGGCGATCGGCGACCGGCAACGTATCGTCGATCGTCTGATAGCCCACGATCTCGCCGCGCAGATCCCAGATGTCGTCCCGATGCATGACGGCGAGACTGCGCGTCAGGAACGTCGTGCTCGTGCTTTGCGTGCCCTGGGTGAAATCCTCGAAGTACTCGTCATCGCTGACGTTCTCGAAATTCACATCGATGCGCGTGTTCCATGCCATCTGATAGCGGTCGATCAGGTGCACGTAACTGCGCTCCGAGTCGGTTTGGCGGTCGTGCGGCATGATTTCGGCATCGAGGGTGCCGCGGTCGGATTCGGTCAGCAGCCGATATTCACCGCCGAGATCCAGGCCGCGGGTCGAGTAGTACGTCGGCGTGAAGGTCGCATCCTGGTTTGGCGCGATGTTCCAATACCAGGGGTCACCGAAGAAGGTGCCGCTGAGGCTCGAGCTGCCGAAGGTCGGAAACAGCAGCCCGCTTTCGCGCGCATTGCTCAACGGGAATGAGATCCAGGGCAGGTAGAGGATCGGTACGCTTTCGAAATCCACGATTGCGCCACGGCCCACGCCGCGGCTGGCATCGACGTCGAGCGTGAGCTCGCGCGCCCGGATCTGCCAGTCGGCGTGTGACTGCGGGCAGCTCGTATAGGTCACCGTTCGCAGCGTGACAATATTGCCCGGAGCCAGCGCGACCTGATCCGCGGTAGCGTGGCCCGGCCGCTGCAGAAACTGCAGCTGCGCATGGCTGAACTGGCCGCCTTCATTGCCGTAGTGGCCCGTATCGCCTGCGATCAGCACGACCGGATCGCGGTAATGAACCGAGCCGTTCGCGTCGATGCTATTGGTGCTGCGATCGTAAGTGGCGTGCTCGGCCTGGATCTCGCGCTGACCCATGTGCACGTCGACCTGCCCGGTCAGCTCAACCTTGCCGTCGGCCGCATTGGCCTGCAAGGCGCTGTAGGTGACGTCGCCCGGCAGCTCGCCGTGCTGGCCCTTGAGCGACTGCAACAGATCGCTCGGCGCGGCCGCCGCGGCCAGCCATATCGGTGGGATCGTCTGCCAGGGCTCGATGCACAACGCCTCCGCACCGAGCGCGACGCACGGCGCTGCACAGCAGAGCGCCGCGGCGCACAGCGTGCGCAGGTGCGAGGATGGCATCATGTGCGGTCATTATAATGATCGCCTGCCACTTGATGATTCACATGAGCGCCAGCGACCCACGCCTCGAACAACTGCAGGATTGGCTGCGCCGCGAGCTGCGCCTGGCCGTCGTGCGTGTGGCACCGGCCTCGGCTGATGCGAGCTTTCGGCGCTATTTCCGTGTCTGGAGCGCCGATGGCGCGACGCGCATCGTCATGGACGCGCCGCCGGAACGGGAGGATATCGGACAGTATCTGCGGGTCTCGGCATTGCTCGAGCGCTGCGAGGTTCATGTGCCGCGCGTGCATGCGAGCGATCTGCGCGGCGGCTTCGTGTTGCTGGAGGATCTGGGCTCGAGCCAGTATCTGTCGCAATTGCGCGCCGGTGAGGCGGTCGATGCACTGTACCGCGATGCGCTCGAGACGCTGCTGCGTATACAAATCCGGGGGCGCGAAGCCGCAAGCGAGCTGCCAGCCTATGATCGCGCGGTGCTCTGGCGCGAGATGGCACTGATGCCCGAGTGGTTCTGTGCGCGCCACCTGCGCCTGCAACTGGCGGAGGCCGAGTGCACGCTGCTGGGCGTGACGTTTGAATTCATCATCACCGAGGCGCTCGCGCAGCCGAACGTGTTGGTGCACCGTGACTATCATTCGCGCAATCTCATGCGCCTCGAGCAGCGCAACCCGGGCGTCATCGACTTTCAGGACGCGCTCATCGGTCCCTGCGGCTATGACCTGGTGTCGCTGCTCAAGGACTGCTACATCGAGTGGCCGCGCGCGCGCGTCGAGGCGTGGGTGCGCGCTTATCGCGCACAGCTCATCGCCGCCGGCGGCGATGGCGGCAGCAGCGAGGCGGTGTTTCTGCGCTGGTTCGATCTGATCGGTCTGCAACGGCACATCAAGGTTCTGGGCATCTTCGCGCGACTGTGGTACCGCGATGGCAAGAGCGGCTACCTCGGCGATCTGGCGCGCACGCTGTGCTATGTGCGCGAGGCCGCGCGCGGCTTCGAGGAGCTGCGGGAATTCTCGCTTTGGGTGGACTCGCGGCTGGCACCGCAATTGCCGCACGCCAATGCTCGTGCGCTGTCCGGGGCGAGCGCTTGAGCCAGGAGCGCTCGGCGAGCAGCCCTGGCGTAGCCGAGCGCGCCATGGTGCTGGCCGCCGGACGCGGCGAGCGCATGCGGCCGCTGACCGATCACACACCGAAGGCATTGTTGAACGTGCGCGGTCAGCCGCTGATCGTGCGTCATCTGGAGCGCCTGGCGCGCAGCGGCGTGCGCGAAGTGGTCATCAACCTCGCCTGGCTCGGTGAACGGCTGCGCGCCGTGCTGGGTGACGGCAGCGCCTGGGGCCTGGTGATCCACTACAGCGACGAGGGCGCCGAGGCGTTGGAGACCGGCGGCGGCATATTGCGGGCGCTGCCCTGGCTCGGCAGCGCGCCGTTTCTGGTCGTCAACGGCGACGTCTATACGGATTTTGATTTCGCAGCACTACATATCGAGCCCGACGCGTGGGCGCAATTGCTGCTGGTACCCAATCCCGCGCACGTCCCCGACGGCGACTTTGCGCTCGAGCAGGGCCAGGTGCTCGCGCAGGGCACTCCGCGCTGGACCTATTCGGGTATCGGGCTGTATCGCCCGGAGCTCTTCCACGGCTGTAAGCCCGGCCGCTTTCCACTGTTGCCACTGCTGCAGCGGGCCAGCGCGGCCGGGCGCCTGCGTGGTCAACTCTACTTGGGCCAGTGGAGCGATGTGGGCACGCCCGAGCGCCTGGCCGCCCTGGGCTGAGTGCCGAAGGGCGGCACCGGCGCCGGCAATCCGCTAAAATCAGCCCTGCGCCTTGCGGGCGCGCTTACCACCCATGCCTGATCCCATGAGCAGCTTCCAAGGCATTGCGATCATCAGCGATGCGAGCGCGCGTGCTGGCGCTTCGACGGCGCCGGGCGCCGCCGCGCCGGCAGTGCGCAGCGGCGAGAAGTATCGAACCGCGCAGGGTTTCAGCGCGATCAAGGACGGCATCAAAGCGCACGGCAGTGTCGATCGCGACGCACTGCTGGGTAAGCCGCGCTGGCTGCGCGCGCCGCTTGCGGCCGGGCACGGCTACGAGTTCGTGCGCCGCACGGTGCGCGAGCACCGACTCGCGACCGTGTGCGAGGAGGCCAAGTGCCCGAACATCGGCGAGTGCTGGAACGCCGGCACCGCCACGATCATGCTGATGGGCGCCGTATGCACGCGCGCCTGCCGCTTCTGCGCGGTCGACACCGGCAACCCGCGCGGCTGGCTTGATGCCGACGAGCCGGCCAACCTGGCCGAGAGCGTCGCGCTGTTGCGGCTCAAGTACGTGGTGCTGACTTCGGTCAACCGCGATGATCTGGCTGACGGCGGCGCCGCGCATTACGCGAAGTGCATACGCGCGATCAAGCAGCGCAGTCCGGGCACGGCAGTGGAGGCACTGACGCCGGACTTTCAAGGCGTCGCGCGCGACGTGCACACCGTGGTGCAATCCGGTCCGGATGTGTTTGCGCAGAACCTTGAGACCGTGCGCCGGCTCACGCATCCGGTGCGTGACCCGCGCGCGGGCTACGCCCAGACGCTGGCCGTGCTCGCAATGGCCAAGGGCCAGCGCGCGCAGGTGCTCACGAAGAGCAGCCTCATGCTCGGACTGGGCGAGAGCGAGACGGAAATCGCCGAGTGCATGGACGATCTGCGCGCGGCGGGCGTCGATATCCTCACGCTCGGCCAGTATCTGCGGCCGACCGCGCACCATCTGCGCGTGGAGCGCTATGTCACGCCCGAACAGTTCGAGATTTATCGCGGCTGGGGCCTGGAGCGCGGATTTCGTGAATGCGTCTCCGGTCCGTTGGTACGCTCGAGCTATCGCGCCGAGCAGGCGCTCGCGCGCAACAACGTCGGGCTTACAGTGCCGGCCGCGGCCGGGCGCGGCTACCCGTGATGCTCGCGCAGCACGCGGCGCAGGTGCGATGGCTCGGCCGTGTCGCCTATGAGCCAACCTGGCGCGCAATGCAGCGCTTCACCGAGCAGCGCGATGCGCACTGCCCGGATGAAATCTGGCTGCTCGAGCACGAGCCGGTATTCACCCTCGGCATGAACGCGGATCGCTCGCACCTGCTCGCGCCCGGGGAAATTCCGGTGCTGCAGATCGATCGAGGCGGGCAGGTGACCTACCACGCCCCCGGACAGCTCGTCGTCTATGCGCTGATCGACATGCGCCGCGCCGGGCTCGGGGTGCGCGCGCTGCTGTCCGCTCTGGAGCGCAGCGTCATCGACTATGTGGCACCCATGGGTATTCAGGCGCAGTGCCGCCCCGATGCACCGGGCGTGTACGTCGAGGGGCGCAAACTCGCCAGCGTCGGGCTGCGCGTGCGGCGCGCCGGCAGCTATCACGGCCTCGCCTTCAACATCCACATGGATCTGGAGCCCTTTCAGCGCATCAATCCGTGCGGCCATGCCGGCCTGCAGATGACCCAACTGGCCGCCCTCGGCGGCCCGGACGATGTCGCGGAGGTGGCTGCCGGGTTTGCACCGGTATTGCTCTCGCGGCTGGCTACGCACGGCAACGCATGAGGGCAGCGCAGTTTTCAGCCGGCCTGTTGGGGACGCTCGCGATATTGCTGGCGCTGATTATCCTGGTGGCGATCCCGATCAAAGTCGGCGCGCATCTGGCCGATGCGAAGCGCAAGGGGATACTCTGGTGTGGCCTCGCCGCCGTGATCGGTGTGGTGGCAGGGGAGCTCGCGGCACGCCTCATCGGCGGCTATATCGGTGGCCCGCTCGCGGCATTTCTGGGCTTTATCATCGCGATTCGCTATTTGCTCGGCACCTCGGTGGCCGGCGCTCTGGGTCTGACGATCATCGCCGTGGTCGTGTCCTTGCTCGCTTTCTGGGCACTGGCGCACTTCTGGCTCGTGGGCGCCGATGTCAACAATTTGCACGCCGTATAAATCGCGTCGCGCGCGCAGAGTAATTGCGACACAATGCAGACGCCGTGTTATCAATCCCCTTGATTCGGTTCGCCACCGCCCAGGATGCGCACGCCATCGCGGAGATGTCGCGCGACTGTATCGAGCATGGCCTCGGCTGGAGCTGGACCACCGGGCGCGTGCGCGCGGCGATCGGCGATCCGTGCAGTAACGCGATCGCGATTGGCGCTCACGGCGCCATCATCGGCTTCGGCATCATGCAGTATGGCGAGTTCAGCGCGCACCTGGCGCTGCTGGCGGTGCATCCGGACTGCCGGCAGCGCGGTCTCGGGGCGCGGCTCATCGACTGGCTCGAGCAGCCCGCGCGCGTCGCCGGCATCGAGCGCATCCACGTGGAAGCGCGTGCTGACAATCCGCGTGCGATTGCGTTTTATTGCCAGCACGGCTATGCGCAGTGTGGTCGGGTGTCACGATACTATCGAGGTCTGATCGATGCGGTGCAGCTGGAGAAGAGGCTCGCGGCAGCCGTGCACGAGTCGCGCTCTGTGCCATGAGAGCCCTGGCGTTGCATCTGGTGGTCAGCGCACTGCTGCTATGGCTGGTCAGCTACATCGTGGCTGGCATTCATCTGGGCGGATTCGGCTCGGCGCTGCTCGCCGCGCTGGTGCTCGGCGTCGTGAACTTTCTCGTGCGCCCGATTCTCATCATCGTGACCTTACCGGTGACCATTCTGACGCTGGGCCTGTTTCTGATCGTCATCAATGCACTGATGCTGATGCTGACCGCTGCGATCGTGCCTGGATTCAGCGTGGACGGATTCAAATCGGCGCTGCTGGGCGGATTGCTGCTGGGATTGTTCAACCTGGCGGCGAGCGCGCTGTTGCGGCGCCCCGGCTCACGGGTATGAGATTGCGCCACTAGTGTCGCCGGAGGCGCTCGAAGCCTACCTGCATGCGCATATTCCGCTCGCGCGCGCGATGCAGGCCGTGGTGCTCGAGTCGAGCGACGAGGTAGTCGTGATGCGTGCGCCGCTCGCGCCCAATCTGAACCATCAGGCCAGCGTGTTCGGCGGCAGCGCCAGCGCACTGGCGATGCTCGCCTGCTGGGGGCTGTTGTGCAGCCGTCTGACGGATCAAGGTCTGTCTTCACGCGGCGTTCGCGTCGTCATACAGCGTAACACCATGACTTTCACACGCCCGATGGCGGCGGACTTCATCGCGCGCGCCTTCCTCACGCAAGCCGCGCTCTGGCCGCAGTTCCTGCGCACGCTGGCGCGGCGAGGCAAGGCGAGGATCGCCGTGTCGGCGCGGCTGCGCGCCGCGGGGGAGGACACGGGTTTTTTTGACGGCGACTTCGTCGCGCTCACAGCACCAGCAGAACCTGCGGACACAACTTGAGCGCGGCGAACAGCGCCGCGATCTGCGCCTCGCCCGTGGCGCGGATGACATAAGTAATCCCGATAAAATGATCCTGGGCGGAGCTGCGCTCGGTGACCTTCGACAGATCCAGCGGTCCGGCCGTGCTCGCGACGATCGCATCCACACGAGAGCGCACGCCCGGCTCGGCCCGCACCATGACCTTGACCGGATAATCGCAAGGAAACGTCAGGCGCTCGGGTTCATCGTTGGTCATAAAGTGGTAATGCTATGCAGGGCTGGTATGAGCCGTTCCCATAAGTATTACATTCCTTTTGCGGCTTGTATTTCAGGCATTTGTGCTACGATAGCTCTCGATCGTCGAGCGTCCGTGTTTCGATCGTCGAGCCGAACTGCCTGCGATCAGGGTGACAGGATCTACGTTTCGCAGGCTCGTGAGACGCTCTCTCCCCGACCTCGTTGTTGCTCCTGCCATGTGTGACCCTCTAGGGTCAAACTGTTCTGGAGAGTGTGACTTTTATGGCGAAGATTTATGTAGGTAATCTACCGTTCACGGCCAGTGAGGCCGACGTGCGAACGTTGTTCGCACAGCATGGGACTGTGGAGGTCGTGTCGCTGCCGACCGATCGCGAGACCGGCCGTCCGCGTGGTTTTGGATTCGTCGAGATGAGCCAGGCCGATGCCGCTCGCGCGATCCAGAGTCTGAACGGCTATTCGATGAACGGGCGGCCACTGCGGGTCAATGAGGCTCAGGACAAGCCACGCACTGGCGGCGGTGGGCGACCTGGCGGCGGCGGCGGTGGCTTCCGCGGCGGCAATGGCGGTGGTGGTGGCGGCGGCGGTGGTGGTGGCGGCCGCTGGTAAGCGGCTCGCAACGCATTGAACGCACTGAAGGGCCCGGGCTAGTCCCGGGCCTTTTTTTATGGGGTAACGCTCAATGCGGGTCGCCATCGTATTCTTCGGACTGGCGCGCGCGCTGCCCCGCACTATCCAGAGCATCGAGCGCAACATCTACGCCGCGAACGTCGCGGATGGGTTTTCCTTCTGCACGTTTGCTTCCCTGAACCTGCTGCGCAATCTGAATAATCCGCGCGCGGGCGAGCTCAATGTGGCGCTCGATCCGGCCGATGCCTACCTGCTGAACGCGGATGTTTATCTGCTCGCGCCGCAGGACGATGCCCTGATCGCCGCGCCGCTCGCGGCAGCGCAACGCCAGGCCGATGCGTACGAAGACAACTGGTGTGCGAGCCGTAATCTGCTGCACCAGTTGGCGAGCCTGCAGCGTGCCTGGGCCGCGTGCACGCAGCCGCAGCACGGGCGCTTCGACTATTTCCTGTTTGTGCGACCGGATCTGCTCTACCTGGACAGCTTCCGGTTGGCGAAGCTTGCCTCGGTATTTGCCGGCGCAGGCAACATCGCCGTGCCGGCCTGGCAACGACACGGCGGCTTAAATGATCGCTTCGCGTTCGCGGACGCGACGGCCGCGCGCCATTACGCCGAGCGCCTCAGCCTGGTTGGCGAATACTGCGCTCTCGCGCCGCTGCATGCCGAACGATTGCTGGCCTACGCGCTGTATCAAGGGCAATGCAAGGTCTGCGCTCTGCCGGTGCGCGCGCAAAGAATCCGGGCTCACGGCGCGAAGGTCACGGAGACATTCAGCGGCCTGAACAGTAACCTGCCGCGCAAGCCGCAGCACTTTGCGCTCGACAGCATGGGGCGTGCGCGCTTCGCGCGCTAGCGCGTGCGGGTCGCCTCCCGATGCGCCTCGATCCTGGGCAATATCAGCACACGGCGCGCGAGACTCTCGGCTGACCAATACTGCGCACGGTCGTAGTACTCCGGCACCGCTGCGGCCTGTGGCGCAATGGTGACCCACGGCTGTTTGGACGCCGTGTAGATGTGTATGTCCGGAGGCAGATGATCCGGCGCATCCAGCGTGCCCACACGAATGAACCGGATCACCGGACCGGCGCCCGCGTAGTTGCTCCAGACGGCGACGCGACACACAGGGCAGCGCGCGATGAGTTGTCCCAGCCCGCTTTGCGAGGGGGTGCTGACGAGCTGCGGATCCGCTGTCAGCTGCAGCACGAAATCCGCCTCGATCAGCGCGTTCAACGCGAACGACGCGCCGCTCTCGCGCTGGCACCAGCGGCAATGACAGCAATGCACGATCAGCGGTCGCTGGGTCATGCGATAGCGGATGTGCCCGCAGGCGCAGCCGCCATCGAGCGGGAACACGTCGTCGGTGAGCACTTACGCCAGGGTCGAGCGATACAGCGCCAGCAATTTACCCCAGGCGCGCTCGGCATCGGCCTGGTTGTAGATCGGCTTGCCGTTCTGCGCCGGCATGTCCGGCACACACCAGCCATGCTGCGCGTCGGCATAGACTTCGATCTCGGCCGGGACCTGCGCGGCGGCGAAGGCCTCGCGCAATTTATCCTTGGCATCGGGCTGGCGCACGTCGTCATTCGACGCGATCGCGATGTACAGGCGCGCCTTGATCTGCGGCGCGAGCAGATGCGGGCTGTCGCTCTTATCGGTGACCAGTCCGCCGCCGTGAAATGAGGCGCCGGCGCCCACTCGATCGTGTCCGACCGCGGCGCTCTTCAATACCAGCGGGCCGCCCATGCAGTAGCCCTGCGTGCCGAGTTTTTTGGTCTTGTTCACCTGCGGCTGTGCATCGAGAAATGCCAGATAGGCTGCGGCGTCCGATTCGGCCGCTCCCGGCGCATTGAGCGGGCCCATCAGCGGCGGCAGCTTCGCTCGGTCCGCATCATTCTGAAAATTGAAGTTGGAGATGTCGCCAAATACCGGCGCCTTGGCGGTGCGATAAAAAGGGTTCGGCACGAGCACCGCATAGCCCTGCGAGGCCAGGCGCTTGCCCATCTCGCGAAACGAGGGCCGCAGTCCGAATGCGTCCGTCCAGATCAACACGCCCGGGTGCGCGCCCGTCGCCGGATGAACAAAGGCGGCATCAGCAGTCCCGTCGCGCGTTTTGATCTCGACGTCCTGCTCGACGAGCTTCATAGCCGCCGCGGATGCCGAATGCGTCGCCGCGGCGAAGCCCACGGCCGCCGACAGAGCGACAAAATCGCGTCGCGAGCGCTTATCCGCAGCGCTATCAGCGTTGCGCGAATCCTGATCATCGCTCTTCATGGTCGAAGCTCCTTGCGTCCTGCTACAGCGCCCACTGCGCGCAGCATTTTACACTCAAGATTGACGTGCCTAGTATCGCGCTCATGAGTGCAGCCGGCACAGCGTTGCAATTCCCGGGGCGTATTGGTCTGGGTACCTGGCACATGGGCGCCTCGCGCGCGGCACGGCAGCAGGAGACAGCCGCGGTCGCGCGCGCACTGGAGCTGGGTTACCGCTTGTTCGACACGGCCGAGATGTATGCCGACGGCGGCGCCGAGCGCGTGCTCGGCAGCGCCTTGAAGGGCTTTGGCGCCTCGCGGCGCGAAGAGCTGTGCATCGTCAGCAAGGTTCTGCCGAGCAATGCGAGCCGCCGCGGCACGATACGCGCCTGTGAGGCCTCGCTCCAGCGCCTGGGATGCCAGTACCTGGATTTGTATTTATTGCACTGGCGCGGCTCGTATCCGTTCAGCGAGACGCTGGCGGGATTCGATGAGCTGCTGCAGCGCGGCCTGATTCGTTATTTTGGTGTCAGCAACCTCGACCTCGGCGAGCTTGCGCTCTGGCTCGATGCGGAACGCGAGTTCGCTGCGCCGGCGACGCTGCAGTGTAATCAGCTGTATTACTGTTGTGCCGCGCGCGCCATTGAGTTCGCGTTGCTGCCCTGGCAGCGCGCGCGCGGCATCCGCACGATGGCCTACTCGCCGCTGGGGCAGGGCACGTTGACGCAGCATCCGGTACTGCAGCGCATAGGCCAGGAGCGCGGGGTCACGGCAGCACAGATCGCCCTCGCATGGAGCGCGCGCGAAGCCGACGTCGTGGCGATACCCAAATCGGTCGACCCGCAGCGCCTGGAGCAGAACCTGCGGGCGGCGGATCTGCAGTTGAGCGCTGCGGAGCTGGCGCAGATCGATCAGGCCTTTGCGCCGCCGCGCTCGAAGCAGCCGCTCGAGACGACGTGATCACTCCCGTACGGCTCGCACGCTTTGCGCCGGTGCTGCTCGTCGTGCTCGCGGCGCGCGTGGCCGGCGCGGCCGATGCTCACAGCGCCTGCGATTATCTGACGCGCACGATCCAGGCGCAGCCGGGCTCGGCGCTGTTTCTGGTCAGTTATCCGGCGGTTGAGCATGGACCCTTGCAGCAAGCGGCATTTCTCTATGACAACGCCGTGGCCGCGATCGCGCTGGTCGCCTGCGGGCAGGCGGCGCAGGCGCGCCGCATCGGCGATGCCATGCTGCTGGCCCTGGAGCACGATCGCTATTGGCACGACGGGCGATTGCGCAATGCCTATGCGGCCGGTGCGGTCGGCGAGGCGCCGCTGAAGCTTCCCGGCTGGTGGGACGCGGCGGCCGGCCGCTGGTTCGAAGACGGCTATGAGGTCAGCAGCGACAGCGGCAATATGGCCTGGGCGATGCTGGCGCTGCTGACATTGGACACGCACGCCGATGATCGCTACCGGCGCGGTGCAGTGCGCATCGCCGAGTGGCTCGCGCTGCTGCGCGATGAGCGCGGTGCCGGTGGCTTTACCGGCGGCTATTTCGGTCATGAGCCCGAGCCGCATCACCTGAGGTGGAAGTCGACCGAGCACAACGTCGATCTGGCGGCGGCCTTCGCGCGACTGGGCGCGATCAGCGCGGATGCGCAGTGGGCCGCGCAGGCTGCCGCAGCCACGAGCTTCGTTGATTCGATGTGGGGCGCGCAGCGCGGCGCCTTCGCCGTGGGCACCGGCACGGATGGCCAGACGATCAATCCGATGCTTGCCCTCGATGCGCAGATCTGGCCGCTGCTGGCACTGCCGCTGGCGAGCGAGCGCTACGGCGCAGCGCTCACGCTCGGTGCCGGCAGTCTGCGCAGCGGACAGGGGTATAGCTACAGTGACGCGGGCGGAGGGGTCTGGACCGAGGGTTGCGCGCAGATGGTCGTCCTGCTCAAGCGTCTGCATCGCACGGCTTCGGCCCGTACCACGGCCGCTGCCGTCGCGGCAGCGCGCGCGCCCGACGGGGGCTACTACGCCACGGCCATGGCCGAGCTACCGACCGGTTTCATGCTCGCGACCGATCCGAGCAAGCCGCGCATGTATCTGCATCTGGAGCATCTCGGAGCCAGTGCCTGGGCAGCGCTCGCCGAGCAGGGATTCAATCCATTCACGGGCGCGCGCAGCCTGCCGCATTGAGATCAGCCGTGCAGTCACTGGTCAGCACAGAATGGCTCGAGCAGCAAATCGGCAGCGAGGATCTGCGAGTGTTCGATGCGACACTGTATCTGCCGAGCGAGCAGATCGATGCCGGTGCGCAATATCGTGCCGCGCATCTGCCGGGCGCGCGCTTTTTTGATATCGACCTGATCGCCGATATCGAGTCGACTCTGCCGCACATGGCACCGACGAGCGCGCGCTTCGAGCACCTGCTCGCTGCGCTCGGCGTGAGCCGGCAGCACCGCGTGGTGTTCTACGACCAGAAAGGGGTGTTCTCATCGGCTCGCGGCTGGTGGCTCATGCGCTTGTTCGGCCACACGCACGCGGCGGTGCTCGACGGTGGCCTGCCCAAATGGCGTGCGGAAGGCCGCGCATTGCGCACTGGCGAGGAGCCGGCGCCGACTCGGGGAAATTATCGCTCCAGCTTTAACGCTCGTTATCTTCGCGGCCTGGGCGACGTGCTGGCCAATGTGTCGACAGGTCGGGAACTGGTGCTCGATGCGCGCTCGGCCGACCGCTTTTATGCGCGCGTGCCCGAGCCACGCGCTGGCCTGCGCGGCGGTCATATTCCGGGCAGCCGCAATCTGCCCTACACCGAGCTGCTCGTCGACGCTCGCACGCTGCTGCCAGAGGCTGCATTACGCGCCCGCTTCAGCGCCGCCGGCGTGACGAGCCAGAGCGCCGTGATCACCAGTTGCGGCTCCGGGCTCACGGCCGCGGTGCTCAGCCTCGGGCTCGAGCTTGCAGGGCTGCCGGGTGGGGGTTTGTACGACGGTTCCTGGGCGGAGTGGGGTGCTCGCGAGGACACCCCGGTCGAGCCCTAGCGGCCCCGACGTCAGGGCTTTGCAGTCACGTGGCGCGGCGGCGCGCGATGCCTTAGGGTATTCGTTTACCCGCGATCACGACGTCCATGCCTGAACCCGCAGCTCCGGTCCGATCCCCTGTTGCCTCGCCCAGCGGCGCCGCAGCCGGCCCTGGCGCGCCGGCCGGCCGCATCGATGGTCTGCGGGTCATCGCCCTGTTCAAGTACGCCAAGGCATTGCTGCTGATCATCACCAGCTATGGCGTACACAAATTGCTCGATCCGGCGCTGGTCGAGAAAATCCGTGTGTGGTCCGCGACGCTGACTGATCGGGTCGATCAGCGCCTGATATTGCGCGCGCTGAGCTGGGTGGAAGGCCTGGGCGCGAACCGGCTGCAACTCGTGGTCGCGGTAGGAGTCGCCTATACGGTCGTGGTCCTCGTCGAGGGGACCGGACTGTGGTTGCGCCGGCAATGGGGTAAGTGGTTCACCGTGCTGCTGACCGCATCACTGATACCGTTTGAGGTCTGGGACTTCTTCTCGCGCCCGCCGGGCCGCCGGCTGACCGTGCTCGCCACGCTGACGGTCAACATCATTATCCTCGCGTATCTGATTTATGTGATGCGTACGGGCCAACAGCGACGCGCGCAGCCCGAGGGCAGCTGAGACGGCGCTCAGACCAGGTTGAGATCGGCGGGTGCGGTCTGCGCGAAGATGCGCTCGCCTTGAGCCGCCGAGAGGCCCCAGAGCGAGCGAAACAGACCCCCGAGCACAGCGCGATAGTCATTGAGCACGGGATAGTCGCGGTCCTGGAACAGGCCCGCGCGCTCGAGTCGGATCTGATTTCCGGCCAGCCGGGCGCCGTTGATCGAGCCGCCCAGTACCCAGTAGACGGTGCCATGACCATGATCGGTACCGCGGTTACCGTTTTCACGAAACGTGCGTCCGAATTCCGACAGCACCACCACGACGGTATTGTTCCACTCGCTGCCGAGCGAGTTGGCGTAGGCCTGCAGCCCGCGACCGAGGTTGGTCAGATTATTGGCGAGCTGGCCCTGCGCGGCACCTTCGCCCACGTGAGTGTCCCAGCCTCCGACATCGATGAAGCCGACGCGGTAGGTGTCGCGCATGAGGCGGCCCATGCGCTCGGCCTCAAGCTCAAAGCCCTTGGTATTGATGGCGTCCCGATTGGCGCTATTCATCTCTTCGGCCATCTGCTGAGCCACCTCCTGACGCAGTTCCAGGCCGCTATCGACCGCGGCCTGTAACGGGTGACCGGCATACATAGCGCTCAGAATGTGCGCCTGGCGATCATCGAAGGGCGGCTTGCCGACGCTCTTGAGCGATAAGTTCGGCACGGTGCCGGCGCCCTGGAAGGCGAGCGGCAAGGCGTCAGTAAAGGCGATCGGCGCGGCATTGGCCGAGCTGCCAACCAGGGTCTCGGACAGGCGCGCGAGAAATCCCGAGCGATAGTTGCGCGCGCTGTTGACCGGCTGACCGAGCTCGATGCTGTCCTGGGTCTCGAAGTGGCTGCGCGTCAGATCATCGGTGCCGGCAAAGGGCACGAAGGCGACCTGTCGCTGCAGGTACATCGCGCCGATCGTGTCGCGCACGCAGGGCGCGAGCGCCCAATCGGCATCGAGCGCCATCGCACCGCTGCTCGCAGCCGCGTCCGGCCTGGCGATGGCGATGTTCGGCCGTGCTTCGTAGTAGAAGCTGCTCGAATAGGGTATCAGCAGATTGGTCGAATCGTAGCCACCACGCAGAAACACCAGCAGAAAGCGCGGGCCGGAGGTGGGCGCCGCATACAGACGGCCAGCGCCACCGAGGCCGATCAGCGCGGCGCTGCCCAATCGCAACAATTCACGGCGGTTCATGATGGCTCCTTCAGCAGTTATTCATAGCTGAAATCGGGGGAGGACAGAAGGAACGTGTTCCATTCCTGTGGAGAATTAGCTCGCTCGAGCGCCGCGCGCGTGTTGACGGCGAGGTACGGTTCCACAGCCTCGAAGTACAGGCGGTTGGAGAGCTGCGGAAAGCCGGTCCTGGTCGGAGCACTGCCATCCTCCGGGTCGAACAGTCCGGCGTTGCCCGAGCCGATCGCGCGCGCGATCTCAAAGCGACGGCTCAGCTGCCCGGAGCTGGCCCAGCTGAGCTCGGCGAGCGGATAACCATCAGGCGTCTGCCGGCCATACGGGGCTTCGCCCAGTCCATTGAGCCAGTTGAGCAAGGGCCGCGTGCTGCTGACGGGCCGTCCGTCGTAAGCAAAGCGCACTGCCGAGACCACATACCGCATCGGATCTTTGAATTTGCCGCCGAGCGAGGCGTTGAACTCCCGCGACAGCAGCAGCGTGCGCAGCACCGCGGCGATGTCCCCATCGGTGCGCTCGAACGTCTGCGCCATGCGCGCGACCAGCTGTGGCGGCGGGTTGTCGGCAAGGAAGTAGCTTGCGAGCTCGCGCGAGATAAAGCGGGCACAGGCGCTCTGGTGCACGATCACGCTCACCGCGTTCTCGACCTCGAGCATGCCGTTGCCCTCGATGCGGTGCCCGAGCAGCAGCTTGGGACCGAAGTCATGGCGCGCCGGATTGAATTCAAAGGCGCCCCGGCGACGGTACAGGGGTTGCCATTCGGGCCGCAGATGCGGTGTTGGGCCGACATTGACGCCGAGGCCGGTGAGTACGCGGGCGAGCTGCTGGACGTCCTGCTGCGTGTAGCCGCCGTCGACCCCCAGCGTGTGCAGCTCCATGAGCTCGCGTGCGTAGTTTTCATTGATATGCCCGGCCGCGTTCTGAGCGTTGTCCAGATACTGCAGCATCGCCGGATGCTCGAGCGTCGCGAGCACGAGGTCCTTGAAGTGACCGAGCGCGTGCGGCCGAATCGCGTGCTCCTCGTAATCTGCGACCAGCCAGCGCAGGTCGGCCTTGTGCTGATACACGCTGAAGTGATTGAGCCAGAACCAGATCATCTGCTCCTGCAATTGCGAGGGCGAATAGACAGCGCGCAGCAGATCGCGGCTGATCGCCTGCGAGGCGAGCTTGTTGCCGTTGCCGTTGAGGCTCTTACGCGCCTGTTCGCGCTCGGGGCCATCCGGCATGGCATCGATCTGGTGGCGCTGCTCCTTGAGCTCGGCGAGCCATTGCGCCGGATCGGCGTGCGAGATGTCCATCGCATCGATCTGGGCGGCGATCGGCGCGGGCAGCGTCTGCTCGCGCGCGGCGAGCTGCGCATCGAGGAAGCGCTCGCGGCCGAGATGCCGATACGCCGCGACACTGGCGCTATCCAGCCCGAACTCGACGCGCTCGAGCCAGAGCGAATCCTCGCGCTGCAGGGGCCGCAATGCGGCTGTGCTCGGCGCCGCCGCGGTATTCGAGCCATTGCGCGGTGCCGGGGCGGCGCAGCCGACCAGCAGCAGCGCGCCCAAGCTCAAGGCCGGCAGCGCACACGCGTCGCGCGCGCCAGCCAGGCGTGCGCGCAACCTCCGGTGGCGGCGCGCATCAACGGTCTTAAGCGCGAGGACGGTCAAGCAGGGCGATTCCTTAACTGCAGTGCTCAAGCATAACGGGCGCGCGAGCGCGCCGTTGACAGTCCGCTTGATGCATCGCACCTACTGCGCCACAGTACTGGCATAAGCGTGAGGATAGGCGCGCTGCTGTGACGGACTGCTCATGTCGGTGACGCCTAATTCGACTCGCTTGCCGGCCATTGGTGCCAGCCTCGCGGGCTAGCTCGTGGCGCTGGCGGCGCTGGCGCCGCTGTGCTTTTCCCTCTAGCCTCGCACACTACGATGTACAAGGTTTATGGCATGTCGACGTCGGGCAATTGCTACAAGGTCAGGCTATTGCTGGAGCAATTGCAGATCGCCTATGACTGGGTCGAAATCGATACGCGCAGCGGTCGCACGCGCAGCGCGCAGTTTCTGGCCATGAACCCGAACGGCCACGTGCCCACACTCGAGCTCGAGCCCGGGCAATTCCTCGCCGAATCGGACGCGATTCTTTTTTACCTGGCCGAGGGCACGCCCCTGTGGCCCACGCGGCGGCGCGAGCGTGCCGAAGTGCTGCAGTGGATGTTCTTCGAGCAGTACAGTCATGAGCCCTATATCGCCGTGGCGCGATTCATCTGCCTGATGCTGCCGTCCGACCATGCGCGCCGCGCTGAATTGCCGCGGCTGCTCGAGCGCGGCTACCAGGCACTGGCGGTCATGGAGGAGCACCTCAAGGCGCGCTCGTTCTTCGTCGCCGAGGCCTACAGCATCGCCGACATAGCCCTCTATGCTTATACGCATGCTGCCGCCGATGGCGGTTTCTCGTTGCAGCGCTATCCGGCCATCCAGGCCTGGCTCGCGCGCGTTGAGAGCCAGCCGCGCTTCCTGCGCATGCCCTCGCAAGCCGCAGCATGAGTGCGGCATCATCGCGCGCCTGACTTAAACAGGCGCAGAGGTAAGCGTTTTGTACACACCGGAGCATTTTTCTGAAACGCGGCCTGAAGTTTTGCGCGCGGTGCTCGCACGCCACCCGCTGGGACTGCTGATCGCCCAGACCACTGCCGGCCTTAACGCCGAGCACATACCGATGCAATGGGCGGCGCGCGCGGATGGCGCACAGGTGCTGCGCGGCCACGTGGCACGCGCCAATGCGTTCTGGCGCACGCTGCCGGCGGATGCTCCGGTGCTGGCCGTCTTCACGGGGGCACGGCATTACATCTCGCCCACTTGGTATGTGAGCAAGCAGGAATCGGGCAAAGTCGTGCCGACCTGGAACTACGCCACCGTGCACGCACGAGGACGCATCCGTTTCGTCGAGGATGCGGCCTGGCTCGCGAGCCTGGTCGAGTCACTGACCAACGAACAGGAGGGCGCACGCGTGCCGCGCTGGCACGTAGCGGATGCCCCGCCCGATTACATCGCAGCGATGCTGCGGGGCATTGTCGGCTTCGAGATCGAACTGCAGGCACTCGAGGGAAAATTCAAGGCCAGCCAGAATCGCAGCGCCGCGGATCGTCTTGGCGTCGCGCAGGGCCTGCGCGCTCAGGGGTTGTCGGCCGAGGACATCGCCGAGCTGTGCCGCGAGCCGGCAAGCGCGTGAGTGCGGCCACGCCAATCGGTGCGTGCACCGATACTCAAGCAGTGGATGTCGGCTTTCTGCAGCTCAGCTGGGCGCAGGTTGCGGTGCTCGGGATAGTGCAGGGCATCACCGAATTATTGCCCATCAGCAGCACGGCGCATTTGCGCGTGCTGCCCGGCCTGCTTGGCTGGCCGGATCCGGGCTCGGCGTTCTCGGCGGCCATGCAACTGGCGAGCTTCGCGGCCGTCGTGGTCTATTTTCGCAACGACATCGCCCAGCTGGCGCGCGCCGGATTGCGCGGCGTGTCGCAAGGCGATTATCGATCGCACGATTCGCGCATATCGCTCGGCATTGTGCTCGGAACCGTGCCCTTACTGGTCGCAGGCGTCGCGCTTCGATCGGTTCTCAACGCCTGCCACTCGCCGCTGCGCGGCCTGATGGTCATTGGCTGCGCCTCCATCGGCATGTCGCTGCTGCTGGCGCTCTCCGAGCGGATCGCACGCCACGATCGCGGTTATGGGCAGATCCGGGTGCGCGACGGGCTGATCGTCGGCGCGGCGCAGGTCCTGGCGCTGATTCCAGGCGTATCACGCTCGGGCGCGACGCTGACGGCGGCGTTGTTCTGCGGCATGCAGCGCGAAGCGGCGGCCCGCTTCTCCTTTCTGCTCGGTCTGCCCGCGATCACGCTCGGCGGTCTGTATGAGCTGCGCGTGCTGATCAAGGCCGGGCTCGGCGCTCCCGGCTGGATCACACTGACGATCGGCCTGGCCTGCGCGAGTATCACGGCCTTCTTCGCGATCTACGGTCTGCTGCACTATCTGGAACGTCGCAGCACCTGGGTGTTCGTCTGGTATCGGCTGATCTTTGGCGTGGCCATCGTCGCGGGCGTTGCGGCAGGTTACCTGCAAAACTAAATTCGCTTAAGCCAACGCCCACTCGGCGGCCTCACGGGCGTGAATGCTCGTGGTATCCAGCACTGTCACCTTCGAGTCGTCGGGTCCGATGATCATCGAAAGCTCGGTGCATCCCAGAATGATCGCTTGCGCGCCCTGTGCGATCAGCGCGCCGATGATCCGCTGCAACTGCGCGCGCGAGGAGGCCAGGACTTTGCCCAGACAAAGCTCCTGGAAGATCACGCCATGGATCAGCTCGCGATCGGCCTGTTCAGGCACGAGGACCTGCAGTGCGTGGTGCGCACCGAGGCGCTCGCGATAGAACGGCTCCTCCATCGTGATGCGCGTGCCGAGCAATCCGACCTTGCTCAATCCCGCGCTGGCGATCTCCCGGGCCGTCGCATCGGCGATGTGCAGCAGCGGAATGCGTACCGCCGCCTCGATCGCATCGGCGACCTTGTGCAGCGTGTTGGTACACAGCACGATGCTGTGCGCGCCTGCGAGCTCCAGCGCGCGCGCGGCAAGCGCGAGCTGCGCGCCGGCCGCCTGCCAATCCCCCTGGTGCATGCAGCGCTCGACGTCGTGGAAATCGACGCTGTAGAGGATCAGCCGGGCCGAGTGCAGGCCACCGAGGCGCTGTTTGATGACTTCATTGATCTGCCGGTAATAGGGTACGGTCGACTCCCAGCTCATGCCGCCGATCAGACCGATGGTGCGCATCAATCGCTCGTATCGGCCCAGTAGGCCTCGAGCAGCTCGTGCATGCGCCGCCACATCGGCCCGGGCCGGCCCGTGCCGACACTGCGGCCATCGAGCTTGGTGACGGCCACGACGCCGCGGGTTGCGGCGCTGAGCCAGATCTCATCGGCCGCGCGCAATTGCAGCTCGCTGATCTCGACCGTGCGCCGCTGGATGCCGTGTGCATCGGCCAGCTGCTCGAGCAGACTGCGCGTGGTGCCCGGCAGCAGTCGGTTCGAGTTCGGCGGCACGCGTACCTCGGCGTCCTTGACGATATAGACGGTCGAGGCGCTGGCATCGGTGAGCCAGCCATCGCGCAATAGAATCGTCTCCTCGGCGCCGGCTTCCACGGCCTGCTGGCGCAAGAGCACATTGGCGAGCAGCGCAACCGACTTGATGTCGCAGCGGGCCCAGCGCGTGTCGATCGCGGTGATGCAGGCGACACCGCGCTCGAGCGCTGCGGCATCGGCAGCAGTCAGCGGCGTGCAATAGGCAAATATGGTTGGCTCGATATCGGGCAGCGGCGCATGCTTGCGGCCGAATTCCGCGCCGCGCGAGACCTGCAGATACACGTAGAGCTCCCCGCCGCCATTGACGCCGATGAGCTCCTCGATCAACTGCCGCCATTGCGGCTCGCTGTGGGGATTGCGAATCTTCAATTCGCGCAGGCTGCGCGTGAGGCGTGCCAGGTTGGCCTCAATCTGACGAGCCCGACCGCGGCGCACCGGGATCACCTCGTACACGCCGTCGCCAAACAGGAAGCTGCGATCCAGCGGCGAGATGCGCGCCTCGCGCAGCGGCAACAGCGTGCCGTTGAGGTGACAGAGCGGCAGCGGCTCGGCCATTGCGCTATTTCTTCTGAAACCACAGCGCCACGGTGTCGCTGAGCCGGCTCCACAGGCCGCCCAGCGGCACGTCGGACAACGGATAGAGCGGCACCGAGCTCACGGGCTTGCCCGCAACCGCGACGTGCAGCTCGCCCACGGCGCTGCGGGTCGTCAGCGGTGCGATCAGCGGCCGTTGCACGCTCGCAATGGTCTCGATGCTTCCGCCCTGGCCGCGCGGCACGACGATGTTGATGTCGACATCCGGACCCACCGGGTAATACTCTTGCGCCGCCTTGAAGACGCGCGGATTCAACACGACCACGCCGTGCTTCTTGACGTTGACCGATTCATAGAAGCTGAAGCCGTAATTGAGCAGGGCAGCGCTGGCCTGCTCGCGCGCCTTGATGCTGTTGGAGCCCAGCACGACGCCGATCAGGCGCATGTCCTGACGCTTGGCCGAGGTTACGAGGCAATAGCCGGCCGCATCGGTATGGCCGGTCTTCAAGCCATCGACCGACGGGTCGGTCTCCAGCAGCCCGTTGCGATTGTCCTGCTTGATGTTGTTCCAGACGAATTCGCGAATCGAGAACCACGGGTAATACTCCGGGTAGTCGCGCAGCAGCGCGATGGCCATGCGTGATAAATCGCGCGCCGTGCTGTAGTGCGTAGCCGAAGGCAGGCCACTGCTGTCATCGAAGTGCGTATCGTTCATGCCCAGGCGGCGCGCATACTCATTCATCAGCTGCACGAACCCGGCCTCCGTGCCGCCGACGCGTTCGGCGAGTGCGATCGTGGCATCGTTGCCGGACTGCACGATCATGCCCTTGATGAGCACTTCGGCGGGCACCTGGCTGCCAACCTGCACGAAGGTGCGCGAGCCTTCCGCGCGCCAGGCGTGCTCGCTGATCGTGACCAGGTCCGTGAGCTTGAGCGCGCCGGCTTTGAGCGCATGGAACACGGCATAGCACGCCATGAGTTTCGTCAGGCTCGCGGGCGGCAGGTGCGTATCGGGATTGCGCGCAGCGAGCACTTGACCGCTGTTGTAATCGACCAGGATGTAAGCGCTCGCATCCACGTCGGGTGCGCTGGGAATGATGCTCGGGGCCGTCGCCGGGCTCGGCGCCGGAGCCGCGCTCGAGCTCGCGGGAGTCGGTGGCGTAGCCGTGGCGAGGGCCAGTATGGGGGCGAGCAGGAAAACAGCGGCGGCACAGCCGGTTAGCGAGGCGGACGGCTTCATGCGAATGGGTATCCCTGTCAGCGGTGAGTGGGCAAGTTTAGCGGCGTTATTCAGTCCTGTGCGAGACGCGCGTCGGTAAAACCCAACGCGCTGAGCCGCTCGATGAGCTGGTCGAACTGCTGCACGTTGTCGATCGGACCGATGCGAACGCGTTGCAGCGGCGAAGTCGGCGTCGCGCCCAGGATGAATACATGCTCGAGGCCGGCGCCATGAAGTACCTGCTCGGCTCGATGCGCATTCTCGGCCTGTGCGTAGGCGCCCACCTGAATGTAGTAGCGGCTCAGCGGTGTGGTCGGCGCGCTCGCAAGCTGTGCGCTCAGCGCCGGTACGCTGCTGACGCCGACGCTGGCCGCCGAGGCCGCGGGCGTGGTCGCTGGCAGCTGGGTCGTCAATGGGGCTACAGCCGGAGTCAGCGCCTCGACCTGAACAAATGCGGTGCCGTTGCGGATCATGTCGAGCCTGGATGCGGCCGTGTAAGACAGGTCGATGATCCGGTTGCTCACGAATGGTCCACGATCATTGATGCGAACCACGACGCTGTGGCCATTGGCCAGGTTGGTGACGCGCGCATAGCAGGGTAAGGGCAAAGTCTTGTGCGCCGCAGTCATCGCGAACATGTCGTACGCCTCGCCGGTCGCGGTGCGCAGACCGTGAAAGTCGCTGCCATACCAGGAGGCCACGCCGCGCTCAATGTAGCCCTCAGCGCTCGGCAGCACGACGTAGCGATGGCCATCCACACTGTAGAAGGGGGGATTGCCCAATGCGCTGCGCGGCTCTGCGTGCGGGATCGCATCGGGCACGCCGGCGATGTCGGCCGCCATCGGCGCGGGCCGCACCACCTGGGGCGCTGGCGGGCTCGGGCGCCGTGGGCTGGGTGCGCAGCCCGCAGCCAGCAGCGCCAGCGCCATCAGCCCTGCCGGCGCCGCGATTGGCTTGCAGCGCGCGCTTGAGCTCATACGGCTATAGCGCAGCCTCTTGGGCGATCTGCTGGCGCAGGGCCTCGGCTAAGTCGTGGACCGCCATGGCGTACAGCGGACTGCTGTTGTAGCGCGTGAGCACGTAGAAGTTGTGAAAGCCGATGCGATAAACCATGGTATCCGGCTCGGGAGCCGCGAGCAGCAGCGCCGGGGTTGAATCCGGCAACGTGCTCGCGACGCTCAAGCCGCGCGCGCGCAGGCTGCCCAGCGTTTCGTTCAACGCCATGTGCTCGGCCGGTGCCAGAACCGCATCGCCGGCAAACTGTGTCTCGGCGAGCACCGGTGCGCTGTATTGCCAGCCGTACTGGTGCAGATAATTGGCGGTGCTCGCGAAGATATCGCCCCATTCGTTCCACAGATCGCTGGCGCGCGCGTGCACGGTGCTCACGGCATACTTGCGATAGCTCGAGGGCATGAACTGCAGGGCACCCATCGCACCGGCATAGGAGCCGCGAATGCTCAGGGGCTCGAAGCCCTCCTCGTGGGCCAATAGCAAATACTCGCCGAGCTCCCTGCGGAAATAATTGGCGCGCGGCGGGTAGTCGAAGCCCAGGGTCGCAAGCGCATCGACCACGCGATAACGGCCGGTGACGCGGCCGTACTGCGTCTCCACGCCGAGCACCGCGATCAGGTATTCGGGCGGGACTTGGTACTCGAGTGCAATCTGGTCGAGCAGCTCTTTGTGCTCATGCCAGAGCTGTACACCGGCTTCGATGCGCGCCGGCGTCAACACGTGGGCGCGATACTCCCACCATTGCAGCGTCTTCTCGACCGGCCGGGTCATCGCATCGATGACGCGGCCTTGCGGCTCGGCCGCGCTGAGCACGGCAGTGAGCTGATCGCGATCGAGTCCCTGCGCCACGAGCTGATCGATGAAACTGCGGATCTCGGGGCGGCTGAGGTCGAAATGATCCGGCTCGATCGCATTCTGCGGCGCCGCTGGTACAACCGTAGCCGCCGGCGGAATCGAAGCGGCCGCCGGCGTGCTGCTGGCATCGGCGGGTGGCGCAACGGCCGCCGGGGTTGGCGGCGCATCAGCGCTCAGTGCCGCGTGGACGCATAGCAGTGCGCACGACAGCAGTGCGATTCGGAGCGGGCAGAATTGCATCGTCTTATGAGCCGATCAGTTTACGGTGCGAATACAGGCCCATCAGAATACCGAAGCCCGCCAACAGGGTCACGACCGACGTGCCGCCATAACTGACCAATGGCAATGGCACTCCGACCACCGGCAGCAGGCCGCTGACCATGCCGGCATTGATGAACACGTACACAAAAAAAGTCAGCCCCAGGCTCAGCGCCAGCAGGCGCGAGAAGGTATCGTTGGTCTGCATCGCCAGCCAGACCGAGCGCGCGACGATGAACAGATACAACGCGAGCAGCACGATCAGTCCGATGAGTCCGAACTCCTCGCCAACTACCGCGAAGATAAAGTCAGTCGAACGCTCCGGCAGGAACTCGAGCTGAGCCTGGCTGCCGTTCATCCAGCCCTTGCCGAACAGGCCGCCCGAGCCCAGAGCGATCTGACTCTGGATGATGTGATAACCAGCGCCCAGCGGATCGGTCTGCGGATTCAGAAAGGTCAGCACGCGCGTGCGCTGATACTCGTGCAGTGAGCTCCAGCCCAGCAGTGCGGCTGCCACTGTTCCGAGCAACACCATAACGATGATGCGCATGGATAGTCCGGCCATCAGCACCAGCAGGGCGCCGCTGGCGGCGATCAGCGCCGCGGTGCCCAGGTCGGGCTCGACCGCGACGAGCGCGGTCGGAATAAAAATGATCAGGGCCAGCATCAACAGTGAGCGCCAGGTCGGCGGCAGCGGCCGATCGTGCAGGTACCAGGCCGCCAGCATCGGCACCGCGAGCTTCATGATTTCCGAGGGCTGAAATTTGAACAAGCCGAGGTTCAGCCAGCGCTGCGCGCCTTTGCCGATCACGCCGCTCATGGCCACCACCAGCAACAGCACCACGCCGATCAGGTACAGCCACGGGGCCAGTCGGCGCAGCACGTTCGGACTCGCGTGCGTGAGCGCGAGCATCGCAGCCGTGCCCAGCGCCAGGCGCATCACGGTGCGCACGATCGTATCGACACTTTGGCCTGAAGCGCTGTAGAGAATGATCAGACCGTAGATCGCAAGCACTCCCAGACCGAGCAGCAGCGGTCCGTCCAGATTGAGCACCGACAACAGCCGCGCGCTCGAGAACAACGTGCGGCGGGTGCGCGCGTAGCTGGAATCGTCAATCATCGGCCTGCGCTTCGGGCGTCACGATCTCGGCGGCGTTGGGTGTGTTTTCGCGCAGCAGATAAGCGTCCATGACCTTGCGGGCGATCGGCGCGGCGGCGCTGGCGCCAAAGCCGCCGTTCTCGACCAGCACCGCAACGGCGATGCGCGGCGCCTCGACCGGTGCAAAGGCGATGAACCAGGCGTGATCCTTGAGCCGCTCCTCAACCTTGGCGCTCAGCGACGCACTGCGCGCGACCGTGAAGACCTGCGCCGTGCCGGTCTTGCCTGCAATGCTGTAACTCGCGCCCTTGCTCATTGCGGCGGCCGTGCCGTAGGTGGCCGCCCCGACCATGCCCCCGCGCACGATGTCCCAGTCGGCATCGCTGACGCCCTGGATCGCGGGCTCGACCACTGGCGCGATCGTCTGGATCTTACCGGAGGCGTCGCGTACGCCCGTAACGAGCCGCGGCCGAAAGCTCTTGCCACGCGCAGCCAGCATCGAGGCGACATGCGCGAGCTGCAACGGGGTGACGAGCAGATAGCCCTGACCCACGCCGAAGTTCACGGTCTCGCCGGGAAACCAGACCTGATCCTCCTTGCGCTTGAAAGCCGTCTTCTTCCATTCGGGAGACGGCAGCAGTCCGGGCTTCTCGCCGCTGATGTCGATGCCGGTGAGCGCGCCGTAACCGAAGGGCGTCATGAAGCTGGCGATGCGCTCGGCGCCTATCGTGGCCGCGAGACCGTAGAAATAGACATCGCAGGATTTGGCGATCGCATGCGTCAGATCGAGCCAGCCGTGCCGACCGGTCTTGCCCTCGCGGAACAACAGGCGACTGTTTGGCAAATGAAACACGCCGGCACAGAACTCGGGCTTGTTCGGATCCACGACGTGATAGGTCAGGCCCGCGAGCGCGATCACCGGCTTGATCGTGGAGCCGGAAGGGTAGGTGCCACGCAAGGCGCGGTTGAGCAGCGGCTTGTCGATACTGTCCGATAGCGTCGCGTACTCGCTGCGCGAGATGCCGCGCGCGAACTCCGTCGGATCAAAGCCGGGCTTGCTGGCCAGTGCCAGCACATCGCCGTTATTGGGATCGAGCGCGACCACGGCGCCGCGGTGATCGCCCAGACCGTCTTCGGCGGCCTGCTGCGTCCTCAGATCGATCGATAGGATCAGATCATCGCCGGCACTGGGCGGCTGCGAGCGCAGCACCGGCGCGTAGGCGCCCTGACGCTGCACCGAGCGGCCCTGGGCATTGACGAGAATCTGCCGAAAGCCGTTGCGGCCGTGCAATTGCGGCTCATAGGCGCTCTCCACGCCGAGCTTGCCGATCA
>Ga0302314_10003565_pt1 | contig 28644 bp, 24 predicted proteins | sample III_Palsa_N2_3_FD_200533 | JGI IMG/M metagenome (GOLD analysis project Ga0302314, IMG submission 200533) | Peat permafrost microbial communities from Stordalen Mire near Abisko, Sweden - III_Palsa_N2_3 | ecosystem: Environmental > Terrestrial > Soil > Palsa > Peat permafrost | place: Sweden...
GGACGCATGGGGCTCCTCGATCAGGCGATCGCGCTGGGTCTCACCACCGACACGCCGCCGAATCTCGCCTTGGTCCGCCAATATCGCAGCCGCGTCGGCGGAAGCTTCGACCTGGAACAGCCGATCACCGATGACTTCGGCGTGTTCGCACGCGTCGGCAAGGCGCAAGGCAACGTCGAGGTGTACGAGTTCACGGATATCGACCGCTCGAAGGAGATCGGCGCATCGCTCAAGGGCACGCACTGGTACCGGCCCGGCGATACCCTCGGGATCGCGCTAATGGACGATGGCATCTCGGCCGAGCGCGAGGAGTATTTGAGTCTCGGCGGCCTCGGCATCCTGGTGGGGGACGGCAAGCTGCCGCACCCGGGTGCGGAGCAAGTTGCGGAAACCTACTACAGCATCGGCATCGTTTCGTGGGCGCAGCTGACCGCCGACTACCAGTACGTGCGAAACCCCGCCTACAACCGCGACCGGGGACCCGTATCCATATGGGCCCTGCGTCTGCACATGCAGTTCTGAGGCGTGTGTTGCGACGCATCATCTGTGGCATAACCGCCGGAATTGCCCGTGGCTTTCGGGCACACTAGGCAGCCCAAAAGACGCCGGAGCCTTAAGTTCTCATGTGCGGAATCGTCGGAGTCGTCGCGGAACGAAACGCAGTGCCGATCTTGGTCGAAGGGCTGCGCCGGCTGGAATACCGGGGCTACGACTCGGCCGGCATCGCGGTGCTCGGAGCCGACGGGAAGCTGGCTCGCATGCGCGCGGTGGGCAAGGTGAAGGTGCTGGAGAAGGCGCTCGAGGCCGAGCCGATCGCGGGACACATTGGGATCGCGCACACTCGCTGGGCAACCCATGGCCTGCCGACCAAGAGCAACGCTCATCCCCAGATCTCTCGTGACGGCATCGCCGTCGTGCATAACGGCATCATCGAGAACCATGAGGCGCTGCGCGCCGGTCTGCTCGACTTAGGCTATCGGTTCGATTCGGAAACCGATACCGAGGTGATCGCGCACCGGATCCACCATCACCTCGCGAGAAATGTGGACCTATTCGAGGCGGTGCGGGCGACGGTGGCGGAGCTCGAGGGCGCCTATGCGCTGGCGGTGGTCTCGGAGAACGATCCCGATGCGATCGTGCTCGCACGCGCGGGCTGCCCGGTCGTCGTCGGACTCGGCATCGATGAGAATTTCGTCGCCTCCGACGTCGTGGCGCTGCTCCCCGTCACGCGCCGCTTCATGTTCCTCGAGGAAGGCGATGTCGCCGAGATTCGGCGCAAATCGGTCAGGGTCCTCGATCGGGAAGGGAGGACCGCAACACGCGAGGTGCGCGAGAGCGAGCTTCCGGCGGATGCGGTCGAGCGCGGCAATTACCGGCACTTCATGCTCAAGGAAATCTATGAGCAGCCGCGCGCCATTGCACAAACGCTCGATGAGCGAGTCTCGGGCGCGAAGCTGTTGGATGCGGCGTTCGGTCCGACTGCGCGCGAGGTCTTCAGGCGGGTGAAGGCCGTGCACATCGCCGCCTGCGGCACGAGCTATCACGCCGGGCTCATCGCAAGCTATCTGATCGAGCAGTACTGCCGGATACCCGCCCGGGTGGAGATCGCGAGCGAGTACCGCTATCGCCAGCCGGTCATCACCGCCGATACGTTGTTCGTGACGTTGTCTCAATCCGGAGAGACCGCAGACACGCTGGCGGCGCTGCGCAACGCAAGACAGGCGGGCTACGTTTCGACTCTGTCCATATGCAACGTGCCGGAAAGCTCGATGGTGCGCGAATCGGATCTCGTGCTGTTGACGCGCGCAGGGCCGGAGATCGGAGTTGCCTCGACCAAGGCATTCACCACGCAGTTGACCGCGCTCGGCATGCTCGTCGTCGCGCTCGCCAAACAACGACCGGACGGCGCGAGCCACGAGCGCGAGCTCATGGTGCAACTCCTGCAGCTGCCGGGCCTCGTCGAGAAAACCTTGGCGCTCGATGCGACCATCCAACAACTGGCCGAAACCTTGGTCGATCGGGACCACGCGCTGTTCGTCGGACGCGGGGCGCTAGCCGCGATCGCCATGGAGGGAGCGCTCAAGCTCAAGGAGATCTCCTACATTCACGCCGAGGCCTATGCCGCGGCCGAGCTCAAGCACGGCCCCCTCGCGCTGGTGGACGAGGAGATGCCGGTGATCGCGGTGGCTCCCAACAACGACCTCCTCGAGAAGCTCAAGTCGAACCTCCAAGAAGTACGCGCACGCGGCGGCGCGCTCATCGTATTCGCCGACCCGCTGGCTGCCATGAAAAGCGGCGACGGGATCACCGTGATCCAGATGCCCGTGACCGCGACCGCGCTGCAGGCGCCGGTGCTGTTCGCGATCCCCGTGCAACTCCTTGCTTATCACGTGGCCGTGCTCAAGGGCACGGACGTCGATCAGCCGCGGAATCTCGCGAAGAGTTTGACGGTCGAGTAAGCAATGCCCACGGTATCTAACCAAATCGCGTTTTCACTTGTCGCGCTCGGAATGGTTCTCACGCCGGGTCCGAACATGATCTATCTCATTTCGCGATCCATCTGCCAAGGACGAGCCGCTGGGCTCATCTCTTTGGGCGGCGTCGCATTGGGATTTATGTTCTATATGCTATGCGCAGCGTTCGGGATCACGGCCCTGGTAATGACTGTGCCTTTGGCCTATGACGCGTTGCGAATCGCCGGTGCGTTGTATTTGCTCTATCTCGCGTGGCAGGCGGTCAAGCCGGGCGGTCGATCCCCGTTTCAAGTGCGCGATTTGCCGAAGGATTCGCCGCGGCGTCTTTTCTTCATGGGCCTTTTCACCAACCTACTGAATCCGAAAGCGGCCGTGCTGTATCTGTCGCTGTTGCCCCAGTTCATCGAGCCGTCGCATGGAAGTGTGCTTATTCAGTCGCTGGTTCTCTGCGCTACGCAGATTGTCATCAGTGTCAGCGTTAATGCATTGATCGTCGTCATGGCGGGGGGTATCGCCACATTTTTGGCGGCACGGCCCACATGGGCGACCTTCCAGCGCTGGTTGATGGGGACCGTCCTCGCGGGACTGGCTGTGCGGACGGCGACGGAGGCGCGACGCTAAGCCCCGCTCATTTGGCGGAGCACCTGCATTGAACAGCTCGTCCGCGAAAGCATCCCCAATGAAGTGACGCGAGAGTAGAGAAGAGGCGCCGCCAGTCATCTTGCGGGTAGGACACTACCTCCGTGGCGCGCGGCCTCGATACTGTGGCGGGATGTGCCTGCTACCGCTTAAGAAGCTGTTGTCGAACTCCTGCGCTAGACTTCCGCCGTACTTCGGGAATGAATACGCCGGAAGATCATGAACCTCGTGCTCCACGCCCCGACACCGATGCAAGTCAAATCCGTCGCCGCCCCCGATCGCGGCGGCGACCCGTGCCGGCGGGCCTTCCCCTGACGAAGCAGCGGGAGTTCTCGCCGCCGCGCGCTTTGCGCAACGGTCAGGTGCAAACGATGATCGGTAACCTGCCATTCATACAATGGCTCACCCGCCGACGAGGCTTGGCGCTCCTTGCGAACGCGCGGGAATGGCTGCTCGATTGCGGCGACGGTGTCCGCCTGCAGGGATTCCTGAGTCTGACCAGGGGGAATGGCGGGGCGAAAGAGATGACTGTTGACGCGGCAGAGAGTCGGATAGCGCTGATTTTGCACGGCTGGGAAGGCAGCGCTGAGTCCTGCTATGTGGTGTCTCTCGGCGCCCAGCTGGTCGCAAATGGATTCGACGTGCTGAGGCTCAATCTGCGCGATCACGGCGAAAGCCATCACCTCAACCGCGAGATATTCCATTCCTGCCGACTGACGGAGGTCGTCGGCGCTACACGGGCAGTCGCGGAGCGCTTTCCCAGTGCGAAGATTTTCCTGGCAGGCTTTTCACTCGGCGGAAATTTCGCGCTTCGAGTGTCGGCCGCCGCCGGCGCTCCCGCGGCAATTGTTGGCGCAGTCGCAATATCCCCGGTGCTCGACCCGGCCGTCACGCTCGAGGCGCTGGAGCGCGGTTGGTCTCTGTACCGCCGATACTTCGTGCGACGCTGGTCCCGTTCCTTGCGTCGCAAGCGGCGCGCATGGCCCGACCTGCCTGACTTCGAGTCGGTGCTGCGCACCCAGGATCTACGTTCGATGACCGAAGGACTGGTGCGCCAGTTCACCGATTTCGCGAGCCTCGAATTCTACCTCGATGGCTACGCGATCACCGGGCCGCGGCTCTCAAGCTTACGGTTTCCAGCGGCGATACTGCTCGCGGAGGACGATCCGATGGTTCCGGCAGCCGACCTCGCGCGTCTGTCGCGGTCGCCGCTGCTAACTGTGCTGCGCACCCGCCACGGCGGCCACTGCGGGTTCATGGAGCAACTCAACGGGCCAAGTTTCGCGGACCAGTTCGTGGTCGCACAGTTCGAGCGGATTGCAAGAGACGCGGCGTCGGTCTCGTCCAATCCCGAGTAATCCCCGACCGGGGCATCGAGGCCGCCCACGCGGGCGTGAGCCGATGGTCGCGACAGATCATCTCCATCGATCCGCATCCGGCGAAGTCGACACGGGCGCGCGCCGCGAAACTGGGACGTTAGGGTGATGAATACCGGGGATAACTGTGCGTCACGAGTCGTTACGAGGTCGCTCGCTGCATCTCCCCCTCGCTAGATGGATACTGACACTTACAGACTGTGCTCCTTAGTTCCCGCCCGAGATTATTTTGCCGTCGATAATTAGGTCGCCTGGCTTCATGCCCGCCGGGCAGCCTCCCACATACTTGGCGTCGATGATCATCACGGTTTCCGATTTGTCCACGTTCATGTGCATCTCCGTATGCGATGCGGTATCGCCTTGATAAGTGTAAACGACCTTGGTGACGGAGCCGGCGTTCGGCCCTTTGGCGCACCGGCTTTCCTCTACGTAAGTATTGGCCGATGGTCGAGTCACGTTAGAAGTGCATTCGTTTTTCTTTCTCAACTCCTCTCCGTTCGACTGCATCGACTCCGTCGTCTCCTTGGATTGACACATCTTTACCGACTTATCAGACACGGTTTTACCTTGCTGGGTCTGGGTACTGTGGGTCTCCCAAAGTCCCTCTTTGGTTGGCGGGGGCTTGATCCCGTCCGCCTCGGCAATTCCGATCCAGACGAACAGAGCCGCAACGAGAAAGGCAGGCTTGTATGTCATATCCATTCCTTTAATGGCATGGGGCATTATTAGAGTCGCCCAGTCGTGTCGACTCTACCACACGCCACCGAGCGTCCTTCAGGACGCGGCCGCGTGCTGCTCAACTTTGGCGCCAGGTGTTTAGCAATGCTCCGCAACATTGAAATCAAAGCGCGTATCGATAATGTCGAGACGCTTATCGCAAAAGCCGCCGCGCTTGCCGATGAGGGTCCCTTCGAGATTGCACAAGACGACACGTTCTTCCGCTGTGACTCGGGCCGCTTAAAGCTGCGCGCCTTTTCTGATGGCACCGGGGAGCTAATTTACTATCGGCGTTCAAATCAACTCGGTCCAAAGGAGTCCTTCTACCGGCTCTCGCCGACGGCTGCACCCGACTCGCTTCGTGAGTCGCTCTCATCAGCGTACGGCCAAGTTGGCCGCGTCAGAAAGCATCGCGTCCTGTTCCTTGTGGGGAGAACTCGCGTTCATATCGACAAGGTCGAACACTTAGGGAGTTTTCTCGAACTCGAGGTGGTGTTGGCTGACGATGAGACTTCGGACGCGGGCATTCGTGAAGCGCGGGAGCTGATGGGAAATTTTGACGTCAAACCAGACCAATTGATCGAGGACGCCTATGTCGATCTCATCGCACGGCGACGCAGGTGACAAGCTGCGGGTGGTTGCAGGCGATGACTGAAGTATCCGAAACCAGCTGGAGTGTTTTTCACCAAACCGGTTCGCGACGTCGTTAGACGGGTAAGCGCGGTGCAAATGGCCGGCCCGAGACACCACCCCCTACCCCCGGAGACGACCATGACCACTTCCTTCAAGAGCTTTGCGATTCGCGCCCTGGCACTCACCGCCCTCGCCGCCGCCGCCATGAGCAGCGCCAATGCCCGGGTGTTCGTGTACCGCACCCGCGTCTGGGTCGCCCCGGTGGTTGCCGTCCCGGTGGTTGCCGCTGTACCGGTTGCGGTGGCGCCGGTGGTCGTCGCGCCGGTGTATGTGCCGACCTGCACCATCGTCTCGGTCCCGTTCGTCAATGCCTTTACCGGCGTCACGTACCTGGTGCCGCGCCGGGTCTGCAACTGAGGGGATGGCCGCCAACGACCTTTCGCTGATCGACCGCTGAAGGGCCGCCGAACAGCTGGGATGTCTCGAGAGTTTCCGGGAGTCAGCCATGTCGCACGAACCCAAGCTGCCGGACTTCGACCAGGTCGGCCGGTGGTTGGCCTCCTGCATCAGTCGCCCGGTACTAAGAGCCGAACGCTTGGCGGAGCTGCGAGGCGCGGGTCGCTCGGCGCGCGATGAGTTCATCGAAGCGCGGCGTCAGGCAGCCCCGCAGTTCGAGGGCGTGAAAGGGAGCTGCACCTTCGAGGCGTTGCAACTGCTCGCCGCCGCGGACAGCGATGCCGCGTTGCCGCCCGAGATCACCACCCCGCGCGGCTTTCGCATCAGCCTGGCCTACGAGGAGGGGAGCGTTGCGGCCTCCTCCTCGATCGGGGTGCTGGTGAACTGCCCGCCGGAGCTGATCGGCCAAGTCGAGGGTAAAACGGTATATCTGTGGAGCGGCAGCGAGCGCTTCGAGCTTGGCCAATTCGATGCCGAGGGCAAGGCGATCGGCATGCTGCCGGCCGGCATCGAGATCCGCCCGGCCGATTTCGCCCTGGGAAGAGTCAAACTCGAGGCGCCCGAGTCCCGGTGAGGCTTATTCTCGACGGGAAAAGCGAAACGAAACAGCGTCCGCTATGATGAGTTCGAAGGTCGGAACCACGACCCACGGGATAATTGGAGCGCAATGATGTGCCTCGCCCAGCCCACTGACCGGCGCTGCCCCGGCAAGCGTTTCGGGAACTTTGCGGACCGCGACCCATGATTTACCAGCTTTTGCTCGTGGACGGCGAAGGCCATGCGCTGACAGCAGAGCTGCGGGTGCGGATGGTGCGCGAGTTTCCGGGTCCGGAGGGCATTTCGGTCCATTTTCGACCGGTACGGAACGATGTGTTGTTCGATTCGGCGCGCACCGGCGGGCAGCTGGGATATCGGATTTTGCGGGGCGAAGGGATCGTGCGCTTGCACCTCACGGTCGAATACGAGGTGGTCGGCGCGCAGCACAGCGTGATCGGGCACAGCAGCGACTTGCTGTTTGCCTTGGCGCTGATCACGGCGAAGTGGAAGCAGACGGCCGGAAGCGAGCGGGTGATCGGTGCGACGGGGATTTTAGCCGCCGACGGGACGGTGCAAAGCGTCGAGCATACGGTCGCGAAGGTGGCAGCGGCCGTTGCGGACCTGAAACAGCGGGCGGACGCGCCGCAGGCGCTCATCTTCTATCCGGCCGCGGACGGCGCCGCGGTCGATGCGTGGCGGAGCGGTGCGGGGTTTCCAGCGCACATCGAGCTTTGCCCGGTGACGCACCTCGACGATGCGTTGGAGCGGCTCGGCTATACGCTCGACAAGGTCTATCTGCGCAATCCGTTTCGCGGCTTGGAGCACTTCGACTACGCGGATCATGCGATTTTCTTCGGCCGCGACGCAGAGGTGCGCGAAGTGGTCGAGCTGCTGCTGCGGCGCGAAGAGGCCGGATCGCCCGGACATCTGGTGGAAGGAGCGAGCGGCAGCGGCAAGAGCTCATTCTTGCGGGCTGGGGTGTTGCCGGCCTTGGTGGAACCACGGTTTCAGTCCGAGGCGGTGCAGGAGGTGCTGCGCGGACGGCCCGTGAGCGGTGCCGTCGGCCGGGCGATCTGGCGCCCGGGGCTCGTGCCGGCGCCGGCCGAGGAACGCGCCTTCGCCCAGTCGATCGCCGAGGTGTGGAGCGGATTTCCGGAGTTCGGCCTCGAGTGGCGCGAGGCGCCGATCGACACGCTCGCGCAGCTTGCCGAGAAGCGCCGCGCGCTGTGGCCGGCGTCGATGCGCTTCGTGTGGCTGATCGACCAATTCGAGGAACTCCTGGTGCGCGGGCTGCCGGAGGCGACCATCGATGTCTTCGGCCGCTTTCTGCAAGTGCTGCAAGCAGACGGGGTGTGGACGCTGGCCTCGATCCGGGCCGATGCGATGCCGCTCATGAAGCGTTACGAGGCGCTGCGCGCGGTGTTCGGCAATGAGGGGCAGTACTACCTTCCCACCCTCGGGGGTACCGCGCTCGATGCGGTGATCTTGCTGCCGGCGCGGGCGGCGAGTCTCACCTTCGAGATCGGCGAGGACGGCAAGTCGCTCGATGAGTGCCTGCGCGAAGACGCGTACCGCGAGAAAGACAGCCTGCCGATGCTGCAGTTTACCTTGAACGAGCTCTACCAGCGGCGCTCCGGACAGATGCTCACGCAGGCGGCCTATCGCGAGCTCGGCGGCCTCTCGGGGAGCATTGCCACCACCGCCGAGTTGGTGCTGCGCACCGAGGCCGAGTCGGCGCGCCTCGCGCCCCGATTGTTTCGCAGTTTGGTGAGTGTGGATGATGCGGGGAACGCCACGCGTCGCTACGCGCCCCTCTCGGAGATGAGCGGGGAGGCGGCGCAGCAACGGCTGTTGCAGCGCTTCATCGAAGCGCGCCTGTGCGTCACCGATCAGCGCGGCGGCCAGGCCGTGGTCGCCTTTGCGCACGACACGCTTCTCCAGACGCTCCCGGCGCTGACCGCATGGCTGCAACAAGAAACCGGGCTGATGCAGACGCGCGAGCTCGCCCAGCGCGAGACGCGGTCCTGGGAACAGCACGGGGAGTCCGATGATTGGCTCGCGGCGGCGGACAAGCTGGCCGCGTTCGAGACTTTGGAGGCTGCCCAAGTGGTGTTGCCCGCCGCGGTGCGCACCTTCATCGAGCGCTCGCGCAGGCGGGAGCGCCGCGCGCGACGCATCAAGCGCATGGCAATCGGGGTGATCGCGCTGCTCGCCGGCGGGGTGGTGGTGGGTGCGGTCGCCTTCGCGCTTCAGGCGCGCAAGGCCGAGGTGGCGATCGAGATGACGGCGCAGCGAGGGGAGTTTCTGGAGAACTTGCTGAAATCCGCCGATCCGCGCGGGGGGAGCAAAGACATCACAGTGGCGCAACTCCTCGATGGGGCCATGCGCCAGATCGATGCCCTCGCGAAGAGGGAGCCGTTGGTCGCGGTCTCGATGCTCGAGCTCATCGCCGAGACCGACAACGGTCTCGGCCACTACCCGGAGGGACTCGCCGCCAACGCGCGTGCGCTCGAGCTGCTGCGTGCCAACGGCGGCACCGCGATCACTCTATCGGCCGCCCAGGCGACGCGCGGCGAATTGCTGCTCAAGCAAGGGCGCTACCACGACGCTGAGACTCCTCTGCGCGAGGCCGTGTCGCTGGTGGAGCACGAGCGGGGCGCGGAAAAACAATTGGCGCTCGCCCTCGATGACTTGGGCGCGGCATACCAAGAGTCTCGCGAAAAGGAATCCGAGGCCTTGTTCAAACGCTCGGTCGAGGTCTATCGCAGGGGAGGAGCTGCGCTCGCCTCGTCGGCGGCCGCCGCAGATCCGATGTCGAACTTAGGCGTCTTGTACTTCAACGAGGGTCGTTTGGAGGAGGCGACCAGTTACATGCGCGAAGCGGTCGAGATGCGTCGCAAATCGCTGCCGCGCGATCATCCGGACTTGATGAACGACGAGTACAACTATGCGAGCGCACTCGAACAAAATGGGCAGGCTGCGGCGGCAGAGCCCATCTTCAGGGAACTACTCGCATCCTATCAGCGGGTACTCGGCCCTCAGCACATCGACACCCTGATGGCTCAACAAGGCGTCGCCAATAACCTGCTGCGGCAGCGCCGGTACTCAGAGGCAATGGCGACGGCGCTCCCCGCGGCGCAGGGTTTGTCGACGTTCGCCGGTGACGAACACCAATGGACTCTGACGGCATGGGGTGTCTACGGCGTCGCTGCATGCTTGAGCGGCCACGGCGAGGAGGGTTTGAAGGCTCTGCGTCGGGTGGCCGTGCTGCGGCGGTCCGGTGCCGACGCAACGGACTGGCGCAAGCAGATCACCGATGTGAAAATCGGAACATGTTTGGTCGCGATGCATCAGTACGAAGAGGCGGAACCCCTGCTTCTTACCACGGTGGCGAGCCTGGAGGCAGGTCGCGGCGCTCGCTATATCAGTACTCAGGATGGCTATCGCGCGCTGCAAGATTTATATGCGGGACTCGGCCGACCGCAGGAATCGGCGAAATGGCAAAGTAAGATTCTATCGGCTGGGCAGTGATGATGACCGGACTCCGGCGAATCTGCGATACGTCGATCGATCGGCCCGCCCTGGCAGGAGTATCCGCGCAGCGGTCCCGGCCTCACCGTGTAGGCGCAAGAGCGGCGCCGCCATCATTGCGTCCGAGCGTGGGTCCTAGCTCACCCGGGGGGTCGAGCCGGGCGGTGATTGCCTCGAGCTCCTTCAACGTGTGCTCGAGCAGCTCCCCCGTAGCTCCCCCTGGACCGATATTGCCTGTCTTGATGGCCGTGAACGACTGACGGGCGATCGCGATGAGCCGGCGGTGGTCGGCAGTATAATTCGCAAAACTTCGTTGCGAGGTTTGCGCTTGGCGGTCGAGCGAAACCTGGTGGGCCTGCCCGAACGAGGCGACAGCGTCTGCGATCGCGTTGTCGAGACAGCGGTTCAAGGTGCGAAATTCATCGACCGAGATCGCGGATGCCTGTTCGACCGCCAGCGCCGTCACGGCTTGGCAGACATCCCCGTAATCATGCACCACTTGATCGACGGTAAAACCGCGCCGCAATAATTCAACGCCATGGAGCGCGGCCGCGCGGCCGATCTTTGTCGGCGCCGGCATCGACTCCGACTCACCGTTGCCCCGTGCGCTCGTGGTTAGTTCGCCTTGAAGGGTTTCGACCAGCTGTTCGAGGAAAAGTGGTACGCCGTACTCGATCGAGGAGGCGGCCTCGGTCGGCTCAAAACGCTTGGCTACCTTTTCTTTGCAGCGGGTGATCAACAGCTGACGATTTTCGGTCAAGAATTCGTGGAGCATTCTGACAAGCTAACTGAAAGCACTCGGGTGCTCTGTGCGCGGCCGTACATAAACGCACAAAAAAATCATTGTGCAAATGCAAAACCGGATCTGGTCTCTTTGGCGGCATACATGGCTGCATCCGCGTGTCGGATCAATTCGGTCGCACTTGCACCGTCCTTTGGAAACACCGAGATTCCGACGCTGCATCCGACGCATAGATTGACGAGGCCGTCTCGCCCGCCTACCTCGCAAGGCGCTTGCACCGCTGCCAGGATCTTGGCCGCAATCATCGCAATGTGTTTTTGTTCATGCAGGGGCGTGAGCAGACATATGAACTCATCCCCGCCATAACGGCTGATCGTGTCTTCGTGACGCGTTGTGCTCGTGAGCCGCTGAGCAATCGCCTTCAATACGGCGTCGCCCGCCTGATGCCCGTGGGTATCGTTAATGTTCTTGAACTCGTTCAGATCCACGAACAGCACGGCAAGCATCCACCCGTGTCTAGCCGCCTGAGCGAGCCCATGTTCGAGCCGATCATTGAAGAGCACGCGGTTCGAGAGCCCCGTCAAAGGATCCTGCAGGGAGGCTTTGCGCGAGCCCTCTTCCTGTTCGACCGCTGCGGCCAATTGACGACCGATCAGGGAGCGCTCTCGGATTTCGAGCTGCAGCACCTGATTGAGCGCCTTCGCAATCTGCACATTTTCGGCGGCGATCGTTTTCAAAGCCTCGGCAATGGCCGCATTTCCAGAAGCCGTCCTTTTCAAGTCCTCATTGTTTCGGTCGAGGAGTGCTTGGTTGGTCCGCAACTCCGTCTCCACCCGCTTCAACTCATCCACATCGGTATTCGTGCCCGCCCATTGCACGACATCGCCGGAAGCGTTTTTGATAGGCACTGCGCGGGTGAGAAACTGCCGGAAATGGCCGTCGGCGGCACGCAGCGGGAATTCCATTTCGAAGGGTCGACCGGCAGCGATCGCCGCTTTCCATTCCACCATGACTCGCGGCAAGACCTCGGGATCGTGGACGGACTGCCAGTTCCAACCCTCCGTCTGCTCGAGCGTGGTGCCGGTAAAATCATACCAGCGCTGGTTGTACCAAAAGATGAAACCGTCCGCGCGTGCCGTCCAGGCCATTTGAGGAATGGAGTCGGCCATGGCACGAAAGCTTTCCTCACCAATCCGTACGGCGGTGTCCGCATCTATTCTTTCGGTAATGTCACGTGCGATCTTCGATGCGCTGACAATGCTGCCGTGCCCGTCGGAAATTGGGGACACGGACACGTGCACGTGCGTGCCATCTTTGCGCACGCGCACCGTATCGAAACTGTGTGCCTGTTCGCCTCGGGCGATGCGCGCCAGGATGTCCAACTCCTCGTCGGCCCGTCCAGCAGGCAAGAGCATGAACGCGGATTGGCCGATAGCTTCTTGCGCGGTATACCCGAAGATTCGTTCGGCGCTCGGGTTCCAGCTGGTGATAATGCCCTCCGTGGTCTTGCCCACGATGGCATCGGAGGTCGAGTTAATGATGGAGGCATGCGTGTGCGCGTAGTGGCGGGCCGAGGCGGCGAGCGCTTCGTCAATCGATTCATTGAATCGGGTCATCTCTTCGGGGCCGCCGGCGCCGCGCATTTTCTGGGTGGCCCACCGGCGCAGCACGCTCCCCCGAACGGCTCGAAACTCCCCGATGAGCTGCTCCAGATCGAACTGTTCGGCGATCCTCGCAAGTGCATGCTGCTCTCCCGCACTCTGCAGACCCGGCGAATTACCAGGGGCCAATCCCTTTGATTTGTCCTCCTGGGTTTGCAAGGATTGAGGCCGCGAGATGTCAGCGGCGATCGCGCGCAAAAGCCGCTTCGCGTGGTCTCGAAGAGTTTCTTGATTGGACGCAGCGGCCGGAGCGACAGAGCGAGCGTATTCCTCCCAGTCTTGTAGGATGGCCTCCAGATTATTGACGATGAAGAAACCGAGAGAACGCGGAGCCGCCCCGAGCGAGGCCGCCGATCCGTCCCCAGGAATGTCCATATCGATCGCCTCAAAGCCACGAATAGTGGCCTCATTGCCTGCGTGTCTCTGTACGGCAACCAACACAAGGATCTTTTAGACTACGAGGTGCCGGGGCTACCGGGGCATTGCGGCGCCCGATGACGGAGCGGCTGTGCGTCTTTGCGTTAAAGCTCGAGTGTGTCCGGTTGCCGGAGGAGTCATGATCGATCACACAGGTCTTCAGATTAGCGATCCGGTTGCGAGCCGCGCGTTCTACGAAGAGGCCCTCGCGCCGCTCGGCTACAAAATGATGGTGCAGATACCCACGGAGCACACCGGGGGAGCAGCCGTCTTCGGTTTCGGCGTTCCGCCGAAGGCCGATTTTTGGGTCAACGAGGGAACGCCCAACGCTCCCAGGATACATATCGCCTTTCGTGCCGAATCCCGCAGACAGGTGGACGAGTTCTACCGGGCTGCACTTGCCGCCGGCGGAAAAGACAATGGCGGTCCGGGTCCGCGGCCGCATTATCACAAGGACTACTACGGCGCTTTTGTGTTGGACCCCGATGGGCACAATGTCGAGGTGGTTTGCCACGAGCCGCAGTGATGGCCTTGCTACGAGCGGCTGGGCGCGCAGTGCACGGGAGTAGACGGGATGAGCAAGCGCGACGAGACCGCCGCGGCGAGGCACGGCCGGTTTAGCGGGACGGTTGTCGCGCTGTTGGCGCTTGCCATCTTCATCAACTATGTCGACCGCGGGAATCTCTCGACCGCTGCACCGTTGATCAAGAGCGATCTGCGGTTGACCAATGTCGAATATGGCGTGCTGGTTTCCGCGTTCTTCTGGGTCTACGCGCCGGGTCAAATCATCGCCGCGTGGCTCGTGCAGCAGATCAATGCATATCGCACGCTTTCCATCGGTCTTGCAATCTGGGCGACGGCCACCGTGGCGTCGGGGTTCGCGAACGGCTTTGCGATGCTGCTGCTATTCAGGGTGCTCCTGGGAGTCGGCGAGAGCGCCGGGTTTCCCGCGAGCTCGAAATTGTTGGCGCAGCACCTCTCGCCCGGGCGCTTAGGAAAGGCGAACGGCCTGGTGAGCTCGGGTATTTTTCTCGGACCTGCGGTGGGCACATTTGTGGGCGGCCTGTTCATCGCTCACGCGGGCTGGCGCCTGCTTTTCATCGTGTTCGGCGCGATGTCTTTCTTGTGGTTGATTCCGTGGCTCATGAGTACGCAGGTGCTTTCGGCGCAAGCCCGGGCGAGTGAGAGCGCAGAGCCGCCGTTTCGAGAGCTGCTGGCGAACCGACAGCTTTGGGGCGCCAGCCTCGGTCATTTTTGCGCGAACTATCCTCTCTATGTCGTGCTTTCTTGGTTGCCGCTCTATCTCGTCAAGTCACAAGGCTTTTCGATTACCGCCATGGCCCGGCTGGGTGGAGTTGTCTACGGATTGGCGACGGCGACTTGCCTGGCCGGCGGATGGCTTGCCGATCGGTGGATAGCGACCGGCGCGGCGACGAGCCGGGTACGCTTGACGATGATCTGCTCGGTCGGTCTCGCCTGGTTCATGTGCATGACGGCGTGCGCGCTTGGAAATGCGACGTTGGCGATAGCGGGTCTGCTGATGTCATCTCTACCCATGGGACTGGCGGGCTTCAATCTTTATACGATTGCACAGACTCTTGCCGGACCTCGAGCCGCTGGCAAGTGGATGGGCATCCAGAATGCGATCGGCAACTTGGCGGGGATCGTCGCGCCGGTCGCGACCGGTATGCTCGTGGATTGGACGGGTCGATACACGTTGGGATTTCTGGCGGCGGGCGTGGTCGGCATGGCGGGAGCGGGAAGCTGGTTCCTGCTGGTACGCCGCGTCGAGCCGATCACCTGGTCCGCGATCGGGCCAAAGATCACAGCCGCGCCTGCCTAGGGGCCGGCTTGATGTTTGAGCTTATATGCCACCACCGAATCGCCCTTGGTGGATCCGTACATGCTATGACCCCCGGCGGTTAGGACGACGAACTGATCCCCGTTTACTTCGTAGGTGATCGGTGTCGCCATCCCGGCCGCCGGGAGCGAAGTCTTCCAGACCGTCTCGCCGGTGCGCAGATCGAAGGCGCGAAATTCGTCGTCCAGCGTGTAGCCGATGAAAACCAAACCTCCTGCGGTCACGAGTGGACCGCCCGCTCCGGGCGTCCCCAGTTCCCAGGAGAACGGCAAGTGCGCAAGCTTGTCGATGCTGCCGAGCGGGACCTGCCAGCGAATCGATCCCGCCACCAGATCCACCGCGGTAAGCTGTGCCCACGGCGGTGCAATGCAGGGCGTGCCGAGCGGCGAGAGCAAAGGCTCGATCTTGGTCACATACGGCGTTCCCGCGCTCGGGAAGAGCATTGGCTGGCCGGTCTCGATCGCCTGGTCTTTGCTGAGCGTGACCTGGTCTCGGGGAACGAGTGTGACGATCATCGCAACGCGGTTGGAAGGCACCACCAGCAAGTGCGATGCGGGATCATAGGCGCCTCCGCCCCAGTTCGGCCCGCCGGCGGCGCCCGGCACCAAGGCCGTGCCCTTCTCGCTGGGCGGTGTGTAGATCGGACCATAGTTGAGCTCGGCGATGCGCTGCTTGCACAGCCGTCGATCGATCGGCGTGAAGCCCCATGCGTCATCGGGTGTGATGCCCTGCGGAGCGAGCAGCGGCATCCCCACGGGGAACGGCTGAGTCGGCGACAACCATTCCCCCGGCGCCGCGCCCTGCTGCGGCACCGGGCGCTCGACGTACGGCACCAGCGGCTCGCCGGTCCTGCGATCGAAGATGAAAATCATGCCGGTCTTGAGGGTTTGCACGAGGGCAGGCACCGTCTTGCCGTTATAGGGCAGCTCGATGAGCAAGGGTTGCGACGGCGTGTCGTAATCCCACACGTTGTGATGCGTGAACTGGAAGTGCCAGACGACCTGACCGGTCGATCCTTTCAACGCGACGATCGAATCGGCGTACTCGTTCGCGCCCGGCCGCAGGCCCCCGTAGAAGTCGACCGAGGGGCTGCTGGTGGGCAAGTAAACGAGGTCGAGGGCGTCGTCGACGGCCATCTCCGACCATACATTGCCCGCGCCCTCCTCGCCGACCGTTCCCTTCAGCCACGTGGCCATCGCGGGGTCGGAGGGCGATCGCGGCAGCGGATCGAATTCCCAGAGTGGCTTGCCGCTGCGCGCGTCGAATGCCAGCACCCGTCCGCTCGGCGCGTCGAAGCGTTGATCATCGGCCACCGAGGACCCCACCACCACGACTCCATTGACGATCGCGGGTCGAGAGCCCGCGGAGACTTCGCCCGGAAAAATCTCGGGCTTGCTCTTCGGCATGTGCACTTCGCCGTGATCACCGAAGTCCGGACACGGCTTGCCGGTTTTCGCATCCACCGCAATCAAGCGGTAGTCCACCGTGCCGAGAAAGATTCGTATCTTGCACATCGAATCCACAGGTGCGGTGCTGTCGGTCCACGTCGATATGCCGCGGCATTTCCTCATGCCGGCGCTGACTTGCTTCGGATCGTAGATCCAACGCTGTTGCCCGGTCGCGGGGTCCAGGGCGATGAGGCGGCGCGATGTCGTGCACACCACGAGATTGCCGTCGATCAAGGTCGGCTCGTCCTCGAAGGCATCGAGGACATTTTTCATGTGATTGACCTCGCCCGTGTGATATTCCCAGGCGAGCCGTAAATCCCCGATGGTCTGTCCGTTGATCTGTTTGAGAGGCGAGTATTTCACGCCCATCTGGCGTTGGTTCGAGAGCTCTTCCGCCGCGCATGCCGGCGTGAGCCTGAACGCCAAGACGAGGGCCAGCATGCCGAGCGTCGCGACCGTTGCCGGCCTGCGATCCCGCAAACAAGCCAGCCGGATAGCCGCGCACCGTAGATCTTTAGCCACTCCCGCACCTCTGCCGCTAGATATGCCCGGGCGGGCGCCGCTCGCTTGGGAGTCTTCCAGCATCTGCCCGACGACCTTGTGCAATGGATGTTCGGAGTCGAGATCCTTGCCGGCAAGCGCATCGGCGATCAGCACCCGGTAGGCTTCGCGATTGCCGAGAACTACCTTGGCCACCGAGCTCACCTGTGCCTCCATGGACGAGGAATCGAGATGCTTTACAGAATCGAGCAGACGATCCGAAAGCCAGACCTTCGCTTCCCGCAATAAATGGTCGCGGTCGTCGAAATGCTGATAGGCCACTGCACGGCTGACATCGGCCGCCCGCGCAACTTCTTTCATCGACAAGCCATCAGCGCCCCGATGGGCGAGCAAGTCGATGGTCGCCCTGAGGAGATTCTCGCGAGTTCGCGCCGGGTTACGCACCCGCGCCTTCTTACCGGGCTTTTTAGTCATCAGGACGCGATCACCGATAGATCCTACGTTGGCTGGGCCTCGCACCCAGCTTGTTGCACGAACGTGGCGGCATCTTCCCACGTTGGACCGAGCCGTACGCGTCCTCGTGAAACCTGACTCGAATCCCGCGCTCGGCGCGCGCCGATGAACGCAAATCGAGCACCATACCGCAGAGCAATACGAATATCTGAGGCTGACGTTTTCAAGCGCCGGTAGGGAAGGCTATATTGTCGCCAATCCTGGAGTGAAGGATTGGCCGACAAGCAGTGCGACGTAACGATAAGTATCCAGCATCCCCATCCGGGGCGGAGACCTTCGGCGCAGCCTATTTCCGCAAGTTCTATCTGTCGGCGGCGACGCGCGTGGTGTCCGCCGCCGAGATGCGCACGCGTGCGCGCCTGATCGCCGCCATTCTCGCGCAAGCGTCCATCCCGGTCCGCAACATACTCGATGCCGGTTGCGGCATCGGGCTCTTGCGCAAGCCGTTCACGGAACTATGGCCGCGCGTCCGCTACACCGGGCTCGATGCGAGCGAGTACCTGTGCACGCGCTACGGCTGGACTTTAGGGTCCGTGATCGATTACGCGCCGCGCGCGCCGAGCGATCTCGTCGTTTGCTACGACGTCCTGCAGTATCTGGACGACCGCTCCGCCGGACGCGCGCTTGCGAATCTCGGCCGGCTCACGCGCAGCGCGCTCTATTTCTCCGCCTTGACGCGTGAGGACTGGCGCGACAACTGCGATCGCACGCTCACCGATCGCGCCGTGCATCTGCGGCCGGGCGAGTGGTACCGGCAGCGTCTGCGTCGCCGGTTCTTCTACCTGGGATTCGGCATGTGGCTGCGCAAGAGCGAGCGACCCCTGCTCTGGGACCTGGAGCGCTGCGCCGGCTGAGCCGCTGCGGCTAGACGTCGTGTGCGTGCCGCGGCGCGCTTCTAGAGCGCGGCTTGCGTCCAACCTACGAGTGCGTTGTGTACGCTGTCGCCGACACCGGCCCCCGGGCGCGCGTCATTGACGATAGATACTACGACGTAGACCTTGCCGGATGCGCCGGTCACGTAACCGGCGATGCCGCTCACGCCATCGAGATGGCCCGTCTTGAGGCGCGCGGACCCGGGCTGGGTGCTCTGCATGCGCGAGCGCAACGTGCCGTCGATGCCGGCGAGGGGCAGGGAGGCGATGAACTCCGGTGCATAGCGGCTGTGGTAGGCGGCCCGCAGCACCGCCGCCATCTCGAGCACCGAGATGCGCGTGCTGCGCGACAGTCCCGAGCCGTTGTCGATCTCCATATCCGTCAACGGCAGACCGCGCTCCAGGGCCCAGGCCGCAATGGCGCGGGCTCCTTTGTCCAGGTTCGCCGGTGCGCCGTAGCGCTCTTCGCCCATCGTGAGCAGCAAGTGGCGCGCCATCAAGTTGTTGCTGAACTTGTTGGTGAGCCGCACGATCTCGGCAAGCGTCAAGGAATCGAAGCTCACGAACGGGGTTGCGCCGGGCGGCGCGGCCGCGACTCGCCATTTGCCCTCGAACGTGCCGCCCGATTCGCGCCACAGTTGCACGAATGTGCCGAATGCATAGCTCGGCGCGGACAAAAGCACCCGCGTGATGCTGCGCGCGTCGCACTGGGGCGATAAAAACCCCGTGAACTCGACGCGATCCCATTCGGCCGAGGGCACCTCGAACGCCACACGCGCGGCCCTGCCGCCGCACGCGCCCGACACGAGCGCGATGCGGTTGTCGATCGCGAGATTGACCGGAGCCGGAATGGCGGCGATGTCCACGCGGCGTGCGCCGGAGTTCGGCACCAGGCGGAACTCGACGGACTGAAAATTCACCATGATCGCCGAGGGCTCCGCGTTGTATGCCTGGTGCGGCCGCCCGTCGAACGCCGCGGGATCGTCGGGCGGAAGCGCAAAGGCGGTGTCGTCGATGACGATGTCGCCGCGCAGGGTATGGAGTCCGGTCGCGCGCAGTTCCTGCACGAACTTCCACCAGCGCTCGAGGGTCATGTAGGGGTCGCCGCCGCCCTTCAGAATGAGATCCCCGTCGAGCACGCCGTCATCGACCGCGCCCTGAATCAGCGCCTGCGTGTGCCAGGTATAGGCGGGTCCCAACGAATCGAGCGCGGCGAAGGTGGTGACCACTTTGATGGTGGAGGCGGGGCTGCGCGGCGTGCTCGGATTGAAACTGGCCGCGATCTGTCCGGATTCGACGTCGAGCACCACGAAGCTCACCGCCGGCAAGCCGATGTGCTCGTTGCCGATGGCCAGGGCGACCGGCGGGGGCGGAGCGCCGAGCGCGGCTCGGCTCAGCGCGAGGAGCAGGCAACATGCGAGCGCTGCCGGCGTGCGTATCATCGAATCACCACCCGGCGCCATGCGCCCGATTGCCAACGTAAGAAAAGCATCGTTCCCAAGCAGCAAATGTAAATGAGTGCGGCAAGCCAGCCGCCGACCGCGCCGAGGCCGTATTGCGGCAGCCAGCCGACCCATCCTGCACCCGGCTTGAACGAGAGCGCATGCGCGAGCGGCACGAAGAGCGACCAGGACAGCCCCAGCACCATGAGCGAGGGCAAGCGTACATCGCCCGCGCCGCGTAGACACGCGCCGCTCGAGATGTTGAGCCCGTCGAAAAGCTGGTACCCGGCGGCGATCCATAAGAGCACGGCGCTTTGCGCTACGACCTGTGCGCCTTGCGCATCCGACATCTGGGTGAACCATGGAAGAAACCAGGGCCCGATCGCGGCCAGCCCCACGCCCACGATCCCCATGTAGAGCACGGCCAAGAGAATGATGCCGTTGCCCGCCGTGCGTGCCCAGTCGGGAGCCTTGGCTCCGATCGCCTGTCCGACCAGGGTCGTTCCCGCCATGGCGATTCCCACCGCAGGCATGTAGCAAAAGGAAGTAAGCATGAGCACGATCTGGCTCGACGCGCCATCGACGTTGCCGAGCCGCACCTGCATGAGCTGGAACAGGGAGAATCCGAGAATGTCGGCTGCCACCAAGAGTCCCATGGGGAATCCCAGGGACATCTGGCGAAAGAGTGCGAGCGGCGCGAATCGGCTGGTCAGGTGCGAGCGGTACCGCCTGCGGTTCGCCGGGCCGAAGAACCACGCGAAGCCGAGGGCGAGGCCGCAAAGCTGCGCGGCGCCGGTGGCCCACGCCGAGCCGGCGACGCCCAAGCCGAACCCGAAAATGAACAATTGGTTGAGCACGGCGTTCGCGATCGCCACCACGAGTGTGACGCGCAGCGTGACGATGGGGCGGCCGACGCCGTTGAAGAATCCGAGTACGGCATAGAGCGCGATGCCGAGCGGCGCGCCCAGCATGCGCGGGAACCAGTATGCCAGCGAGAGATCGAGCGTGGCGGGAGGCAACCCGAACGGCGAGAATAAAACTCGGCCGCTCGCGGCGAGAACGGCGAACAGCGGCACCGTGAGCAGCGCTCCCCATAGGCCGGTCCAGGTAGCCTGCGAGGCGCGTGCATAGCGCCCCGCTCCGTAGGCATGGGCGACGAGCGTCTGCACGGACAAGGCGATGCCGCCGAATAGCAGTATGAAAACCAGCACCGGCCAGTAAACTGCGCCCATGGCCGAAGTCGCCGCAGGCGATAAGCGGCCCACGAACCAGGTGTCGGTCGCGTTCAGTACGGCTTGCACCGCACTGTTCAGCATGAACGGAAACGCCAGCCTGATCACCGCAAGGTAATCGAGCCGGGGACGTCCGCTAGCGCCCGCGCGCTGACCGGGCAGTAGAGTTTGGGCCGCGTCCAAATGCTGTCCTCGTGGGCGAAGGGGCGAGGTTACCGGCTTCGATGACGGAGATGAACCTGCGAGCGCGGAAATGAACACGCAGAGGCATAAATGAACACGAGGATCGAGCGCACGCTGACGGGAGCATTCCGTGCCGCGCATCTGGGTGTGGATAGCTGGCAGTTGACGACGGGCGCCGCGGGCTCGGCCGAGATCTATCTGACCGGCGCCGACCGTGATGCGTTCGCCGTGCTCGACGGAGCGAAGCCGAGCGCGGTGACCGTGGCCTGGTCCGAGACCGGCGCGACCATCACATTGATCTCGCCCGGCGCAAGCGCGCGCTTGCAATCGCGCACCGCGACGATCCACGAGCCGCGCCCCTCGATTTATCAGGGACTGCCGCTCGTGGTGTTGGACGATGCGGCGCGACGCTTTTGGCGGCGCGCTTTTTTCATCGCACGTATTCCCGGCGGCCGGCGCTTGCTGCGCTGGATCGCGCAACGCACGCGGGGAGGCTAGTCCGTCAGGGCGGGAACTGCATCACGCGTGGGTCCGGTTATTGTCAACAAGGGCGCGCTCCGCCTGCAACTTAGCAATATGTAAGAGATGAAGTGCGACGCCCATCAAGGCCCGCCGGGCGCATTTGGCCCAAATTCACGCTACTTTCCACCATTAGTCCATACCCTGAAAGGGCCGCTCTGTGCTGGACGCAAAATCAGTCGCCATCGTGTCCGAAAGGACTATCGCCTCATTCGATCATTACGGGCGATTGTTCCGCATGCTCATGCCGAGCCTGAAGGGAATGGTGTTGCACGATGGCTTCGGCGAGGTCCTGTGGACCTCGGATGAGTGGGATCTCGACGATAAGGGCGATCTGGTCAAAGACGCGATCGCCAATGCCATCACGGATCCGGCGGAGTTCCCCGGTGTCGTGCGCATCGATGCCGACCGCGCGCTTTACTCGTTCGCGGTCCGCTCCGAGCAAGTGGAGCTTTTCGGCGTCGTCTCGATGCAGACGCGCCTGACAGGCGCGCGGACCGAGGCGCGGCCGCTGTCTTATGTGCGCCAGATTCTGCAGCCCGCATTAGAGTGCCTGAGGCGCGAGTTGTGCTTGCGCGCGCAGCTTGGCACGAGCGAGCGCGACCTCGGTGTGCGCGAGCGCGATCTGTCGCTGATGATCGAGATGTCCTCGAACCAGACCGCGACCGGCGATGCCGACGAGTTCGACCTCATCTTGAAGACGGCTCTCGAGCACATGGGTTGTGCTCTTGCGGCGCTGTGGGTGCCGGACAAGAACATCAGCATGTCGCTGACCCGGAGCGGTCATCCGATGTCCGAGGAGTCGCTGCAGCGTGCGCGACAGCACCTCATGGCTTGGATCCAACTCCAGCAACGCACGATCATCGTCAACCAGACCTCGAAAGTGGCGGGCGAAGGCGCCGCACCTTTCAAAATCCTGGCATGTCCCGTGCGCCACCCCTCCGAACGCGTGATGGGGGTGCTCGCGCTGTTCAATCCGGCGAGCGCGCATGACTTCGACTCGTATCAGACACGGGTCGCAGAGCTGCTGGCGAAAAAGGTAACGGTCATCATCCAGGCGCAGTACGACGCGAGCACGGGACTGATGACGCGCCACGCGTTCGAGCGCCAGGCCGCCTCATTGCTCGCATCGTCCGCCGAGTCCGAGCAGCACTGCATTTTGTACCTCGACATCGACCGACTGCACGTCGTCAACGAGACCTTCGGCATGCACATAGGCGACGATGTAATCGCGAACGTGGCCGAATGCATGGCGCGGTGCGTGCTGCCGCCGGCACTGTCCGCGCGCATCTCCGGCGACCGGCTCGCCGCGCTGATACCGAACGCGGGCATCGCCGCGGCCACCGCCATCGCGGAGAACATCCGTGCCGCGGCGGCGGGCATCGTGCCGCGCGCGGGCCAGGGATCGTTCGAAGTGTCGGCGTGCATCGGCGTGGCTCCCGTGGGGCGCTCCGAGAACGCTCTCGCGCACGCGCTCGCCACGGCGGAGATCGCATGCAAGGCTGCCAAGGATCGCGGCCGCAACCGAGTCGAGGTGTTCCAGGACTCGGACCACAGCATCATCCGCCGCCACACCGATATTCTCATCGTCGGCAAACTGCGCGACGCGCTGGCACATGACAGCTTCCGCCTCGACGCCCAGCCCATCCTGCCGCTGCGCGGCAATTACGGGCGGCCGCGCTTCGAGCTGTTGATCCGCATGATGGGCGAGCGCGGCGAGGTGATCCCTCCCGGCAAATTCCTCTCCGCGGCCGAGCGCTATCAGCTCATGCCGACCGTCGACCGCTGGGTCGTGAGTCGTGCGTGCGAGCTATTGGGCGCCCACGCCGCCGCGGTCGGCGAGGACATCGCGCGCTTCGCGATCAACCTGTCCGGTCAATCGCTGCAGGACGAGACGTTCCTGCCGTTCGTCGCGGATACGATCAAGAATTCGGGGCTGTCGCCGAACGTGCTGTGCTTCGAGTTGACCGAGACGGCCACGGTGGGGAACCTCGAGCGCGCGCAAAGCTTCCTGCGGGTGCTGCAGGAGCTCGGCTGCCAGTTCGCACTGGACGACTTCGGCACAGGCGTGAGCTCGCTCGCGTATCTCAAAGACTTGTCGGTCAACTATCTGAAGATCGACGGTAGCTTCGTGCGCGACTCGATCACCAACTCGCGCAGCGAGTCGATGATCAAGGCCATCGCGCAACTTGCCAAGGTGATGTGCATCGAGACCGTCGCCGAGTACGTGGAGACCGACCCGCTGCGCGCGCGCATGGCCGACCTCGGTGTCGACTACGGACAGGGATTCGCCATGGGCAAACACCAGCCGCTCGAGCAGCTGTTGGAAGAGCTGGCCGAGTTCGAGGCGACCGTCAACGAGTGGGAAGGGGCCGAGCCGGCTCGGCCCGCCTTGGATCGATCGCCGATTCCCGTCCTCGCCTCCTAAAATCCGCCGGCGCAAGCCGTTGTCGTCTCGGTCCTACACACACTCGTACCGAATGGCCATTGGTAAGCCTCGCCGAAGGTGGCCGAATAGCCTTTAGGGCCTATCTCTTTGACGAAGCACACGAGGCATACATGTTGATTCTGACTCGGCGCGCGGGAGAAGCATTGCGGATCGGCGATGAGATCGAAGTGACCGTGATGGCTGTGAACGGCTCGCAGGTCCGCATCGGAATCAACGCACCGCGGAACATCGCGGTGGATCGCGAAGAGATCGCCGAACGCAAGCGTCGCGATCGCGAAGCGGGCGCCGCCGGTGCGACGCCGGCACCGCGCAAGGTTACGTTAACTACGAAAGCCCCTCGCCGCGACGGAGTCGATACGCCCGAAGGTTAGCCGCAAGCGGGGCCGCTGCAGGGTTTGCAAGACCCGGGGTTCCCGATAGACTTGAGACCATTCGAAGCGCGAGTCGACTCGATCGTCGCAACGCGCGACGCCCAAGGACACGATGACGGCAACGGCTCTCGAGGCACCCGAGCTGGCGGTTAACTGCTGGTTCAACACGGATCGTCCCCTCAACCTGGCGAGCCTGCGCGGCCGCGTGGTGGCGTTGATCGCCTTCCAGGCCTTATGTCCACAGTCGGTCGCGGTCGCAATCCCGCAAGCGCGGCGCATCCACGAGACATTCGAGCCCAATGACGTCTCGGTGATCGGGTTGCACGCCACCTTCGAGCATCACGACGCCTATAGTCACGCCACGCTCAAAGCCTTTATTCAGGAATACCGCCTCAAGTTTCCCATAGCGCTCGACAGCGCCAATACGGCAGGCCCCATTCCACAGACGATGGACCGGTACAGCATGCGCGGTACGCCGAGTCTGGTGCTCATCGACCGGCAGGGGCTGATCCGCAAGCATGCCTTCGGCCCCGCAGAGGATCTGCGCATCGGCGCGGAGATCGGCGCACTTGCCGCGGAGAACCCCGCCGCGGCGCGAGCGGCGCAGAGCTCGGCCGCTTGATTGGTCCGAGGACCGCTTCAGACTAGTGCGCGAGGGCGAAGCGAATCCGGATACGCGCGCGCGTGGCGACTGCTTTGGCGTCGCGCACCAGCGGCTTGAAACGCCATTGCAATAGCGCAGCGCTAGCCGCCGTCTCGAAGACCCCCGGCGGTGTAGCCGAGTCCACCGTCACGTCCCGGACCATGCCGCTATCGGTGACCGTGAAGTCGAGGTCGACCCATCCCTCGACGCCGCCCTTTTCGGCCTTCGGCGGGTACTGAGGCTGCACGGATTTGACCAGAGTGAGCTGGTTGGCGCTGATCACTTCCGCCATGAAGGCGCGGTGCGCGAGCGCACCATCCAGATCATGCCGCACGGTTTCCGCCTGCGGCGATGCGTACCCAATGAGGGCTGCGTGGTCGAGCCAGTCGCGCGCGGCGTCGTATTGCTGCGCGTTCAGGCTCGCCAGGGCCTTGGCGACGAGTCGGGAGCCGAGATCATCGGTGAGCGCCGGCAGCCCGACGTACTGCGCATCGAGCTTGCGCAACGCGAGCAGATAGGACTGGGCACTGTCGCTCTCCGGCTCGACCAGACGGTCCTTGGCAAGGCTCTGGCGTGGGGACTTCAAGAGCTCCAGGGCGGCTGCTGAGGTGGTATCGGCCGCGGGGGCAGCAGGGCTGACGACCGTGGGGGCAGGGGTGGCTGGAACGCTGACCTCGGCGCCGTTGACCGCAGGCCCGGATTCGGGTGGGCTGTTGACCGCAGGCGCAGGCGCAGGCGCAGGCGCAGGCGCAGGCGCGACGACGGCTGCTGCCGCCGGGCTCGCGGGCGGCGCCGATACCGTGCGGGGCGGCGATGCCTTTGCTTGCTCGCGCGCCCGGGCCAGCTCCGTAGCCAGCTGGGCGACGCGCTCGGTGGCGATTCCGGCCTTGCGGGCTGCGTCGATGGCGGAGGCGGCATCGTCGAGCCGCTGCTGATCGAGCGCAGTCCGGGCGCGGGCGAGCAAGCGCTCCTGCGCCTCCATGAGGACACTCTGGACCGCCGGGGCGGACTGCCCGGCTGTCGGCGCCGGCGTGGATGCCGTCGGCTGCTCCGGCGCCGTGCCCGCCTGGCCGTCGGCCGGCTCGGCGTTCCTTCGATGCAGCAGCCAACCGCCGGCCAGCAATACGGCAACGGCTGCGCCCACGGCGCCGATCATTATTGGGCGGGACGGACGGCTCGCCCGGGCCGAGGGCGGAGCGATCTCGACGGTACGGCGCCGCTGGTCGTCGAAGCGCTTGACCGCGGCATCGGCGAACAGCCGGGCCCGCGCGGGCGACAAGGGCTTATGGATGAAGCGATAGATGGAGCCGTCGCTGATCAGCCGCGCGAGCTCGGTCTCCGACTCGCGATTGCCGGCCACCACCACCACCAGATCGGGGAACTGACGCTTGATGTCGGCGACGAAGCGGGCTGCCGCCTCGTGCAGTGCCTGGACGTCGAGCACCAGGATACCCACGCCCCCCGCCACCAGGAGATCGCTGATTTTATCCGAGGAGAGCACATGCCAGAGCCTGCGGGCGGCCCCGACGCCGTCCCGCAATGTCTGCAGGAACGCCTCGTCGGCGGTCAGTACGACCAACTCGACGATGTCGCTCGCCAGGCTGAAGCGCAGCGCGGCCAGCGCACGGCTCTCATCCTCGGACGCTAGCACCGGATCTGTCCTTGCATCGCATATCCTGAGGCTGGAGTTTCCGATCGCCGCCGGCGTGTGCCGATTAAAGCCCTAATTGGGAGCGGCTAGTGTCATTGCGCGGGCGACGCTATACGATACGGCCTCTGTTGCAGTAGACAACCAATGCTGCACTGCGATTAAGCATTTTTTGTGACCGGGCACACATTCGGGGGACGCGGCGCGATGGCACGGCGATGCTGAGCGAATCCATCGGCTTGCAAACCACGCTGCCGCTCGAGCAACGAGTCGCGCTGGAACAGCTCCTGTTCTTCAACTCGAACCAGCACCGTGTGCGGGTCGGCATTCAACAATCCATCGAAATCTACGGCGTTCCCGAGATCCACGAGCACGACGGCGGCCTATCCGTACGCGTGGGCGACATCGGCGGCGTGCAGACGATTTTCGCGGTGACCGAGACCGGGCGGCCGATCGGCGTGGCGGTCTTCGTCCGCTTGGACAGCGATCGCTTCGTGGTCCTGCATCTCGGCGTGCAACCGCGCACCGCTGTGACCGCCGAAATGAATACGCGGGTGCTGCTCAAGCTCATGCACGAGATCCGCAGCGCCGCGCGGCGCACCCAGGGTGTGGATCGCATCGAGCTCGTGTACAAGAACCGCCCCGCGGTCCGCCTGCACGTTTGAATCCGTGACTCGAGTAGTACGCCACGCCGACGGCAAGCTGCGCTGTGCTTGGTGCACGGCCGATCCGCTCTATGTCGATTATCACGATCGGGAGTGGGGAGTGCCGTTGCACGACGACCTGAGGCTGTTCGAGATGCTGTGTCTCGAGGGTGCGCAGGCCGGTTTAAGCTGGCTCACGATTCTGCGCAAGCGGGACGCCTACCGGCGCGCCTTCGACAACTTCGATGCAGAGGCGATGGCGCGTTACGGCGCCGCTCAGCGCAGACGCTTGTTGAAGGACGCCGGCATCGTGCGCAACCGTCTGAAGATCGATGCCTTCATCACCAACGCCCAGGCCTATCTCGAGATTGCCGACCGGCCGGGCGCCTTTGATGCCTATATCTGGAAATTCACCGACGGGCGCGTGCTGCGCCGGCGGCCACTCGATCTCCGCGCCATTGCAGCGCAGACGCCCTTGAGCGAGGCGATGAGCAAGGATCTGAAGCGCCGAGGCTTTCGTTTCGTGGGCTCGACCATTTGTTACGCATTCATGCAAGCCGTAGGGATCGTCGATGAACATCAACGCAATTGCTGGGTCACCAAGCGCGCCGCACGGGCGCTCGTACCGCCGCACGCCGCTGTTTAGCTGCATCGCGGCCCTCTTGCTGACGACGAGCGCCGTCTGCGCGCCCGCCGGTGCGTCCGTGAAACCGGACTTCAAGCCCATCGACGTGTTCGACTTGCAGTGGGTTTCGGACCCGCAGATCGCACCCGATGGGCGTAGCGTCGCCTACGTCCTCATGAGCATGGACATCAAGACCGACCGGCCGCAGCGTGTCATCTGGCTCACCGGCATCGACGGCAAGAACACGCATCCGCTGTCGGGCGCCGCCGCGTCAGGCATGCCGCGCTGGTCGCCCGACGGCACACGCATCGCCTATCTCTCGACTGCCGGCGACGGCTCGACGCAGCTGTTCGTGTATTGGTCGGGCAGCAACGTGTCCGCCTCGATCAGCCATTTCACCGAATCCCCGACGAGCCTTGCTTGGTCTCCCGACGGCCGCTGGCTTGCCTTCACGATGCCCGCGCCCGCGGAACGCAAGCCGTTGAAGGTCGATCTGCCGCAGGCGCCCAA
>Ga0302314_10003568_pt1 | contig 28637 bp, 23 predicted proteins | sample III_Palsa_N2_3_FD_200533 | JGI IMG/M metagenome (GOLD analysis project Ga0302314, IMG submission 200533) | Peat permafrost microbial communities from Stordalen Mire near Abisko, Sweden - III_Palsa_N2_3 | ecosystem: Environmental > Terrestrial > Soil > Palsa > Peat permafrost | place: Sweden...
CATGCCGCTGCTGACCGCCGCCGGACAGCGGCCCGAGGCTCCGGCCGCTCCCCCCTCGCCGACTGGCCCGGCTGACGTTCCTGACGTTCCCGCCGTGCCGTCGCTGCCGCGGCGGGCGCGGCCGGCCGTGCCGCCGGTGCCGCGCCAGCCCGCGCCCCCGGCCGAGCCGCCCGCTGACCGCGATGACCTGCGGTTCATCGCGGACGGCGAGGAGGCGTGGTGGTAGCACGGACCGGGCTGGCCGGGGTCGTGGTCGTCTTCGCGACCGGGGTGTGGCTCATCGCCGCGCCGTTCGCGCTCGGCTACCAGCACCCGGGGGCGGGCTGGACCGGCGCCACCCGGACCGACGTGATCACCGGGGGCGTGCTCGCGGTCGCCGGGTTCGCCGGGCTTTTCGCGGTAGTAGCGGGCCGGGTGGGCGAGTTGTATGCTGATGCCCGATCTGCCGCTTCGCTGGCCACCACGGCCGACAGGGGGAACCCGGCCACGTGACGCTCGCCTTCGACGTGGCCCGGGTCCGGGCCCTCTACCCGGCCCTCGCCGACGGGGACGCGTACCTGGACGGCGCGGCCGGGACACAGGTCCCGTTCGCGGTGATCGAGGCCATCGCGGCCGCCTACCGGGCCGGGATCGGCAACCTCGGGGGCGCCTTCGCCGCCAGCGGCCGTTCCGATGACCTGGTCGCGGCGGCCCGCGCCGCCCTGGCCGACCTGGTCGGCGGCACCGCCGAGGGCGTGGTCTTCGGGCCGAGCGCCACCGAGCTCGCCTACCGCGTCTCGGCCGCGCTGTCCCGGCAGTGGACGGCCGGCGACGACATCGTCGTCTCCCGGCTCGACCACGACTCCAACATCCGGCCCTGGATCCAGGCGGCCGCCCGGGCCGGCGTCCTGGTCCGCTGGGCCGAGGCCGACCTGGCCACCGGGGAACTGCCCGCCGAGCAGTACGCCGACCTCATCGGCCCGCGCACCCGGCTCGTCGCGGTGACCGCGGCGAGCAACGCCATCGGCACCCGGCCCGACGTGGCCTCGATCGCCGCGTCCGCGCACGCGATGGGCGCGCTCTGCTACGTGGACGGGGTGCACGCCACCCCGCACCTGCCGGTGGACGTGGCCGCCCTCGCCGCCGACTTCTACGCCACCAGCGCCTACAAGTGGTCGGGACCGCACCTGGCCGCCGTCGTCGCCCCGCCCGGCCTGCTCGAGACGGTGTGGCCGGACAAGCTCGCGCCGTCGGCCAACGAGGTGCCCTGGCGGTTCGAGCGCGGCACGCTGCCGTTCGCCGACCTGGCCGGGGTGAGCGCCGCGGTGGACCACCTGGCGGGCCTCGCGTCCGGCGACCTCGACCCGGGCGCCACCCGCCGGGACCGGGTCATCGTGTCGATGACCCGGGTCGAGGAGTACGAGGCCGCGCTGTTCGCCCGGCTGCTCGACGGGCTGGCCGGGATGAGCCGGGTGACCCTGTACGGGAAGGCCGCGCACCGCGCGCCCACGGCCTTCTTCAACGTCGAGGGGGTGGCACCGCGGGCGGTGGCCGCGCACCTGGCCGCCCGCGGCGTCAACGTGTGGGACGGCGACAACTACGCCTACGAGCTGTGCACCGCCCTCGGCCTCGAGCCGGACGGCGCGGTCCGGGCCGGCCTCGTCCACTACAACGACGACTCCGACGTCAGCCGCCTGCTCACCGCGGTCGCCGACCTCGCCGCCTGACTGTCCGGCCTTGTATTCTCGGCTGGCCGTGTCGAGAATCCATGAGCGGCTCCGTCCCCGCGGTGAACGTGACGACAATGGGTCGCACTAGCACCGAGGAGAACCACGATGGCTAAGTACCTGCTGCTGAAGCACTACCGCGGCGCCCCGGCCGCGGTCAACGACGTGCCCATGGACCGGTGGACGCCGGACGAGATCTCGGCCCACATGCGCTACATGCAGGACTTCGCGGACCGGCTCGAGGCGGTCGGCGAGTTCGTCGACGGCCAGGCGCTCGCCCCCGGGGGGACCTGGGTCCGGTACGACGGCGAGGGGCGGCCGCCGGTCACCGACGGCCCGTTCGCCGAGACCAAGGACCTCATCGCCGGCTGGATGGTGATCGACGTCGACAGCTACGAGCGCGCGGTCGAGCTCGCCGGAGAGCTGTCGGCCGCCCCCGGGGCGGGCGGCAAGCCGATCCACGAGTGGCTCGAGCTGCGCCCGTTCCTGACCGCGCCGCCGACCATCACTGAGTGACCGCTCCGGTGAACGAGGCCGGCGTTGACGAGGCCGGGGTCAATGAAGCGCTGCTCCGGAGCCTCACGCCGGGCGTGCTCGGCATCCTCGTCCGCCGCGGAGCTGACTTCGCGGCGGCCGAGGACGCCGTGCAGGACGCCCTGGTCGAGGCCGTCCGCGCGTGGCCGGCCGACCCGCCCAGGGACCCCAAGGGCTGGCTGGTCACCGTGGCCTGGCGCCGGTTCCTCGACGCGACCAGGGCGGACACCGCCCGCCGCCGGCGCGAGGAACTGGTCGACGAGGAGCCGGCGCCCGGGCCCGCGCCCGCGGCCGACGACACGCTCCAGCTCTACTTCCTGTGCGCCCACCCGTCGCTGACGCCGTCGTCGGCGGTGGCGCTCACCCTGCGCGCCGTCGGCGGGCTGACCACCCGCCAGATCGCCCAGGCCTACCTGGTGCCCGAGGCGACCATGGCCCAGCGCATCAGCCGGGCCAAGCGCACCGTCGCCGGCGTGCGGTTCGACCAGCCGGGCGACGTCGCCACCGTGCTCCGCGTCCTCTACCTGGTCTTCAACGAGGGCTACTCCGGCGACGTCGACCTCGCCGCCGAGGCCATCCGGCTCACCCGGCAGCTCGCCGCCGCGATCGACCACCCCGAGGTCGCCGGGCTGCTCGCCCTCATGCTGCTGCACCACGCCCGGCGGGCCAGCCGGACCGCGCCCGACGGCGCCCTGGTGCCGCTGGCCGAGCAGGACCGCGCCCGCTGGGACACCCGGCTGATCGCCGAGGGCGTCGAGATCCTGCAGGCGGCCCTGGCCCGCGACCGGCTCGGCGAGTTCCAGGCCCAGGCCGCCATCGCCGCCCTGCACGCCGACGCGCCCGCCGCCGCGGAGACCGACTGGGTGCAGATCGTCGAATGGTACGACGAGCTCGCCCGGCTGACCGGCAGCCCGGTCGTCCGCCTCAACCGGGCGGTGGCCGTGGGCGAGGCCGACGGGCCGCGGGCCGGCCTTGAGGCGCTGGCGGCCCTCGACGACTCGCTGCCCCGCTACAGCGCGGTCGCGGCGTACCTCCACGAGCGCGACGGTGACCGGGCGGCGGCGGCCCGGCTGTACGCCGAGGCGGCCCGCAAGGCGCCCACCCTGGCCGAGCGCGACTACCTGACCAGGCAGGCCGCCCGGCTCAACGCCGGCCGCTAGGGCGCGGGCTCGGCTCCGGCCGTCCGCTTGACCGTGCGGATGATCGGCGCGCTCTCGACCGACTGCAGGCCGGGCAGGTCGGCCAGCCTGGTCGTCAGGTAGGCGTACAGCGCGCGGTTATCGCGGAAGATCGCGCTGACCGCCAGGTTGGTGGCGCCGGTGGTCGCGGCGGCGAACGGGATCTCCGGGTGCGCGGCCACCGCCCGCCCGGCCGCGTCCAGGGAGGACGGCTCGATCTTCAGCCACAGCATGACGCTGGTCTTGACCCCGAACGAGCCGTCGTCGATGTCGATGTCGAAGTACAGCAGCCCGGCCCGCCGCAGCTCCTCGATCCGCCGCCGTACGGTCGACTCGTGCCAGTGCGTCGCGGCCGCCAGGTCGGTGACCGACGCCCGGCCGTCACGGGCCAGCGCGGCCAGCAGCGGGTCGTCCTCGGCCCGCAGCTGCGCCTCCCCGGACGGGGCCGGGCAATCCCCGGCGCCCGGCGCCGTCCCGCCGGCCCGCCACTCGGGTCCCGGCTCCGGGTCCGCCGCGCGCAGCGCGGCCAGCTGGGCGGCGGACAGGGCGCTGGCGTGGCCGACGTAGGCGACCGGGGTGAACATGTGCAGGACGCTCTGCGCGGTGATGGCGGTGACGTGACGGCTGCCGGGCAGGCCCCGCAGGAACAGGGTGTTCCGCTGCTCGGCGGTGCGGGCCTGCAGCGCGCAGACGATCTCGGTGCCGCCCGAGTGCAGCCGCACCCACCGGGTATCGGGGCGCTGGGCCAGGGCGTCGGCGATGCGCTCGGCGCTGCCCGGGGCGGCCTGCAGGCGGATCATCCAGTCCACCCAGCCGGCCCGCGGCGCGTCAACCAGGCCGGTCACCCGCAGGTCGGCGGTCTCCGCGAGACGCCGGTAGCGGCGCGCGACGGTCTGGTCGGAGACCCCCAGGGCTGCCGCGAGGACCCGGAACGAGGCCCGCGGCGCCAGGATCAGCGCGTGGAGAAGCTGGCGGTCGACGTCATCCAGCTGATCGGTTCTCACGGATGACAGCCTAACAATGTCGAGTTCCGGCGCGATCGCCCCCGAATCCGGAGCGGCTGCGGCGTGTAGAGCAGGATGGATGGTGAACGAACGAGGGAAGGACTTATCGATGGACAAGAAATGGTGGACGCTCATAGCGGTCTGCGCGGGCATGTTCATGCTGCTGCTCGACGTGACGATCGTGATCGTGGCCCAGCCGGCGATCCAGTCGGGGCTGCACGCGAGCTTCAGCGACGTCCAGTGGACCCTTGACGCCTACGCGCTGACCCTCGCCTCGCTGCTGCTGACCTCGGGCTCGCTCGCCGACCGGTACGGGCGCCGGCTGCTGTTCACGATCGGCCTGGCGATCTTCACCGCCGGCTCGCTGCTGTGCGGCCTCGCCGTGAACCCGCTGATGCTCATCTTGTCGCGCAGCGGCCAGGGGATCGGCGGCGCGATGATGATGGCGACGTCGCTGGCCCTGCTCGGGCACAGCTTCCGGGGCCGGGAGCGCGGGGTGGCCTTCGGCGTGTGGGGGGCGGTCATCGGGATCGCCACCGCGCTCGGCCCGGTGCTCGGCGGGGTGATCACCACCGAGTGGGACTGGCGGGGCATCTTCCTGGTCAACGTGCCGGTCGGCGTGTTCGCCCTGGCGGTGACGATCTGGCGGATCGAGGAGTCCCGCTCGCCCCAGTCCGCGGCGCCGGACTGGGCCGGCTTCGTCCTGCTCACCGGCGGGCTGATCAGCTTCGTCTACGGGCTGATCAGGGCGGGGGAGAGCTCGTGGTCGAACGCCGGCGTCATCGGCTGCCTGGCCGGCGGCGTCGTCCTGCTGGCCGCGTTCGGGGTGACCGAGAGCCGGGTCGCGCACCCGATGTTCGACCTGTCGCTGCTGCGGGTCCCGACGTTCAGCGGCGGCGCCATCGCCGCGTTCGCGATGAACGGGTCGCTGTACGCGATCCTGCTGTACTTCGTCATCTACCTGCAGGATGTCCTCGGCTACTCGGCCCTCGGCGCCGGGCTGCGGATCGCCATCCTCAGCGCCGCCCAGCTCGTCACCTCGGTGATCGCCGGGCGGGTCAGCGAGCGGGTGCCGACCCGCTGGCTGATCGGCCCCGGCCTGCTGCTCGTCGGCGTGGGCCTGATCGTGATGACCGGGCTGAACGGCGGCTCGTCCTGGACGCACCTGATTCCCGGGTTCGTCGTCGCCGGGTTCGGCGGCGGCCTGGTCAACCCGCCGCTGGCCTCCACCGCCATCGGCGTCGTCCCGCCGCAGAAGGCCGGGATGGCCTCGGGCGTCAACTCCACGTTCCGTCAGGTCGGCATCGCCACCGGCATCGCCGCCCTGGGCTCGATCTTCACCGCGCAGATCCAGAGCCACCTGTCCGGCGCGCTGCCGCCGGCCCTGGCCGGGTCGGCGGGCACGGTGGTCAACGCGGTGCGCCAGGGCTCGGTCGGGCAGCTGCTCGCCTCGGTGCCCGCGGCCGAGCGCGGCGCCGTCGGCCTGGCCCTGCGGTCGAGCTTCGCCGCCGCGCTCAACGAGCTGCTCTACGTCACCGCCGGCCTGGCCTTCGTCGGCGCGGTCTGCGCCATGCTGCTCATCCGGCGCAAGGACTTCGTCCAGCACGGCGCCCCCGCGCCGGCCGTGGCCGGACGCGAGACGGCGCCGGAGGCGGTCTGACCGCCTGACGGGAACGGCGGCGCGGCATTCGCGCCGCCGTTCCGCTTGCCGCCCCGGCGGCGTAGGCTTGACGTAGCAACTCGATCGAGGTTGGCCAAGGCGGCGGAACGGGGCCGGGATGACGACGGGACTGCCGGGCGACGCGCTGAGCGCGCTGGCCTGGCTAGGCCAGGTGGCGGGTCACCTGCTCGCCGTCTTGACCCTGGCCGACACGCCGCAGCGGTCGGTCATGCTGACCGTCGCCGCGCTCGCCGTCGCGGTCCTCGCCGCCCGGGTGGCCTGGTCCCTGGAGGCCGGCGCCAGCCTGGCCGGAGCGACCGGCGCGATCCCGGTCCGGCGGCGCGTCGCCGCCCTCAGGGAGCGGTCCTGGCGGGTCGCCTTCCTGCCGCAGCGCGATCCGGACGCGCGCGGCCGCAGCCGGCCACGAGCACCATCGGCGGCCCCGGCGGCCGCCTGATCCACAGGCTGTGATCACGGCCGCTTCCAGCACCCCAACCCGTCTTCTTGCTGGAAGGTCCCGTTTCCTGTGTCGAGTCTCCTTGGCGTCCCCGTGGACGCCGCCTACCACGTCGTCTTCGCCTTCACCACCGCTCTCACCCCGGTACTCGGCGGCCTGGCCGCCGTCGCCGCGATCATCGCGTTCACGATCGCGGTCCGGCTCCTGCTCACCCCGCTGACCTTCCGCGCGCTGCACGGGCAGGCCGCCCAGGCCCGGCTCGCGCCCCGGGTCCAGCGGCTGCGCGAGCGCCACGCGCGCCAGCCCGAGCGCCTCCAGCGCGAGCTGACCGCGCTGTACAAGCAGGAGGGCACCAGCCCGTTCGCCGGCTTCGGACCGCTCCTGGCCCAGTGGCCGGTGTTCAGCGTGCTCTACCTGCTCTTCCGCTCGCCGACCGTGGCCGGCGGCCCGAACCTCCTGCTGTCCCGCACCCTGTTCGGCGTGCCCCTCGGCAGCCACCTGCTGTCCGGAACGGGCGTTCTCAGCGCCCACGGCGCCGTCTTCGCCGGCGTCCTCGCCGCCCTGGCCGCCGCCTGCTGGCTCTCCGCCCGGATCGCCCGCCGCGCCCAGCCCGCCCCGGTACCAGCCGTCCCGGCCGCGCCCGGCACCGAGGGAGCGGCCACGGCGGTCGCCGCGATCATGAAGGTCCTGCCGTACATCACGGTGGTCATCGCCGCGTTCGCCCCCCTGGCCGCCGCGGTCTACCTGGTCAGCTCCACGGCCTGGAGCGGAGCCGAGCGCCTGGCCTTCGCCGCGAGGACCGGCCGCAAGCGCGCGGTCGTGCCGGTAGCGCAGTAGCCTCGGGGACCGTGACTCAAGAACGCGGCGGCGCGCCGTTCCCGCCGGTCCAGCCGTTCCCGCCGGTCCGCCGGCTGGGCCCGGCCGACCGGCGGGCGTGCGTCGCGCTCTCGGTCGACCGCGGCTGGTCGCCCGAGCGGGAGAAGTGGTCGCTGCTGCTCACGGCGGCCGAGCCGTTCGGCGTCGACGCGCCCGACGGCGCCGGGCTGGCCGGCGCCGTCGTCCTCACCCGGTGGGGAACCGGCCTCGCGTCGGTCGGCATGATGCTGGTCGCCGCCCGCTACGGACGCCGCGGCCTCGGCCGCGTCCTGATGGAGCGCCTGCTCGCCGAGGCCGGCGACGCGACGGTGACGCTCTTCGCGACCGACCTCGGCCGGCCACTCTACGAGAAGCTCGGCTTCCGGCCGACCCGCAGGAACGTCTCCTTCGCGGGCACGTTCCGGCCGGCCGAGCACGCACGCGAGCCTGAAGATAACAGCAAGAAGGCCGCCGGCCTCATCCGTACGGCGACCGACGCGGACCTGCCCGCGATCCTCGCCGTCGACCGCGCGGCGTTCGGTGCCGACCGCGGCCGCATCCTCAGCCGGCTGCCGGGCTTCGCCGACCGCATCGCCGTCCTGGAGAGCCGCGACGGCCCCGAGAGCCGCGACGGCCCCGAGCCCGGGGGCATCACCGGCTACGCCGCCGCCTGGCGGAACGGGCCGGCCGTGACGGTTATCGGCCCGGTGGTCGCCCCGGACGCGGACGGCGCCAAGCGGCTCATCGCCGACCTGGCCGGGCAGGCGCACGGAAAGGTGCGCCTGGACCTCGACCCGGACCGCCCGGAGATCCCCGGCTGGGCGCACGCGCACGGCTTCGAGCCGGTCGGGCGTACCGCCGTCATGGCCCGCGGCGATCTGCCCGCCGGCGGCGCCCCCGACCGCCTCTTCACGCCCATCTCGGTCGCCCTCGCCTAGCCAGAGCCCTGATAACAGCAAGAAGTGCCGAGGATGAGCGCCTGCGCTCAGCCGGTCAGTTGACGGCGACCTGGACCGACGGGTACCCGGACGCGCCGTTCGGGGCGACCGGCTCGACCAGCGAGGTCTGGGTGTACCCGGTCTTGTCGGTCGCCCGGGCCTCGATCACGTGCTGGCCCGCGGGCGCGTCCCACTCGTAGACCCACTGGCACCAGGTGTCGAGGTCGGGCACCTTGGCCAGGGTCGCCTCGTTCCACTGGCCGCTGTCGACCCGGACCTCGACGGCCTCGATGCCCTTGTGCTGCGCCCACGCCACCCCGGCCACCGGCACCTGGCCGGCCTTCGCGGTCCCTCCGCCGGGTACGTCGATCCGGGACTCGGTCTTGATCGGCGCCTGCTGCGACCAGCCGAGCGGCACCCAGTAGCCGACGGCCTTGGCGAACGTGGTCACCTCGATGTCGACGACCCACTTGCACGCCGACACGTACCCGTACAGGCCGGGCACCACCAGCCTGACCGGGAACCCGTGCTCGGTCGGCAGCACGGTGCCGTTCATCGCCACCGCGATCAGCGCGTTGCTGCCCGGGTCGAGGACCGTGTTCATCGGGGTGCCCGAGGTGAACCCGTCGACCGACGTGCACAGCAGCTGGTCCGCGCCGCGCTGCGGCCGGGCCTCGCGGATCAGCGCCGCGTAGGACGCGCCCAGCCACTTGGCGTTCCCGATGTAGGGGCCGTCGACCGGGTTCGACACGCAGCACAGCGTCACGTAGTCCTCGATCAGCGGCCGCTTCAGCAGCTGGTCGAAGGTGATGACGATCTCGCGCTCGACCATGCCGTGGATCCGGAGCGTCCAGTTCGTCGGGTCGACCTGCGGGATGATCAGGGCGGTGTCGACGCGGTAGAAGCTGCCGTTGGGCGTGATGAACGGGGAGATCCCCGGCACCTTCAGGCTGTCGCCCGCGGCCAGCGGCGGCGCCTTCACCTTCGCCGCCGGGAGCCGGATCGCCGCCTGGGCGGCCGACACGTTCTTCCGGGTCGCCAGGGAGCGGCCGCCGACCTCGCCGATCGCCGCGGCGGCCACGGTCACGCCCGCGGTCATGAGGAACGACCGCCTGGCCGTCGTCCCGCCCGGCCCGGCCTGGAGCGGCCGGCCGCTGCTCGGCCCGGCCCGCATCCCGCTCGACCTGGCGGCCCAGGGCACCGGAGTGTCGGCCGTCCCCGGCAGGTCCGGTGCCCGCAGCTCGTCGTCATCGGACGTGCGCGAGCCGTCGGATTCGCTGTCGTGGGACCCGGTGGACTCGGTCCCGCCGATGGAGATCGGCGGCCGCGCGCCCGACGGCCGCGCGGGCCGGGGCGGCTTTCTCGCCGCGGCGGCCGCGGCCGTGGCCTGAGCCGTCACGACCAGGCGGTACAGCGCGAACGCCCCGACCAGGGCCCCGCCGATCGTCGGGAACGCGTACCCCGGCGTCGCGGCGTGCCGGGTGAGCGCGGCGGCCGCGCCGATGACGGCGAACAGGGCGAGCCCCGCGAACCCGGCCGACAGCCGCCGCATCGCGAGGATGCCCACGACCATGGCGTAGAGGAAGACCACGACGAACACGCCGAGCAGCAGCACGGTCTTGTCGTTGGTGCCGAACGTCGCGGTCGCCCAGTCCTTCAACGCCAGGGGCGTGTGGTTGATCGCGACCGAGCCGACGGCGATGACCGGTGACGCGTTCGGGATCGATAGCCCGGCGAGCAGCTGCGCGATCCCCATGGCGACCGCGGCGGCGAGCAGCCCGCACAGGGCACCCAGCCAGCGGGACGGCCCAACCCTAGAACTCATGTAGACGTAGTCCGTCGCAGTAGGGCCCGCGTTACACGGACCACGTGGTGAAGTGGACACAGGGATTACGTATGTACGCTACCTGCGGGATTCGCCACGCGTGCGTCGGGTTGGTCACGATCCGCTCGGAAGATGTTGAAGATTCACTGAAGTTCAGTCCTCGTCGAACACCCAGCGGGTCGGCGAGCCGGTGAAGTCGCTGTGCAGCATGGAGAACACGCGCTGCGGCCGGACGCCGATCGTCGCGTTCTTCGCCGGGTCGAGGAAGGCCAGGTCGACGCCGCTGTGGTACTTGGCGTTCATCAGGTCCACCACCCGGCGCAGGATCGCCGGGTCGGTGACGAACCGGGCCGTGCCCTCGATGATCACCGGGTCGGAGGCGTCTTCGGTGGTCACGCAGCAGCGGGGGTCGCCCCGCAGGTTGCGTACCTTCCGCGACTGGGCCGCGGAGGTGAACCAGAGCGTGCTGTCGTCCCACATGCCCCAGACCGGCATGGTGTGCGGCCGGCCGTCGGGCCAGACACTGGCCACCCAGTAGTTCCGCGCGGCGGTCAGCCGTTCCGCGGCCCAGGACCAGTGCAGCAGCCCGGTTCCGTGCTCAGGCCCAGTCACGCCGTACCCGGGCATATAGGGCCTGCTAACCCGAGGTATCCCCATGTCGAAGTGTCTACCATGCGACAAGACCCGCGCGGGCGACTAACGTTGGCCTTCGTGAAGGCATCCCCTGAGGCGCAGCTGCGGCTGCTCGAACTAGCAGACCTGGACGCCGAGCTGAACAGGCTCGGCCACCGGCGGCGAACCCTCCCTGAGCTCGCGGAGCTCAGCCAGCTCGATGAGCGGGCGACGAAGGCGAAGGACGCGATCACGATCGCGGACACCAACCTCGCCGACCTGGACCGTGAGCTCGCCCGCGCGGAGAAGGACGTCGAGCAGGTCCGGGTCCGCATCGACAGGGACAACAAGAAGCTCGACGCCGGCAGCGTGTCGAACGCCCGCGAGCTCGAGTCGCTCCAGTCGGAGGTCACCTCGCTCCGCCGCCGCCAGTCCGACCTGGAAGAGGTCGTGCTCGACCTGATGGAGCGGCGCGAGACGGCCCAGACGCTGCGGGACGGCGCCGACGGCGAGCAGGCGGCCGTGTCCGCCGACCTCGCGGTGGTGACCGCGCGCCGGGACGACGCCCTCAGCGAGATCAGCGAGCAGGAGGCCAAGGCCACCGTGGCCCGGGCCGGCGTGGCCGAAGGCCTGCCCGCCGACCTGCTGACGCTCTACGACAAGGTTCGCGCCCAGTCCGGCTCACCCGGCGCCGCGCTGCTGCGTCGCGGCCAGTGCGGCGGCTGCCGGGAGATGCTGCCCACCGCGGAGCTGAACGCGATCCGCGCGGCCGCCCCGGACGAGGTGATCCGGCACGAGGAGTGCCGCAGGATCCTCATCAGGACGGCCGACTCCGGTCTGTAAAGGATAAAGATTTCCATTCAGAACGGACCCGGCTTACTCACAACCCGACCATCGATGCCGTGTCCCGGGCCGGCGTCCCATAGACTTCGGCGTCGTGGATAACAGTGGTCAGATCAGCGCGCCGGGCAGCCTGCAGTCGGGTTCTGTCATCGTGCCCGAAGCGCCTAGGCTGCCTGACCGGAACCTCGCGGAGCTGGCCGCCGAGCACGGGCTGAGGCTCTCCGGGGCACGCCCGACGCTGCTGAGCTACATCATGACGTTGTGGCAGCGCCGGCACTTCATCGTCGGCTACGCCACCGCGCGCAACGTCTCGATGTACACCGACGCCAAGCTCGGCCAGGTCTGGCAGGTCCTCACGCCGCTGCTCAACGCGGGCGTGTACTACCTGATCTTCGGGCTGCTGTTCGACCAGGCCCGCGGGGTAGCCCACTACCCGGCGTTCCTCGTCGCGGGCGTGTTCGTGTTCGCGTTCACCGAGCGGTCGATCGTGACCGGCTCCAACGTGATGCGGGCCAACCTGCAGCTGATCCGCGCGCTCTACTTCCCGCGGGCCTCGCTGCCGCTGGCCTACGTGATCGTCGAGCTGCAGCAGATGCTCGTCGGCATGGTCGTGCTCGTCGTCATCATGACGATCAGCCAGCAGTATCCCAGCGGGCACTGGCTCCTGCTGGTTCCCGCCGTGCTTCTCCAGACGCTGTTCAACACGGGCGCGGCCCTGATCGTCGCCCGGCTCGGCGGCTCCATCGCGGACGTGTCCGAGCTGATCCCGTTCTTCCTGCGGATCTCCCGTTACTTCTGCGGCGTCATGTACCTGATCATCACGCTCCCGGCCGCGCTGCAGACCTGGGAGAAGCAGGTACTGTCGCTCAACCCGATGGCCGTCTACATCTCGCTGGTCCGGGTCGCGTTCATGCGGTCCTACCGGATGGACTCGGCCGGCAACCAGCCGTATAACGCCGGGCTCTGCCAGCAGTTCATCAAGACGCCCGGCGCCGGCCACTTCATCCTGCCGAACACCCGGGTGCCGACCGCGCTGATCGACCCGGGCAGCAAGCTGGCGAACATCACGATCCCCAAGAGCGGCCCGCTCTCGATGATCTCGAACGTCCCGCTCCAGGCCTACTGCCACGCGATCGTCACCAACAACGACCTCTGGATCGCCGCCGCCGCCTGGGGCATCGTCACCTTCCTCGTCGGCATCGTCTTCTTCTGGCGGGCCGAATCCAAGTACGGCCGCGGCTAACCCCGGCTCCTCAACCAGCCTCGAGCCCGGCAAGCGCCATTCTGCCGATAACAGCAAGAAGTGCACTTGGCTTCGCGCTCCCAGAGGCAGCGCGGAGTGCTGCAGCGCGAGCAGGCCATCCGGGCGGGGCTGTCACGACACATCATCGCCGGACGGGTGGATTCCGGACAGTGGCAGCGGCTTCATCGGGGGGTATTCGCCGCGTTCAGCGGACCGGTTCCGCGTGACGCCATCTTGTGGGGTGCGGTGCTGCGGGCCGGCCGTCGCGCGGTCCTGAGCCATGACACGGCCGCGGAGCTCGTGAAGCTATCCGGCGACTCCCTGGAGACGGTTCATGTCAGCGTCCCTCGTGACGTCGGCAGGCTGGATATTCATGGCGTGGTAGTTCACTACTCTGGGCGTCTCCCCGAGGCGCGGCATCCCGCCCGGCTGCCGCCGCAGACCAGGATCGAGGAAACCGTCCTCGACCTAGCTGAGCTGGCGCGGACGGCCGAGGATGCGGTGGCCTGGCCGATCAGGGCGTGTCAGAGTCAGCTGACGACGCCGGATCGCGTCATGAACGCGATGGGCAGACGCCATCGGGTGCGGTGGCGCGATGATCTCGCGGACGCGATCGACAAGAGCCGGATCGGTGTCCACTCGCCGCTTGAATTGCGTTACTTCCGCGATGTGGAACATAAGCACGGGCTGCCGCGAGGCGATCGGCAGGTGCTCGTCATCCGAGGCGCGGCCAGCCAGTATATCGACGTGCGGTATTCGGAGTACGGCGTCATCGTCGAGCTCGATGGTGTGCTCGCCCACTCCGCGGGGAGCAGGAGGCATGACGCGCGGCGCGATAACGCGAACGCGCTCGATGGTTACCAGGCCCTCCGTTACGGTTGGGTCCCCATCGCCTACCATCCGTGCGTGACGGCGACTGAAGTGTTCGGCCTGCTCCAGCGGAACGGTTACCTAGGCCCGCTCCGCCCGTGCGGCAAGCGCTGCCTGGCCGGGCGATTGCCATCAGTGCCGGGAGTTTGACCGCTCACAGCGGCAAAACTCCCAGCACTAACGATGTCCCCCCACCCGCGCGCGGATAACAGCAAGAAGCGTGCTGGGTGGGGGTGGGGGTGGGGGTGGGGCGCGGGTGTCGGGAGCGACCGGGGCGGGGTGGGGTTCGCGGGATGGTTAGGCGACGGTTAGGTGGGGGGTGGCGTCGCGGGCGCGGCGGTAGTCGCCGGAGAGCAGGCAGGCTAGGGTGGCCAGGGCCCAGACGGTGGCCCGGTCGGGGTGCGGCGGAGTGAGGAGCTTCTCGGCCGCCGGGCGGCTCACCACGTCGAACAGGCCGCCGGTGGTGCCCAGGTCGAGGGTGTAGCCGCGCAGGAACGACGCGATCGTGTCGCCGTACTGGCGGCGCCAGTCGAAGGAGGCGTTCGCGCTGCCCTCACCCGTCCCTGGCGTGGCCGCGGGGGCCTTGCCCGCGAGGGGAATGTCGGTGAGCGCGGGGCACAGCTCGGCGAGGACGGCCGATGTCAGCGCCCCGCTGATCCGGTCGGCGAGCGGGACGGTGCGGGCGGCGGCCACGACGTGCTCGTCGAACAACGGCTGGACCAGGCTTTCCCTGATCAGGTAGGCCTGCCTGGCAGCCGCCGACCAGCGGCCTGCCCGGTTCACCAGGTAGAAATCGTCGAGGGCGGACAGCGGGCCGCGGGCGAGCGCGGCCGTCCACGGGACCAGGCTGGCGGCGTAGCCTGCGGCGGGGCCGCGGCGGATCAGGCCCAGGTGCTTGGTGGTCAGCCGGCGAAGCAGCTCGGCCGACCGGGCCGCGCGCCGGGCCGGGCCGAGGGCGCCCCGCAGCCCGCCGGCCGGACCAGGGCGGCCGGCGGCGGTCTCGGCGTAGCCGCCGCGGAGCAGTTCCCCGCCGTGACCGCCCGCGGTGATCACGGCGGACGCGGCCGGGTCGGGCCGGCCGACGTTTTCGAACGCGGACAGCATCCCGTCGGCGACGAGCACGGTGGCCCGGATCCGGGCGAGCACGTCGATCTCCTGGCCGGGGGCGGCGGGCGTCCTGACGATGTGCTCGATGCCCAGGCGGCGCGCGATCTCGGCGGCGACCACGACGTCCGGGTGGTCGGCGAACCCGTGGGTCCTGGCGATCACCGGGACGCCGGCCGCGACGAGCGCGGCGGCGACCAGGCGGCTGTCCTTGCCGCCGGTCAGGCTGAGCTCGACCGGCCGGCCGTCCTTTCGCAGGTCGACGACGGCCGCGACGAGCGCCTCGGCCACCGCCCGGGCACCCGCCGCCCCCTGGCCGACGAGGGCACCGTGCCCAGAACCGGCGCCCGCGGGCACGCCGACGTCAGAGGCACCGACGTCAGAGGCACCGACGTCAGAGGCACCGACGTCAGAGGCACCGACGTCAGGGTTCGCGTCGCCGCCATCCGCGCTGGCCGGAGCGAGACCCAGGCCAGCCAGGCCGACGTTGACGCCGCCCGGCGCCGGGGCTGGCGGCGACGATGGCGCGGGTGACGGTCCGCTGAGCCGAATGCTCGGGCGCTCCGTCCGGGCCCGCCCGGACCGCCCGGCCGGGAACGTGCCGCCGACCGGCGTCGGGACGCGGGTGAGGACCCCGTGCAGGAGGTGCAGCGTCGTGGAGGACGAGAGGGCGGAGACGCCGGTGAACGGGGTGACCGTGCCGAGCGGGAATCCCGGGTTCAGCAGGGCACAGGCGTGCAGCGGGTCGTGGGCGTCGAGGCGGCTCGCCGTCCAGCCGGCCCAGGTGGCGCGGTCGGCCACGATGACCGCGCCCGGGAGTTCGGCCACGTACACCGGATCGACCCGGGTGACCGAGGTGCGCGCGTAGACCGGGGCGCGGCCGCTGCCGGGCGTCGGCGTACCGGTCCAGATCGTGCCCGCGTGCGACGCGGCGGGCACGGGCTCGCGGTCGTCACCGCGGTCAAGGTCGAGCCCCTCGAGCCCGAGGTCGCCGGTTTCGTGCTGACCCCAGTGGAGCAGCGCCGCGCGGCCGTCGGGAGAGCGCCAGGCGACGATGGCGGGCCCGGGGACCGGCAGCACCGCCGGGTCGGCGATCCGGGCCCGGTCGGCCAGCGCCGCGCACATCGCGGGGGTCGCGGCGCTGACCGCGAGGGTGAAGTACATGCCGGTCAGCGATCGGCCGGCTTGCCCAGGATCAGCTGGTGCCAGCTCCGGCAGACCGCGCCGAGCTCGAACGCCCGGGCCTGCTCATGGGCGGTCTCTCCGGCCGCCCGCCACACCTCGTCGGAGCCGAAGGCGGCGATGGAGGCGGCGAGATCGACCGGGGTCGCGCGGATCCAGCGCCGGTCGTAGATGGTGTCGGCGCCCGGCCAGTCCCTGATCACCGGCACCGCCCGGGACGCCATGCCCTCGGCCGGGGCGACGTGGAACGACTCGTCGTCGCTGGTGGAGAGCATGAAGCCGATCCGGCGCAGCCAGGCCGCGACGTCCGGCCCGGCGTCGTCGAAGACCACGGCGTCGCGCAGCAGCGGCGAGCGCTGGACCCGGCGCAGCGCGGTGGAGTAGTGCTCGCGTTCCGCCGGGTTCTGCCACACCCACCAGTGCTCCCAGGGCATGCCCGACTTCACGTAGAGCAGGTACCGGTCGTCGTCCCGGCGCAGCTCCTCGAGGACGTCGAGGGCGAGGTCGAGGCGCTTGCGCGACGGCACGATGCCGATCATGCCGAGGTGGAACCGGGCACCGTCCAGCTTGGGGCGGTCCAGCTGGGACACGTCCAGGGGGTTGGGCACCGAGATCACCTTGGCGCCGGGCCAGCCGGTGTGCTCGCGGGTCAGCTTCGCGTAGTGGTCGGAGACGCAGATGACCTGGTCCACGTTCCCGATCTTGACCTGGCCCGGGTAGTGCGAGTACAGCTCGAACCGGTGCAGGTGGACCAGGAGCCGGGCGTCGCGGCGCTTGTGGCGGCTGTACCAGACGGCGTTGGGCCCGCACCACTCGCAGATCACCACGTCGGCCCACTCGGCCAGCTCCCGGGAGACGTTCTCGTCGTGCTCGCCCAGGGCCGCCCACTGGTCGACCCGGATCTCCAGGTCGGGCTGGAGCCCGAAGTACTGGATCAGCGGGGCGAAGAACTTCAGGTCGTGCCCGGCGATGACGACCCGCAGCGGTGCCCCGCCAGAAGCGCCAGAACTGCCGGAGTCGGCCGACGCCACGGCCCGCGACAGGTAGGAACGGAGCCGGTCCGCGGCCCGGTCGAGCGCGAACGACGCCGCCGCCGTCGAGGTCCGCCCGGCCGCCAGGGCGAAGATCGCCGGGTCGAGGGCCGCCGCCGCCACGTCGGCCACGTCGTCGAGCGACGCGGCGAACAGCGGGTAGTCCTCGCCGAGCAGCGCCTCGTGCATCGGCGTCCGGTTGAGGATCACCGGCAGGCCGAGCTGGCCGAACTCGAGGACCTTGGTGGACAGTTCCAGGGAGGCGTCAAGCTCCGGGTGGCGCCACGACAGCCCGATGTCGCAGGACGCGGCCAGCCGCATCGCCTCGGCCCGCGGCTGCCCGCCGTGCCAGATCACCCCGGCCATGGACGGGGTGCCGATCTCGCCGAGGGCGGCCCGCATCCGGCGCTTGTAACCGGAGTCCCGGGGGTCGTCGTGGACCTTGTCCCCGACCATGTGGACCTCGGCGCTGACCCCGCGGGCGGCCAGCAAGGCCGGCAGCTGGGTCATTTCCAGGGTGTTCCACCGGGGGGCGAACTTCCCGGTGTAGACGAGCTTCAGGGGGGTGCCAGGCGGAGCGACGGCCCGTTCGCTGTCGCGGTGCAGGTTTTCCGCCGGGAGCACGGGCGGGAACAGGACCGACTTGCCGCAGGCGGCGGGGACGCTGCCTTCCAGGAAGCAGCGGAGCTCCTCGGTCTGGCAGAGCAGGTAGCGGGAGGCCTTCGCGATCATCGTGAGGTCCTCGGCGGCCTTCGCGGTCACGGCCGGGACCGCCTGGGGCACGTCGGTCAGGTAGGACCACAGGCGTCCGTCGAACGCGCCGTCCTTCGCGGCCGCGGAGACCAGCGCCCGGCCGCGCAGCACGACCAGGTCGTGGTGGTGGGCGGCGTCGACGGCGGCCAGGACCGAGACCGCCTGCGGGACGGTCAGGCTGGCGTCGGTCGGCACCGGCAGCAGGCCGGCCGCGTGCGGGCTGGTGATCGTGACCGCGTCGACGTCGCGCAGCGGGGCGATCAGCCGGTCGGTGCGGACCGGCGCCTTGAGCACCAGGGTGACCGCGCAGCCGGCGGCGACGAGGGCCTGGGTGACGGACTGCAGCCAGATGGCCGAGCCGTCGAGCAGGTTCAGGTCGACGTCACCATAGACCAGCGCGCTGGGTCGGGATCCGGCCAATGGGTGTCGCTCCTTGTCCTGAGAATGCGTGAAACGGCGGCGGCGCCGGTGCCTACGGCGCGGTCCGCTCGGCGGTGATCGTGAACAGCCGCAGCCCGTGGCTGCCCCAGTCGTCGGCCGCGGGGCCGCCGGGGACGAGCAGGGCGGCGCGGGCCAGCGCGGGCTCGGCCAGCCAGCTGGTGAACTCGTACTCGCCGGCCCCGAACCCGACCGCGTCGGCCTGGGCGCATTCGCGGGCGCAGGCCAGGTCGAGCAGGTACGCCGGGGGCTGGTCGCCGTCGGCGGCCCAGGGCGCCAGCCAGGGCGCGCTGGTCAGCCGGGCGAGGGGACGGGTCCACTCGCGGCCCGCGGGGAGCTCGGCGTCGGTGACCACGACGCGGATGTCGTGGTCGGTCAGCTTGCTCAGCGCCTCCCGCACGGCGGGCGCCGCGGCGGTGCTGGCCGCGGCGATGACCTCGGCCGGGCGCAGCCGCTGGGCCAGCAGCGTCGCGGTGAGCCTGCCGGCGGCGCCGGCGTCGGCGACCGTGGTGAGCACGGCGACCTGCCGCCCGCCGACGAGCCCGGTGGGCAGGTCGGCGGCCCGGGCGAACTCCACCAGGCGGGCCGGGGTCGCGTGGTCGGTGAAGATGTCCCGCAGCGTGCCGCGGATCTCGTTGAGCACCGGCGGCCGGGCGCCGCGGGCCGCCTCGAGCTGGCCGCGGATGGTCCCGGCGCTGGTGCCCGAGCCGACCGGGCCGATCACCCGGGCGCCGCTGGCGAGCTGCTCCCGCCCCTGCTCGGCCGAGGCGGTCACGAAGACCGCGTGCTCGCGGTAGAGGGCGGGCAGCGACCGCCAGGAGCGCTCGCCGGTGAGCCGGACCGGCGCGTCGGCGCCGCCGGTGCCCACGGTGAGCGAGTCGAGGAGCGCGCGCACGGCGGGCGCCTCGCGGGGGTCGCGGGCCCCGGCGTAGACCGGCGAGACCGGCCGGGCCGAGGTCACGCCGACCGGGTTGAACCGGGCGAGCTGGACGCCGAGGCCGCCGTCGAGCACCGCGTCGCAGCTGGCGGCGAGCCAGCCGATCCCCGGCATGCGCGAGGCGGGCACGTTCCTGACCAGGATCACCGGCTTGCCCAGTGAGCGGGCCATGACGATCATCCGGGCCAGCCGCCGTCCCCGGTCGACCGCGGCCGGGTCGGTCGCGTAGGCCCAGGGCGAGCCGGGCAGCAGCGCCGCCGCCTCGATCAGGACCAGGTCGGCGCCGGTGCCCTCGAGTACCACGTCGGCGTCGTGGGGGAGCAGCGGGTGGACCACCGCGTCGGGGACGAGGGTGGCGCAGCCGAGCGCGCTGAGCGCCCCGGTGATCACCAGGCCGGCCCCGGTCCCGCCGGCGAAAGCGGCGGAGCCGGCCAGCGTGAGCGCGGGGTCGGCGAGGATGAGCACGCCCGGGGCGGTCAGCGCCGACAGGAACCGCCCGCCGCTGCCGGACAGGTCGGCGAGCTGCGCGTTGGCCAGGGCGGTGGCGGCGTTCTTGGCCCCGCTCTTGGGCGCGCCCCGCTCGCGCCAGACCCGGTACAGGTCCCTGGGCAGGACGGCGGCGCGCGGCCAGGGCTTCTTGGCCGCGTTCGCGATCGCCCGGCCGAACCGCATCGTGGACGACTGCTCGAGCGCGGACAGCCGGGTCTCGGTCATGGCCAGCTGAATCCGGGTGTCGCGGAGCTGGCGGGACAGGCGCTCGCGCTCGGCCGCCAGCCCGGCGTCCTCCGTCATCTCGCCGGCCGCGGTAGAAGCCGGCGTGCCGGCCGGCACCATGTCGGTCATCGGCTCGCCAGCCAGTGGGTGAGGACCCCGGCGATCCGGGCGCCGGCGTGGCCGTCCCACAGCGGGGGGAGCTCGCCGGTGTACGGGCCGTCGTCGACGGCCTTCAGCACGGCGGCGGCGAGGTCCTCGCGGGTGACGAGCCGGTTGGAGCCGTTGGTGAGGGTGATCGGCCGTTCGGTGTTGGGCCGCAGGGTGAGGCAGGGCACGCGCAGCAGCGTAGTCTCCTCCTGCACGCCGCCAGAATCGGTCACGATCGCGGCCGCCCCGCGCACCAGCGACATGAACTCGATGTACCCCAGGGGCTCGACGACGTGAACGCGCTCGCGGTCGAGCAGGCCCGCGTTTTCCAGGGTGGCCCGGCCGCGCGGGTGCAGCGGGATGATCACGTCGAGCTCCGCGGCCACCTCGTGCAGCGCCGCGACGAGCCCGGCCGCCCGGGCGGGGTCGTCGACGTTGGCCGGCCGGTGCAGCGTGGCGACGACGTAGCGGCGCTGGCCGAGGCCGTAGGCCCGGCGCGCGGCCTCGGCGTCGAACGTGTCGAGGTTGGCCACCAGCGTGTCGATCATCGGGTTGCCGACGAAGTGCACGGCCCAAGGCGGGCGGCCCTCGCGGGCCAGGTGGCCGATGGCCTCGGGCGACGTGGCGAAGAGCAGGTCGCAGAGCTGGTCGGTGAGCCGCCGGTTGATCTCTTCCGGCATGGTGTTGTCGAACGACCGCAGCCCGGCCTCGACGTGGGCCAGCGGGACGCCGAGCTTGGCGCCGGCCAGCGCGGCCCCGACCGTCGAGTTGACGTCGCCGTAGACGACGACCACGGACGGCGGGTTGTCGATGAACTCGCGTTCCATCCCGACGAGCACGTCGGCCGTCTGCCGGGCCTGGGTGCCCGACCCGACCCCGAGGTTCACGTCCGGCTCGGGCAGGCCGAGCTGGACGAAGAACACGTCCGACATCCGCTCGTCGTAGTGCTGCCCGGTGTGGATCACCCGCTGCTCGTGACCGAGCGCGCCGAGCGCCCTGATCACGGGCGCGGCCTTGACGAAGTTAGGCCTGGCCCCAAGTACGTGCGTGATCGCGCTGCCCATCGCCTTCCCTCCTGCCCGTCCCAATTGTCGCCCTCGAAGCGCCCTGGAAGCGTCCTGAGGCGCCCCGAAGTGCCGGTCCCTAGTGTCGGCCGTTCCCCGCACCAGCCGCCGGACATCCCGAACAGGGTTACGGGGTTGAGACTACGCAAGGCCGCCCCAAAACCCGAACCGGCCGGGGACTCACCAGCCGGTGCACTAATATCGGCCGCCGTGACCCTAAAGCCCACCCCCCGCGCGGTCGTACTCGCCGCATCCGTGATGCTGCGGCACGTGAGCGACGACCCGGTGCGGGCGGTGACGCTCGCCTGGCGGGCGTTGCCCGTCCCGCTGCGCGGCTGGCTTCGGCTCATCGGCCCGTACGGCAAGGCCGCCGCCCGCTGGGGCGCGGGTGACCGCCGCGGCGCCCTCACCGTCCTGGAGGCGTCGCCGGCCCGGCTGGCCGCCTTCAGCCTGGCCGTGGACCAGCCCACGGTCGCCCGGTCGGCCCTGGCCCGGCTGTCCAGCCATAACGAGGCCCGTCCCCGGCTGGCGGCCCGGCTCGCCTACCGGGAAGGACGGCTGACCGAGGCGGTCACCGAGCTCGACGGCGCCCGGGGCTGGCGGGCCGGCCGGCTGCGCCGGTCGCTCCAGGCCGAAGTAGCCATGCTCGAGCCGGGGCACCTCACGATGCGAAAACCACCCGAAGCAGCACCGAAAAAAACCAAGGGCCGGGTGCTGCACCTGGTCACCGACGCCCTGCCGTCGACCAACGCCGGCTACACGGTCCGGACCCAGCAGGTCGCCCTCGCGCAGCGGGCCGCGGGCCTCGACCCGCACGTCGCCACCAGGATCGGCTTCCCGGTCACGGCGGGCTCGGTCGACGGCCGGGCCACGGTCGCGGTGGACGGCGTCCCTTACCACCGGCTGCTGCCCTGGGTGATGCCCGGCCGGATGGACGTCCTGTACGAGACCCACCTCAAGCACGCCGCCCGCCTCACCGCGAACCTCACGCCGTCCGTCCTGCACGCCGCGTCGAACTACGCCAACGCGGTCATCGCGCTGGCCCTGCGCGACGCCACCGGGCTTCCCGTCGTCTACGAGGTGCGCGGTTTCTGGGAAGACACCTGGCTTTCCCGTCACGCCACCACCAAGGACCTGACCAGCAGCGACCGCTACACCCGCACCCGCGCTCTGGAGACGCACTGCATGCTGACCGCCGACCTGGTGGTGACCCTCGGCGAGGCGATGCGGGCGGAGATCCTGGCCCGCGGCGTCGACGCCGACAAGGTGATCATCGTGCCCAACGGCGTCAGCGAGGACTTCCTCCGCCCGCTCCCCGACGGCGCGAAGCTCAAAACAGCTCTCGGCATCAAAGACGGCGAGTCCGTCGTCGGCCTGGTCTCCAGCCTGGTCGCGCACGAGGGGATCGGCACGCTGCTCGAGGCGGTCAAGATCCTCAACGACCGCGGCGTCCGCACCCGGGCGCTGATCGTCGGCGACGGCCCCGAGCGCACCGCGCTCGAGCGCCAGGCGCAGGCTCTCGGCCTGGACGCGATCTTCACCGGGCGGGTGCCGATGGGGAAGGTCCGCGACTATCACGCCGTCCTCGACGTGTTCGTCGTCCCCCGCACCCCGGACCGGGTCTGCCAGCTGGTCACCCCGCTCAAGCCGGTCGAGGCGATGGCCAGCGGCCTGCCCGTCGTGGTCAGCGCGGTCGGCGCGCTCAGCGAGATCATCAGCGACCGGGTCACCGGCCTGACGTCGCCGCCGCTCGACGCGGCCGCGCTGGCCGACCGCCTGCGGGAGCTCCTGGCCGACCCCGACCTGCGCCGGGCGCTCGGGGCGAGCGCGCGCGAGTGGGTCGCCCGCGACCGCACCTGGGCGCACAACGCGGTGCGGTACCGGGCTGCCTATGAGCGCCTCGGCGCGGTGTTATCGCCTATACCATGAGGGGTCATCGCAGGAGGAGGTCGTTGCAGTGAACGTGATGATCATTGGGCTCGGCTACGTGGGGCTGCCGCTCGCGCAGGAGGCCGTCCGGGTCGGCCTGAGCGTCACCGGCCTCGACGTGAAGCAGTCAACCGTCGACGCGCTCAACGCCGGCCGCTCGCACGTCGACGACCTGTCCGACGCCGACATCGCGGCGATGGTGGCGGGCGGCTTCCGGGCCGTGACCGACGCCGCCGGCCTGACCCCCGACGTCATGATCATCTGCGTCCCGACCCCGCTGTCGGAGTCCGACGGCCCCGACCTCACCGCGGTCAAGGCCGCCACCGAGTCGGCCGCGGCCATGCTCACGCCGGGCGCGCTCGTCGTCCTCGAGTCGACCACCTACCCGGGCACGACGGACGAGATCGTCCGCCCGATGCTCGAGAAGGCATCGGGGCTGACCGCGGGCATCGACTTCCACCTGGCGTTTTCGCCCGAGCGGATCGACCCGGGCAACGAGCTCTACGGCATCCGCAACACGCCCAAGGTCGTCGGCGGCCTCACCCCGGCCTGCACCGAGGCGGCGGCCGGGTTCTACGGGCTCGTCTGCGACACCGTCGTCCGGGCCAACGGCGCCCGCGAGGCCGAGATGGCCAAGCTCCTCGAGAACACCTACAGGCACGTCAACATCGCCCTGGTCAACGAGATGGCGATCTTCTGCCACGAGCTCGGCGTCGACCTGTGGAACACGATCGACTGCGCGGCGACCAAGCCGTTCGGCTTCCAGGCGTTCTACCCCGGGCCCGGCGTCGGCGGCCACTGCATCCCCATCGACCCGAACTACCTCAGCTACAAGGTCAAGGCCGAGCTCAAGCACCCGTTCCGTTTCGTCGAGCTCGCCCAGGAGATCAACAGCCGGATGCCCGGCTACGTGGTCGACCGCGCGGCCGAGCTGCTGAACGTCGACGCCAAGGCGCTGAACGGGGCGAAGGTCCTGCTCCTCGGCGTGACCTACAAGAAGGACATCGCCGACCAGCGCGAGTCCCCGGCCCGCCCGATCGCCCGCAAGCTGCTCCAGCGGGGCGCGGTGCTCAGCTACCACGACCCCTACGTAGACAGCTGGCAGGTCGACGGCCGCGACATCCCCCGGGCCGCCTCGCCCGCCGACGCCGCCGACCTGACGATCCTGCTCCAGGCGCACACGGTCTACGACCTGCCCGACATCGCGGCGAAGGCGCACCTGCTGTTCGACACCCGCGGCAAGATCGCCGGGGAATCCGTCTACCCCCTCTAGCAAAGGAGCCGCGCGATGCGCGTCGTCGTCTGCACGGTCGTGCACCATCCGGCCGACGCGCGGATCTTCTTCCGCCAGATCAGCGCCCTCCTCGACGCCGGCCACGACGTCACGTACATCGCTCCGCACGACGAGTCGCCCCGGCCCGTTCGCGCTGGAGATCAAGGTCAAACTCAGGATCAAGGTGAACGGTCCCGTGGTTCCCTCACCACCGTCACCATCCCGCGAGCCTCGGGCCGGCGCCGCCTCGGCGCCCTCCGGGCCGCGAAATCAGCGATGGCGTCTCAGATGGCCGGCACTCCCTCTATGGGTCCCCCGGACTTGCTGCTCGTCCACGACCCCGAGCTGCTGCTCGTCCTCCCGCCGAAGCGCCGCCGCCCGCCGACGGTCTGGGACGTGCACGAGGACACCGCGGCCGCGCTGACCACCAAGTCCTGGCTGCCGGCGTCCCTGCGCCCGGTCGCCGCCGGGGGAGTCTCGTTCGCCGAGCATGCGGCCGAGAACCGCCTGCACCTGCTGCTCGCCGAGACCGGCTACCAGGACCGCTTCGGCGGCACCCATCCGGTGGTCCCCAACACCACCGACGTCCCGGCGACGGCCGCCCCGCCGTCCGGCCCGCGCCGCGTCGTCTACGTCGGCTGGCTCTCCCCGGACCGCGGCTCGGCCGAGATGGTCTCCCTTGGCCGCCTCCTGAAGCCGCACGGCATCGCGGTCGAGCTCATCGGCCAGGCCGACGCCGCCGCCCAGGCCCACATCGCGGCCGGAGGAGACGCGGTGCACTGGCACGGCTTCGTTCCCAACGCCGAGGCGCTCCGCCTAGTCGAGGGCGCCCTGGCCGGCCTCTCGCTCCTGCAAGACGAGGCGAACTTCCGCCACTCGATGCCGACCAAGGTCGCCGAGTACATGGCCCGCGGCGTGCCGGTGATCTCCACGCCGCTGCCGCTGGCGGTCGAGCTCGTCGAGGCGGCCGACGCCGGCTTCGTCGTCCCCTTCAACGACCCCCAGGCCGCCGCCGACGCGATCGGTCGCCTCGACGCCGACCCGGACCTGCGGGTCAAGATGGGCCTGCGCGCCCACGACTACGCCCTGGCCAACCTCGCCTGGGCCCCGCACGCCGCCGCGTTCGTGCGGCAGCTAGAGACCTGGGCCGCCTCCGGGCACTGGCTGACCGGCCGCTAGCTGACTGGCCGCTAGGCGGCCGGGCCGTCGATGAACGCGCCGACGGCGAAGAGCTGGCGCATCTGGGCCAGCTGGGCGTCGATCTCGCTCTTCTGCCGGGTCAGCTCGTCGAGCTCGCGCTTGAGTACGGCCCGGCGCTTGTCGGTGTCGGCCTCGAGGTCGGCGAGGGCCTGCCGGCCCTCGTCCTTGGCCTGGGCGATGATCAGCTCGGCCTTGCGGTGCGCGTCGGCGACTTCCTTCTTGGCGTCCTCTTCGGCGTCGCGGCGGGTCTGCTCGGCCCGCGCGGTCGCCTCGGCCGCGCGCTTCTCGGCGTCGGCCGCCCGGCGCTCGGCCCCGTCGACAAGCGCGCGGGTGGCCTCCTGGGCCTCGGCGAGGCGCTCGACCTCCTGCCGTTCGGCCTCTTCGCGGCGGGCGGCGAGGTCGACCTCGAGGTCGGCCTCGGCCACGGACCGCAGCGCCTCCGACTGCTCGAGCAGGAACTGCTCACGGCGGCGGATGTCGTCGGCCTCGCGCTTGGCCGCGGTGATGATCTCGGTCCGCTCGCGCTCGGCCGCCGCCCGCACCCGGGCTCCCTCGCGGTTCGCGTCGCGCTCGGCGTCGGCCCGGATGCTGGCCGCCTCGAACTCGGCCGCGCTGCGCAGCCCGGCGGCGTAGGTGTCGGCCGCCGCCTTGATCTGGCCCGCTTCGGCCGCGAGGGCCTTGACGTACTCGGCGATCTGCCGCTGGGCGTCGAGCAGCAGCCGCTCGACGTGCGCGCCCCCGACGTTACCGGGACGCGGCGGCGGCCCCGACCGGGTCGGGTGTTCGTAACCGTGCGGCGGCATCGTATCCCCTTCCCGCTCAGATAGTACCTGGCGTGGCTCTTCACCCACCGGAGCCGGCGGAATCGCGACGCGCCGATAACCCGCTCCGGCCACCGCGGGCAATTCGCCCCGATAGGATCATGGTCGTGAATCCCGGTCTGCTCCTGCCGCGCGTGCGCCGGCTCGCCGGCGAGCACAAGCTGTTCACCGGGGCCCTGTTCGCGGGCGCCGTCCTGCGGCTGCTCGCCATTCTCGGCTACCCGGGCGCGCTCTGGTTCTGGGGCGACTCCTTCGTCTACCTCGGCGCGTCACTGCGGCCGCAGCCCAACCTGTCCAAGGCGACGGGCTACTCGTTCTTCCTCCGGGCGCTGCTGCCGTTCCACTCGCTGACCCTGGTCGTGACCATCCAGCACCTGATGGGCCTGACGGTCGCGGTGCTGCTCTACGTCCTGCTCCGGCGCAACGGCGTGTCCAAGACCTGGTCGGCGGTGGCCACGCTGCCGCAGCTCCTCGACGGCTACGTCATCGAGGACGAGCACATGATCATGACGGAGACGCTGTTCACCTTCCTGCTCATGGTCGCGATGGTCATGCTGCTCTGGAAGCCGCGGCCGGTGTGGTGGAAGATGCTGGTCGCCGGGATCGTCGTCGGCTGCGCGGCGCTGGTGCGGACCGACGGCGAGGTCATGTTCGCGGTGTTCCCGCTCTTCCTGCTGCTGCGCGGCTGGGCCTGGAAGACGGTGCGGGGCTGGCTGATGGCGATCACCTTCGCGGTCGCCTCGCTGATCCCGTACGCCGCCTACGCGGGCTGGTTCCACGACTATTACCCCCAGTACCACAAGTACGACATCTCGCTGGCGGAAGGGTTCTTCCTCTGGGGCCGGGTGTCGTCGTTCGCCAACTGCGCGGTGATCAAGCCGACCCCGGCGGAGGCGAAGATCTGCCCGACCGACGCGATCGTCGACCGGACCCCGCCGGGCAACTTCGTCTGGGAAAACGACTTCATCCACGACGGCGCGCACAACCCCGGCTTCAGCCCCGTCACCCCGGCCAGCGACAAGCTGCTCACCCAGTTCGCCGAGCGGGCGATCGAGGCCCAGCCCCTGGACTACGCGAAGACCGTGTTCTTCGACACGATGCTGTCGTTCGGCATCCCGAGGATCGCCTACCCCGGGGCGGGCACGACCTTCTACTACAGCTTCCACACCCACTACGTGGTCGCGCCGAGCGCCGCCACCAAGGGCTACAACACGCTGCCGCCGAAGAACAAGACCTGGATCGGCACGAATGTCGCCGCCGACAACGCCTACCACGACTGGCTCGCCTACGGCCATCAGCAGCCCGGGGTCGTGGACAAGGTGTTCGCGGTGCCGATCCTGATCTACGAGCGCGTGATCTTCACCTGGGGCCCGCTGCTCGCGCTGATCTTCCTGGTCGGCCTGGGCGGCGTGATCTCGGTGACCGCCTCGGCCCGGCGCCGGGGTCAGGGGCTGCGCTCGTCGCTGTCCCTCCCGGTGCTGCGCTCGCTGCGCCTGCACTGGTCGCCGCGCGGCACCTCGATGCTGCCCTGGATCTCCGCCGTCGCCCTGCTGGTGACCCCGATCGCGATCGCCGACTTCGACTACCGCTACCTGATCCCGGTCATCCCGTTCGCCTGCCTGGCCGCCGGCCTGTCCTTCGCCCCCCGCCGGACCGCCCCGGCCCCGGCCGACCCGGCCCCGGCCCCGGCCGCCCCGGCCAGCGTCGAGTCCACCGTCCCCGACTCGGTCTCCTAGCGCTCTCGCCCCACCGCGACCTTCCGCCCCACCGCGCGCCCACATCCCACCGCGCGCCCACATCCCACCGCGCCCACATCCCACCGCGCCCACATCCCACCGCCGGCCTCGCCGCCTTTCCCGTCAGCCGGATAACAGCAAGAAGTCTTGCTGTTCGTCGCCGCCCAGCAAGATAGCGGATTGTTTTCCGTGCGGGAGGACGGAAAACAATCCGCTATGGTCGAACCCGTGAGATAACAGCAAGAAGCGCACTAGCCGGCCCAATCCGGCGCGGGGCTCCCGCCTACAGGCCGGTGCCGGACCAGTCGATGGAGACGGGCGCTATCAGCGGGGTGCCCACGTCGAGCTGCAGGTTCTCGTGCGAGCCGAGGGGGACGTCGCGGGGGTCGCCCGTGAAGACCTTGCCGTTGACCAGCACGGTGACCTTGCCCTTGGCCGGGCCGGCCTGGTCGGCGCTGAGGGGCTGTCCCCACTCGTCGAAGAACTCGCCGAGCGTGTAGGTGCGCTGGACCGGCGACTCGATGTGGATGATGCCGTCGGCCGCGTGCGTGTGCAGCCAGTAGAAGCAGGTGCCCGAGTCGAT
>Ga0302314_10003570_pt1 | contig 28631 bp, 20 predicted proteins | sample III_Palsa_N2_3_FD_200533 | JGI IMG/M metagenome (GOLD analysis project Ga0302314, IMG submission 200533) | Peat permafrost microbial communities from Stordalen Mire near Abisko, Sweden - III_Palsa_N2_3 | ecosystem: Environmental > Terrestrial > Soil > Palsa > Peat permafrost | place: Sweden...
TATTTCTGCTCAAGCTCTGCGAAAGACGCACCACCCACGTAAGGCGGCGCATCGTTGATGCCATACTTCCAGAGATCGTACTTCCCGTAGCAACTCTTCTTCGGAATCGCGAAGCTGAAAGCCGCTTGCGCATCCAACACCGGGCGCTCCGGCGAGAAGTAAACATACGACGATGGGTTCGCAATGACATAGCGAACATGCACGCCACGTCTCATCAACTCATCGCCACCGCGGCCCACCACAGCATAACGCTGCATCACCTGCCCACCGCCAGAGTGCCCAGCAAGAACAACTGTCTTGAGATTTGGAAAGATCTTCTTGTTGGCCAGTTGCGACAGAATGCCATCAATCGCATCGAACGAACTCAACGGAGTATTGAGCGAATCATCCCCACCCATCCATGCCTCAGGTGCCCAACGCAACACGTTCGAAGGCAAATGATACTGATCAACATCCACTTGCGCCAGGAACTGAGGCGTAATCAGCAGTGTTCCCTTCCCCGCGTCACCCGCATGTTTTATAGCCGCAAGGCCCGACCGGTTGTAGACATCCGCATCGCGTAGCTTGCCATGAAACACAAGCAGGGCGCGCACGATCGAAGGCTGCGGAACAGCCAGATCCACCGCATGTCCGTCCAGCGACATGTACAGCGGCAGCTCCCCTTTACCTCGCGGCGCATCAATCGCAAGCATCCGGTCGGCAATAGCCTTCACCGGTTTCGCACTGCTGGTCGTATCATCCGCCAGCGCACAGCGGGGAACCACCAACAAAAGCACAAGTGCAGCAAGAAGAACGCGGGACGATGGCATCGGGGAAGCTCCTGGTGTTACGAGAAAACTTACTGCGGCTCATACGTACTTTATTCCGATCGCACAAGTCGACACATCATTTGGTGAGATGCAGATCCTCTACGGCACCGTTACCGTAAAGGATATCGTCTGCAACGTCGTTGCTCCCGAGTTGATGCTCACCGTAAAGGGATAGCTTCCCGCACTCTGCTCCAGGCTGGTAGGCGAAGTGCCACACCCACTCAACCCAGCCGCTGCACCAAGCGTCAACAAGCCAAGCAACATCAACATAGGGAGCTTGCGCTTCCGCAACCCCGCAAGCAGTATCGCCGCAAACGGCAGCATAGCCAGCATGACTGCACCATTCGCGAATCCTCTGCTCGCAGGTACTTCACGCACACTAGCCGTCGCCCCAGAGTTCGACACCAGCAACTGTACCGACTGCGCAACACTAAGCCCGGAGAGCGGCAGCGTCGCCGGACTAAACGCACAACTCAACTTCGCCGGCAGCCCTTGGCACGAAAAAGTAAGCGTATCCGTGCGGCCTCCCGGATTGATCGTCAGTGTCGCTTGCGCTGTCTGATAGTTGGCCTGGAATGCCAACGCTGTCGTCGACGACGTAGCCCCAAAGCCAGCCGCAATCGTAATCAAGATAGACTGGCTCGTAACCACGCTAAAGTTCGTATCGCCCGAGTAAACAGCCGTCACCGAATCCGCCCCAATCGGCAACGCCGTCGTCGCAAGAGCAGCAGTCCCTGCATTTACAGGAGCACTCCCAACCAGCGTCGTTCCCGCGTAGAACGACACCGTGCTCGTCGGCACGCCCGAAGTCGGCGAAGTAAGAATCGCCGTCAACGTAATGCTGGTCGTGCCATTGAAGCCACTCGTAGCCGTTGTCGAAAGCGTGATCGTCGGCTTCGCCTGCGTAATCGTCAACGTTCCGTTCGTCGCTGCAATACTATAGTTGCCAATGTTCGCACCCGTCGCACCAGGAACAATCGCATACGCCGCTACCGGGCTCACCGTCACCGCGCTTGTAGCGAACGTCTCTGTGAGTTGATCGTTATTCACCGCTCCACTAAGCGTCCCACTAAACGTCGGATTAGCAAGGCCATACACCCGCGTCGCACTATTCGCCGTCAGCGTAAGCGTAGCCGCTGTAATAGTGAGCGTGCCATTCGTAAATGTAAACGTATAGTTGCTCGACCCCAGCGTTCCCGCTGTAATGGTGATCGGATAGCTGGCAACACCAGAGCCAGCAACCGCTGTCGTAGTTTCCGCCGGCGCTCCCGTTGTAGCCGTTGCCTGCAGATCGCTATTCACGAACCCTGTAATCCCATAAGTCAGTGTCGGATTCGCAGCACCATACACGCGACTCGCACTCGTCGCTGCAACCGACAACATCGCCTTCGCAACACTGAAGCCTTGCAACACAGCAGGCGCAGCCGCATACGTATTATTGCCAACCTGGTTCGCTGTAACACTCACCGCACCCGCACCAGTAATCGTCAGTGTCGATCCAGAAACAGTAGCTGGCCCCGACACCGTATAGCTCACCGCCAACCCCGATGTCGCTGTCGCCGACAACGCAATCGGCGCAACACCATAAGTCACTCCCGGCAACGCTCCAAACGTAATGGTCTGCGCCGTCGCTCCTGTAATCGTCAGCGTTCCATTCACCAGTGCAAACGTATAGTTCGCTGCCGAAAGCGTCCCCTGAACAATCGTGATCGCGTAACTACCCACCGGCGAGGCAGTCGTCGCTGTAGTTGTCTCCACTGGAGATCCACCAACCGCGCTGCCCTGCGTATCGTTATTCACGAAACCGCTGATGCTATAGCTGAACGTAGGATTCGTCGCGTTATAAAACCGTGAAGCATTGTTCGCCGTAACCGTAAGCAAAGCCGGTGTCACAGCAAACGACTTAACCGTCGATGTACTCGTGACATACGTCGTACTGCCAGGAACAAACACCGCTGTCACCGAAGAGTAAGTACCAACACCCGGCACAAAGTTCAACGTAGCAACACCGCCAGCGCCGACACTCGCAGTGCCTAGCAGCGTCACCGTGTTGTTATAAAAATTCACCGCCCCAGTCGTAGGCGCTGCAAGCGTTGCACTTACCGTAGCTGTCAGCGTCTCAACATTGCCATACACCAGCGACGCGGTAGTAACGCTCAACGCCGTCGTCGTACCCTGCGCAGGAGCCGCTCCACTCAGCGTCAAATTGATCGGGCTGCCATTAGTAGCATTGCTTGAAAACGTAACCGTATCCGTCAATGCACCTGAAACTGTTGGTGCAAAGCTGGCATTCAGCGTGCACTCCGCCCCTGCCGCAAGCGCACCACTGCAACCATTGGTCGTCGCTGAGGCCACCGTAAAATCCGTCGAGTCCGTCTGCGTATACGTAGGCGCCGTCAACGAAGCATTCCCAACATTCGTCAGATACACCGGCGTACTCGTCGATGCAGAACTGAACGCATAGTAGCCCGCAGTTCGCTGCAACTCGAGATACCCCACATACCCGTTGTCCGCAACAAACGCACCACCGGAAGCATCCAGCACCAGTGCTTTCGGAGTAACCAACGCACTCGACAAAGTAATAGCACCCGCACCACTCGCCGGATACTCCAGCAGCGTAGTCCTTGCAGCCACAAACACGTTTCCCGCCGCATCTACAGCAACGCCCGTCGCTCCACTACTAGCAACAGTCGTCTGCACACCCGTCGCAGTCAGCTTCACAACATGCGAACTATCCGCCGCATAAATATCTCCCGCTGCATCCACAGCAACCGCCTGCGGCGCACTCAACCCCGTGAACCCAACCACTACAGGCACACCCGCACCGGGTCCAAACACTAGCACCCTATTGTTGCCCGTATCCGCAACGTACAAGTTGCCATAGCCATCCGTAGCAAGCCCATGCGGCGCACTCACCGCCGTGGTCAACACGAACTTCGTTCCCGTAACCGGCAACTCCGTCACCGTATTCGCCGAGCTATCCGCCACAAAGATATTGCCGACACCATCAATCGCAACTCCGCTCGGCGCTGCAAAACCCGTCACCACAGTCGCCGCTGCACCACTCGTATAGCGCAACAGACTCTTACTCGTCGTATCGGTAACAAGCACTCGCCCCGCACCATCCACCGCAACTCCGTTAGGCACAAGTCCCGTACCAACCGTCGTTGCTGTAGCCGGATCGACAGTTAGTCCCGCACCCGTACCCACGCCGCTAACAAACGAAGCCCCAAGCGTAGCCGTTGCGCTCTTCAATTCCACCGCACCCGCCGAAATACCCGGCCGCTGTGGCGAGAACGCAGCATTCACAACACAAGTTGTTCCCGGCCCACCTCCAGCAGCAACGAGGCCCACCGTGCAGGTATCACCACCCGCATCTGCAAAGCTACTCGTCGTTGCACCTGCAAGAGTGAAGCCAGGCGCAGCCAGCGTCTGCGTGGAAAGAAATGTAAACGCATAGGACTGCGTTGCACTCGTCCCTCCCACAGCAGTCGCAGAAAACGTCGGACTATACGTAAACTTGTGCAACACAAAACCAACCGCATCGCCAAAGTAAAGATTCCCACTAGCATCCGCGACGATAGGTCCACGTGGGCTCGCGATCTTCACCTGCGTCAGCGGGCAGCCATCATAGAAAGCATCGTTCATCGCCGGTCCAGTAGTTCCACCATTGCATATCGCTCCGGCAGAAGCCGTTGCCACGGCAGTACCACCACCAATCACAGCAGTAAGCCCGGTCTGCGCGTATGTCTCATAGAACAAACCAGTGCCATAGTCGATAAAGAAAACATCGCCTTCACTATCTCCCCCAACACCTTGTATAGAACTCAGCAACAACTGGTTCGGCTTTACACCACCAACGGCAAGCGTGCCTCCACCCGCAAAGGTATACGCATAGCCAGTCTGTAGCGTGGCATACGTCGTATTCGGAAGATCAAGCGGGGCGGCCACACCACCATAGATCACCTTGACACGGGCATTCGCGGCATCGCTGTAGTAGAGATTGTTATTCGCATCGAGATACACAGACCAAGGCGTTCCAGCCGGCGCACCTGTCGCTGTAATCACTCCCGTCGAAGTAGCCGTAGTAAACGACTCCACCGTAGCCGTATCAGGCGAACTACCCGTCGCAATCAAACAAGAATTCGCCGTAGCCACCGAACCGGTCTTCGTAATCAATGCAGAGACGCAGTCATCCCCGGCGACCGTATACACATATCCCAGCGTCGGCGTATAGCCATCCGCCACCAGAATATTCTTCGCCACGGTTCCGCCGTTATAGAGCAGACGCACCGCATTGTTCAGGTTGTCCGCTATATAAACATCGTCGCTGCTAGAAACCACCGCACCCGACGGACTCCGAAAAAGCGCGACAGCCGAAGAAGCAATCGTCGCGTTGCCAAATCCAAGCGCCTGATCGCGATACCCCCCTGCATAGCCAGCGATCGTATACATCGCTCCATTCACCGGTACCACACCCGGCTCTTCCAGTTCGATAAGCTGCGTCGCCATCGTCGATGCCGTGCAGTTCACACACAACACGCGAATGCGGCTGTTCGTATAGTCGGTCAGAAAAAGGTTGCCGTCACCATCGACAGCAACATCACGCGCACCAATCGTCGCAGAAGCCGCCGGGCATCCATCGCCCAAGCTATTTAATGCATCGGGCTGGCCACTCGTCGCATAATTCGCGCACGCATACTTACCGCTCCCATCGGTCGAAACAGCACTCAACACCACCGTCGTTCCACCAAATCCAGCAATCGTATAAATACTCCCAACAACCGGCGCCGGTGCTGGGGCACGCAGTGAAGCACTAATCACATAGCCGCTATTGGCTGCCGTGATCGCGGCAGCAACATTCGCTCCACCGTTATAGATCACGCGCACCAAGTGATCGGTATAGTCCGCAACATAAATATTGCTGAATTTATCCACCGCAACACCCTGCGGCGCCGTAAGCGCTGCACTAGCAGGCGGGCACCCATCCCCATAGTTCGTTCCACTCGTCGTGGCGATCTCCGTGCATCCACTCGTAGCGGCCACATAGGTTGGTCCCGCCAACCCTACGCTGAACGGCACAGGAACAGCGGACGGCGCAGATTGTGCTTCCACATTTGCCGCAGTGAAAAGCATCGCTGCAGTTAGCGTCGTGCAAAGAATCGATTTCATACTTGTTGCCATGGTGTACATCCTTCTTGCTCTTTCGCTTTCAAGCGGAGCGTATCGCTAGAACGTGAGCTTGCCAACAAATTGCAGAATGCGAGGATTACCAACCGTCGTCGTAATCGCGCCAAAGGTCGAAGCCGTTCCAATATCGCTGCCCGGATTGCCAAAGTTAGGCGTGTTCGTCAGGTTGAACGCCTGTGCACGAAACTCGAAGCTGAGATTGTCACGAATCGGCGTGTACTTCGTCAGCGAAAGATCCAGGTCGCGCTGCGTCGGTCCACGCAGAATATTTCTGCCTGTGTTGCCGAAGTAGTAGTTCGCTGTTTGGAAGACAGGCGGCGCACCTGTAAGCGTGTCGTTCGTACTCGTCACCACGCCCGTCGTCGGACTCACGCTATAAATACCGTTGCTAAAGTAAGCGTTCAAACGGCTCTCCGTGCGGCCATGTTTCACCGCCGCTGCCGTCGTACCTCCAGTAACGAAGCTGCCTCGGCTCGTGTTCGTGCCGTAGTACGTCGCAGCTCCTGCATCGGTAATGCTGTAGGGCGTTCCACTCTGGATCACGGCCGTGCCGGAAAACTCATAGCCATCGAAGACCCGCGAGCCAAAGCCGCCATGCGCAATCTGCCAATGTGGCTTCGGCAAAGGCTGCGTAAACCGCAACGTCGCATGGTGCGTGCGATCAAAGTCTGAAGGCCCGTAAGCCTGCGCTTGATTCGTCTGATCGCCAGACGTCGTATTGAACACCGTCCCGTCCGTAGCACCCGAAGAAGTATCCAGACTCTTCGAGTACATATACGTCGCCAGAAACGTAGCCTTGCCCATCCGCTCCGTCAGCGTAGTTTGCAGCGAGTTGAAGTTTGAGCTCTGGTTTGTTTGCAAAAACAAAAATCCGCTATTCGAAAACCCTATGTACGGTGCCCGCGCAGCGGCGCTATCCGTGGCGCCCGTATTATTCGTCGTCACACCATTCACAGGATTCGTCACACTCGCCACAACCGCCTGGTCCGCTTCCGTCTCCGCCGCAAGATGTTCACCACGCGCACCAACATAGCCAATCTCCAGCATCAGACTGCGCGTCAACACCGTCTGAATGTTCGCACCATACTGCTGGTAGTACGGCGTGCGTATCTTCGGGTCGATGTCATAGATCCCAATCGGTGCCGGAGCAGTCGCCGTATTCTGCGCATACAGTTGCGGCAGAATCGGAAATTGGTTCCGCTGCGGAAGCGTCGGGAACGGATTCACCAGCGACCCATTCTGGTTGAAGTAACTCGTAGCACCTGTGCTGTTCAACGCGCTGGAGTTCTCATACCCCGGCAACGAAAGCGCTTCCAGCAAACCAAGCTGGTTCGACAACCTGTCATAGAACAAGCCATAGCCACCACGAATCACTTGCCGGCTATTGATCTGGTACGCCAACCCAAAGCGCGGCGCAAAGTTCAGCTTGTCCACCGTATCGGTCAACGTATTCGAAACCTTCGCAATCCCCGGCACCGGGTGCAACGCATTCCCTGCCTGCACAAATCCAACCGACGATGGTGCATTCGCTGTCGGCGCTTGATAACGCCGCGGATCAAACGCTCCATTGCGTCCATAGATGTCCGTGGGCAGACCGATATACTCCCACCGCAACCCTGCGTTGATCGTCAGGTGAGTAGACGGCTTCCAGCTATCCTGCGCAAACAACGCAACATCACGCAGACGGTCATAGCGCTGGTCCTGGCCAGACGCGACAGTCTCTTCATAGATGTCGCTATGCCCCGTCCCGTTACCACCAGCCGTCGTCGCAACGCCTGATTGCCCCAACAGAAAATTCTGAAAGCTGATGAAGTCCAGCGTGCCACGCATATCGTTGTTCGAAAAATAGTTGTCCTGGTAGCGACGCATCTCCATGCCAAACGTAAGGTTGTGCTTGCCCTTCAACCAACTCAAATTATCAAAGTACTGCCACGTATTTTCCGTATCCTGTTGGTCCGTGCTGACCGTGTATCCCATCTCAAACGAGCCGGAGAATTCAAGCTCCGGAATATCAGGAAAATCTCCGGAGTTAAATCGGGTCATCCCAATCGAAGAAAGCGGTATTTGATTCTGAAATCCCGTGTGACCCAACGCACGGTTCAATCCGATGTGAAAATCGTTCACCACATTCGGCGAAAAGATATGCGTCTCTCCTACCGAATAAAGCCTGCTCTTGAATAACTGATCCAGCCCAAATCCAGGAACGAATCGCGTTGAAGCAACCGACTGAAACTGCGGCTGCTCCGCAACAATGATGTGAAAAGAAACGTGATCTTTACTGGATATCTGGTAGTCCGTACTACCCGTGTACTCATCCTCGTTGAAGGTCGCAGGAGTTGACACAACATAGTTTGCACCAGAAGTCGCCGCAGTCTGTGGCGATGGAATCACATAGCTGCCGTTAGGCTTCTTCAGGTTCAACAGGGCAAACGCTACAGGGCTAATGTTCGATCCATTGGCAGCAATCGTTGGCCCATTGTAAGAAGTCTTTCCCAGTGAGTTCCCAAAAACTCCCAACGAAGCAAGCGATCTATCCTGCGGAATCTGCGGCAAGTTCACACTCGTAATTCCCGGATACCCATTCACCTGCCGCGTTCCTTGATAGTTGAAAAAGAAGAAAAGCTTGTCCTTCTTAATCGGCCCACCAACCGCCACACCAAACTGGTTCTGTATCAGCTCCGGCCTTGGCTGCCCCGTCGACTTCAACAAGTAGTTATTCGCATTCAAAATCGTGTTGCGAAAAAACTCATACACATCGCCATGAAACGCATTCGCACCCGAGCGCGTAATCAACGCAACGTTCGATCCACCCGAGCGTCCCGTAGTCGCATCGAACAACGCCGTCTGAATCTTGAACTCCTGAATAGCATCAGGCGGCGGAACAATCACGCTGTTTGAGGCGAACGCGTTGTTCGCCGAACTGTTTGTATGCACGTTCACCGCATCCACACCGTCCACATAAATGGAGTTCGCATTCGTACGCGCGCCATTCACGTTCACGTTCTGCGTCCCGCGTCCCAACCCCGTCGCATCGTTCAGCGGCGCAATCACTCCCGGAGACAACGCCAGCAACTGCGTAAAGTTATTCGTCGCCAGCGGCAACTGCACCATCGCCTCGCCGCTAATCACACCGCCCTGCGTTACCGACTCCGTCTGCAACAGCGCTCCATTCGCGCTCACCTCCACCGTCTGCGCGACCGACGACACCTGCATCGTTGTATTCACCGCAATATGCTCGGTAACATTCAGCGTCGCCGTCTCAATCACCGTCGCAAAGCCCGGCAGCGTAAAGCTCAGCTCATAGTCCCCCGGCGTCAACGCTGGAAAGCTATACTCGCCCGCCGCATTCGTCACTGCGGTACGCTGCACTCCGCTGGCCGTGGCGCGCGCACTTACCTGCACCTGCGGCACCAGCGCTCCGGCCTTATCCGTTACCACGCCAGAGATCGTGCCCGTAGTCTGCGCCTTCGCAACCACTCCTCCGGCAAGCAGCAACATAGCCGCCAACACAATCCCTGTCGCACTCCGCAAGAACTTTTTCATCATCACCGCGACCACGCTGCACACAACCATGTCGTTACCCTCAACCTGCTTCACTTCGCATCCTCTGCGAAGCTCCTACCGCACAACTACTCCTGCAACCCGCCAAACTCCTGCGCGCGCTTCTCACGTCCAACCAGCGTCATCACAATCGCCAGGCAAAACACAATCGCCGCAGTCATCGACATCGAAACCGCATACGTCCTGCCCTTCGCAAACCCGGCCTCCAGATAAACCACCACGCTCGAAAGCAATACACCCACCTGATTTCCCAACCCCGGCAGCGTCCCACGCACAGAGTCCGGACTAAGCTCCGCCACATGCGCCGGCACAACCCCCCACGCTCCCTGCACACAAAACTGCATCAACACTGCACCCAGAATCAGCAGCGGCAGCGTATGCGCAAACGCCCACAGCGGAATCACCGCAAGCGCTCCAGTCAACGCCCCAACCATCGCCCAACGCCGCCCAACACGATCCGAAATCCACCCAATCGAAAGCCCCCCAAGAATCGCCCCAATCATCGACACCGCCGTCAGCGCAGCCTTCTGCTTACCGGCAATCCCCCAGTCCTTCTCCAAAAACGTCGGATACAAATCCTGTGTTCCATGCGAGCTCATATGCATCGCCATCATGAACACCGTGAAGTACACAAACAGCTTCCAGTGCGAAACCAACGCGCGCCCCAGGCCGGCAAAGCTCGACTGCTTCGTCTGCTGCCACACCTCAGACTCCTTCACCCGCAACGCCACAAACACCGCAGCCGCCAACGCCGGCAAGCTCCCCAGATAAAACAGCGGACGCCATCCATACTTCGGCTCAATCAAAAAGTAAGCCCCCGCCGCCAGCAGAAACCCAATCGAGTACCCCTGCTGCAACAGCCCACTCAAAATCCCGCGATACTTCGCCGGCACCTTCTCCATCGCCAGCGACACACCCACACCCCACTGCCCGCCCATCACCACGCCAAACACCGCACGGATCAGCAGAAACTGCACAAAGCTATGCCCAAACCCGGTCGCCAGCTCCACCACCGCAAACAGCACCAGGTTCACGATCATCGGAATCCGACGCCCAAACCGATCCGCAATGCCGCCAAAGAAGAACGCCCCCACCGGCCGCAACGCCAGCGTCGCCGTCAGCGCCAGCGTCATGTGTTTCACATCCTGCCCAAACTCCCGCCCAATCGCCGTCAGCGAAAGCACCACCAGAAAGAAGTCGAACGCATCCAGCGTCCACCCCGAAAGCCCCGCAATAAAAGCCCCCACCCAAGGTTCATGCTTCAGCCCCACCGGCTCTGTATCAAGCAGTCCAGCAGGCGTCGCTAAGGTGCCAGGCGCGGAAGGATTCGGCAGCGGTGTCGTCGATACAGACAAAATAGACAAGCGGAGTTCCTCAATCTGAGTTCTGATCCGAGTCCCGTTCGTCGCAACTTCCCTACGCGCGATACGGCCTCTTCAGAACGCCGCGAATCCTATCCCCGCCATTGCAAACGTGTCTTCAAGAAGTTCTAAAGAATATCTAAATGTTGATTCGAAACCGTTTAGCGTAAAACTATCCCTGCAAGGCCACCGCAAAACAGCAACAACCAACACACCACTCTCTCAGCATCTCTACCTCAAGCCGCCACCAAAACACCCACCTCAAGGCAGCATTGCCCAAAAAATCTTCTCGCAGGTCTTAGCTAGTTTGATGACACGCCCTGGCTTTTGCTGTTGCTCTTGACGGAGGGAGAAGGGGCCTTCAGGCCCCTGTTTGCAGCCCACATCAAAAGGGCTTTAGCCCCGGGCTCTTACAAACTTCGCCCAGCCGATTTTCAGTCAAAGCCCTTCAGGGCTTGATACGCCCCAACAACTGCTCGAACGCCGGGTCCTTCCGCAACGAGTCCAAAGCAGGATCAACCCGCGCATAAACCATCGCCGTTGAGTGGTCATCCACCGCCTGCGCCAACGCCGCAACGGCTTCACTCTGCCGTCCCAACCCCAGCAGCACGAGCCCACGACTAATCGGCGGCACATACTGCGACGAACTCCGCTTCCGCAGCTCCGCCAGCGCACGCTCCGCCGCCGCCTGATTTCCCGCCCGCGCCTGCGCATCCCCCAGCAACCCCTGCACCCACGGATCTTCGTCGCCAGAAAGCGCCAACGCCTGCGTCAGATCGGCAACCGCCGCTGCATTGTCTCCCGTCGCCATCTCCACCATGCCCAGCCGCGTCCGCGCCCGCACAAAGTTCGGATCAAGCTCCAGCACCCGCTGCAGATCATGCGTCGCATTCGGATAGTCCCGCCCCAGGTACTCGATCCACCCCACATTCGTTCCAATAATCAGCGACAGCGGATCAAGCTTCTGCGCCAGATGTATCTCATACATCGCCTGCGGAAACCGCCCCATCGCCGCCAGGTCCAGTGCATACCAGTGGTGCGCGGTCGCGTAGTTCGGGTTCAACTGGATCGCCCGCTCAAACTCCCGCTCCGCCGCCGTCAGGTTCCAGTCGGTAAAGAAATAGATCATCCCCAGCGAAGCATGGGGCTCCGCCAGCGTCGGATCAAGCTGGATCGCCGACAACGCCGCCGACCGCGCATCCGCATTCGCCGAACTCCCCGGCTCTACCGAAAACGACGCCAGCAACGCATACGAGTCCGCCAACCCCGCATACGCCAGCGCATAGTTCGGATCAGCCGCAATCGACTGCCTGAAGTACTCCGTACTCTTGTGCAGCCCATCCACAGTCCTGCGGTTCCAAAAATACCGCCCCCGCAAATACAACTGATACGCCGGATCATTCGCCCGCGTCATCACCGCATTCGCCGCCGGCTTAGCCGCAATCGCAGACGCCGTAACATTCGCCGCTCCCAGCTTGTGCAGCTCCTTCGCCGCTGCATTCCCAGCGTCTTGCTCCAACCGCGAAAGATCATTCGACCCCGCCGTAAAACTGTCCTGCCACAGCGTCAACCCATCACGCACGCGGATCAACCGCAGCTTCAGCGCATGGCCACCCGCCGTGCTTTCCAGCTCACCGGCCAACACCGCATCCACACCCTGTTCACGCCCCGCCGCCACCGGATCAACCGGCCCCGACTCCGAGTACCGCAACACCGACCCCGTAGGCCGCACCACCAGCTCTCCATTCAGCCGCGAAATCAGGCCGTCGGTCATCCCCAGCAGCACTACCTCGCTGGAATCCGAACCCTTCGCCGCTGTTCCAGACACGCCACCACTCATCGTCAGCGGCAACACAGCCAGCGTATGGATCGGCTGCCGTGGCCTCAGCAAAAACCACACTCCAGCAACTAGAGCGATCAGCAACCCCACAGCCAGCAACCCCAGCGGCCAAAGTCCAACCTTCCGAGGAACCACACGCCCAGCAACTACAGTTGCGTCTCTCTCCACTGGCTCAGTCGCATCCACTACCGGCCCAACAGCAGCCACAACCGACGCAACCCGCGGCGCTTTCCGCACCTCGCGCACCTCGGCAATAAACCGATACCCTCGCCGCGCCACCGTCTGTATATACCGGCGATCATGGGGATCTTCATTCAACGCCCGCCGCAGCGTTGAAATCGCCACCGTCAGGTTCGATTCCTCCACAAACGACCCACCCCACACCGAGTCCAGCAGCTCTTCCTTGGTCAACAGCTCGTTCGGACGCCGCACCAGCATCAGCAGCGCATCGAACGCACGCCCAGGCACAGCAACTTCCTTGCCCGCGCACGTCAGCAGACGGTTCGCCGCATCGAGCTGAAAGCTCTCAAACTCGTACACGACCGTCGGAGAAGAAGCGCCGGCTGGATTGTTAGAAACTGGCGGAATGTCTGCCACGGAGCTACCGTTCATGGTCTCCAGTCCAAGGATTCCCACTCTAGCACGCTGCCCCTGGTTTTGGCCTCACACCTCACCCCAGCCGTACTATGGACAACATGCCGTCCACCGCAGCCCAGCCGCACCAGCCCCAACCCGCAACCGATTCCCTCTACCGTCACACGCTGCTCTACGCCACCTTCACCGCAACCGGAGTCGCCCTCGCCCTCCCCGGCGCGCTCATGCCCTGGCTCCTCGCCCACTGGGCCATGCGCGACTCCCAGGCCGGACTCTTCCTCTTCCTCTTCTTCTTCGCCAGTACCGGCGGAGCCATGCTCTCCCGCGGATCGCTCACCGCCTCCATCGCCCGCGGCACAGCCTGCACCGCCCTCGGAGCAGCACTTCTTCCCTTCGCTTCACGCAGCACATCGTATCTCGCCATCGTGCTCTACGGCTTGGGGCTCGGCATCACCATGACCTCCACCAGCCTCCTGCAATCGCGCCGCTACTCCGCCGACTGCGCCCCCGAGATGACACGCCTCAATCTCCTCTGGGCCATCGGGGCCTGCACCGGCCCCTGGCTCGTCCTCCACGACGGCGTACTCGACGGCACCCACGCCCAACACGTCCTCCTCGCCCTCGCTCTCGCTTTCGGACTCTTCGCCATCCTCATCCTTGCCTTCGAGAAGAACATTCCCGCTCCCATCCGGCCACACACCAAAGCCTCGCGATTCACCCTTCTCGCCGCACCATTCCCTTTGCTCCTGCTGATCTTCTGCGCCACCGGCGTCGAAAGCTCCGCCGGCAGTTGGCTCGCCACCTACGCCCACCGCAGCGGAGAATCGCTCGGCATCACCATCGGGGCGCCAACCTGCTTCTGGGCCGGACTACTCGCCAGCCGCATCCTGCAATCGAGCTCTCGCATCAGCCGCATCGCACGCCAGTCCCTGCTTACGTGGAACCTCGTCGCCATGACCGCCGCACTCACCGGCCTCATCTTCTTCCACGAAGGCCTCCTCATGCTCACCGCCGCCTTCATCGTAGGCTTCGCCGCCGGCCCCATGTACCCGTTACTGCTCGCCCTCATCTTCGAGTACGACAGCAGCAACATGATCTTCGTCCTCGCCGGCCTGGGCGCAGCAGCCCTACCCTTCTTAACTGGCACGCTCTCCACCGCCGCCAACTCCCTACGCTCCGGCCTCCTCATCCCCGCCGCCGCAGCCGCAGCGATGGCCATCGCCGGCTGGTCCACCTCCCGCAACCCAAAAAGCCCCACCTACCCTTAAAAGCAAGAGGGCTGGCCAAAGGCCAACCCTCCCACCACAGCCATACCGCAGGTAATTAGTACGTAATATGCAGCCCCATAGTGAGAGCTCGCGAACCACCAATGACACTATTGACTGAGCCAAAAGTTGCGCCATTGTTCGGGCAACCCTGTGTTGCATTGATGGCTCCCGACAAAATGCAGGGGCCGGTGTTAACAGGAATAGTGGTAGGAACTGTAATGGACTTACCGGTTCCATTCACGATCGGCTGCTGGTCAAGATGGGCCAGAGCAGATTGTTGATCAGTCGTACTATTGCTGGTTCCTACCTGCCCATAGGTATAACCGGCCGCGCAATTGCTGCCCGCGACACTAAGAGCAGCGGTCGAGCAAGTGTATTGAAGTTGCCGGATGTGCGCTGAGTCCTCAGGAATATCCTCGCTCGTTGTATTGAAAACGTTGAAAATATTGAACGAGTATTGAAGACCGATCTTGTCTGTGATGTGGATATTCTTGCGGAATGAAAGATCCAGCCTCTTCTGCATAGCTTGGCGGAAGATGTTGCGCTGATTCCCCGTAGCGAAGTCCGTCTCATAGATATCAACCGGGTCTGTTGGGTTTGTGCTCTCAGCAGCAGTGGGAACACCTTTTTGGCCAGGCGTAATGTAATTGATAGCGAGCTGAGTGGGATCGATCTTTGGAATATAGCTTCCACCCACTCCACGGAACACGCCACGATTGCCGGTAAGTGCCGACTTCGGATTCGTAGGATTCTTGATTCCGATAACTGGATTCATCAAGCTCGGATAATTGCCCACATACGCGCTACCAACCGCACCGTAAAACTCATACAACGAATACGGTTCGCCGCTCTGCACAATGCCGATTCCCGTCAAACCCCAATCGTTCGTGAAGTAAGAAAGGAAGGAGTGCGCCCGCGCAAAGTTAGGCACCTCCACCAGGAAGTTGACCGCAATAATGTGGGTACGGTCGAAGTCAGAGTTGCCATAAGAAGAGCGAAGGTTGTTAGGGTTATTTCCGGTAAAGAATAGTCCGATATCGCTCTGCTCATCGAGCGTATGGCTCCACGTATAGCTAATACCAGCCTGCACGTGATGCGACAAACGCTTCTCAAGGTGAGTTTGCAACGAATCGAACGCCGAGTTACCGACCGTCGAAAATAACGTCGCATTAGGGTTGTATCCAACATAGGGGACGCGGAAGTCGACGTTACCGCCATCGTATGTGCTCCACGGCTCAGTAGTAATTGGAGCGTAGTTGTACCCCACCGGATTTGCCGTATTCAGCGTTTCAAAACCGTAGCTGTAGATTTCACCGCTCGAGTGCGGCTCCGCGCCACCGTACTGAGCTGGGCTGCTCGGAGTAGCGATAGATGCCTCGTTGATGGGAATCGGGATAACCGCATGACGACCACGATTGCCCACATAGCCAATGCTCACCGCCAGATCGTTGCGTGGTTGCCACTGCATGCTAAGAGCAAAATTAATGGTGTACGGCAATACGTTGTTCTTGTTGTAAGAACCGAAATTAAGTGGAGCGGGGCAAGATGCGTCATTTTGCTGGCCGATACCACCGCAGTTTGCAACGCCACCAGTCGATGCCGTCATGGCGTTAAGCTGCGACTGTAGCGCAGTAGCCGCCACAGCAGGGTTTGAGCTCGGAGGGGGTGGTGCTGAGTTCGAGGCAAATGGGTTCGCGAACGTGTTCGTCTTCAAGGTGGCCGTGACATAGCTCGCCAAGGGTGACGATTCAGTAACGCCGAACGGGCCACCGATGCCAGTTCCTGCCGGTTGAGATAGATAACTAAATAACTCGCCACGATCAAAATAGATGCCGGTTCCGCCGCTAATCACGACCTTGCCGCCATCAACTTCAGGAGACCATGCAAATCCGAGCCGCGGAGAAACGCCCCACTGTCGTCCACTCAGAGTCGAATTGCTCTCGCCTGCCGTTGGAAACTGTTTATTGTTACCGGCAACAACGAAGCCGGAGTTCTTTACCGTAAACCCTGTCTGATTGTTTCCTACAACGTCATACGCATTTGGGTCGAAGTTGAATAAGTTGCCGTACTTCTCGGTCAAGCCGCCATGGTAATCATAGCGAACACCCAAAGTGACACTCAGGTTTGAAGTCGCCTGCCACTTGTCCTGCACGTAGCCGTTGAACTCGTTTGAACGATAGTAACGATCAGCCAGATTCTGACCAGTCGATGAGATCGAATTCAGTACGTTCGTGGCTGAACCCGATGTATATACGGGGGCTCCTGCAAGGAAAGTCTCAAAGGTTTGGGCGGCTACTTCACCATGACCAGACCGGTTGTTATTCACATTCAACTGCGTGTAGCTGTAACCGCCACCTGCCACTATCGTGTGCTTGCCGAGCGTGAAGATCACATTGGTCGAGGGATTCAGGCGATTCTGATGATATCCCTGATCAACAAAGGCGCTATCGGGGCCAGCATAGAGTGTCGGAACACCTACTGTTGCCTTCGTCCCAAACTCTTTCAACGTCAACCCGGGCAATATTCCAGGTTGCAAATACCCTGACGAAGCGATACCAAAGCTGTTGCCTGCCGCTGGATCGGAGGTATTGGTCAACGTTTGGTTGTAGTAGCTATAGGTTCCCATCCGCACATAGCCCAGGCGCTGTTCCCAGTTCAGACGCGACCCGATCGAGATGGTATTGTCGAGCGCTCCCACCTGTGCTGTGTTCGCCGTTGTTGCTGGAAAACCATAAAGTGCCGAGTACCCAAATTGCCGCGTATCAGGATTGTTCTGGTAGTAGTACTTGAACGAAAGGCGATCCGTTTTGGTGAGATTGTAATCCAACCCGAGATTCGCTTGGTCCCCAGCCAGTACTGAAACGCTGGATAGAGTTACGTTCGGTACACCGTACGCGTAGGTATAGTTTGGGACCTGATTGGAAGGAATAAAGAATTGGCCGTTGGGCAGCTTGGCATTCAACAAATCCAGAGCCTGCTGGCTTACCGCTCCCGTGTAAGCCGTTCCTCCCGCCCAGGAAGTAGCAACAGCTTGTAGGCCAGCCGCAGTCCGGTCTGTATCAGTCAATGCGGCTGGCACATTTAGCTGCGAAAGCCCAGTCGACTCATCCGAAGCGTACAGGTGTTGGTAGCCAAGAAAGAAGAACAGCTTGTCCTTGACAATCGGACCGCCGAGCGTCGCTCCGCTCGTCCAACGATGCAGTTGCGGGTTCGCTAGGTTCTGCGGAAACGCACCAACCCCTTGCTGCGCAAGCAACGCCTGTTGTTTGAAGAAGAACGGGTCAGCATTTGCGTAATTATCACCATAGGAGCCGTAAACCTGCCCATGGAGATCGTTGGTTCCGTCCTGCGTATTCACGTCGATCTGTGCGCCGCTCGTTGCACCCTGTTGCGCGTCGTAAAGAGAGGTGTTCACGCGGACCTCTTGCGTGAACTGGGGCGGAGGAGAGGGGAGACTATTTCCGTTTGAACCGTAAACCGAGTTTCCGGTTTGGCTGATGCCGCCAATCGCCGTACCTTGGCCAATGTTGAAGTTATAGCGCTGCGAAACATCGGCGCTGGAGCTCTTGCCATTGAAAAGATTGGTGGAGTCGACACCGTTCACCTGAAACGTGTTCGACGTATCACGCTGACCATTAGCCCAGATCGGTTGATTACCTAAACCGGCATTCGTGTCCAGACCGCTCAACAACTCGGCATTTACACCCGGTGAAAGTACAGCAAGTTGCGTAAAGCTACCCGTGGCTAACGGGGCCTGTGCGATCTGCTCAGCATCCAGAGTGTAGCCATTCGTGGCGTCAGTAGCATTCAGCATAGGATTTGCTGTCACATCAACCGACGTCGTCGCTGCACCGACCTTTAGGCTAATCTTCAGCGTGCTCGCCTGCGCTTCCTTCACGCCGATGCCGCTCACGTCAGTCGTACTAAACCCGTCATGCGTGGCTGTCACCCTGTACACGCCAATAGGAAGATTGAAGAATTGGAAGTAACCGTTCCCGGAAGCCACCACGGTCCGGACAACGTTGATATCCGCATCCGTCACCGTCACCGTCGATCCCGGAACTGCGGCGCCCGAGGCGTCCAGCACCGTTCCGTTGATCGAACCCAGTGTCTGCTGCGCGTTCGCAGCGCCAACAACCGTCAACGCAACCAGCACCAGCAAACAACAAATGCTGGCGAAAAGCCTCCGAAAGTGATTCATCGATATCCTTCTTTCTCAAATCGTTAAATGGCTGGCGATCTGTGCAGCGGGGCGGCCATAGTCCGCACTTTGAAAAATGCTGGGCCTGGATAAAAACACGTCCTGCTACAAGTTCTACTGAGCTACCCCGGAGAGAATCCCCGGGTGAAGTTTTTGGATACCTTAATTTAGCTCAAATAAATACTCCACATCCAACTATTCGCTTCATATTGAAATAAAAGGAGTTATCAGCTGATAGCAAAACGCAAATCAGAGCTGGTCACTCCTCCTCAAAAAACTCCCGCAAAATTCTTCATGCCAAACCCGGCGAACAGACATAACACAACGAACTTCAAGCGTACGCAGTCAGGATTCTTCGGTTACTCCATAACCTATCCCCATCACGTGAAAGCCGTGTAAACCAGCGCAATCGCCCGCCCCTCCTCTGGTTCACCCTCCGCTTTCTCATAACGCCGGGCGGCTACAATATAGCTATGCACGTCCACGCCAAGCCGGGCGGCTCCATGCAGCGAATCCTCAAGTTTTCGCTCGCGCTCACGCTCCTCTATATCCTCGCGACGCTCTTCTTCGGCCTCCGCGCCCACTCCCTCGCGCTCATCTCAGAAGCCGGCCACAACGTCTCCGACTTCCTCGCCCTGGCCCTCAGCTTCGTCGCCGTCTACCTCCAGACGCGCCCCGCCACCGACCAGCGCACCTTCGGCTACCAGCGTGCCGGCGTCCTCGCCGGCTTCGTCAACGCGCTCTCGCTCATGGTGCTCGCCATCTGGATCGCCGTCGAAGCCATCCACCGCTTCGCCACTCCCGTCACCGTCGAGCCTCACCTCATGATGTCGGTCGCCGCCGCCGGCGTCGTCATGAACGGCCTCATCGCCGCACTCCTCTGGAAGTTCTCCGGCGACGTCAACATCCGCAGCGTCTTCCTGCACATGCTCGGCGACACCCTCTCCACCGCCGCCGTCATCCTCGGCGGCTTCGGCATCCTCATCACTCACCAATATTGGATAGACCCGCTACTCTCGCTCATCATCGCAGCCATGATCATCATGAGCTCCTGGAGCATCATCCGCGAGACCCTGCACATCCTGCTCGAAGGCACCCCACGCAGCTTGCAGCTCTCTGAAATCCGCTCCGCCATGCAGGGTGTCGAAGGCGTCGTCAACGTCCACGACCTCCACATCTGGAGCCTCACCTCGCAGTCGCACGCTCTCTCCAGCCACGTCCAGGTCATCGAGATGCCCCTAGCCGACTGCGAAGCCCTCCTCGACCGCATGAACCATCAGCTCCGTGACCACTTCGGCATCAACCACACCACCATCCAGATCGAAGTCACCGACTGCCCCACCGTCGACGGCTGTTGCAGCCCCCCCGAGCCCGACGTCATCGACGGCCACTCCCACCACCACCACGGCCCCGGCGGACACAACCACGCCCACGCTCACTAGCAACAACAAAGGCCGCGCCCTCACAGAGCGCGGCCTTTCCTATCCTTGTCTTAGTGCTTCTTTCCGCCAAAGTTGTACACCAGGCTCACAGTGGGTTCGCTGGTCACCGTAGTCAGCTTCGGCAGGCCAGTCCCATAATCCGCGTACTTGTACACCTGGGCACGATACTCCGCCCGCAAGGCCAGCTTCGCGTTCAAGTGGTAGTCCACTCCCACACCGCCCACGCCCAACGGACGGAAGTTCACCGAGGGCACAAGGCTGCGATAGTGGGCCGGCACATAGTTGATCGCATCGGCCCCTCTATGCTCCGGCAGAAACGTCATCATGCCCGCGCCTACATCAGCAAAGCCGGTCAGCTTCTTCGTCAAACGAGTCTTCGCCAGGTACGACAGACTCAACTCATAAACGTTATTGGCAATCGAATAATCTGCCGCTGCCCCAGCCGATCCAACCCCTGCATTGTTCGTATTGTGCTCCGAGCCGCGCGTGTACCCCATGTTCACCGAGTAACCAAGCCACGGCCTGAAACTCTGTTGAAACGTCCCCAGTACCCCCGCCGAAGGCGTCAGGCTCTGCGTCACAAACCCGGCACTCCCATCAGAAAGCCGTGGCGCGGTGAGCTGTCCAAACCCACCCAGCGACACGCTCGTTTCCACGCGCTGCCTTTGCGGCAACGGTGCTGCTGGCAAAGGTGGTAGTGGTCCTTCCTGCTTGATCTCGAACAGTCTTGGCGCAGGTGCGATACTCGCGGAGCCTTGCCCGTCGTTCTCAGCCAGCGGTAGAAATATCACCGCGTCGCTCGTCCCCATATTCACAGGCGCAGTCGTCAGCGGCCCCGGCCGGTTGTTATACCGCTGTGGCGCGGGATAGCCTCTCCGCACCCCCGCCTCAGCAGTATCTTCGCCGACAGGAAACGGAGAAGCAGAGACTCCACCATCCAGCGACGCCGTTGTCACCGCAGGCCCCGCCTGCGGATGCATCAACACCACTGCAGCCACCGCGGCCGCGGCCAAACCTGAACCCACAGCCACCTCCCAACCCCAACGCCATATCGCAGTCTTCGGCGTAAGCACCGCCAGCGAAGGGCGTACTCGCTCCCAGCTCCGCTCCATCGCCTCAGCATCCACCAGTGGAAGTGCTTCCGGGCTGCTGAACGCACGCAGCATGGCAGCAATGCCTTCCAACTCCGCAGCCAGCTCTGGGTTTAGCTTCAGCGCGCGGCGTATCGCCCGCTCCCGCAGCGGAGAAAGCTCATGCAGTTGGTAAGCGATCAGGTCGTTTTCATCGAAGGAATTCATCAGGTCTCCTGTTAAATCGGATAGAAGGCATAGGCGTTGTCGACGAAACACGTACCGGAGCAAGTTCCCTCCGAAGTTTCGCCACAGCCCGAAATACAGCTTGCTTGGCAGAGTTCAACGGCACACCCAGCGCCTCGGCAATCACGCTCATCGGCTGGTCTTCCATGTGCCGCAATACAAAAGCGGTACGCTCCATGGGCGTGAGCATCAGCATGGCGGCCTCCCGCTGAGTCAGGGCTTCTTGCCCCAGCAGTTCCGCTTCGGGCGTCGGCCAGCGCGAAACCGCCATGTTCTCCGCGCCCGGTGCATCATCCAGTGGCACAGCGTTCCAGCCAAGATCGCGGCGGCGGCGTTCTACGAGATTCAAAGAGCAGTTCATAGCGATCCGATAAACCCATGTTCCGAAAGCCGCTTTTCCGCGAAACTCCGGCAGTTTGTTGTAGGCCCGCAGAAACGCTTCCTGCGCAGCTTCTTCCGCGTCCACAGCATTGCCTGTGATCCTCAAAGACACCCGCAGCACCGCGGAGAAATGACGCTCCATCAGCACGCGGTATGCATCTCGATCGCCAGCCAGCACGCGCCGGATCGCTTCTTGCTCTACTTGATCCATTCGCGGGGTTAGACAGCAGATCGAAGCCACGGTTAGGTTTTGGCCATTACTTTTTTCAACCCAGTCTTAAACAACAAAAGGCTCGCCACATCGGCGAACCCTTCGTCTTTCTACATCACACTTCTCTATTTGCTTGTTCCCAGCCTTAAACCAACTGCGCATCCAGCGTAATCTCGGCCGACTTCAACAACCGCGAAATCGGGCAGCCTTCCTTCGCCTTCTTCGCCAGGTCATCAAACTTCTCTTTCTCGATATTCGGTACCTTCGCGCGCGTCGTCAGATGGATCTTCGTCACCGTCGGCCCGTCGTCGGTCTTCTCCATCGTCACGACAGCCGTCGTCTCAATCGACTCAGCCGTATGCTCCACGCTGCTCAACTGCCCACTCAGCGCCATCGTAAAGCAGCCAGCGTGTGCCGCTGCAATCAGCTCTTCCGGATTGGTCCCAACTCCATTTTCGAAGCGCGCGTTGAAGCTGTACTGCGCCTCGTGCAACGTACCGCTCTCCGTGCTGATCGTGCCTTTGCCGTCCTTCAACCCGCCATGCCAAACTGCTTGTGCGCTGCGATCCATCTGATTTCTCCTGTCGTACGTCTCGCTCCGAGTCACTCGGTCTTTACTACGATGCGATCTTCCGCGCCAAGGGTGGATGGCCCTCCAAAACGACAAAAGCCTGCCAATTAGGCAGGCTCTGTCAGCAGTGCAAACAGCTCTAGACCAACGTTGCGTCCAGCGTAATCTCCGCTGCCTTCAACAACTTGGAAATCGGGCAGCCTTCCTTCGCCTTCTTCGCAATCTCCTGGAAAGTCGCTGCGTCGATCCCCGGAACCACCGACTTGTTCGTCAAGTGGATCTTCGTCACCGCCGGCCCATCGGCCAGAAACTCCAGTGTCAGCCGAGCATTCGTCTCCACGCTGTCGGCCTTGTGGCCCGCAGTCGCCAGCTCATTGGCAAACGCCATCGAAAAGCATCCGGCATGTCCTGCCGCGATCAGCTCTTCCGGATTCGTTCCAATGCCGCTCTCAAAGCGCGAAGCGAAGCTGTACTGCACATCCTTCAACACGCCGCTCTGTGTGCTGATCGTGCCCTTGCCACCCTTCAGGTCGCCGTTCCAAACTGCCGATCCATTCCGATCCATAATGTTCTTTCTCCTCGCGATTCGATGCGATTACCTCTGCACCGGTTCCGATTCTAGCCTCATCCTGCGTGCAGATAGATAAACCTTGCAAGAAACAAGACCGCCAGCGTATACAGCATCCAGTGCTGCCGCCGTCCGCGTCCCGTCGCCAACTCCAACACCGCAAAGCTGATAATCCCAAACGACAACCCTGTAGCAATCGAGTACGTCAGCGGAATTGTCACCAGCGTCAGAAAGCTCGGAATCGCCACCCTCGGTTCATCCCAGTCGATCCTCGCCGCACCCGCCACCATCAACGCGCCCACCAGGATCAACGCTGGCGCCGTAGCAAAATCCGGAATCGCTCCCACCACCGGCGCCACAAAAATTGCCAGCAGAAACAGCAACCCGGTCACAATCGCCGTCACACCCGTGCGTCCACCCGCAGCCACACCAGCCGAACTCTCAATGTAGCTCGTCACCGTGCTCGTTCCCGCCAGCGACCCCACCACCGTAGCCGAAGCATCCGCAAAGAAAATCTTGTCCAGCCGCGGAATCGTATGGTCGTCCGCAATCAACCCCGCGCGCTCTGTCACAGCCACCAGCGTGCCAATGTTGTCGAACAAATCGACGAACAGGAACACAAAGATAATCTCCAGCGCATTCATCTTCAGCGCACCGCGAATGTCCAGATGAAACGCCGTCTCCTTGATCGCCATCGGATTGAATGTGGAAGGCATCCAGTGAACCTGGTGAAACAGAATCCCCACCAGCATCGTTCCCAGCACGCCAATCAGCATCGACGCCTTCACCCGATACGCCTGCAAAATCGCAATGAACAGTATCCCAAAGATCGCCAGCAGCGTAGACGGTGCGTGCAGATTCCCCAGCGTCACCGTAGTCGCTGCGCTCGGCACAATAATGCCCGAGTTCCGCAGCCCGATAAACGCAATAAACAACCCGATCCCACCCGCAACCGCTGCATGAAGCTGATACGGAATAGCCGCCACCAGCCGCTGCCGAACCCCACCAAACGTCAGCAGCAGAAAGATCACGCCGGAAAGAAACACCGCACCCAACGCCGTCTGCCACGGCACTCCCATGCCCTTCACGACCGTATACGTGAAGTACGCATTCAACCCCATGCCCGGCGCCAGTGCCAGCGGATAGTTCGCCAGCGCACCCATCATGATCGAACCAAACGCCGCGCACAAACACGTCGCACTCGTCACCGCCGCCAGCGGCATTCCCGTCTGCGACAAGATCGATGGGTTCACGAAGATGATGTACGCCATCGTGATAAACGTCGTCAGCCCTGCCAGCACCTCCGTCCGCCAATTGGTCGAGTGTTCCGCAAATTGAAAGTAATTTTCCAGACGGCTGCGCATAAGGCTGCTGTTCCCCTTCAAATTCAATTTCAGTTGTTCGCAAGGTAAAGACGTGAGTCTTCAGAATAGCGTACAGAGCAGCAACCGCGCCTTCAGGCAATCTCTGCCCAAATCGTGTGTTGAAGAGTACGGACTTCAGGGCCTTTAGAAAAAGCCTTGTTTCGCTAAGGACATGTGTTTACCCGTACCGTAAAAGCCCAAAGTTCTTGGGGCTTCAGACGGTGCTGAAAAGTCCGTCTTTCGCTTTACCGGATTAGCGTGGGGCTTTAGCCCTGGGCCTTCGCTTCCTGCGGCACAAACCTTTTCTTAAGCACCCTTTTCAGCCCCTGAAGTACAGTCCTTTTTCCACGTAATCAAGGGCGAGCCGCATTGCCGTTGTTACGAGCACCACTGGAGGAAGCCTCTGCGCCTTCGCGGGCGATAGCGCGGAACTGGTAGGGATACATCTGCTGGAGATTAGTTGCATTGGCGACAACTGCTTCGAGCGCGCCTTCAAGGACGACGAGACGGAAGTGAAAGTCCACGCTGGCCCCGTACGCAACACCGAAGGCGTGAAGCAAATCATCCACCTGTGCCTGCGTAAGGCGATTGGGAACACCGTCGTCGCTAGCGGCATGGTCCTGCAAACGCGCACTGGCCAGAACGGCGGCAGTGCGGCCAGTCTCAATCTCGGCCCGCTGTTCGAAATCCGCGCTCAGATCGAGCCGCGTATAAACCTTGGCGATCTCGGCAGGCAGAAGTACAACGGTTCCGGCGGCCTTCGCTACGGCCCACGTTCCCTGCGAAGGAGAGATCAGCAAGCCCTGCGAACTCGAAGGCAGGGAGACGTTGTCCACCGGCAGGGTAACGAGAAGCTGGCCATTGGAGGGAGTTGCGGACTGGAGCGCCTGTATGCAGGCTTTGAGGTACTCGATGCGCCGTGCGGTGAACAATATCTGGGCGCGTACGAGCTCGAGGTTCTGCACAGACTCAGCGTGCATCTGCTCTTCGAGATACTCGCGCTGGTGATGATGGTGCAAGGCCTCAATGGATTGCTCAAGCCCGACAGCGATGAGCAGGCCAATGCAGATCGTGGCGATGTGGATGAAGAAGTCGCGCCAGGAACTGACAGCGTGGTGCGGTGGATGAACATCGAGCACTAGGGTCTCTCCTGCACTTTGAAAAGTGCCTGCCAGTGGCACGGGTTCAGTTATAGCAGCTAACTCCACCACGCTTGCGGTCCTTCCTGCCTTTATGCGGATTCCCTTTATGCTGAATCCATGACCGCCGCCGACATCAAGCGCATCCTCAACCTCCAGCCTCATCCCCGCGAAGGCGGCTGGTACACCCGCACCTACGAGTCCTCTGAACTCATCGCACCCACGCAATTCCCAGACGCCCGCTACACCGGCCCTCGCCACACCTCCACGGCCATCTACTACCTGCTCGAACCCGACACCTTCAGCGAGATGCACCTCCTCCAAAGCGACGAGATCTTCCACCACTACCTCGGCGACCCGGTCGAGATGCTCCAGCTCCATCCCGACGGCCACACCGAAACCCACATCATCAGCAAAGACCTCGCCGCCAACCACCGCCCTCAACTCACCGTCCCCCGCAACGTCTGGCAAGGCTCCCGCCTCTTAAGCCCAGATACCCCCAACGCCTTCGCCTTACTCGGCTGCACCGTAAGCCCCGGCTTCGACTTCTCCGACTACCAGGCCATCCCCCGCGCCGACCTAATCGCCCGCTGGCCCACCGAAGCCCAACGCATCACCCAACTAACCCGCGACTAGCCTTTGCCCTACTTAGCGACCTTGTTTTAAAACCTTCGCGCCCTTAGCGTTCAAGGCCGTTGCTCTCCCTAATCCACCCCGATATCCTCATTCCACAACGCTGGCTTAGCCCCAATAAAATCATCCATCATCCCTTTGCACTCAGCCGAGTCCATATCCACCACCTCAATCCCCAACCCACGCAGCTCCTCACACCCACCCGCAAACGTCTTCGACTCCCCCACAATCACCTTCCGAAACCCAAACTGCCGCACCAACCCCGAACAATAAAAGCAAGGTGCCAGCGTCGTCACCATAATCAAATCCTTATAGCTCGTCTGCCGACCCGCCCGCCGAAACGCATCCGTCTCACCATGGATCGAAGGATCATCCTGCTGCACTCGCCGGTTGTGCCCGCTGCTCACCAGCGTTCCATCCGCGCGAAAGATCGCCGCCCCAATCGGAATCCCACCCTCAGCCAATCCGGCCCGCGCCTCACCAATCGCCACCGCCAACATCGCCTCATAATCCATCGCCACGCACCTCTCTCGTTTAGCGCCAACGGCGCGTCCTACACCAGCGAGGGGTGAAACCCCTCGTACGAACACCACAAATCCAGAGGGCTGAAAGTCCGATCTAGAATTCCCAACACAACCTAAACCACATACAACGCCACATACTCATCCACCGGCATAGCCTCCAACCGCTCCTGGTGCCGCGACACATCCAGAATCGCCCACTGCTTCTCATCCTCAAACCGCCGCAAAAGATTCCTCTCAAACTTCGACAGCAGCAGCGGAATCCCATCGCCTCGCCGCAACCTGTGTCCAATCGGATACTCCACCGCAACCTCCGGCAACAAGCTCCCATCGTTCAACTCAATCGTGATCGCATTCGCAATCGAGCGCTTCTCCGGATCGTGATAATCCGCCGTATACCGCGTGTCTTCCACGCAGGAAATCAACGCCCGCACCGCATCGATCCTCGGGCCCCACACCGGGTCCTTCGCAACGGCATCCTCATAGTCCTCCGCCGTCAACCGGCCAAAGATCAGCGGCACCGCCACCATGTACTGTATGCAATGATCGCGGTCCGCTTCATTATTCAGCGGCCCCTGCTTGTCGATAATCCGTATGCAAGCTTCATGCGTCCGAATCGTCACCTTCTTAATATCCGCCGCCGTCTTACCCAGCGCAGCAAGCTGCCCATGCAGCGTAACCGCTGCTTCCACCGCGGTCTGCGAATGGAACTCCGCCGGAAACGAAATCTTGAACAGCACATTCTCCATCACATAGCTTCCATAGGGCCGCTGAAATTTAAACGGCTGCCCCTTGAAGCTCACGTCATAGAAGCCCCACGTCTTCGCGCTCAACGCACTCGGATATCCCATCTCACCGGTCTGCGCCATCAACGCCAGCCTCACCGCACGACTCGTCGCATCCCCCGCCGCCCAGCTCTTTCGCGAGCCCGCATTCGGCGCATGGCGATACGTCCGCAACGCCTGCCCATCCACCCACGCAAGTGACACCGCATTCAGCAACTGCTCCCGCGTAAGCCCCAGCATCTTGCCCACAACCGCAGTAGACGCCACCTTCACCAACACCACATGGTCCAACCCAACCTTGTTGAACGAGTTCTCCAGAGCCAGACATCCCTGTATCTCATGCGCCTTGATCATCGCCGTCAACACATCACGCATCGTCAGCTTCGTACCATTGCGGCTCAGCCAATCCGCAACCGCAAGAATCCCGCCAAGGTTATCGCTAGGATGTCCCCACTCCGCCGCCAGCCAAGTGTCATTAAAGTCCAGCCACCGAATAATCGTGCCGATATTAAATGCAGCCTGCACCGGATCAAGCTCATAGCTCGTCCCCGGAACCCGCGCTCCATTCTCCATCGTCAACCCCGGCACCAACGGCCCCAGCAGCTTCGTGCAAGCCGGAAAATCCAACGCCTGCAACCCACACCCCAGCGTATCGAGCAGGCAATACCGAGCCGTCTCATAAGCCAGCTCGCTGGTCACTTCATAACCCAAAACATAATCGACGATATCGACAATCACCTGATCAAACTCAGGCCGAACATTAGAAATATGTGCTGACATTCATCCCTCTTCGCTCTACATTGCGAAACTTTGCGTTTAAACTTTGCGAACTCTGCGTCAAGGCCGTTGCTTTGCTCTACACCCGCTCCGCCAACG
>Ga0302314_10003571_pt1 | contig 28627 bp, 23 predicted proteins | sample III_Palsa_N2_3_FD_200533 | JGI IMG/M metagenome (GOLD analysis project Ga0302314, IMG submission 200533) | Peat permafrost microbial communities from Stordalen Mire near Abisko, Sweden - III_Palsa_N2_3 | ecosystem: Environmental > Terrestrial > Soil > Palsa > Peat permafrost | place: Sweden...
CGCTGCTGCGTTGCGGAGCGCTTCACGATAATGCTCGGCGGCAACTTTCTGGCGCTGCCAATGCATGCCGGTGGTCTGGCCGTCGTAGACCTGCATGCGGTACATGCCAATGTTGCGCTTGCCGTTGCGCGGGTCGCGGGTATGCACGCAGGGCAGCGTGATGAAGCGGCCCCCATCGTGCGGCCAGCACTTGAGAATCGGAAACTGATTCAGGTCGAAGTTTTCCCTGAGAATCACTTCCTTGCAGCGTGCTTCTTTGGCGCTGAGCGTTTTGGGGAATGCCGCGGTCAACGCGCCCAGTTGCGGCAGCATCTTCAGCTTGTCGAGAAAGCCGCCCGTCGGAGGCTTCATATTCATCAGGCCCTTGATGCGCTCGGCTATCTCATCGAGCCGGTTCACGCCAAGCGCCATCGCCATACGCCGCTCGCTGCCGAACTGGTTGATGAAAACCTTGTGGCCGGGATGGCCCTTGATGTTTTCAAACAGCAGCGCGGGACCGCCGGGCGCATAGTTTGCAGGCGCACCACTTCCTTTCGTACCGGTCTTCGCGCCGATCTTGCTCACGCGATCAGTGATTTCGGTGATTTCCAACTCGGGTGAAACTTCTTCGCTGATACGCTTGAGTTCGCCGGCTTTTTCAAGTGCTTTGATCCAGTCGCGCAGATCGTCGTAAGCCAAGGGTTCGCTCCCGTGCGGCGAGGGCCGCACTGTGACTCTCCAGCTTAAAGCGTCTCCGCAGTTTCGAGCGACGGATTGACCATTTGCACCGCGTCCATGGGAAAGCCCAGGCGCTTCCATTCGTCGAAGCCGCCGCGCAGGGGGCGCACGCGCTCAATGCCCAGCTTGATCAGAATCATGGCGGTCTTGGCGGCAGTGGCCTCGCTGGGGCAGGTGCAGTAGAGCACCACGTCGCGGTCGCGCGGAATTTCATGGTGCCGCGCGGCCAGCGAGTCTGGTGAGAAGTGAAGCGCACCGGGAAGCGTGAACGGGTCCGGCAGCAGCTCCAGCGGATGGCGAAGATCGACGATGTAAACCAGCTCGCCGGCATCCAGTTGCCGCTTCAGTTCTTCCGGCTCCAGGCGTGCGGCAAAGAGTTGTTTGAGCATCATGCGGCGGCGCACGAGGCGGACGACAACGAAGCCGACGACGCCAAGTACTAGCAGCGCGCCGGAGAACCTGCCCGCCCAGTTGAGCAGGGTGGGGTCGCGCTTGAGCGCATCGCCAAACAGCCGGCCCACCAGCAGCAGAGCGCCTACCCACACCGCGACGCCGATGCCATCAAAGAACAGAAACTCGCCAAAGGCCATGCCGTTCTGTCCGGCTACAGGCGCAGCCAGTGTGGCCAGGCCGGGCACAAACTTGGCAAACATCAGCGTCACTTGCCGCCGGCGGCCGAAGGAGTCCTGGGTGCGGCGCACGCAGACCGTAGGTTCCATGGAGAGCTTGCACAGGATGCGCAAGACGTGGTGTCCATGCCTGCGGCCGATGAAGAACCAGGTGCTGTCGGCAACCAGCGAGCCGGCCATCGCGGCCAGCATGGCTAGGGAGAAGCTGAGCTGCCCTTCGGCTGAGAGCGCGCCGGCGGCAAGCAGAATGGGTGTGGCAGGCAGTGGAATTCCGAGTTGTCCCACCAGAATCCACGCAAACAGCAGCAAGTAACCGTAGGTGAGCAGAATATGGGTTGACAGTTCCATGGGGGCTCCGGTCTTTGCTTGCGGGGGAATCAGGTCGTCAAGTCTTGCCAAGCGGCGGAGGGAGCCAGCCGGAAAGACTGGTGAAGATCTCATCCTATCGGATGTTGCATCGGGCGGTTTCGCTTCAGACAAAGGGTTCCGCGACCAACGCAATGCAAAAGCCGCCCGGAGGCGGCTTTCGACTCGAGCACCGGCGTCAATCGAGCGGATCTATTTGGGAAGCTGTTGCGGGCCGGGCTGCGCTGCCAGGATCGGCTGCTCGTCAGGCTGCGCGGAGGCAATGGGCACGGTCTGCGCTTCCTGGCTCTTGGGGGCAAAGTAGTTGCGATCGGCAAGGTTCTTGTAGAACTGGCCCGTCAACTCCGCCGCGCGGGGGCCGAAAGTAGGCCGGCCGCCTTCAAGGAAGAACACCGTCACCAGGCTACCCTGAGGTGCGGCGGCAAAAGAAGCGAACCAGCCGTACCGCGTTCCATCGTTTGAGCAAGTTCCGGTTTTTCCGAAAACGGGGAAATCGTGGAATGTGGCGCTGAGCCTGCGCGCGGTTCCGTATTCGACTGCGCCGGCCATGCCGTCCTGCATTTCGGGAACGTACTTGGCAATGTCCAGCGTCCGCTTGATCTTGGGTAGGAGAGCGGCAACTTCTTCCGGGGTGGTGGGGTGCTGCAGATAGTAGAGCGTTCCGCCATTGGCCAGCGCAGCCACATAAGCGCCCAACTGCAACGGTGTAAGTGAGACGCCCTGCCCAAAGCTGCACATGCGGCCGACTCCGCCTTCGGAGGCTGGCAATTCCTGGTCGGGATAGACGCCCAGTTGCTCGCCGGGAATGTTGAAGCCGGCCAGTTCGCCAAGACCAAACTGATTGGCGTAGTGGCGGACGCGATCGAAGCCGAGTTCCCTGCCCAGCTCCTCAAAATAGAGGTTGTTGCTCTTGGCCAGCGCGTTGGTCATGTTCATGCGGAAGCCGGGCAACTGCACCATGGTGTCGCGGGTAACCAGGCCCTCAGACAACGCAGCCATGGCTACGGTGATCTTGATGGTGGAGCAGGGCTCGGCGCCTGGCGAAAGCGCCAGCTTCTGATTGACCATGGCCAGGATGCGTCCGTTGGATGGGTCGATGACAACGGCGGTCCCGTTCATGCCGTCGAGTGCGTCGATGGCCGCCTGGCGGACCACCGGGTCTTCACCGGCCGTCACGTCGCCTGCAAAGATGTCTCCGCTGGCAAAGGAGCTGGCGGTAAAGCGCTCATAGAAGCGGTGGCGATGAGAGATCAAAGAGGCGCGTTGTGCAGTGGCTACGGCTGCGCCGCGAGGAGCCAGACTTGCTCGCCGGCCCGCAGAGGCAGCGGTTGCCGCCGTATGCGCGGTTGCGGCATGGGTTGTGGTGGGCTTTGCCGCAGCGTGACCGGTCGAATGGTGGCGACGAGAATCCGACAGATGAGGCGCCCCGGTCCTTGCGTGATGAAGAGTATGCGGGACATCCAAAGCCGCTACGGCTGTGGTGCTCAAACCGGCTAAGACCAATGCGGGGACCATTCCAAGTGCCCAAACGCGCGAAATCTTCATTCAGCGGATTTCCTCTCAACCATGAAGTTCGTGGCTTGCGCCCAACTGGGAGCGGCGCACTATCTGCTTATCGGCCCAATCCTCTTACCCGGCCAGTCCTTGCTGAGAATGGCCCACTTAAAGTGCTGCGCCAGGCCCATAGATGATCTGAATCACCCAGCAAGAGACGGTGATTCTCCTGGTATTCACCAAAAAGGTAACGTTACGTTCCCGGGCTGGCATCTTGTTCTTAGAGCTATATTGCACTATATAGCCCACCCCCAGGGTATTCAAAATCACCCAAAGCGCTCGAATGATCCCTCCAAAGTCTCATTTCAGAACCGTAGCCGTCTCAGGAATGTTGGTGTATCCAAATCTCTTTGCGATTCCTCTTCGGCATCCGGAACCAGCGCCGCGACCGGTTGGGCCCGCTCTTTTTCCGCTTCCGCGTCACGGCGCACGCCTCCCACGAAGTCGGATGCGTAATCCCTGGGCAGCGGGGTGTACACCGGCTCTTCGGCCATCTCGGCAAACTGCGGCCTGGCGCTGGCAGCCACCGGTTCGCCGCTTCCGAAGACTGGGTCGAACTCGGGTTCAGGAATTGAGTGGGTTTGCATCGCATGCGCCGCGGCGCCCGCGTTGCTTCCGATGGATGGAGCGGAGGAAGCAAAGAAGAATGCCTCTTCTGATTCCTCAGCTTCGGCGGTCCCGTCCTCTTCCATCTGGCTCAGGAACGGTGCCGGTGCCTTGGCAACCACTGGCACCGCAGGCTCGTTCATCCATTTGCTCCTGGCCACCACCGGCACTGAAACCACCGGCTCTTCGACCACCACCACTTCGCCGATGCTCAACATGCGCGAGCGCCGCTCCGGCATCTGGTCGCGGAAGCCGGTGGCGATGACGGTGATCTTCACTTCGTCGTCCATCGTCTCGTCGAGCACCGCGCCGAAGATGATGTTGGCGTCCTCGTGCGCTGCGGATTGAATCAGCGATGAGGCCTGATTGACCTCGGACAGCTTCAGCGAACTGGAGCCGGTGATGTTGATCAGGATGCCGCGCGCTCCGTCGATCGCGCCCGCTTCGAGCAGCGGAGAAGCCATGGCCGCCTGCGCCGCTTCCACCGCGCGATTCGAGCCGGAGCGAATGGCCGTGCCCATCACCGCGTGGCCCATGCCAGCCATGGTCGTCTTCACGTCGGCAAAGTCGCGGTTGATGATGCCGCTGATGGTGATGATGTCGCTGATGCCCTGCACGCCCTGGCGCAGCACATCGTCGGCGATGCGGAAGCTCTCGAAGAAGCCGGCGTCCTGCGCCACCACGAGCAGCTTCTCGTTGGGAATCACGATCATGGTGTCGACGCTTTCGAGCAGTTCCTTCATGCCGCGCTCGGCCTGCTGCAAACGGCGCTTGCCTTCAAAGGCAAACGGACGCGTGATGACCGCGACGGTGAGAATGCCCATCTCGCTGGCCAGCGACGCAATCACCGGAGCCGCGCCCGTGCCCGTGCCGCCGCCCAGGCCGGCAGTGACGAAGACCATGTCGGCGCCTTCGAGGGCCTCGATGATTTTTTCCGAGTCTTCGAGCGCCGCGCGCCGGCCCACGTCAGGGTTGGCGCCCGCGCCCAGGCCCTGCGTCAGGCGGACGCCGAGCTGCAGCTTCACCGGCGCCTGCGACAGCTTGAGCGCCTGCACGTCAGTGTTGGCGGCAATAAACTCCACGCCCTCCATGCGGGCCTGGATCATGCGATTGACGGCGTTGCCCCCGCCGCCGCCCACGCCGATCACCTTGATCTTTGCGCCGCGCACCGGTTCGTCGTGATATTGAATGCGCATCTCGCTGCTCTGTCCGTTTTCCTGTTCCATAGCGCCGTCACCCTCCTATTTGGTTACGTCGTTCGTTTAATCACAAGCTCCGAGTACTTCGGATAGCGTTTCAGCGATGAGAAATCTACTTTCCAAAAATCCACTTCGAAGAGCTGACCCTCGCTATCGCTGTTGATCGAAACGCTAACCAGGACTCCATCGATGTCCTCGTATTCAGCTTCCGCAACAACCCTCCCAAGAACCCACCGCCCAGACCGGACAAATCGGATGCTGCCCATTCCGCCGTCTTGCATATCAACCACGCGAGATGGCCCGAGGTCGATGTCCAGACTTCCGTCCGTTCGCGCTCCTGAAAGCATGAAGCAAATGAGCTCACGTTCTTCCTCTCGCAGCGCTCTGCTTGGCGAAGAAACACCGAGCTGAGCCTTATCCAACATTCACTTCTCCGAACAGCACTTCCGCGGTTCTTAGAAACTTGCTGCAAAAATGGCGCGCAACTTGGCGCGCAAACTGTTGTTTTCCGCCGCTCGCGTCACGCGTGTGCGGTGGGCGTATAAAAGCATGCCGATGGCTGTCGAAAATCCGGGATGCACCAGCTCTCCCGGCATGTGCGACAAACGCACCGGCAATCCCGTTCGCGCCGGGACCCTCAACTGGCTTTCGGTTACGTCCAGCATGCCGGGCATCATGGCGCCGCCGCCGGTGAGCACGCAGCCTGCGCCCAGTGCTTCCACCACCGCGCCCTGGCGCAGGCTTTCCTTGACGAAATAAAGCAGCTCTCGAGCGCGCGGCTCAAGAATTTCCGCAATAGCGCGCAGACGGAGCGATTGCGGCTGGGGATTTTGAACTTCGATCTCCGCCAGTTGCGGCACGGATGTGACCACCGCATTTCCGTACTGGCGCTTGAGTTCCTCCGCCTGGGCTACGGGCATCTGCAGGCCCACCGCCAGATCGTTGGTAAAGTGCGCGCCGCCGATGGGCACCGATGCCGTATGCGCTACTGCGCCCTCGAAGAACACTGCCAGGTCGCTCGAATGCGCGCCAATATCGAGCAGGCACACGCCCAGTTCACGCTCGTCGGCGGAGAGCGTAGCCTCGGCCGATGCAATCGATTCGAGCACCGCCTCCGTGACTTCAAGCCCCGCGCGATTGGCGCAGGTGACTGTACTCTGCAGCGCGCTGCCGGAGCAGGTGGCGATGTGCAGATCAACTTCAAGCCGCGCACCCACCATACCGACCGGGTCAAAGATACCCGGCTGGCCATCGAGGATGAACTGCCTCGGCAGCAGGTGCAGAATCTCGCGGTCCGGAGGCCGCTCGACAGCACGCGCCCGCTCCACTGCGGTGCGCACATCGTCGCGCGTAATCTCGCGCATGCGGCTGCCCAGCTCGAATCCGCCATTGGTGTTGATGCCGCGAATATGCGGTCCGCCCACGCCCACCACGCACACGTCGATGTTGGCGCGCGCCATGTTTTCTGCCTGCTCGTTGGCCGCCTTCACCGCTCGCGCAGCCGGAGCCAGGTCGCTGATGAGCCCCTTGCGCATCCCCGCCGACTCCACAACGCCGTGGCCGCGATAGCGCAGCGAGCCCTCATTGATGTCCGCCGCAAGAACACGCGTGTGCGCGCTGCCAATGTCCAGCACCACGATCATGTTGTCTTGCTTCTGGCTCATGCGGTCACTGCCCCTGCGCCACGGCCGCAGCCGGACGGCTTGATGGTTTCTGGCGGATTCTGCGCGGTGTGCTGCTGCGCCGCGCGCTTCTTGTCTCGTTCGGCCTTGTCGCGCGCGGCCTTGGCTTTGGCTGCCCGCGCTGCGCGCTGCTTGGCGGCCAGCGTCTCCGCTGAAACTGCTTTTTTGGCTGGAGCCTTCTGACTGCTCGTCGCACTCTGCTTCACGGACGCCGGCTTTGCGTCAGACTCCTCCGTGATTCCCCTGTCGGGCGTGGATGCTGCCACGGTTGCGGCCATCGCAGGCTTGCTCGCCGACGGCTTGCTCGGCGTTGCATCGGGTTGGCTGGCATCGGCAGTGCCGCTGGAAGGCTTCGCCGTGCTCGGCCCATTTGGCCCGTCGATGGCGGCGGAAACCGCATTAGTCCCCGGCGTCATCTCCAGCACCACCTGGTTGTCGTAGCGCAGATCCACCGCGGCCAGTTTGGGATACTGCTGCCGCCATTCGGCAATGTGCGTCTTGTAGCGCTGGTAACGCTCCATGAACCGGTCTTCGCCAAAGTGGCCCAGTATGTCTCTACCCTGCTCAGGCAGCAAGACGCGGGCATCCTGCGGATCGGTCAAATCAATTTCGGAAATCTGTTCAGAAAGGCGCTGATCGTTGGCGTCGAGTTCTCCCAGAAGCCGCATGTATACAGCCATCCTGGCGGTGCGCGAGGCGAGTGGGTCTCTCGGGTCAATTCCGGTAACAACGGGGAACGAATAGTTGTGCTGGGCCATCATGGCCGCCGGCATGGTGAGCAGCACTCCATCCTTATCGACCAGGCCCACCTGCTGGCCCTGGCGCACGAACGCTACCGGCTGCCGCTCCACTACATTGACGCGAATCTGGTCGGGAAGCAGGCGCATCACCGTCGCGCGCTCCACCCAGGGAATCTGCTCGAGTTGCCTGCGCCGTTGGTCGAGATGAACAAAGAAGATATTCTTGCCGATGTCCTCGCCGAACACCGGCAGCATCTCCGCGCGGCTCACTTCGGTCAAACCCGTAGCCTCAATGTTGCCCGTCCCTGCAATTCGGAATCGGGAGTCGCGGCCCAGAAAATTCTTCAGCGCCAGCGCCCCCGTTACAAACGCACCCACAACCAGCAAAGCTCCGATGCCCAGAAAGACACGTCCAACTTTGCCTTCTGGACGCCACCATGGACGGCCCGGTTCACCAAACCGATCCCCTCGCATGCGTGAGCTATTGGGCAAGGAATCGTCGTCGTCCGGGTCGCGCATTTCGAGCGGCATGCCGGGCAGGACGCGCCCTTTCAGGGGCACACCTGGCTGCACGCGCCGGAAGCGAGATTCGCCGGGCGCTTCATCCTCCCAAATCAGAGGCCGGGATTGGTTTCTACCTTGGTTATTCACGCCTGAGCAGGGTCGTGAGAGTCGCCAGCCTTCACTATAGCCCGCGGTCTATGAGGCTTTTTCCGCAGTCAGAGAGGGGGAATCCAGGTTGTAACGGGGGTGGGATTAGGGAATAGGGAATAGGGAGTAGGGAATAGGGGCCGGAGCGTGGCGGGCGGCAAAATCCGGGCGCGATTGACTGGATCGAATAATCTACTCCCATGCCTTTTTCGCGAATGCTTGCTCTGGTACTGTTGTTCCTTTTGCTCGTTCACGCGCCTGCCCAGACCGCGCCCGCTTATCGCTATTTCCGCGTTGGCAGTGTGAGCAATGCAACAGTGACGCCGCGCGCCGGGTATGCGCTGATGGGCGGCGGGAAAGATCTGGATGACGCATTTCGCTTCCTATGCGGCCACGCGAATGGCGGCGACCTGCTGGTACTGCGCGCCAGCGGAGATGACGATTACAACGCCTACATCCAGGGCCTCTGCCACTTGAACTCAGTGGCCACGCTCGTCATTCCCAACCGTGCTGCTGCGGGAGATCCGTTCGTCGCGCAAGCCATCGACCACGCGTCGGCGGTGTTCATCGCGGGAGGCGACCAGTCTAAATACATCAACTTCTGGCAAGGAACGCCGGTGCAAACGAGCCTCAATGCGGCCATCGCGCACGGCGTGCCCATCGGCGGCACCAGCGCGGGGCTCGCGGTACTGGGCGAGTACGCCTACACGGCGCAGGGCGACAAGCCGGACGATCCTAACCTCGATGCCAAGACCGCGCTCGCCAATCCGTATGGGCCACGCATCGCAATCAGTCACAACTTCCTAGAGATTCCAATTCTGAAGGGAATCATCACCGACTCGCATTTTGCCAAACGGAACCGCATGGGACGGCTGCTGGTGTTTCTGGCGAGGCTCAAAGAAGAGGACGGGAAACCCGTGCCACCGACTGAGCGCGCAACCCGCGGCATTGGGATCGATGAGCGCGCCGCGGTGCTGGTGGAGTCAGATGGCGAAGCTTCTGTGGTCGGTCAAGGAATCGGCGCATGGTTCATTGACGCGAAGCGTGCCATGGGCGTGATGGAAAGAGGAAGACCGGTAAACTTCGGCGAATTCGATGTGCAGAAGGTCGCACCCGGTCACAGCTTCAACCTGAAGGCTTGGACAGGCGACGCGACCGTGTATGAGCTTTCCGTCAAAGCGGGAGCTGTTCAATTGACACGGCCCGGCGGCGCGATTTACTAATCGCCCGTAGATCGGGTGCCCCACCCTCGCCGCGCTTTTGTTTTTGCGGCTAGAGTGGGCCGCCACAAACCTCATCGAAGAACAACCGCAGATTCTTCGACTCACCACCCCCGAACTGAAAGACGTTCGGGGCCCCGTTCGCTCAGAATGACAACCAGTTCTGTATTGCGTTTTTCAGACTCTGGACGCTAAAGGTGGGCCGCCAAGAATCCCATCTCGCGCACCCGCGAACCACCTCAACTCCACTCCAGCGTATGCACCGAGTCCGCAGGCAGATCCAGATCGAGCGCGCTCGATCCGAGCACAAGTTGTACACGCGCTTCCGGACCGTTGTTCGCAAGCACCAAAGCGAAACTGCCATCCGGATTGCGGAACCCAACATGCGAAACGGACGCAGCGCCGCTCTTTCTTGCGTCGTCCCCAACGCCATTGGTCGCAATCACCCTCGCACCGCGCCGCACATGTTTTGAAAAATGCGCGAAGGCCCAGTACTGGCCGCTCTTGGTCACCTTGTGCGTCGCGCTGTCAAGAGTCACCGTCCCTCCGCACGAGAACGGCCCGATGTTCGGCTTGCCCTTCTCATCGAGCGCCACGTTCCACGCCGTGATGGACCTCGCCCAGTTGCGCAGAATCTCGTTGAAGGCGGCAGCCCAGCGCGCGTAATCGGTGGCGTAGTTGGGGGAGTTGATGTCCGGGCCGCCCTCGGTCCAATAGGCGCTCTTCCCGGGAAACGCGTCGTGGACGCGGCTCATCGCCGAGGGCTCGCCAAGGTAGCCATGCCAGGCAATCCCGTCAATGTATTCATTGGCCGCGACATCGCTCAGCTCGCCAATGGCGCGTCCCCACAGGTTGTAGTTGTGATCGATCACCCAGATCTTTGTCGACCGTCCCGCCTTGCGCAACGCCGGCCCAAGGTGACGGCTCACGAATTCGGCCTCCTCTTCCTGCGCCCAAAGGCAAGCGGGCATGCGCCCATCCTGCTCTGCGTCCACTTCGTTTTGCACTGTGACCGCATCGATCGTGACGCCCTCTGCCTGGTAGCCTTCGAGGAATTTGAGGAAGTAGCGCGCATAAGGCGGGAAGCTCAGCTTGCGCATGCCACCGCCGAGCATGGAGTTGTTGGCCTTCATCCATCCCGGCGGGCTCCACGGCGACGAGAAAAGAAACAGCTCCGGATTTAGCTTGCGCGCTTCGCGAAGCACGGGGAGAATGTAAGCCTTGTCGTGGTCGATGGAGAATTTGGCCAGTTCCGGGTCAGGCTCCGGGCTCTCGTCAAAGCTGTAGAGCGTCCGCGAATAGTCGCTGGCGCCGATGCAGGTGCGGCAAACATTCAGCGCCATTGCATCCGCAGAAAATAGATCGTGCATCAATGCCTGGCGCTCGTCTTCGCTGAGTTGGCTGAGCACATAACACGAGGCATCGGTAAGCGCCGCGCCAAAGCCAAGAATCTCCTGCCGTGTTGTGAGGGGATCAAGCACGATGGCATCGGGCTCGACTTCGGTCACGGGCTTCCACGCGAGCGGATCGGCGGGCGCGTGGCGCTTGTCGCGGAAAGTGGCCCAGACTTGCACCGGCCCCAAGGAATTGATTCCCGCCGCAAATGCCGGAATCTTATTGGAGGCCGCAACCGCTGCGACCGCGGAAGCGGCTTTCAAGAATCCTCTACGCGACCCACGCGCCATACGTTCACCTCAAAGTGCCAGGATGATTGCCGCGGGAATGATAACAGCCAACCGGGTCAGGAGGCAGTCAGCGCCGCAAGAATCTGCGGGCCCAATTGGCTGACGTTGCCGGCGCCCAGGGTTAGGATGAGATCGCCTTCATGAGCCGAGGCAACCACGGCTGCGACAGCGGCGGCAAAGTCGGGGACGAATTGCGTTGTAGGGCCTTCGATTCGTTCCGCAAGAGCCTCCGCGTTGACGCCGGGGATGGGCTCTTCGCTGGCTGCATAGATGGGCAGCACGGTTACTGTGTCGGCATCGGCGAATGCGCCGCCAAACTGATCAAGAAGATCGAGGGTACGGGTGTACCGGTGCGGCTGGAAGACCACGTGGATCCGCTTGTAGCCGCACTCGCGCGCGGCAGCCAGCGTGGCGCGAATCTCCGTGGGGTGGTGGCCGTAGTCGTCCACCACTGTGACGCCGCGTGCCTGCCCGCGCAGGTGAAAGCGCCGGTCCACGCCGCGAAACCGATTCAGGCCCTCGGCGATTTTTTCCGCCGGCACCTCAAGCTGGCGTGCGATGGCCACGGCGGCTGTCGCGTTCAGCACGTTATGGCGTCCGGGGACATGCAATTCAAACGGCCCCAGCACTCCCGCCGCAGTATGAACCAGGAACTGCGCGAAGCGGCCCTTGGGTGCGGCAAGAAACTGGAGGCGATAATCCGCCTCGTCGGCAACTCCGTAGGTGAACACGCGGCGGCGCGCGCGGGGCAGAATCCCCTTGAGCAGATCGTTGTCCACGCATGCTGTCACGGCGCCATAAAAAGGCACCTTGTCCATGAAGTCGAGAAAGGCGCGCTCGACATCGGCCATGTCGCGATAGCAGTCCATGTGCTCGCGGTCGAGGTTGGTGACGACGGCCAGAATCGGCGACAGCTTCAAGAACGAGCGGTCGCTCTCGTCGGCCTCGGCCACCAGGTATTGGGTGGTGCCGAGACGCGCGTTGGAGCCCAGCGCGTCCACACGGCCGCCGACAACCACCGTGGGATCGAGGCCGCCGGCAGTGAGCACAGAGGCCACCATGGATGTTGTGGTGGTTTTGCCATGCATGCCTGCAATGGCGATTCCGTACTTGAGACGCATCAACTCGGCCAGCATCTCGGCGCGCTGGATGACGGGGATTTTGCGTGCATGCGCTTCCAGCACTTCGGGATTCAGCGGGCTCACGGCGGAACTGGTCACCACCACGGTGGCTGCGCCGACGTGGCTGGCGTCGTGTCCCTCATAAATGGTTGCACCGAGAGTGGTCAGGCGGTCTGTCACTTGCCCCCGGCGCAAATCGGACCCGGATACCTTCATGCCCAGGTTGAGCAGAATCTCGGCGATGCCGCTCATGCCGATGCCGCCGATTCCGATGAAGTGCGCGTGCTGAGAGGTTGTGAACATGGATGTGTAAACGATTAGGTTAGCATTCGTGCGCGAGGCGCGCGGTACGGCGCTCAATTCTGAATTTCCCGTGCCGGCCTACAACCCAAAGAATCGCGAATCAAATGAAAATTCCGTGGTGGGACCCGAGCGAATGCGGCCAAATTCACGATGAGCGGGGTTGATTAGAAAATTGGACTCCATCATGTTGACGGCTTTGCTCGGAACCCGTAAGACAGCGGTTCTACCGGACCGCGCCCAGTCGCTGCCGAATCTCTGCGACCGTCCGATCTCCATCCACTCCGATGACTCAATCACGATGCTGTCGGGAAGATGGATTTCGGTCAATGACTTATTCGGAACCGGCTTCCCATCGGTATGAATCAGCGTTTCAAGAGCCGCTAGACTCGCGTACTCCGCGGCATACACCACGCGGATCCCGGCGAAATGCCAACGTCCTGGAAAAAGAAAGGCCCCGGTCGTATCGAAGACGCCGGAGCCAATTCGATGCATCCTGTAAACGATCATCTAAACGGGGAACCCGTATTCGATGGCGCCGAGCAGGTTTTCGACGACGCGGCCACCGGCCTCGGTTCTCAGCAATGAATATGGCGTTGCGCCGCCCAGTTCCATGTGGGGCGCAGCCAGCCACTCGGCGGCGTCGCGCTCGTTTTCCCATATCCGCTGCGCAAATTCGAATACGTGGCTCAGGCGCGCGGTGGTTTGGCTGGCCTGGGGTCCGAGCGTCTTGCCTGCTCTCTTCCAGGTTGAGTCGGGAATCAGCTCTGCCCGCACCTTACCCAACGGCGTGGAAGAGACTGCCGCGATCTTGCCTATGAGTTTGGCGGCCTCAGACTTGGCTATGCCGCGGTGGGCATTGCGCGTGAATTTGTCGAGGTTCTGAACCAAACCCGGACCTTTCGATCCCGTTTGCGATCGCGGAACGCGACGCTTCTTCCATTCAGCGGAGCGAATTCCTGAAACTGGCACGGGAGCGATTTGCGTGTCCGCCATGAAGTGCCTCCAACAGTCTCAGTATAGACCGTTTTTCAGGTTCATGTGAACCTGGAGCGAGGATTCCTCGCGCTTTTGGGCTGGCCTATTTACACCAGAATCCGAGAAAAGTTGCGCATATTTATTTTCGTTCCGGGCCGCAACCTTTTTCCGCAAACCTTGTTGAATCAGTACATAACCGGCACGCCGCAGAGGCAGCAGGAACCAAACCTCCAGCGGAATGAGAAGCCGGACCGGGCGTGATCCCTGAAGTTTGATCGTCCGGCTGGAATGGAGGGGTTATGGGCAGCACACGGAATTGGATGTTGGGAGCAGCGGTGGTGGCTGGCGCGGCCGGAATGAGCGCAACTTCGGCGCAGGCAGCTGAATTTGGTTTTCGCGTACGCGGGCCGGTGGCTTACATTCCGCCTTGCCCTGGCGCAGGATACGTCTGGGTGGCCGGCTACATGGCGAATGGCTATTGGGTCCCTGGGTATTGGAACTTCGCAGGCGTCCGCTTCGGCGGCCCGGTAGTCCGCTTCGGCTACGATCGCGGATTCGACCGGCACTTCGTCCCGGAACGTGGACATGAACGCTTCCGCCGCTAGAGCTGTTCTACAATTCACTTGCCCTTTGTAATGCGGTGGAGGGTGCCTTTTTCTTGAGGAAAAAAGCACTTGTGAGCGGCGGTTTCGGGGTAGAGCAGTTGTGGAACCGCTCAAGTCTCTCTGCCTGACTGCCCGGAATGCCGCGGCCCTTCCAAAACTGGAAGGGCCGCTTTTTTGTGCCCGTTTTGGCCGGGACGGTCCTCCGGGGGCGCCCTTTCAATGCAACACCCATTAGTCTTAATCGGAGGTTCCTTAGAAAGAGTTCGCATTAACCCCCACAAATAAAGCACTTGCCCTTTATCCGCCAATGAGCGATTCTTTTCGTAACAATACCGCAACTAAATGGCAGAGATGTTGTTCTATATAGCAGTAGCCGGCAGGGTAAAAAGCCTGGGAGCCGGCAAGTGCTGAAAACGGAGATGGCTCCGGTTCCCGAGTCCAGGACCAACAGGACGGGGCAGCATGAGGAGGATTTATGCAGAGATTTCGCCTGGTTCTGTTTGCAACAATGCTTCTGGCTCTGCCGTTCGCGGCAACGGCAGCAAATGCTCAAGTGGCTGTCGGGGTGGGTGTAGGCCCCGCAGTTGTTGCCGCTCCCGTGGACTACGGTCCTCCGGTATGTGATTGGGGTTATTACTCTTATTACCCCTACGCTTGCGCTCCCTACGGATATTATGGCCCGCAGTGGTTTAATGGCGGCATCTTCCTTGGCGTCGGCCCATGGTACGGCTGGGGCTGGGGTCGCGGGTATGGATACGGCCGTGGCGGCTACGGATATGGACGCGGCGGCTACGGATATGGGCGCGGCGGTTATGCACTTGGCGCACGTGGCGGATACGCAGGACGTCCAGGCTATGCTGGTGCGGCCCGCGGATACGCCGGTGGAGCAGCCCGTGGCGCGGCCCCTGCGGCTCGCGGCGGATTTAGCGGTGGAGCCCGTGCTAGTGGTGGATTCGGTGGCGGCGGCCATGCAGGTGGCGGCGGACACGGCGGTGGTGGACACCGCTAATATCGGGGTTTCCGCATCTTGACCCCAGATCTCTGCGGAACTCCTCAGCAAAGCCCGTTCGCTTCGGCGAACGGGCTTTGTGTTTGTGGCGCAGAATAGCCTGGGTGCCCCATCTGGGAGCCCGCCGGGCAGGGCGTCTTTGTTTTTGCCGCTAGGGTGGGCCGCCACGAACCCAACCGGCCCAATTAGAACTACGAAATCTTCGCTGCCAGCTCCGCTAACTTGTCCGCAATCCGCTCCGCCGCATCTGGATGCGCCTGAGCTCTTGCCGCGACTCCCATCTTTGTCAGCCTGTTGGGGTCGGCGAGCAGCCCAACCAGTTCCCGCAAGAGCCGGCCGGGAATATCCAGCTCCGCTTCTTCCAGCATGACCGCGGCTCCCGCATCCACCATGGCCTCCGCATTGCGTTTCTGGTGCTCATCGGCAGCGGCGGCAAAGGGAACCAGCAGGCTCGGCTTGCCCGCGGCAGCCAGTTCCGCCACTGAGGAAGCTCCGCTACGCGCCATGACCAGGTGCGCGTCCGCAAACCGGGCCGGCATATCGTCGAGAAATGGCTCGACGCTCCAGCGCGACGGATCGGCGTCCGTTGCGGCAAAGTCCGCCCGAGTCTGTTCCAGATGACGCGCGCCGCATTGGTGAAGTACGGTCAACCCGGGGATCGCGTCCAGCAGCGGTGTAATGATCTTCGCCATTTGCAGATTGAAGATGCGCGCCCCTTGCGACCCGCCAAAAACCAGCAGATGCGGCGCGGCGCCAGCGGGCGGCGGCTCCAATGCAAAAAACTCCGGGCGCACCGGTATTCCCGTCACCTCACAGTTGCGGAACCACCGGGCAGCGCCAGGCAAATTAACTGCCGCTGCCTGCACGCGTTTTCCCACCAGGCGGTTGGCCAGACCGGGCATGGCGTTGGGCTCGAAGGCCATGGCCGGCACCTTCATTAGAATTGCCGCGGCCATGGCCGGTCCTGACGCGTAACCGCCCACACCGAAGACAACGCCGGGTTGGAAGTCGCGGATCAGCTGACGGCAAGCGGCAATGCTGCGGGGCAGATCCATGAGGGTGCGCAGCTTGGTCATCAGGGAGACGTTTTTCAGTTGACCGACCCTTATTAGGTCGAGGCGAAATCCCGCCGCTGGGACCAGGCGATTCTCCATCCCGCGCGGCGTGCCAACGAAGAGTACCTCGGCACTGTGGCGGGCCACCAGTTCGCGCGCGACCGCCAGGGCGGGAATGATGTGCCCACCCGTGCCGCCGCCTGCAATGAGTACGCGGAGATTCGACAAGCAAAACGCCTTTCAGGAGGGATGGAACATGGTCGATTAGGTGTGAATGGAACGATAAACCGAAAAATAAAAGCAGGTCCTTCGACTCCGCTGAAGTACGCTTCGCTCAGGATGACAGCGCATCGATGATTCGCACTTCCGAGGCACAACGCTTGTCCCTAATCCCGAATCCCGGTTCCCTGTTCCCTGCTGTTCTCACTCTGCTTTCCGCGTAATGTTCAACAGAATGCCGATGCTGGCCAGCGTCACAAATACCGAAGTTCCGCCCGACGAGATCAGCGGCAGCGGAATTCCCTTGGTCGGCACCAGCGACAGAACTACGCTGATGTTGAAGAACGCCTGCAGCACAATGGTGATCGTGATGCCGAATGCCACCAGCCGCGCAAATGGATCCTGCGATCGAAATGCCGCGCGCAGCCCGCGCACGCCGAACACCACAAACAGAATCAGAATCAGCATGGCGCCAATGAATCCGAGTTCCTCGGCGATATTGGCATAGATGAAGTCCGTCGAAGCCTCGGGCAGATAAAACAGCTTCTGCATGCCCTCCATGTAGCCGCGGCCGGTGAGGCCGCCCGTGCCCACCGCGATGAGCGACTGGTTGATGTGGAAGCCCGCGCCCTGCGGATCGGCCTCAGGATTGAGAAACACCAGCACGCGCTTCAGCCGCCAGGAGACCAGCAACAGCATCGCCGCGAGCGGGGGCAGCGAGGCTCCCAGGCCCACGAGCACGTACTTCCACTCCATGCCGGCCAGCAGCAGCATGAAACCGGTGACGCCAAAGACGACCAGCGCGGTTCCCAGGTCTGGTTCCTTCACGATCAGCAGGATGAAAAGCACCGGCATCACTGCCGCCTTGAGCAGCGTATGCTTCCAGTCGCGCATCGCGCCCAGGCGCGTGTGCAGAAACCACGCGAGAAAAAGCACAGTGACGGGCTTGGCAAGTTCTGACGGTTGAAAGGTGAAGAAGCCGCCAAAGCGAATCCAGCGATGCACGGCGTGCGACGAAGGGAAGAAGAACACCGATACGAGAAGCAAGGTAGTGATGCACGAGGCCGCATAAATAAACTTCGTCGACTTGTAGAAGTTCGAGTCCACCTGCATCAGCACCAGCATGGCCAGCACGCCGGCCAAAGCCCAGCCCGCCTGTCTGCCTACCGACGCATACGGGGAGTTGTAACGCTCCTGCGCCACTACGGCCGAGGCGGAAAACACCATGACCAGCCCCACCACGACCAGCAGCAGCGTGGTGAAGAACAGCCATTTGTCTACCCCTACGCGTGCTGCCATACCTTCCACCCCCGCCGCTCGCTCACAAGTTCCTTGAAGGCGCGTCCGCGCTGCTCGTAATTTTCAAACTGGTCAAAGCTGGAGCAGGCCGGCGCCAGCAGCACCACTTCGCCGGGCCGTGCCGCCGAAGCCGCCGCGCTCACAGCATGGTCCAGCGTCTCGCAGGAAAGAATGGAGACCACCCCGCGCAGTTCGCTTTCGATCTTCGCCGCGGCCGATCCAATGGTGTAGACGGCGCGTACCCGCGATCGCAGCAGTTCCGACAGCTGCGTATAGTCCGAGTTCTTATCCTTGCCGCCCAGAATCAAATGAATGCCGGAGGAGAACGACGCGACCGCCTTGGCCGTGGCATCCACATTGGTGGCCTTGGAGTCGTTGTAAAACTCCACGCCGTTAATAGTGGCCACGTACTCCAGCCGATGCTCCACCGCCTGAAAGCCCTCCACGCCGCTGCGAATCTGCTCGGCGCTGACGCCGGCCAGACGGGCCGCGCACACGGCGGCCAGCACGTTCTCAACGTTATGCGCGCCTTTGAGCGGAACGCCGCTGAGGGGCATGATCTTCTCCACTGGCTGGTTCTTGGCCTCGCGGTAGACCAGGAATCCGTCTTCCACCCATGTGCCTTGATGCACCGAGTGCTCGACGGAGAAAAAATAGACGCGGGCCACAGAACGGGCCGCGGCCTGAGCGGCGCGCGCATTATCAGCATTCAGGACGACAAAGTCATTTTCATTTTGCGCGGCAAAGATGCGCTCCTTGGCCAGAGCATAGTTTTCAAAAGTGCCGTGACGGTCAAGGTGATCGGGCGTGATATTCAGGATGACCGCAATGCTGGGATGAAAACGCTCTGTGCTCTCCAACTGAAAGCTCGATACCTCCAGCACTGACCACGTTTCGTCAGTGCTCTGATCGATCAGCGCTACCACCGGGACGCCGATGTTGCCGCCGACCAGCGTCGGCATGCCGGCCTTCTCAAGAATCTCCCCTAACAACGCCGTAGTGGTGGTTTTGCCGTTGGAGCCGGTGATGGCCAGCGTCTTTCCTTTCAGGAAGCGCGCCGCCAGTTCCAGTTCGCCAATCACCGGGAGTCCAAAGCTCTTCACCTGCGCCAATTCGGGCGTATTCAACGGCACGCCGGGGCTCACCACAATCAGATCCTGACGGCGAAAAGTCAACAGGCCATGTCCGCCCGTTTCCACCATGATTCCTTCGTCGAGCAGTGCCGGAATGTCCTTAGCCAGCGCCTCGGCGCTGCGTACGTCGGAGACGGTCACGTGAGCGCCGCGGCGGCGCAAAAACAACGCCGCGGCCAGGCCGGATTTACCCAGCCCGACAACCAGAACCTTTTTGCCCTTGAGGTCCATCATTTGCAAAGTCCTTCCGGCATTTCTCGGTCCTTATGGCGCACGCGACTCTTCCATTTTGCATCGTCGCGCACGGCGCGCGCACCGCCTCTAACGCAGTTTCAGCGTGGTGAGTGCAAACAGTGCAAACACCAGTGCGCCAATCCAGAAGCGGGCGATGACTTTGGACTCGCTCCAGCCCAACTGCTCGAAGTGATGATGAAGCGGCGCCATCTTGAAGATACGCTTTCCATTGCGCAGCTTGAAACTGCCCACCTGCAGAATTACGGAAAGCGTTTCCAGCACAAAGATGCCGCCGATAAAGGGCAGCAACAGCTCCTGGCGGATGATAATGGCCACTGTGCCGATGGCGCCGCCGAGAGCAAGCGAACCCACATCGCCCATGAAAATCTCGGCCGGATGGGCGTTATACCAGAGGAATCCAATAGAAGCGCCGACCATGGACCCGCAAAACACGGTGACCTCGGCCACTCTCGGCATGTGCTGCAGTTCAAGGTAGTCGGCAAAGACCACGTTGCCACTGACGTAGGTGAGCACGGTGAGCGCGCCGGCGGCGATGATGGTGCAGCCGATGGCCAGGCCGTCGAGGCCGTCGGTGAGGTTGACGGAGTTGGTGGTCGCCATCAGGAACACGATGACCCACACCACAAACGGAACAAACGCCAGCAGCGCCAGGTAGGGCAACGAAGCGGGCCACGCATGCCACTGCAGGTCAGGGCGCCACTGTTTCAGAAACGGAACCGTCAAGCGCGTGGAAAAAACTCTGAATTGCTGAAGCATAACCAGCGCCACGGCCACGGAAGCCCCAGCCACGCTCTGCCAAAGCAGCTTGGCCCGCGCCGTCAGTCCCAGACTTCGCCGCTTGACCACCTTGATGTAGTCGTCAGCAAAACCAATGGCTCCGAAAGCGAGCGTGGCAAACACCGCCACCCAGACAAACGGGTTTGCAGGATCGGACCATAGGATCGTTGGCAGCAGAATCGCAATCACAATCAAAATCCCGCCCATGGTCGGCGTGCCAGTCTTCTTTAAATGCGACTGCGGCCCGTCTTCGCGGACGTACTGGCCGATCTGGAACTCGCGCAGCTTCTGGATCACCCACGGCCCAATGAAAAGCGCAATCAGCAGCGCCGTGAGCGACGCAAACGCGGTGCGCACGGTGAGATAGCGGAAGATGCGGAAGGGCCGAAAAAACGGGTACAACTTTTCGTACAGCAGCCAGTAAAGCAAGTGGCCTCCAGAGCCTTACGAAGCGGGATTGAGTGTGATTTTACAGGGCCGGGGCCACATTTGCTGTGGATGAGATCGCTATTGTGCTTGCGCCTGTTGACGCTTTAGCTCCCCCTGGAAAGCTTGTTCCCGATCGGCGATGTAGGCCTTGTAGCCAACCGGATCGACAAAGGCATCGCGCTCTCCGTCTCTTCTGCGGGCATATTTCTCCTTCAGGCCGAAGTAACCGCCGTGCGCGCCCAGGAATATATCGCAAGGCAATGCCTTCAGGACGTCAAAGCCGTGCTGGTAATCGGCGGCGATATTGGGATACGCCTTGTTGCCCACCAGCTTGACGCCCGCGTTCAGATTCGGGCCGCCGACGATGACCACATGCAACGGCCTCCCTGCGTCCATTTCATCAAATGTCCAGGTGGTTGTTCCCGGCGTGTGTCCAGCGGTCAGGTGCGCGGTCAGCACCATCTCGCCCATCGTTACCGTGTCGCCGTCATGCAGCACCCGATCGACTTTGGCCGGCGGATAGTAAAGAGCGGGGTCTGCGCCGTATTGATAATCCCTTTTTCCGCCCGACTCCACCAGGGGCACGTCCGCATCCATCACGAAATATTTCGCGCCCGTCATCTGCTTCACCAGCGCGCTGCCGCCGCAGTGGTCGTAGTGCGCGTGGCTGATGAGCAGAATTTTGATCTTCTCGAAGCTGAATCCCAGTGTCTCCACATTTTTCTTGATCAGCGGCACGTTAGCCTCAAGAGTGCTGTTAATCAGGATCTCCCCTTTGGGGGTGACAATCAGATACGAGGCAAGATCTTCCGTGCCGACATAGTACAGGTTACCCGCAATCTGATGTGGCGTAACCGGCTTGGTCCATGAAGGGTCCTGCTGCGCCGGGAGCCGCAACGCGAGCGCGAGTGCAACGGCAACGATTGCCGGCCAGATTCTAAAGCTGCGCGGCTTCATTGCTCCACCACTGTGATTCCTTCTTTTAACTTCTCGATGGCACGTTCCAGATGAACGCCGCGCGAACCCTTTACCAGCACCACGTCGCCCGGCCGCAGCGTCTGGATGAGCCAGCTTCCTGCCTCTTCGGCATTGGGCAGGAAGAGCGATGCCACTCCACTGGCGCACGCAGCCGCGGCCAGATGCACGGCATTTCCTTGCACGCCGGCTACTAGGTCGAGGTCTGCCTCGGCCGCGGCGCGTCCACAAATTGCGTGCAGCGCAATTCCCTGCTCGCCCAGTTCCAGCATCTCTCCGGCCACCAGGATGCGGCGCTGTGCAGGCCGCCCGGCAAGGGTGCGGATCATGGAGCGCAGCGCTTCAGGATTGGAGTTGTAGCTGTCGTTCAAAATCGTCGCGCCGCCGATCTCGATCACCTGCCCGCGCTTGTCGCCCGCAGTGAGCGTGCTGAGCGCCGATACGGCGTCTTCCAGAGCGACGCCCGCTTCCAACGCTACTGCCAATCCGGCCATCGCGTTTGAAGCGTTATGCGTGCCCAGCAGTTGCAGCGTCATTGAGCCCTTGCGTTCACCGGCGCGGAACTTGATGTGCAGACCGGCCGCGTCTTCACTCGCTGCAACGGTTTGCGGATCAGCGCAAGGTCCGGCGCCGAAATAAACCACGCGCCCAGGAAAGTCGCGCCCAAACTGCGATACATACGCATCGTCGCAGTTGAGAAAAGCAACGCCGCCTGCGGGAAGCGCCTCCACAAGTTCGAATTTAGCTCGCGCAATGCCCGCCTGGCCTCCGCTGAAATTCTCCACGTGCGCCGTGCCAACGTTGGTTACCACGCCCCAGTCGGGGGTGGCAATTCGCGACAGCATGGCGATTTCGCCGGAGTGGTTCATGCCCATTTCGATGACCGCGATGTCGTGTTCCGGCTCCAGGCGCAGCAACTCCAGCGGCAGTCCAAACCCATTATTTAAATTGCCGCGCGACTTGAGTACGTTGAATTTCGCGCCCAGCGCTACGGCCACCGCTTCCTTGGTCGTCGTCTTGCCCGCCGACCCGGTTATGGCAACTACGCGTTTGCCCCAGCGCCTGCGCACATGGGCTGCCAGCGCCTGCAGCGCAATCAATGGGTCTTCCGTAATCAGCAGCGGCCGCGCCAACACCGAGTCAGGCAGCTCGGCTACGCGCGCCCTGGATACGACTGCTGCAACCGCTCCGCGCTCCATTGCGCCGGCAACGAAGTCGTGCCCATCAAGGCGCTCTCCGCGCACCGCGAAGAACAACTCTCCGTGGCCCACGGTGCGCGAGTCAATGGAGTAGCCGCTTGCAACCAGCGTGCCGGCATTTGCCCAATCCGCCGGAGCTTCAAGCACCGCGCCCGCGCCAATCGCAGCCTCTGCCAATGTGAGTTTCATTGCACTTCACCATAGCCCAATTCGGCAAGCGCCGAAAGCGCAATCTGCGCATCGTCAAACGGAATGGTGCGGCCAGCGAGTATCTGTTCCTTCTCGTGGCCTTTGCCGGCCAGCAGAACCACGTCGCCAGGCTGGGCCGCGCGCAATGCAACGCCAATGGCCGCGGCCCGGTCTGGCTCTATTGTGTATTTGACTCGGGTGGCTTTCAATGCGGGCTCAATCTCCGCGAGAATCGCCAGCGGATCTTCTGAGCGCGGATTATCGCTAGTAGCCACCACAAAGTCGCTGCCCGCGCCCGCGGCCTGCCCCATCTTGGGACGCTTGGTGCGGTCGCGATCGCCGCCGCAACCAAACATCGTAATCACGCGGCTGCCCGATTGCGCCGTCATCTGGCGCGCCAGAACAGTCAGATTGCGAAGCGCGTCGTCGGTATGCGCGTAGTCCACAATTACCGTGAAGGGTTGGCCCGCATGCACCGGTTGAAAGCGTCCCGGAACCGGCTGGAGACGCGGAACAGATTCCACGAGCTTCGCAAAGGTGACGCCGCGCGCGTGAGCCGCGGTGAATGCGGCGAGTAGATTGAGAATATTCACCTCGCCAGCCAGCTTTGAAGTAACGCGCGCTGAACCCGTGGGAGTCTCTAGATCGATCTCGGCGCCTGCGGGGGTGAGCGCGTAACTCGCAGCCCGCCAGTCGCCGATGCCAATTCCATACATGCGGACCTCTGCTCCAGCCTTGCGTGCCGACGCGGCCAATTCTTCCGCGCGCTCATCCATTGCATTCACCACCGCAACGCGCGGAGCCGGGTAAATTGTGCCATCAAACAGCAGCCGCTTGGCCGCGAAATACTTCTCCATGGTCTGGTGATAATCAAGGTGATCGCGCGTCAGATTCGTAAAGACGGCCACATCGAAGTTCAAACCGAGCGCGCGGCCCTGATCGAGCGCGTGGCTTGAGACTTCTGTCACCAACTCCGTTGCGCCGCGCGCCGCTCCCTCGGCCATCAACTCAAAAAGGTCGCGAGACTCGGGCGTGGTGTGCACGCTTGGCCGCACCTCGCCGGCTACATGATATTCAATCGTCCCCACCAGAACAGTGCTACGCCCGGCCGCGTTCAGCAGCGCCTCGATGAGAAACGCTGTCGTAGTTTTACCGTTGGTGCCGGTAATGCCTGTGGCCGCGAGCCTGCGCTCAGGGTGCTGGAAGAACGCTGCTGAAGCCTCAGCCAGCGCGCGGCGGCCATGTTCCACTTCCAGCACAGGAATGCCGGCCTTATAGACGAGCAGATGGTCGAAGGTGTTCGACGAGTCAGTAATGATGCCCAGTGCGCCCGCCGCGATGGCCTTGTCTACGTAGCGATTGCCGTCCGTTGAGCCGCCCTTCATGGCCACAAACACCGCTCCCGGCTTCACTTTACGCGAGTCATACTCGACCCCTGTCACCGCCTCGTCCGAGTCTCCGCCCGCGCCGACGGCGGTTACTTCCGCTGCTAATTCTTTCCAGTTCATGCCGTGTTCCATTGTAGATCGCGTGGAGATGTCCGCGGATGTGCGATCAGATTGTGAACGCACAATGATCGTGTGCTAGCGCCAACGCGCGGTCAGCCCTCCATCCACAATGAGCGAATGACCCACCACGTAGGACGACGCACCTGAGCAAAGCCAGAGAACGGCAGCGGCAGCTTCGGCAGGATCGCCGATGCGGCCAGAAGCGATCATGCTGTTCCAACCGGCCTCAACAGCCTTTCTGGCCTCGGGATCGCCGCCAGAGGCTCTCTCCATGGAGCCATCGAGCATCGGCGTGCGGAACGCTCCCGCAACCAGAGCATTCACGCGGATGCCTTCGTTGGCGTATTCCCATGCGGCGGACTTGCTCAATGCGATCACGCCTGCCTTTGCGGCCGCATAGATGGAAGCCCCCGGACACCCGCCGAGTCCGTTTCCCGAGGAGGTGTTCACAATGGCGCCGCCCTTCGGCTCTTGTTTGAGCATCTGCCGGATCTCATACTTCATCCCCAGCCAGACGCTCTTCAGATTTGTAGCGATGGATTGGTCGAAGTCCTCTTCAGTGAGATCGGTCAGGGCGCCAATCGACCCGTCTACATTGGCTGCGTTGTTGAAGGCGTAGTCCAGGCGCCCAAATGTCTCGACGGTGCGAAGCACAAGCCGTTCCACATCGTTCGCCTTGGTGACATCGGTCGGAACGAATATCGCGTCTCCGCCTGCTGCGGCAATCTCTTCGATTGTTTGCTCGCCGCGTTCTTCGCCGCGGGCGGCGATCACAACGTTTGCACCGCTCAGGGCAAATGCCATCGCTGTGGCTTTGCCAATTCCGGAGCTTCCACCGGTCACCAAGGCTACTTTTCCGTCGAAGATGGGCATCGCTACCTCCCTGGCATTGATTATCGATCCAGCCGGCCGTTCCATTGGAGCCTGCTCGGGACCGGTAAGGCTTTGGAAGGAAGTGGTCGTTGGCCGGAGGGGATCTATCGCGCGCAGCGCACCACGATCTGCGTTCCGCTGGCGACCAAAGTTCCAGCGGCGGGGGCCTGTTCGCGCACCGTGCCGCTACCGCTTATCTGCACTTCGAGGCCGGCGGCAGCGGCATGCACAATCACCTGGCGCATCGGCAGCCCTACCAGGGACGGCACCTTAAGCTTCTTCGCATCGCTGACGGTGACTTCATTGGATGCCTTTGCATTTCCCTGCGGGCCCGCAGTCTGATCCGGCCCGGAAACATCGTGCGAGACGGCGCTTACGCCTTTCGCTGCCGTGTTCATCGGCTTGTTCGTGGCCTGCTCGACCGGTTGCCCAGCCGGCTCGGTCGTCGCGGCCGCCTGCGCAGGTTCCGCGCGCAACGGGTCGTCCATGGGCAAATCGTTGATGGCGGCAAACATCGCATTCACGTCGCCCTGTTCGTGTGCATCGTCTTCTGCAATGACGGGCTGCGGCGTCATCTTGACGCGCGGCGCATGCACTTCAATGTCGTGCGGCACGCCAAGGTACTCAAGCACCTGTTGCGCCACCTCTTGAAACACCGGCGCGGAAACTGCAGCGCCGTAATACGAGCCGCCTTTCGGATTGTCGATGACCACGGCCACCGAGATCACCGGATTGTTCACCGGTGCGATGCCGGCAAAAGAGGCGATGTGCATGGACTTTGAATAGGTGTGCGTCACCGGATCGATCTTCTGCGCAGTGCCGGTTTTGCCGCCTGAAGAGTAGCCGTTCAGTTGCGCCTGTTTGCCCGTTCCGTAAAGCACCACACCCTCCATCATTTTCCGCATCTGCGCCGCGGTCATTTCAGAGAGCACGCGATGCGCGCCCTGCGGAAGCGGGTTGGGCAATTCGCCTCCCGGCTTGAATGGCAACGGCGCAAGCGGCGCGATGGACTTTTCGCCGCCGGCCTGCACCTGGCTCGGCAACAGCACATGCGGCGGCAGATAAATTCCGCCATTCGCAATGGTGGAAACCATGGAGACGAGTTGCACAGGCGTTACACCCACCTCCTGCCCGATGGCGATCGACGCATACGACGTTGTGCCCCACCTTTTCAACGGCTGCAGCAAACCGCGCGTTTCGCCGGGCAGTTCCAGGCCGCTGCGCCCGCCGAAGCCGAAGCTGCGAATATATTCGTAGAACTTTTCCTGGCCAACTTTCTGCGCCAGCTTGACGGCCGCCACGTCGCTCGAGTGTTCCAGCGCTTCATGCACGGTGATCACGCCATAATGGTCCGATTTATCGTCGTGAATAATGCGGCCCGGAAGCGCAATCTGTCCGCCCTGGCAGTCGATCATGTCGTCCGGCGCGGCTACATGCTGCTCCAACGCGGCCGAGTAAGTGACCAGCTTGAAAACCGATCCTGGCTCGTACACATCGCTCACCGCGTGATTCTTGAGCAACGCCGGCGTCATCTTGCGCGCCTGGTTGGGATTGAATGTGGGGCGAACAGCGAGCGCCAGAATCTGCCCCGTATGCACATCTTGCACAACGATCGTGCCGTTCGCCGCCTGGGTTTTTTCCATCACATGATCGAGAGCGCGTTCGGCTAGAAACTGAATATTCTCGTCGACAGTGAGCACCATGTTCTGGCCGGGGTCGGGTTCGTGCTCACTTGACCCAAGCACCTTGCGGCGTCCATCGTTCGCCGTGTACATACGGCCCGGCGCGCCGTGCAGCTGCGGCTCAAACTTCTGCTCCAGGCCGCCCAGGCCGTTGTCATCCACGCCCACGTAGCCCAGCACCTGCGCGGCAATTTCGTTATCCGGATAGAAGCGTTCAAACTCTTTCTGCGAATAGACTCCCTTGATATTGAGCGCCTTCACGCGCTCGGCCGCGTCCGGAGCGACTCTGCGCGCCACCCATGCAAAGCTGCGTCCATTGGCGAGGCGTTCAGCGATCTGCGCTTCGCTGGTCAGCGCATCATCGGGATCCGTATGGACCACCGCAGCGAGAGTGTGAGCCGTCGATTGCACCCATGCCGCTCTTTCCTTGTCGTCAATTTCGCTTGGGACCGCGTAGAACGAGTCGGCCTGCACCGTCATGGCCAGTTCATGCAGATTGCGGTCGTAGAGCACGCCGCGCCGCGGCGCTACCTCAAAGGTGCGCAGTTGCTGCTTCCCGGCGCGCTCGACGAATTCCTTGTGGCGCACAATCTGCAGCCAGAACAGCCGCCCGCCAATAGCCAGCGCCCAGACCACAAAAAGAAGGCTGATGAGCCAGAAGCGCGCGCGCTTGAGGGGGATGACGCGCGCCGCGCTGGTGCGGCTCCGGTTGGCTCGAGCATCTAATTGCATGGGGATTCAGGCCTCAATGAAAAAATGGCTGCGCACGATTGCCGCACGCAGCCTTATAAAATGGCACCGCGGCTTAATGTTGAGGTACTGCCGGAGGCGTAACCTGTGCTAGCACCGGACCGGAAGCGTCAGGGCGCGCATTGGGATGAATCACCTGTCCAGGCGCGGGTTCCGCGAGACCCAACTGCCGAGCCATAGTGTCGATCCGACCCGGCTGCGTGAGCTGGGCCTCGGCCAAACGCAACTGCCGATTTTCTTCGCGCAACTGTTCTACCGCCTGCTTCTCAGCTTCTACCCGATACCCGCCCTCGATGGCGTAGAAGTGCTGCAGGCCATAGATCATCACCAACGAAAAAAGAACTGTCATCGCAGCTGAAAACAGGCGCATCTCGCGCACCCGCACCGGGTCGGGCGCCTTTACCAACCGCGAATTGTCGATGTGCCGCGTAAAGTAAAACTCCGGCGTCCGCACGCCCCGCCGCCGCAACGGCTGCTGCGCCATTAACTCGGCGTTCCGTTCGCGAATCCGCTGCGCTGGACTACGGCCTGCTTCGAAATAAGTTGTCGTGATCGCCGCCATAATTGACCTCCGAAATGCAGGGGTTAGGGGACAGGGATCAGGGGTTAGTGGACCGCCCCATGTAGATGTCATCCAATTACCCACGCCCTGCCTGGCCTTATTTCCCGTCTCCGTCACCTAACTTCTATCGCCTGGACTGAGCATTTTGTCCTAATCCCTGACCCCTAACCCCTATTCCCCGTTTCTCCGCCGCTCTCAGCTTCGCGCTGCGCGAGCGCGGATTCCGTTCCATTTCTTCTTCGCCTGCCGTCACCGGCTTCCGGGTCAATATCTCCCAGATTCCCTCGTGCGCGCCTTCCCGCAAACTGTCTTTCGCGATTCGATCTTCCAGTGAGTGGAAGCTGATGACCACCAGCCTTGCAGAGGGCTTAAGCAACTTCGGTGCGGCCTCAAACAATGCCTTGATCTCATCTAACTCACGATTCACATAAATACGGAGAGCTTGAAAAGTGCGGGTCGCCGGATGAATTCGCTCTTGTTTCATTGTCGGAGCGGCTTGAGTTACAATCCGGGCTAACTGCCCCGTAGTGGTAACTGGCCGCCCCCGAACAATGGCTCTGGCGATTCTCCGCGACCTCCTTTCCTCTCCGTACTCGTAAATGAGGTTTGCAAGCTCGTGCTCGTTTGCCTCATTCACCACTTGTGCGGCGGTTGGCCCGG
>Ga0302314_10003572_pt1 | contig 28624 bp, 31 predicted proteins | sample III_Palsa_N2_3_FD_200533 | JGI IMG/M metagenome (GOLD analysis project Ga0302314, IMG submission 200533) | Peat permafrost microbial communities from Stordalen Mire near Abisko, Sweden - III_Palsa_N2_3 | ecosystem: Environmental > Terrestrial > Soil > Palsa > Peat permafrost | place: Sweden...
AGTCGGAAGGCGACCCGTTGGTGAAAGCCAAGCTGCGCCAGAAGCGGATGGCGGCGTCCAGGCGGCGGATCATCCAGAACGTGCCCAAGGCCACGCTGGTGGTGATGAACCCGACCCACTATGCGGTGGCCCTGCGCTATGTGCGCGGCGAGACCCCGGCGCCGATATGCGTGGCCAAGGGCGTCGACGCGCTGGCGCTCAAGATCAAGGAGGTGGCGCTGGCCCACGACATCTCGGTGGTCGAGGATCCGCCGCTGGCCCGCGCCCTCTACGCCGCGATGGAGATCGACGAGACCATCCCGCGCGAACATTTCGAGGCGGTGGCCAAGATCGTCGGCCTGATCCTCGGCGTCGGGCGCCGCCGCGCCCAGGCCAACGCGCCGCGGCCTGGGCGGCTTTAAGATCCTGTATGGGTGGGGTCCAAAAACTCCACTGATGCGGTCGGCCGGGTGGGATTTATCCCTCGATCATCATGTCACAGATGGCTTGGCGTTAACGACATCCGCCGCCCTTTCCGCCATACTCGGCGGCTGAAGCTGGGGCGCGTCCGATGAGCCTGGATCTCGAGATGCCGGGGAGAACCAAGCCGGCGCGCGAACGCCGGCCGCTGGTCGATCCCCTGGCGCTGGCGGCGGCCGTGTTCTTCATCATCGCCGCCGGCGCGGCGGCCTATCCGGCGTTCAGGGCGGGGCCGATCACCGGCCCTGGCCTGTTGCTGCTGATCGGCATCGGCGGCGTGGCGCTGGCCGGGGTCTTCACCTTCCTGTCCGCCGATACGCCGGCGCGCGAGGCGCCGCGGCTCGATCTCGCGCCCACCCTGGTCGCCTCGCTCGGCGAGCCGGCCTGCGTGGCCAAGGCCGACGGACGGATCGTCGCCGCCAACCCCGCCTGGCGCGAGGTGGTCGGCTCAGGCTCGCGACTGCCGAAGTCGGGCGTGGGCCTCTACGCGGCCCTGGTCGCCGCCAGGCGCACCGGCAGGGGCGAGGCCGAATGGCGCGAGCGCACCTTGAGCGTGGCGCGGGTCGCCGGCGGCTTCCTGCTGGTCCGGGCGCATGAACCCGCCACGGTGGGCGGCGTCCTGGAGCTGAACCATTCGGCCGCGCCTGTCCCGCCGGCCCCGCCCGCGGCGCTCGACGCCTTCGCCGCCTCGGCCCCGTTCGGCGCGGCCCTGCTCGAGGGCCAGCAGCCGTTCGAGGCGGTGATCCTGGAGGCCAACGGCGCGCTTCTCAGCCTCACCGGCGGCAAGGCAGAGGCGGGCCTGCGCTTCGGCGACCTGCTGGAGCCGGCAGGCCTGGCCGAGGCGGCCCAGCGGCTGGTCGACAAGCCCGGCTCGCCGGTCGAGGTCCGCCTGGCCGACGGCGGCGGCAAGGTCGCCCACCTCTACCTGACCCGCGCCGACGGGCGGCTGGTGGCCTATCTGATCGACGTCTCCGAGCACAAACAGGTCGAGCTGCAGCTGGCCCAGTCGCAGAAGATGCAGGCGATCGGCCAGCTGGCCGGCGGCGTGGCGCACGACTTCAACAACCTGCTCATGGCGATCCAGATGCAGCTCAGCGAGCTGCTGCAGCGCCATCCGGTGGGCGATCCCTCGTACGAAGGGCTGAACGAGATCGGCAAGACCGCCGTGCGCGCCGCCGACCTGGTGAGGAAGCTGCTGGCCTTCTCGCGCAAGCAGACCGTGCAGCGCGAGACGCTGGAGCTCGGTGAGCTGATCTCGGAGTTCGAGGTGCTGCTGCGCCGGCTGCTGCGCGAGGATGTGAAGCTCGAGAACGACTACGGCCGCGACCTGCCGCTGGTGCGCGCCGACAAGAGCCAGCTCGAGACCGCCGTGATGAACCTGGCGGTGAACGCGCGCGACGCCCTGCGCAGCCACGGCACGGGCGACGGTGGTCCGGCGGTGGTGCGCATCCGGGTCGCCCGTGTGGCGCGGATGGAGGCGGTGGCGCTCGGCTTCCCCGGCTGCCCGGACGAGGGCTGCGCGATGATCGAGGTGTCCGACAACGGGCCGGGCATCCCGCCCGCGGTGATGGACAAGATCTTCGAACCCTTCTTCACCACCAAGCCGCAGCACGAGGGCACGGGGCTGGGCCTCGCCACCGTCTACGGCATCGTCAAGCAGGCGGACGGCTGGATCTGGGTCGAGAGCGAGGCCGGCCACGGCGCGGCCTTCCGCATCTTCCTGCCGATCTACATCCCGCCGCCGACGCTGGAGCCTGCCGCCCCGGCCGCGCACGCGCCGCTGAAGTTCAAGCCGACCCCGCGCGACCTGTCCGGCGTCGGCCGGATCCTGTTCGTCGAGGACGAGGACGCGGTGCGCATCGTCGCTGCCCGCCTGCTGCGGGCCCGCGGCTATGAGGTGATCGAGGCGGCCGACGGGGAAGAGGCGCTGGAGCTGGCCGAGCAGCACGCGGGCGAGATCGACCTTCTGATCTCCGACGTGGTCATGCCGGGGCTGGATGGTCCGGCCCTGCTCAAGAAGGCCCGGCCGTTCCTCGGCGACGCCAAAGTGATGTTCATCTCGGGCTACGCCGAAGCCGAGTTCTCCGACCTGCTGGAAGGCGAGAGCGACATCACCTTCGTCGCCAAGCCGATCGACATCAAGGTCCTGGCCGAGCGCGTGAAACAGCAGCTGCAGTCGTAGGGAGCACGCGCCTCCCCATGCTTCCCCTTGATGGGGAAGCTGTCCGCGAAGCGGACTGATGGGGTGGATGGCGGTACGGTCTGAAGATTGACGGGATCGTACTTCCCCTCCCGGGGCGCGCCCGCGCCCGGCCACCCTACTTTTCTGAGGGCGGGGCGATCGCACCTGGCGAGTCAGCGCCCATAAAGAGTCGCCACCAAGCTCACCAAGTTCACGAAGAAGAACGAGGCAGTCTCGACCGCGGCGGTCTTTGGGATGGCTTGGTGTTCTTCGTGCCCTTGGTGGTGAAATTTTCCGCGCTGACGCGCGACGGGCAATCGTCCTCGCCGATGAATCAACGATCAGCTCTGTCAGGCGTCACGCCCGTTCGATCGCCGCTCTTGTGCGACCGGCGGCATATGGCCAAGCTCGGCGCCGCCCTGGAGATTTGCATGACCGCTCGACGTCCGACCGTCTCCACTGCGCTTCTGGCCCTTGTGGCAGCCACGGCATTCGCGCCTGCCGCGCGGACGCAGACCGCCAATCCGTCGCTCGACAGCGTCTTCGCCGCCTATTCGGCCTCGACGCCAGGGTGCGCCGTCGGGGTCGAGCGGGCGGGGCAGCCGGCCGTATCGCGGGCCTATGGATCGTCCGACCTGGAGCATGGCGTCGCCAACCGGGTGGAGTCGGTGTTCGAGGCCGGCTCGGTGTCCAAACAGTTCACCGCCGCCTCCGTGCTGCTGCTGGCGCAGGACGGGCGGCTGTCGCTGCAGGACGACGTGCGGACATACATTCCGGAGCTGCCCGACTATGGGCGGCCGATCACCATCGCCGAGCTGCTCGGCCATACCAGCGGCCTGCGCGACTGGGGCGGCGTCGAGGAGATTGCCGGCTGGCCGCGCGGGGACCGCATCTACTCCATGGCCGACGTGCTGCATGTGGCGGCTCGCCAGCGCGCGCTGAACTACACGCCGGGCGCGGCCTGGTCGTACACCAACACCGGCTACAACCTGCTGGCGCTGATCGTCGAACGGGTGAGCGGCAAGGCGCTGCCGGCGTTCTCGCACGAGCGCATCTTCGTTCCCCTGGGCATGACCCATTCGCAGTGGCGTGACGATTTCCGCCGCGTCGTGCCGGATCGCGCCATCGCCTACGGCGCTGCTCCGGGCGGCGGTTTCCAGCAGACGATGCCGTTCGAGAACGCCTACGGAAACGGCGGCCTGCTGACCACGGTCGGCGACCTCCTGATCTGGAACCGGGCGCTGAGCCAGGGTTCGCTGGGCGCCTACGTGACCACCGAGCTGCAGCGCCGTTCGACGCTCAACGACGCGCGCGTGGTCGACTACGCCCGGGGCCTGTTCATCGACCGCTACAAGGGACTCTCCCAGGTGGCGCACTCCGGAGCCACGGCCGGCTATCGCGCCTGGCTGGGACGCTACCCGGACCAGGGCCTGTCGATCGCCTTGCTGTGCAACGCGGCTGAGGCCCAGACCGGCAAGCTGGCCCACGCGGTGGCCGATCTCTACCTGCCGGGCGGTGCTCCGACTCCGGCCACGGCGTCGAAACCGGACTCGTCCCTGGCCAAATGGGCCGGGCTCTACGTCGACGACCGCGCCGGCGCGGCGATGACCCTGACCTGGCGCGGCGATCGTCTGCAGACCGACGACGGCGCCGGCCTCCAGCCCCTGCCCGACGGGACCTTCCGCCTGGGCGCCGCGCCGGCGACGCTGCTGCCGGACGGGCGGATCCAGCTCGACGCCACCGGCGATGTCATCACCTTCACGCGGGCCCAGCCCTACGCGCCGGATCGCGCGGCGCTGCAGCCGATCGTCGGCCGCTATCGCAGCGAAGAGGCGGAGGCGGTGTTCGTGGTCGCTTTCGACGGCGAGCGCCTGAGGTTCACGGTCGAGGATCGGCCGGACGCGACCGGCCTGCTGAAGCCCGTCTACACCGATGCCTTCCTGGGGCCGCAGGGCATCGTCCGGCTGGTGCGGGACGCCGGCGGTGCGGTGACCGCGCTCCGCCTCTCCAACGACCGGGTCTGGGACCTGAAGGCCGAGCGGGACAAGTAGGCGGGGCGGGGCCGCCGCCGCCCCAGCCTTATTCCCGGCGCCCTTGTGCGATGGGTTGCGCACCGCCACGCTGGGGGACTTTCCGCAAGGACCGCGCATGATCGACCGTCGCCGCCTCGTCGCCTCCACCGCCGCTTTGGCCGCCCTGCCGGCGCGGGCCTTGGCCGGTGCGCCGGCCTCGCCGGAAGCGGCCAAGCTGAACGCCCTGATGGACGACTTCGTGCAGCGGAACCTGCGCCGCTCGCCGGAGACCTCCACCGGGCTCGGCCTCGATACCGGCGCGCTGGCGGGTGAGAAGTTCCTGCTCGACGACCGGTCGCTGGCCGCCTCGGCCGCCGACAAGGCGGAGAACTTCAGGCGCCAGAAAGAGCTCGCCGCCATCGATCGGCGGCGGCTCACCGGCATGGACGCGGTCAACTACGACACCGTCGCCTATGTGCAGGACATCGAGGCCGAGGCGGACCGGCAGTTCACCTACGGCGGTTCGGGCTCGGGCGCGCCCTACATCCTGTCCCAACTCACCGGCGCCTATGCGTCGGTGCCGGACTTCCTCGACACCCAGCACTCGATCGCCAACAAGGACGACGCCGAGGCCTACCTCGCCCGCCTGTCGGCCTTCGCCAAGGCGATGGACCAGGAGAGCGCCCAGGTGGACCATGACGCGGACCTCGGCGTGATCCCGCCGGACTTCGTGATCGACACCACCCTGAAGCAGATGCAGAGCTTCGCCGACACCCCGGCCGACAAGGCGACCTTGGTCGCCTCGCTGGCGCGCCGCGCCAAGGACAAGGGGATCGATGGCGACTGGGCCGGGCGGGCAAGCAAGATCTACCAGGGCGAGGTGCTGCCGGCGCTGCAGGGGCAGATGGCGCTGCTGCGCGGCCTGCGCACCCGCGCCACGCACGAGGCGGGCGTGCGCCGCCTGCCCAAGGGCGAGGCCTACTATCGGACCTCGCTGAAGAACTGGACCACCAGCGACGCCTCGCCCGAGGAGACCCACAAGGTGGGGCTGGAGCAGGTGGCGCTGCTGAACGCCAGGCTCGACGAAGCCTTCAAGGCGCAGGGGATGAGCCAGGGCGCGCCATGGGAGCGGCTCCGCGCCCTGTTCGCCGATCCGCGCTTCCTCTATCCCAACACCGACGACGGCAAGGCCAAGCTGATCGCCGACCTGAACCTGAAGGTCTCAGCGGTGCAGGCCAAGCTGCCGGCCTGGTTCGGGACCCTGCCCAAGGCCAGGGTGGAGATCCGCCGCGTGCCGCCGGCGATCGAGGCCGGCGCCTCGTCCAACTACCAGTCCGGCACGCTCGACGGCTCGCGGGCCGGCGCCTACTACATCGTGCTGCGCGACACCGCCGAGGATCCGTCCTGGCTGATGCCGACCCTGACCTATCACGAGGCCATTCCGGGCCACCATCTGCAGGGCTCGCTGGCGCGCGAGGCCGACCTGCCGATGATCCGCAAGCTGATCTGGTTCTCGGCCTATGGCGAGGGCTGGGCGCTCTATGCCGAACAACTGGCCGAAGAGATGGGCATGTACGAGACCGATCCCTGGGGCCGGATCGGCTATCTGCACGACGCCCTGCTGCGCGCCGCCCGTATCGTCATGGACACCGGCCTGCACAGCCAGGGCTGGAGCCGCGAACAGGCGATCCGCTACTTCGTCGAGAACCAGGGCGATCCGGATTCGGCAGCGGTCAGCGAGGTCGAGCGCTATTGCGTCTGGCCCGGCCAGGCCTGCAGCTACATGGTAGGCAAGCTCGAATGGCTGCGCCTGCGCGCCAAGGCCAAGGCCGCGCTCGGGGCCGGCTACGACATCCGCCATTTCCATGACGCGGGCCTGCTCAGCGGGCCGACGCCGTTGAAGGTGCTGGACACGGTGATCGACGGCTATATCGAGCGTACGAAGAGGGCCTGACGGCGGACCTCGGGGGAAATTCGAGCACCATGACCACGCGACGCGATCTGATGACCACCGCTGCTTCCGCCGGGGCCCTCGCGGCCGTTCCAGGGCTCACCGACGCCGCCGAGACGCCCGGTGATACGCGGCTGAAGGCGGCATTCGAGCGGATGTCCGACAGCTATCTGTCGTTCCATCCGGAAACCGCGACCGGCCTCGGCCTCGACAAGGGCAAGCGCGCGTCCGCGAAGCACCGGCTCGACGGCCGCACGGGCGCCGACATCGCCGCCGACGCCGCCTTCTGCGCCGCCTTCGCCGGCGAGCTGAAAGCCATTCCCGACGCCGCCCTCTCGCCCTCGGCCCAGATCGACAAGGCCACCATCCGCTACGCCCTGATGCTGGGCCATGACGCCCAGCCGTTCGACTTCGGGACCAACAGCCTGACCACGGCGATGAACGAGGCCCAGTCGCCGCACGTGGTCGATCAGCAGAACGGCGCCCTGCACAACGTGCCCGAGCTGCTGGACAGCCAGCATCAGGTGAAGACGGTGGAAGACGCCATCGCCTACATCGATCGGCTGCACCAGTTGGCGCTCGTGCTCGACCAGGAGACCGAGCGGATGAAGGCCGACGCGGCGCGGGGGATCCTGCCGCCGAACTTCCTGCTGACCAACGCCATCGGCCAGGGCGAGGGCTTCCTCAAGACCAAGCCCGAGGACCAGCGGATGGCCACGGCCTTCAAGGCCAAGCTCGACAAGGCCGGGCTGCCGGCCAAGATGCTGGAAGAGTGCGTCCATGTGATCGGCGCCGAGATCATGTACGCCGCCAATCGCCAGCAGGATCAGCTGAAGGCCATGCTGGCCAAGGCCGACGATCGGGCCGGGGTGTGGCGGCTGGCCGACGGCGAGGCCTATTACGCTTGGTGCCTGCGCGTCGGCACCACCACCGAGATGACGCCCGACCAGGTCCATCAGATGGGCCTGGAGCAGTGCCGCGAGATCGACGCGCGGATGGACACCCTGCTGCAGAAGCAGGGATTGACCCATGGCACGGTCGGCGAGCGGATGAGCGCCCTGACCAGGGATCCGCGCTTCACCTTCCCCGATACGGCTCAGGGGCGCGAGCAGATCGTGGCCTATCTCAACGAGCGGATCGCCGCGGCGCGCCAGCGGCTACCGCAGATCTCGAACCTGCACATGAAAGCGCCGGTGATCGTGCGCCCCGTGCCGACCGACATCCAGGACGGCGCCGGGCTCGGCTACATGAACCCGGGCGCGATCGACGGGTCGCGACCGTCGATCTACTACATCAATCTCAAGACCACGGCGAACTGGCCGAAGTTCTCGCTGCCCGACCTGACCTACCACGAGACCTTGCCGGGCCACGCCTGGCAGGGGGCCTATCTGACCGAGACCGGCAAGACGCCGCTGATCCGGATCATCCTGTCGGGCTTCAACGCCTATGTGGAGGGCTGGGCCCTCTACGCCGAACAGCTCGCTGACGAGATCGGTCTCTATGACGACGACCCGTTCGGCCGGCTCGGCTATCTGCAGGGGTTGAAGTTCCGCGCCGTGCGGCTGGTGGTCGATACGGGCCTGCACGCCAAGCGCTGGACCCGCCAGCAGGCGATCGACTGGGCGGTCCAGAACGCCGGCCGCGCCGGCAGCGCCATGACCAGCGAGATCGACCGCTATTGCTCCTGGCCGGGCCAGGCCTGCGGCTACAAGGTCGGCCACACCGAGATCGTGCGCCTGCGCGAGAAGGCCCGGGCGGCGATGGGCCCGCGCTTCACTTTGCAGGGCTATGACGACGCGGTGGTCGAAGCCGGCGCCACGCCCTTGACCGTGCTCGGAACGGCGGTGGATCGCTACATCGCGTCAGGCAAGGCGGGATAAGGCCAAGCTGTTCCAGAATGGGCCCGCGCACTGTTGCAGGAAGGCGGGGACTGCGGTCCAGCTTATCAAAACCTTAAGTTGTGTTTCATAATTAAACAACTATAAGTGGCACGCTCTCTGCTTATGGGAGATCGGCTCTTCACCCCAGAGCCCCGCGGCCCGGCTTCCTCCGGGTCGCGGATCCCCTGGGCCGCCACGGCGGTCCGATTTGAAGAGAGGACACCATGAAGACCTCCATCGTTCTGACGACCTTCGCGTCCACTGTCCTGCTGGCCGGCGCCGCCTCCGCTCACGGCCATGGCAGCAGCCATAGCCCCGCGCCGCCGCCCCCGCCGCCGCGCCAATCGCAGCCAGCCGTCTCGGTGGCGGCCGCCGCCCAGCTCGGCGGCCGCTCAAGCCTGGCCAACGTGGCCGCGGCGGTGAAGACCCCGGTCGCCGACGTCGGCCTCGCCGCCTCTGTCGCCGGTCGCGGCGGCACGGAGCTTTCGCTCGATCTCGGCATCCTCGGCGGCGGCGTCGGCCGCTAGAGCGCGTTCCGATCTGATGGAATCAGATCGGCGCTCTAGGTCTTTGTTTTGGCGCATGATTAATCCGAAAACCGGTTCCCACTTTTCGGATCATGCGCTAACCCGCTTAGCTACCGCTCCCCTCCCTATTCGCTCCCAAAGCCTCGGGAGGGGAGCACCGCTACCGGTCGAACTTGGTCGACAGCACGATCGAGGAGGTGGTCCGCTCCACCCCTTCCAGTTCGCCGATGACGTCGATCACCGCGTCGAGTTCGGCCATCGAGGGCGAGGCGACCAGCGCCAGAAGGTCGAATACGCCCGAGACCGATTCCAGCCGCCGCACCGCCGGCTGTTTGCGCACCGCCGCCGCGACCACCCCGGTCTGCTTGGGCCGCACGGTGATCATCACATAGGCGTGCACCTCGCCCCGCGCCTGGGCGTCCGACACCTTCACCGTATAGCCGGCCACCACGCCGGACTGCTCCAGCCGCCCGATCCGGCTCTGCACCGTGGTGCGCGACAGGCCGAGGGCGCGGGCCAGCTCGGCCACCGGCGCGCGGGCGTTCTCGCGCAGCCGCGCCAGCAGGGCCTGGTCCAGGGCGTCCATCGTCAATCTGCTCCGATCATCCGTCAGATTGCCGAAATCATGGCTGCATATCGTCGGCCTGACAATGGAAACCGACGATGAACTGAATCACCCTCATGCGAGAGCATAGGGAGCAGGATCGTGAAACAGGTTGTCGTCGTGGGGGCCGGCAAGATCGGCTCCATCGTCGCGGAGCTCCTGGCGGGCTCGGGCGACTATCGCGTGACCATCGCCGACCGCGATGCGGCGCAACTGACCGGGCTCAGCCCGACGATCGGCCGCGAGGCGATCGACATCGGCGACGCCGCCGCGCTGCAGCGCCTGCTGAAGGGCCGGTTCGCGGTGATCTCCGCCGCGCCCTATCACCTGACCTGCCAGATCGCCTCGGCCGCCAAGGCGGCGGGCGCGCACTATCTGGACCTGACCGAGGATGTGGCCGCCACCCGCGCCGTCCGCGCCCTGGCCGAGGGGGCCGAGACCGCCTTCATCCCGCAGTGCGGCCTGGCGCCCGGCTTCGTCTCCATTGTCGCCCACGACATGGCCAGCCGGTTCGACACCCTGCACGACGTGCGCCTGCGCGTCGGCGCCCTGCCGATCTATCCGTCCAACGCCCTCAGCTACAATCTGACCTGGTCGACCGAGGGGCTGATCAACGAGTACTGCGAGCCGTGCGAGGCCATCGTCCACGGCGAGCGACGCGACACCGCGGCGCTGGAGGAACTGGAGAGCTTTGCCCTCGACGGGGTGGCCTATGAGGCGTTCAACACCTCGGGCGGGCTGGGGTCGCTGTGTGAGACCCTGGCCGGAAGGGTGCGCAACCTGAATTACCGCACCATTCGCTATCCGGGCCATGCGGCGATCCTGAAGCTGCTGCTCAACGATCTCGGCCTCCGCCGCCGGCGCGACGTGCTGAAGGAAATCCTCGAGACCAACATCCCGGAGACGGCGCAGGACGTGGTGGTGGTGTTCGTCACCGTCTCGGGCCTCAGGGCCGGCCGGCTGGTGCAGGAGACCTACGCGCACAAGGTCTACGCCGGCGAGGTGCGCGGCATCGCCATGAGCGCGATCCAGGCCACCACCGCCTCGTCGATTTGCGCCGTGCTCGACCTCCTGGCCGCGGGCGAGATTCCGGCCAAGGGGCTGGTGCGGCAGGAGGAGATCGCGCTGGCCGCCTTCCTCGACAACCGGTTCGGCCGCGTCTATGCCCGCGCCGTCGATGCCCGGCCGGACGATCGGTCCGGGCAGGCCGTCCGCCTGGAAGTCGCCGCATGAGCCTGACCGCCCTCGCCCCCAAATCCACCATCGCCTCGGTCCGTGACGAGGCGCACGACATCCTGACCCGGCTCGGCGTCGACCTCGGCGCCGGCGGGGGCGAGACCCTGCCTGCCCGTTCGCCGATCACCGGCGAGATCCTGGCCGATATCCGCACGATCTCGCCCGCGGCCGCGACCATGGCCATCGACCGCGCGCACGAGGCCTTCCTGGCCTGGCGCAAGGTTCCCGCCCCCCGCCGGGGCGAGCTGGTGCGGCTGCTGGGCGAGGAACTCCGCGCCGCCAAGACCGACCTGGCCCGGCTGGTGACGCTCGAGGCCGGCAAGATCGTCTCCGAAGGCCTCGGCGAGGTGCAGGAGATGATCGACATCTGCGACTTCGCGGTCGGCCTGTCGCGCCAGCTCTACGGCCTGACCATCGCCACCGAGCGGTCCGAGCACCGGATGATGGAGAGCTGGCATCCGCTGGGCGTGGTCGGGGTGATCTCGGCCTTCAACTTCCCGGTCGCGGTGTGGAGCTGGAACGCGGCCCTGGCCTTGGTGTGTGGCGACGCGGTGGTGTGGAAGCCATCGGAGAAGACCCCGCTGACGGCGCTGGCGACCCAGGCCCTGTTCAAGCGGGCGGCCAAGCGGTTCGGGCCGGAGGCGCCGGAGGGTTTGTCGACGCTGCTGATCGGCGGGCGCGAGGTCGGCGAGGCGCTTGTCGAGCATCCGCGCGTTCCCCTGGTGTCTGCCACCGGCTCCACCGCCATGGGCCGCGCGGTGGGCCCGCGGCTGGCCGGGCGGTTCGCCCGTGCTCTCCTGGAGCTCGGCGGCAACAACGCGGCGATCGTCGCGCCGAGCGCGGACCTGGACCTGACCCTGCGTGGCGTCGCCTTTTCGGCCATGGGCACGGCCGGCCAGCGCTGCACCACCCTGCGCCGGCTGTTCGTGCACGACAGCCTCTATGACGGCTTGGTCCCGCGGCTGAAGGCGGCCTATGACAGCGTCCGGGTCGGCGACCCGCGCGAGGGTGAGACCCTGGTCGGGCCGCTGATCGACAATGGCGCCGGCGCGGCCATGGCGCAGGCGCTGGAGCAGGCGCGGGCCGAGGGCGGCCGGGTGCATGGCGGCGAGGCGGTCGATGTCGCCGGCGGCGTGTTCGTGCAGCCGGCGCTGGTGGAGATGCCGGGGCAGACCGAGGTGGTGCTGCGCGAGACCTTCGCGCCGATCCTCTACGTGATCCGCTACAGCGACCTCGACCAGGCCATCGCCCTGCAGAACGCCGCGCCGCAAGGGCTATCGTCGTCGATCTTCACCAATGATCTCAGGGAAGCCGAGCGTTTCGTCTCGGCGGAGGGGTCTGACTGCGGCATCGCCAACGTCAATCTCGGCCCGTCGGGCGCCGAGATCGGCGGCGCGTTCGGCGGCGAGAAGGAGACCGGCGGCGGCCGTGAGTCCGGTTCGGACGCCTGGAAGACCTACATGCGCCGCGCCACCAACACCGTGAACTACGGCCGGACCCTGCCATTGGCGCAGGGCGTCAGGTTCGAGGTGTAGCGAGAATAGTGCGTGCTTCGATACGCCGCTTTGCGGCTACTCAGCATGACGAAGGTGGGTGGATTTCACTTACGATCGTCATCCTGAGTAGGCCGGCAGGGCCGGCCGTATCGAAGGACGCAGGGTGGGCCCGGATGCACCGGGCCCGTTGTCTTAGTGGTGCGCCGGCATCGGTTGGCCCATGGCCGCGGCGCGGCGCTCGGCGGCGATCTTGCGCTTCTTCATCACGGCCATGTGGTGGCCGACGGCGCAGCCGGCCGCGGCGCCCAGGAGGGCGTGCTTGTGCATGGCGACGTGGGCGGCGACGCCGCCGACGACGGCGCCGGAGATGCAGCCCACGGCGCCGGCCGAGGTCGCGGCCCCGGAGGCGGCGACGGCGAACGACAGGGCGATGGCGACGGCTTTCATGAGCAGATCCTCCTGGCCGGAAAGGCCGAGCTTGTTCCTAACCCATCATCGGGCCGCCGCCGATCCGCTTGCTGGCCGCAAGCTCAACAGTTTTCCAGACAAACCGTCGCACGAGGCGCCCGGCGCGCCAGGCCAAAGTGACCCCGATCCGGCCGCCCGGACAGCTCTAAACTTTGAGTCCAGACCCCTTTTGTCCGGATCGGATGAACCCCGCCCGGCCCCGAAAGGGCCTGGCGCAGAGGTTCAACCGGGAGTCTCCAATGGACGCCCGCGCACGGCGCGCGTTAACGTCACGGCGTGAACCAGGACGAAGCCAGAGTCGGGCTCGAAGCCTTGACCACGCGGGAGCGGGAGTGCCTGCGCCTGGTGTTCGCGGGCCTGCGCGCCAAGGAGATCGCCGACAGCCTGAGGGTGTCGGACGCCACGGTGAACAATCATCTGGCCAGCGCCCGGCGCAAGCTCGGGACCAGCGACAGCCGTCTCGCCGCACGGCTTCTGTTCTCCCAGGAGCGCGAGAGCGGCATAGTCAAAGAATGGCTAGATGAAACGACTACCATAGTCGCCGCCGCCGCCGCCGCCCTTCATGAGGCCACTCGTGACGAGGGGGGCAAGAGTGGGATCCAGACTTCAATCATCACCGATCCGGATCGGTATCGAGGACGGGGATCAGGCCCTGCCCTGGCGACTGATCCGGGACGAGTTGCGGGCCCTGGCGCCGGCGCAGTTCACCATGGTCGACTACCTTTTGAGCGACCTGATGGATCGGGCGTCGACGCTGTCGGAGCAGGAGCAGGTGCACGAGCTTATGATCGTGATCCTGTCGGGCTTGGCGCCGCGTTTCCCACCGTCACGGGAGATCAGACCGCTCGACAGCTGACGGCGGTCCAGAAGGCCCTGTGGATCGTGGGGTTGACGGTCGGAATGGCGTTCGTGGCGGGGGCAGCCCTGCCGGGCATGCTGCTCCTGATCCATGCATTGCAGAGCTTCGCGGTCGGAAAGCCACTTCTGGTCCGCTGATACTTCCCAGCACGCGCCCCAGGGCGCCGGAGAACACCATCATGGACGACGATACAAGAACCCGCCTCGGGCGGGAGGGGACCCGTATTATCCATCAGATCGAGGACGCCCTCGACAACGCCATCGCCCTGCAGGGACAGCTGGTCAGCTTCCTGCCACAGGCGCGCAAGGACGCCGGGCTTTCGGCCGTGTTCGGCCAGGGCCTGTTCGACAACGCCAGCGACCTGCTGAGCGACCTCACCCAGGCGCGCCGCCGGGTGATCGAGGCGCACCGCAGCGCCGAGGCCGTGGCCCGCTATGTGGGCTATGTGCGGGCCGATGGCCCGGGCCAGAACAAGCCGCCGCCGGACAGCGTCGCCGGCGTGCCGGAGATGACTGCGGCGCCGGCCGCCCTGCGCGTGGTCGAAAAGGCGGCGTGACGCCAAACCGGGCCCGCCGGCGGGATCGCCGTCGTTGGGCCCGGGTGTTCAATTTCTTTGCGGTTTCTGGGGAAACGCGGGGATTTCATGAGTGCGGCAGAAGACGTGGCGCGACACATCCACGGCAGTCTGCTCGATCTGCGCCGTCGGGTGGACACCGAGGTCGCGATCGAGGTGGCGCGCGCCGTTGTGGAGGGCGCCACACGGGCGCTCGAGGAACTGACCGAAGATCTCGACCGGGCGTCCAAGGCGTCGACGGTCCAGGAGCCGATGAATTCCAGGCCGAGCGACTCGGTGAAGCACTGATCCGTCTCGGACGATCGGAGCGGATAGAAGTCCTGTCTGACCCTCCAACCGGCTGCGCCTCGGACGGCGCCGGTCGAGGCGGCCTTGGAAGAGGTTTCGGATCGGCCGACGGATCGCTAACATCGGTCTATGTTCTGGATGTTGAGCGCCCGGTTCCTGATCGAGAATGCGATCTACTACACAGGCGGCGGGTTCGCCCTGTGGAAAGGAGGGCGTGCGGAGCGCTTGGTCGCCGCCGCCCTGCTGATCGAAAACACCATCAGCATCCTTATTCAAACCGCCCATCCGGCCACCGGTCCGCGCTATCTGACCCTCTCCATGGACGTCGCGGTCCTTCTGGTGATTCTCTATGTCGCGTTCAGCACGAATCGACGATGGGCGCTGCTCGCCAGCGCCCTGCAGATTCTGTCGATGCTGACCTATGTGGCTCGCATTATCGATCCGACGGTCGGGTCCTGGGCCTATCTGACGATCGACATCGGCATCAGCTTCATACTGATGGCGACCGTGGTCTACGGCGCCATCATGCACATGCGGCGGTGTCCGCGGGTCGCGACCTAGCGACCCCCGTCCCGACCGACCCCCGTCCTCAGTGACCAGGGCGGGCCATGACCTCGACCAGGTCGAGCAGGCGCTTGCGCGGCTCGCCCTTGGGGATGGCCTGATACAGCGAAACCAGCCGGCGCAGGTCGGGCTCGGCCGACATCTTCACCGCCAGCGATTCCGACGGACCCTCGATCCCGCTCGCCGGCAGGCCTTCGAAGAAGTCGGAAATCGAGACGCCCAGCACCAGGGCGGCTTCGTGCAGCTTGGACGCACTCACCCGGTTGGTTCCGCGCTCGTACTTCTGTACCTGCTGAAAGGTGAGGCCCAGGCGTTCGCCCAGCACCTGCTGGGACATGCCGATCGCCTTGCGCAATTGACGCAACCGTGCGCCGACGTGTTCATCTACCGGGTGGGCCATTCCATGCTCCAAAGGCGCGCGAGCGCCGACACACACACTTACTGCGTGTCAAAATATTGATCAGATTTGGCGGCGCAAGTCCACGGCGCAGATTGAAAGGTGATGAATCAGCGGGCGCCGGGCGACATCATGCCGCTGGAATGCCCATGGACAGCCTGCTGTGTGTTTCTTGACGGATACTCAGGCGCGTGCCGGCGACCTCTGGGGAAGCCGCGTCCGAGTGGGGAGGCCGGGTCGCGCTTTACCGGAGATGTCGCGTCGGTTTCGCGTCCGTTACACAAGCTTACAGTCTGCTCGCCAGGACCGGAGCTCAGCAGCGCGGCCGGGGCCGACGCTCCCGCCGTGCTCCGGAAGCGCGGTCGGGGCCGGTTTGGGGCGTGTTGCCAAGCCGAGCGCGCCATGGTCCCTGTTCGCCGACGGGTGCATGGCGCAGGGAGAACGCGGGGTGTCGGACGGATCGTTCTGGCTGGTGAAATCCGAGCCGGCCAAATACGCCTTCAGCGACCTGCAGCGCGACGGGCGCACGGTCTGGGACGGAGTGCGCAACAACCAGGCGGCGCTTTACCTCAAGGCCATGCGGGTGGGCGAGCAGGTGCTCTACTACCACTCCCAGGAGGGCCTGGCGGTGGTGGGCGTAGCCGAAGTGGCGCGCGAGGCCTTCCTCGACCCCACCGACCCGGCCGGCCGCTTCGTCGCCGTGGAGCTGGCGCCGGTGAAACCGCTGCCGAAGCCGGTGACCCTGGCGGAGATGAAAGCCAACCCGGCGCTCAAGGGCATGGCCATGTTCCGCCAGTTCCGCCTGTCCGTGTGCCCGGTGACGGCGGAGGAGTGGGCGGTGATCCTGGGAATGGGCGGGGCGTAGGGCCAGACGAACGGATGCGCTCCGGGCGCCGTCTTTGCCCGCAAGCGGCCCGCATGTCATCGTCATCCGGCCTCAGAGGATTTGCACCATGGCCGGAGCGAGCCAGATCGTGAGTGTCCGCGTCACCGTCGAGGAACGGGCGCTGCTGGCGGCCGCGGCCGAACAGGGCCGGACCAACCTCAGCGACTTCATCCGGCGCAAGGCGGTGGAGGCGGCGGAGAACGACATCCTCGGTCATCGCCTCGTGACCATTCCGGCGGCGGACTGGGAAAAGTTCGAATCCTGGATGCAGGCTCCGGTGAAGGATGTGCCCAGGCTCCGCGACTTGGCGGCGCACCGGCAATTGTGCAAATGATATCATGTCACCGAAATCTGCACCAAAATCTGATGGAGAGGGCTGCGGCGCCCTTCCGCGAGTTGGAAGGCTGTTGTGGGCGAGTACCGAGTGTCTGAATTCTGTCCACTAGGACGTAGTGAGGATTTAACCCTCATCGCAATTGGATGACGATGGCTGCGATGGTGACGAAGCCCATGAAGTTGGCGAGCAGCTTGTCATAACGCGTTGCGACGCGCCGGAAGTGCCTGATCCTGTTGAAGAAGCGTTCGATGCGATTGCGCTCCTTGTAGATATCCTTGTCGTAGCTGTGCTGGACGCGCCGGTTGCGCTTGGGTGGAATGACCGCGGTGGCCCCGGCCTCCAGGATAGCGTCGTGGAAGCGGTCGGCGTCCTAGGCGCGGTCGGCCAGGACATGGCCGGGAGACAGGCCTTCGATCAGGTCTTCGGCGCGGCGGATGTCGTTTTCCTGACCCGGCCCGCCGATCAGGCGCACGGCATCGCCCAGGCTGTCGGCGGCGGCATGGATCTTGGTGCTCAGTCCGCCGCGGGAGCGACCCAGACCTTGGGCATCAGGCCCCCCTTTTTGCGCCGCGCCCCGGCGGCGTGCTGGTGAGCCCGCACGATGGTGGAATCGATGCTGAGCCATTCCAGATCGGCCTCGGAGCCCAAGGCGTTGAATATATCCGTGAAAACCCCGCGCTCGATCCAGTCGTAGTAGCGACGCTTGACGATCTGGTGGTCGCCTAGGCGTTCGGGCAGGTCGCGCCAGCGAGCGCCCGCCCGCGCCATCCACAGCACCGCGTTCATGAACAGCCGGTTGTCGGTCCGAGGGCCACGCTTGCCCTTGCATCCGCCCGGCATCAACACCGAGAGCCGGGCCCACTGCTCATCGGTCAAACAATCAGGATCAACGGCGGCCATCAGGGCTGATCTCCAAAAATCAGCCTTGAATCACAAACCACCCCAGATCGGGAATCCCTCCCGTGGTTAAATCCTCACTACGACCTAGGGGATGGATTGTGGCCGCCAAACCGGCGCGAAGGCCGGAACGAGCGCCAGTGCGCCCCGCGGGGAAAGGTGCTCGTCATCCTGGTAGAGCGTCTGGCCGTCCCGCATGACCGCGCAGGCGCCGCCCGCACAGAGGATGTCCTGAGGCCGCAGCAGGGTGAAGGCGTAGCGGGCGTGCAGCCGCTCGAACACGCCAGTGGCCACCGCCTGCTGCGCGTCATAGGCGGCGCGGCTGAGCTCGGGTGGCGGCTTACGCCCCAGGCGGGCGTCCGCCGCCAGTACGAAGGGCACGTCGAAGTCCTGCTGCGGCGCGTCCTCGACCACGAACACCCTGACGCCCAGCCGCTGCAGGGCGGCCAGGGTGGCGGCGAGGTTGGTCTCGAAATTTGCGGCCCCATCACCCAGGCCGGAAGGGTTGGGGACTGTCAACGCCAGGTGCAGGGCCGCCGCGGAGGGAACCTTCGCCGTGTCGGCGTAGGCGATCCAGTGGGCGGCCAGGATCACGGTATCGATCCTGTGGGCGGCGACCCAGCGGAGCGCCGTCGCGTTGTGCGGCGCGCAATGCGCCCGGTGGCGCTGGAGCGCGTCGCCCAGCCGTGCGAAGATACCCGGCGGCGGCGGCCGTCCGAACTCGACATTGAGCAGGGGCGGACAGCCTCCTTGGGCGAACACCATCGCGGCCTGGCCGTGGGCGGCGAAGGCCGCAGCGACGGCGGGGATGAGGGCGCGGGTGTGGGAATCCCCCCATAACACAGCGTGCGGCGTCGCCGCCGCGCCGATCCGGCAAGCCGAATGCCGGGCGGCGATGTCGGGATCCAGATCCCAGCATGCCTGCTGGGCGTGGGTCGGGGGCGGGAAATACCGCCCCGGCCCGCCGTACAGCCTGGGTAGCCCGAACGCCGCGCAGAGCAGCAGGACCGCGCCGCCCGCCGCGGCGGCATAGATCCCGCCGGTGGTGAACAGCCTGCCCCGGCCGCGAAACGGCTGCTCCACGAACCGCCAAGAGAGCGCCGCCAGGCCGATGCTCGCGGCCAGCACCAGCGCCTTCAGCGGGACGGAGAGGGGCTCGGCGAGCCCGTAGCGAACGAAGACCAGGAGCGGCCAGTGGATCAGATAAAGCGAGTAGGACCACCGCCCGACGCGTCGGCAGACGCCTGCTCCGAGAAAACGTCCCACCAGGCCGCCGGCACCGGGTCGCCCGTGCAGGACCAGAGCGGCGCCGACACAGGGCGCCAACGCATATTCGCTGGGAAAGGGCGTCTCCGAGTTGAACAGAACAACGGCTACGCCAATCAGGCCCAGGCCGATCAGCGCCAGGGCGTTGCGGGTCTGCTCGCGACGCGGTCCGGACGCGGGCACGATCGCGACCAGCGCGCCCAGGAACAGCTCCCAGGCGCGAACGGGCGCGAGATAAAAAGCCCTGAGCGGCTCGATCCGCGCCGCCACGATGCAAACCGCAAAGGACAAGAGCGCCAGCAGGGTCAGCCAAACGACATACCGGCGCCCGGCGAAGCGGGCGATCGCCAGAATCAGCAGCGGAAACACCAGATAGAATTGCTCCTCAACCGCCAGCGACCAGGTGTGCAGCAAGGGCGAGGTCTGGGCGTAGGGGTAGGAATAGCCGCCCAGCGCGCCAGCGATCTGCAGATTGGCCGTGAACGTCACGACCGAGGCGGCGATCGGGCTGAGCTTGGCCGCGTCGGGCCAGAACAGGACGAGGCGCGCCGCCAGCAAAACCAGCGCCAGCATGACGAACAGGGCGGGCAGGATCCGCCGGATGCGGCGTTCGTAGAAGGCCACGAGCGAAAAGCGCTCCGCCGCGACCTCGTCGGCGATGTGGCCGCCGATCAGAAATCCCGAGATCACGAAGAAGACGTCGACGCCGACGAAGCCGCCACGAAATCCCGGCGCCTGAAGATGATAGAGGACCACGGACAGAACCGCGATGGCGCGCAGACCGTCGATGTCCGCCCGATAGCCGTGACGGGCGTGCGCCGGCCGGTCTTCAGCCTGCGGCCCGGTCGCGCCACCCTCGTTTGCTCTCTCGCCGATCGCCGCCTGCCCTGAAAAACCGGCTCTCCGCCGTGAAATCACAGGCTTAGTTCGCCCTGGGGCCGTGTCGGTTCAGCGTGCGGAGGGAAACCAGGGAAACACGGGGTCCGAACGCGTTCCTCCGGCCGCTCGCACGGCTCGAACGGTTCGCCGCGGAATGCGGACCAACGTCTCATATCCGAACGGTGAAGTTGCTAGCGAGGAAGCGGATAGCGCTCGATCGTGACCTGGCGGGCTACGTCGACAGTGATCTCCAGGGCCGTGTTGAAGGGCTCCTCCCCGCCAACTCGTTCATCGCGAGCAAAAAGAGCCGCTTTGGCAGCACCCGGTCCATCAACTTCGGGGGGATATTGAATCCGAGCAGCCCGCCGTGAATGCTTTCCTGTCCATAGAGCGGCCGGAAGTCGACGGTGTTGTGCGTGACGAGCACATACCCGTCATCGACAGCCCCCCGCGCGATTGTCCAGTCCGGCTCCCGGCCATCCCGATCCAGGAGACGTGGGTCGATTCGGGATAGCCCCGGTCGCGCGCCAGGGTCTTCGACATCGTTGGCGCCGCCTTGCGCCATGCCGGCTTCAACGGCGTGCGCCCTCGACGGGGATAGGCCGTCGCATACACCGCGGCCAATCGGACCTGATCGACGCTCAATTGCGGATAGGCCGCGGCGAGGGCCTCAGCCGTATCGCCGTTGATCATCATGTCGGCGATGCGTGGACTGGAATCCACGTGCCTACGAAGCACGAATTACGGTGACGCTATACGAAATGGCGAAATTCCGATGCCGCACGCTGGTTGGCATCGAGCGACAAAGAACTTGGTGCCCCAGGCCGGACTCGAACCAGCACGCCTCTCGGCAATAGATTTTGAGTCTACCGCGTCTACCATTTCGCCACTGGGGCGCGGGGCCGGGGCCGCCGCGGGTGTCGGATTAGAGCCTTCGCTTGCAGGGCGCAAGGCGGAGGAGGGGCGGCCCCGGAGCCTGCGGCGCCATGATGCGCCGCAGCACATACTCTTGCGTCGCCGTGACAAAGGTCTAGACCCGCCCGCCTGAAGCGAGGGCGGGGCGTGGCCGGGCAAGCGATCGACAGCAGCAAGGGCGCGGGCACGGGGCCGGGTCTGGCCAAGGCGGCGAAGGCGCCGCTGGGCTTCATCCTGATGCTCGGGGCCCTGACCGGGGTCGGGCCCTTGTCGATCGACATGTACCTGCCGGGCCTGCCGGCGATCGGGCGCGAGCTGCATGCCGGCGCCGCCAGCGTGCAGCAGACCGTAGCCGCCTTCTTCATCGGCATCGCCGTCGGCCAGCTGGTCTATGGGACCCTGTCGGACCGGTTCGGCCGGCGCGGGCCGCTCCTGTTCGGCATGGGGCTTTATCTGCTGGCCTCGATCGGCTGCGCCCTGTCGAATTCGATCGGCATGCTGATCGGTTTCCGGGTGCTGCAGGCGCTGGGCGGCTGCGCCGGCATGGTGATCCCGCGCGCGGTGGTGCGCGACCGGTTCGAGCACCACGAGGTGATGCACGTCCTCTCCATGCTGATGCTGGTGATGGGGCTGGCGCCGATCCTGGCCCCCCTGGTCGGCGGCTTCGTGCTGCAGACGGCCGGCTGGCGGGCGATCTTCTGGATCCAGGTGGTGTTCGCCGCCGCGGTCGGGACGGCGGTGCTGCTGACCCTGCCGGAGAGCCGCTCCGAGGCCACGGCGGCGCAGGCGCGCGGCGAGCATCCGGTGCAGAGCTATCTCGGCCTGCTCGGCCGGCCGCGGCTGATGGGCTATGTGCTGACCGGCGCCGCCGCCGGCTCGGCCCTGTTCGTCTATGTGGCCACCTCGCCCGACATCGTCATCGGCCATTTCCATGTGGCGCCGCAGAACTTCGGCTGGGTGTTCGGGGTCAACGCCATCGGCTTCATCGGCTGCAGCCAGATCAACGCCCGGCTGGCGCGGCGCCATCGCTCCGACCTGATCCTGAAGTGGGCCAACCTCGGCGCCTTCGCCGGGGCCCTGGTGCTGTTGACCGACGCGCTGACCGGCTTCGGCGGCCTGGCGGGTTTCATGGCGCCGATGTTCGTGGTGATGGCCTCGCTCGGCTTCACCCAGCCCAGCGCCACGGCCGGCGCCCTCGGCGAGGACGCCACCCGCGCCGGCGCCGTCTCGGCCCTGCTGGGCGCGACCGGTTTCGGCGGCGGGGCCCTGGCGGCGGCCCTGGCCGGCCTCGGCCGTGACGGAACCCCCCGGCCGATGGCCCTGGTGCTGACGGTGTCGCTGACCCTGGCGGTGGTGTGCCTGCGGACGATGGTGAAGCCGAAGTAGTCCCCCACCTGTGGGACCTGCCGGAGAGGGCCCCGCGTTGCTGGGGGTGCGTGTTATGGCGAAGGTTTACCGCGGAGAGCGCGGAGGAAAAAAGGCGCGGAGCGCGCAGAGTCGATGCGCTCTCAGCCCAGCTCCCGCTCTCTCGTTCCTCTCTGCGCATCCTCCGCGATCTCTGCGGTAGACCTCGCCCTCTCTCGCACGCGGGAAGAAGGGGTCAGAGCACCCCGCCGCCGTGCTGGAAGCTTTGCACCAGGCTGCCGGCGACCAGTTGCCAGCCGTTCACCAGCACGAAGAAGATCAGCTTGAAGGGCAAGGACACCACCACGGGCGGCAGCATCATCATGCCCATGCTCATCAGCACGCTGGCGACGACCAGGTCGATCACCAGGAAGGGTACGAACAGCAGGAAGCCGATCTCGAACCCGCGCTTCAGCTCCGAGATCATGAAGGCCGGGGTCACCACCTGCAGCGGGGTGTCGAGGGCGGTCTTGGGCCGCGGGGTCTTGGACAGGCGGATGAACAGGCCGAGGTCGTCGCGGTCGACCTGGCTCAGCATGAACTTCTTCACCGGCTGGCTGGCCGCGCCGAAGGCCTGCGGCAGCTCCATCTGGTGGGCCAGCAGGGGCTTGATGCCGTCCTGGTAGGACTGGTTGAAGGTCGGGCCCATGACGATGGCGGTCAGGAACAGGGCCAGCGACACCATCACCGAATTGGGCGGGCTCTGGGTCAGGCCGAGGGCGGTGCGCAGCAGCGACAGCACCACGGTGATGCGCACGAAGCTGGTGGTCATCATCACGATCGACGGGGCCAGCGACAGCACGGTGAGCAGGCCGACCAGCTGCACCACCCGGTCGGTCAGGCCGCCGCCCGAGCCGAGGTCGAGGTTGATCGCCTGGGCCGCGGCCAGGGTCGGGAACACCAGGCAGGCGGCGGTGGCCAGCACCGACAGCAGGGCCGCGCGGCGCAGGTCGCCCGGCCTGAGGCCGGATCCGAAGCGGGATCCGAGCTTGCGCAGGGCGCGACGCGGGAAAAACCTAACCACGGCCGGTCTCCTCGAGACGGCTGATCTGACGGCCTTCACCGAGCAGGATCAGGTGCTCGCGGCTGTCGAGCCGGACCAGCACCAGCCGCCGCTGGGCGTCGAGCGTCAGGCTCTCCACCAGCTGCATCCGCCGGTCGGTGCGCGCGGTGAGTTTGAGCAGGCCCATCGGCCCCCAGCGCCGGAAGGCGTAGACGCCCACGCCGAACAGCCCCAGCGACACCGCCAGGGCGAACAGGGCCTGGATGACTGTCAGGAACCACATTGCGCACCCATCGGCCCGCGGGCCGATCCGCGCGGGTCGACCCGTCAGTGCCGCAAACCGCTTAACGGCCGATTAACCATAGCGGGGCCGATCTCAATCCCCTGTTAACCATGATCGGCGCACGCTCGGCCCATGGACCTGAACGCCATTCCGCTGTTCGCCATGCTCAAGGGCAAGATGAGCCATACGGCCGAGCGCCAGCGCGTGATCGCGCTGAACGTGGCCAACGCCGACGTGCCCAACTATGCGCCGCGCGATCTGAAGCCCTTCACTTTCGAGCAGCAGCTCGCCAGCCAGCAGGCCGGCCAGGCGGTGAGCGTGGCCAAGACTTCGGCGGCGCATATGGAGATCCCGGACGGGACGTTGTCGGTGGGCGGCGACATGAATGCGCCCGACAGCGAAGTGCGGCTCGACGGCAACCACGTGGTGCTGGAAGAGCAGATGGTGAAGATGAACGCCGCCCAGGGCGACTACGCCGCGGCGGTCAGCTTCTACGAGCAGTCGCTGAGCTTGCTGAAGATGGCCGCCACCAAGCCGGGCGGATGAGGATTAGCCGACCATGACCACCCCCACTTCCGGCTCCACGGCCACCATGGCCATCGCCGCCTCGGCGCTGAAGGCGCAGCAGGCGCGCATGCGGGTGATCGCCGAGAACATCGCCAACGCCGACTCCATCGCCACCACCGCCGGCGGCGACCCCTACCGCCGCCAAGCCCCGGTGTTCGAGCCGGCCAAGGTGGCCGAGGGGGTGATGGGCGTGGCCATGACCGGCTCCAAGCCCGATCCCACCCCATTCCGCACCGAATACAATCCCGGCAGTCCGGCCGCCGACGCCAAGGGCTATGTGAAGATGCCCAACATCGACCCCCTGACCGAGGCGATGGACATGCGCGAGGCGTCGCGCGCCTACGAAGCCAACCTCAACGTGATCGAGAACCAGCGGAACATGGACAGCCGCACCCTCGACATCATCAAGAAGTGAGCTGAGCCATGATGACCGCCATGGCCGCCGCCCGCGCCTACGCCTCCGTGGCGTCGCAGGCGACCAACGCCGCGCCCAAGGCCGCGCCGCTGGCCGAGGGGCCGGACTTCGGCCAGTTGGTGAACAAGGCGGTGAACGACGTGGTCTCGACCTCGCGCACCGCTGAAACCCAGATGATGGCCCAGGCCCAGGGCAAGGCTGACATGATCGACGTGGTCACCGCCATCTCCTCCGCCCAGGCCAGCCTGCAGACGGTGATGGCCGTCCGCGACCAGGTGATCTCCGCCTACAAGGAGATCATGGCCATGCCGCTCTGAGCTGCCCGCGCCTAGCTTGCGTCGGTTCGGTCGTGCAGGTGGATTTTTGCCGCAGAGATCGCTGAGAAAGAAAAGGCGCGGAGCGCGCAGAGTCGCGGCGCTCAGCCAATCTGGCGCATCCTCATCTTCATCACTGCGCGCTCCGCGCGCTCTGCGCAGTCTCCGCGATCTCTGCGGTAAAATACTCCTTCAAGGGCGCTCCTGTGAGCAGCGATCCAGCCCTACTTCCCCTTCCAGTTCGGCGGACGCTTTTCGACGAAGGCGCGGGAGCCTTCGATCAGGTCTTCCGAGCCTAGCAGCGCCCGGATCGCCGGATAGCTGGTCTGGGCCTTGATCGCCGCTTCCAGCGACGGTTCGGCCAGGCCGCGCTGCACCGCCTCCTTCGACGCCCGGATCGACATCGGGCTGCAGGCCAGGATTTCGGTCGCCCATTGGCGCGCGACGGAGATCGCCGAATCCGGCGGGGCGACTGCGTTGACGAAGCCCAGCGCCTGGCCCTCGGCGGCGGGCACGCGCCGGCCGGTCAGGATCATGCCCATGGCCTGTTTCTCGCCGATCAGTCGCGGCAGCCGGTGCAGGCCCGAGGCCAGGGCGGCCAGGCCGACGCGCGGCTCGGGCAGGGCGAACACCGCCCGCTCGTCGGCGATGATCAGGTCGCAGGCCAGGGCGATCTCGAAGCCGCCGCCCATGGCCAGGCCGTTCACCGCCGCGATCACCGGCTTGTCGAGGTCGAAGCGCGAGGTCAGGCCGCCGAAGCCCGAGGCCGGCTGGGTCATCCGCCCGCTGGCGTTCTGGAACTTCAGGTCGTTGCCGGCCGAAAACGCCCGGTTCCCGGCGCCGGTGATGATCGCCACCCACTGGTCCGGATCGGCGGCGAAGGCGTCGAACACCTCGGCCAGCTCGTGGTTGGCCGGCGGGTGCACGGCGTTCAGCACCTCGGGCCGGTTGATGGTGACCAGGGTCAAAGGTCCGTCGCGCTCGACGGTGCAGAACTGGTAGGTCATGGACGGTCTCCCTGCTCGACCGGCGCAGTTGGCCGGCGTAGGCTGGATCGCAGCGTGCGGAGGGACGATGACGGTTGCAACAGGCTTGATGGCGTTGGCCGTCGCCATGCTCGGCCAGGCCAGCCCGCCGGCGTCCAGCACGCCGCTCGATCAGAAGGACGTGACGCTTCAGTTCGGCTCATCGAACGCGCCCGACTGGGCGCACTTCTATCCGAAATCGGCGCAGGAGCGGGGCGTCGAGGGATCGGTCGACGTCCGTTGCCGGATCGAGGCGCAGAAGCTCACCGAGTGCGTCGCCGTCAGCGAGGCCCCCACGGGCGAAGGGTTCGGCAAGGCTGCCGTGGACATCTTCTCGCAGGTGATGGTGTCGCCCCGGGCCAAGGACGGCACGCCGACGGATCACCGGCTGATCGTGCTGCACTTCGATTTCACGCTGCACTGAAAGCAGGGCGGCGCTGCAGCCTATCTGGCGCGGAGATCCCGGGCGTAGCGCTTCCAGTTCTCCACATAGTGGGCGGCCGAGACCTTCATCATCTGGGCGGCGCTGTCGTCGAGCGTGCGCACCACCTTGCCGGGCGAGCCCACGACCATGGAGTTGTCGGGAATCTCCTTGCCCTCGGTGATCAGGGTATTGGCTCCGATCAGGCAGTTCTTCCCGATCCGGGCGTGATTGAGGATGATCGAGCCGATCCCGATCAGGGTGTTGTCGCCGATCGTGCAGCCGTGCAGCATCACCATGTGGCCGATGGTCACGTCGCGGCCGATGGTCAAAGGCGAGCCAAGATCGGTGTGAAGCACAGAGCCGTCCTGGACGTTGGAATTCTCGCCCACGACAATAGGATCGTTGTCGCCCCTGAGCACTGCGCCGAACCAGATGCTGGCGTTCTGCTTCAATATGACGTTTCCAAGAACGGTTGCATTGGGGGCGATCCAGTATTCCCCCTCGGCGGGAAGTTGTGGGCAGGTGTCGCCTAAATTATAGACATTCGATCTGTCGATCATCCGGGTGCCTCGGTTGTGCAATTTCTTCTTTTTAACACCCTGGAAACCCTCTTACAGTCAAATCGTTATGCGATTCGATGATCAGTCGGTCATCCGGTCGCCGCGGGGAACCCCTTCCCCGCCTTAGTGGAGTGCAGGGTGACGGGTATTTCGTCCGTGCGCATTGTGGGTCTGGCGGAGCCGCCGCCAACTGCCGTCGGTGCATCTCCGGGCGCATCCCCCATCCCGTATCGCTCCTCGTTCGAAGGCGCCGGCCCCAAGGCCCGCGCCTTTTTCTTTGCCCCTCTCTCCCTGATTTCCGGAGGCTCCCATGACCAAGCGTGCGCTGAAGCGGATGGTGCGTGAAGGCGAATTCTCGACGGCCGAGTTCGCCGACGCGAAGATTCGCCGCCTGCCGGTGGAGCGCGGCTGGTCGCCGATGCCCGAGGAGCGCGAGCAGGGGTATCTGAAGACCATCAAGGCGAAGTCGAGCGGTCAGGCGGCGCTGATGGAGGCGATCGACCAGAAGAATTTGGTGCTGGCGCTCGGCCCGGCCGGCACCGGCAAGACCTATCTCGCCATCGCCAAGGCGGTGGAGGCCCTGGAGGCGGGCCGCGTCGGCCGCATCGTGCTGTCGCGCCCGGCGATCGAGGCCGGCGAGTCGATCGGCTACCTGCCCGGCGACATGGAGGAGAAGCTGGCCCCCTATCTGCGCCCGCTCTACGACGCCCTGTCCGACCGGCTGTCGATGAAGCGGGTCAGGAGCCTGATGGCCGAGGGGCTGATCGAGATCGCGCCGGTGGGCTTCATGCGCGGCCGCACGCTGAACAACGCCTTCGTGGTGATCGACGAGGCGCAGAACTGCACCTACGTCCAGCTCAAGATGCTGCTGACCCGGCTGGGCTGGAACTCGACCATGGTGGTCACCGGCGACCCGGGCCAGTCGGACCTGTTGCCCGGCGTCTCGGGCCTCGGCGACGTGGCCGACCACCTGGAAGTACTGCCCAACATCGCCGTGGTCCGCCTGGAGGACTGCGACATCGTCCGCCACCCGCTGGTGGCCGAGATGCTGGGGGTGCTCTGAGCCAACAGTCTCCTCTCCCCCTCGATGGGGGAGAGGCCGGGAGTGGGGGTGGGTGCACAACGCTCGCGGATGAGCGCGCGAGGCGCCTCCCCTGCTCTTCGCTTCACCGTCCTGCACTCACCCCTATCCCCGACCCTTCCCCATCGAGGGGGAAGGGAGCTACGCCAGCTCCAACCCCAGGAACCGCGTGCCGGCGATGGGGGTGTCGTAGTAGGGGGCGATCGGCTCGAAGCCGAGGGCTTGGTAGAGGCCGATGGCGGAGGCCATGGTCGGCAGGGTGTCGAGCCAGAGGGCGCGGTAGCCGGCGGCTCGGCCGGCCTCGATGATCGCTTCGGCCAGGGTGCGGCCGAGACCGAGGCCGCGTCCGGCGGGCGCGGCGTAGAGCCGTTTCATTTCGCAGACGCCGGGCCGCAAAGGCCTCAGGCCCACGCAGCCCAGCGGCGCGCCGTCCGCTCCACGCGCCAGCAGAAGCTCGCCGGCCGGCGGCGCGTACTTGCCGGGCAGGGCGGCCAGCTCGGCTTCGAAGTCCTGATAGGCGAGGTCGACGCCGATCGAGCCGGCGTAGGCGCGGAACAGATCCGCCGTCGCGGCGAGGTCGTCCGCCGAGCGGACGGGCGCGATGTGGACGCTGGCCGTATCTATGGCGGCGCCCCTATTCGAGGTCTTCGGCCAGGATGGCCATTTCGAACATAAAGGAGCCGTCGTCGTCCTCGTCCTGATAGATGACGCCGATGAACTCGCCCTTCATCTCGACCTCGGCGCTGTCCTTCTGCTTCGGCCGCGCCTTCAACGCCACGTGCGGATTGCCGAAGGTGCGCTTCAGGTGCGCTTCGAGTTTCTTGATGTCGTTGTCGTCCACGGGAAAGCCTTGGGGTCGTCGGAGGGTGGG
>Ga0302314_10003573_pt1 | contig 28623 bp, 25 predicted proteins | sample III_Palsa_N2_3_FD_200533 | JGI IMG/M metagenome (GOLD analysis project Ga0302314, IMG submission 200533) | Peat permafrost microbial communities from Stordalen Mire near Abisko, Sweden - III_Palsa_N2_3 | ecosystem: Environmental > Terrestrial > Soil > Palsa > Peat permafrost | place: Sweden...
GAGCGGCGCGAGCTGATGCAGGGCCTGATCAGTCAGGGCGTCACCCAGTCCGACATCGCCAAGGAACTGGGGGTGTCGCGCCAGGCCATCCAGAAGATGATGGCCTGCTAGCAGCCGTCTGCCGGCGTACCGCCGCTGCGCCGACGCGGCCGAACGGGCGCCGGTCATTCCCGAACTTCTCATTCCAGAACTTCTCATTCCCGAACTTCACTGATCGGCGCCGTAGGCCTCGAACGCGGCCCGGGGGAGCGACTGAGGCCGCTCAGCCGGCGTGGATCTCCATGGTTCGGCCGTCGGGGTCGGTGAGTTGGTGTCGTCCCGTGCTGAGCGGCGGAACAGCGGTACTGGCCTCGATAGCCAGGCCCAGTCGCAGGGCATTGGTCCGGCGGCCGGGCCGGGTAGAGCTCGAAGACCGTGCCGTCGGTGAGCACGGCGGCGTAGTGCTCGGGGCCTTGGCCGTGCCGCTCGGCGGTGAAGCCCGGACCGGACTCGCGTAGAAGCGGCGGCACTCCTCCAACTGCGTTGTGTACAGCACCAGCAGGGTCATTCGGATCGTGCTGGCGCCGGTCATGGGCTCCTGGCCTGCCTTGGGAACGAGGTTCGAGCGTAACGCGACCGGGGCCGCACGGGTTGGGGAGGCGCGGCTTCGTGGGCGACAGCTCTTGTCGCCGGAGCGGTCCAGCCGCAGGCGGCGCGGAGCCTCGGCGGCGACCGCGCCGGGCACGCTAGTGGCGGATGACGCGGGGTGGGGCGCGAGTGCGGCGCGGGGCTCACCTGAGCCTCGGGCGGGCGGGGCTGACGGATGATGGGGGACATGTCTGCCTTCAACCTCAGTAGTGCTTTTGTCACCTTCTTCGCGGTGGTTGGCCCGCCCAAGGTGCTGCTGTCCTTCGCCCAGCTCGCCCGGGACCGCGACCCCAAGGAACTGGTGCGGCTGGCCGCGGTCAGCTCCGGGGTGGCCGGCCTGGTGGGCGTGACCATGGCCTACTCGGCCGGGGCCATCGCCTCGCTGTTCCACATCGGCCATGAGTCGTTGGAGCTGGCGGGTGGTCTGATCTTCTTCACCTATGCGCTCGGACTGGTGCTCGGCATCCACCTGGGCGGCGCGGATCACGACAGCGAACACCCCAGCAGCCAGCTGGCTGACGGCGTCCGGGACCTGCTGCTGCCGTATGTCGCCAGCCCGCTCGCGATCAGCGCGGTGCTGGTCGAGTCCCTGGACAAGGACACCTGGTCCTGGGACACCACCATCGCCGCGGCCTACCTGGCGGTGGTGGCCATCAACTTCGTCACCGTGCTGATCCTCGCGCCACTGCTGCGCCGCCTGCACGAGAGCACGCTGGAGGTGCTCTCCCGGCTGCTCGGGCTGCTGCTCGCCGCGCTCGGCGTGGAGCAGTTCCTGGACGGCCTGTACGCGCTCGGCGTTCCGGTCGGCGCTGCCCTCGGGCACTGAGCCCGTCCGGCAACTTCTGACGGTTCGTCAATTGGAAGGTGATGATCCATCAAATGGTGAGCCGGTGAAGGCGCGCGGTCGGTTCAGCCGAGGCAGAGGACCAGCAGTCGCAGGAGGCAGCTGGTCGCGGGAGACGGGGATGGGGATGGGGACGCACCGGCCGTGGGGGTGATCGGCGCGGGGGCGGGCGATTGCCCGGTGCCTGCGATCGCCGGGTTGCTCGGGACCAGCGGCGGTGTCCCCGCCGGGGCGGGAGCTGGGGCAACCGGGGGAGCGATGAGGGCCGACGGGGCAAGGGCGGCCGGGGCTTCGACGGCGACTGTGGCTTCGGCGACGGCCATGGGGGCACCGGCGGGTTGTGTGGCCGACGCGGTGGATGTCGGGGCCGTCGTGCCGCCGTTGCCGCCACCGCCCATGGCTCTCCCGGTGCTGGAACGCCCGGTCGGGCCGGGCGAGGAGCCGACCCCGGCGATCCCGCACAGGACGGCGACGCCGAGCCCGGCGATCAGCAGCGCGAACGCCAACCGCCGTAGTGGAAAGCCGCGTTGGCCACGACCTGGCACCAGCCGAGACCGGGGCGCGGACGGATGCGGGGCCGGACGCGCGATCCGTGACGTGGTTGGGCGGGCGGCTGATCGCACTGATCGGGGCGCAACCGCCGGTGGGCGGGCCTTCGTGGCGGGCTGGGGAGGCAACTCGATGGCCGCCAACGGCAGGCCGGTGGCCGCGACGCCGCAGCCGGGGCAGGAGAGCGCGCCGTTGACGTAGCGGCGGCAGGTCGGGCAGTACCTCAAGGCTTCCTCCGCGCGGCGGTGGACAATCCCCGCCGTGGGATGCGGCGGGGTCGTCACAGTGGCAGGCCGGAACCCGTCCGGGCGGGCGCTCGATCGAAGTGCCCGCGCGCACACCCGCGTCCTGCTGATCTCGCGCTCCGTGACCCCTAAGCAACCCTCTGTTCGCGCCGGGTGCGGACTTTGTCCGGGGGGCTGCCGGTTGCCGGGAGCGCCAAAAGCGGTGGTCGACCGTGGCTCGTGCCCACGCCTGCCTGGAAGCGCTTCCAGGAGTCGCTTCCAGGAATCACTGCCCGGAATCACTGCCCGGAATCACTGCCCGGAATCGCGCGGCCTTCAGCGGTCCGAGCGACCCCAGCGGCGCCGTTCGGCCATCCGGCGTCGGATCACCAGCAGGTCGACCACGGCGATCACCGCGCACACCGCGCAGACGATGGCCACCCCGAGGTTGATCGAGCGGTCGAGGTGCGGCCCGTTCGCGGCCAGCAGCGCGAAGGCCACGGCCCCCAGCACCAGCAGCGGCGCGAAGACGCCCGCCAGCAGCCGCCGCGCCCGCAGGTCGCTGCGGGCCCACTGCGGCTCGGAGCCGTCGTGACGCCAGCGCCGGGCCGCGGCCCGGGTCCGCCGGTCCGCCGCACGGGCCTCCCACTGCCGGCGGACGCGGTGCCGTTCGCTGTGCGGATACGACATGGTCCCGGCTCCCTTCCGGGTGGACACAGTCTCTCGGGTGTACCCCTACCCGGGCAGGCCCGTCCGACCCACCTGACGCTGTCCTTTCCGATCGCGCCACCCGTGGAGATGCCGGCGCTGGGAACCGTGAGCTGCGAGAGCGCGTCCCGCTGATCAACCGGACGGGGGGGACGATGTCCATGGCTGGGACTGGTTCGCGTTGGGGGAGACGGCGTACCGTCACCGGGACGCTGACAGCGTTGGCGCTGCTGTGCGCCCTGGGTCTGGCCCTGGTCGCCTGGGCGCAGGTACGCACCTACTTCGACGGGCCCGACGCCTCGGAGCCGTCCTGCTCCTGGTCCGCCGACATCCGGCAGGCGAACTCGGACCAGGCCGCGCTGATCCGCTGCTACCTGCGGGCGGTCGCCCAGCACAGTGAGACCGGGCTCCGGTCGGTGGCCCGGTCGACGGACAACGGCGGACCCACCGGCTTCTCGGCTGCGGACTTCGCCCACAGCCGCGACGCCGCCGCCGGAACCGCGACGGCCACCGTCGTCGGCAACGCCGTGGACAGCGCCGACGCGACGGTGACCATCCGCTACGCGGACGGGGCCCAGCAGCAGTTGGAAATCGACCTGGCGAACCCAGGATCGGCGAGCTCCTGGCGGTTCTCGGACATCGGCACGTATCCCAGCGACCCGGATGCCCCGCCGTCCGCCGCCATCGGCCCGAACTGAGCGGCCCGGCCGGCCCGGTCGTCCTGTCGCACAGACCACGTGCCCCGGCCCGCTGCCCTGGTCGACGCCGGCCGTGATCCGGCCCCGGGGCATCAAGATGTGATCTGTCTCAGCAGCGACCCGGTGGTGATCGGTTGAGTGTCGGGCAGGCTTGCGCGGCCCGCGCGGAATCCCGGGGCAACCGCCTCGGTCGCCCCGGGGGCGCTCCAATAGCGCTTATGTGGTGAGGATGTGAGCGTGCCCATGTGGCAGCGTCCGGGAGCTTGACGCGACTTCTCCTCGGAGCCATAGTGAGGGCGATCGCGCCGAGCAATGCGCCACAATCCATCGGAGGTTCTGGTACCGGATTTCTGACTCTCGCATATGTTAACGCTCACATTTTATCGTCGCCGAGTTGGGACTTCGTTCCGACTCGATACCGCGCGGTGCCGGTGAGGCATTCCCGGACACGCGCGTCAGGTTTTCCCGATCCCTTCTCCCAGGTATTCGTTCCACCCCAACGAAATGGAAGAGGACCACCGAATGATCCGTCCACACCTGCGGCAGCTGAAAAGGCTGCTGCTGTCCGCCGGGGCCACCGCCGCACTGGTGGCCGGTCTGCTGGTCGGCGCGGCCGCGCCCTCGCAGGCCGCGACCTCGCTGCCGTGCGACATCTACGCCGCCGCGGGCACCCCCTGCGTGGCCGCGCACAGCACCGTAAGGGCGCTGTTCGCGGCCTACAACGGCCCGCTCTACCAGGTGCAGCGCGCGTCCGACGGCAGCACCACCGACATTGACACACTGACCGCCGGCGGTTACGCGAACGCCGCCACGCAGAACACCTTCTGTGCCGGTACCTCGTGCACCATCACGGAGATCTTCGACCAGACGTCCGAGCACAACAACCTGACCATCGAGGGGCCCGGCGGCAACGGCGGGCAGGACACCGGCGCGGACGCCTCGGCGCTGCCGGTGGTGGCCGGAGGCCACCAGGTCTACGGGCTCGACGTGACGGCCGGTGTCGGCTACCGGGACAACGCCACGAAGGGCGTGGCCACCGGCGCCTCGGCCCAGGGCGAGTACATGGTGGCCAGCGGGAGCCACGTCAACGGCGGCTGCTGCTTCGACTACGGCAACGCCGAGACGTCCAGCGACGACACCGGAAACGGCCACATGGACGCCATCAACTTTGGTACGGAGTGCTGGTTCTCGCCCTGTTCCGGGTCCGGCCCCTGGGTCCAGGCCGACCTGGAGAACGGACTGTTCGCCGGGGCGAACGGATCGGACACCAACAACAAGGGGAACTCCAGCGCGTTCGTCACCGCGCTGGTCAAGAACAACGGCACCACCACCTATGCGATCAAGGGCGGAAACGCGCAGTCGGGCGGTCTGACCACCTGGTACAACGGCGCGCTTCCCGACCTCGGCGGATATGCTCCGATGCACCAGGAGGGAGCCATTGTCCTGGGGACCGGCGGTGACAACAGCCACGCGTCGATCGGATCGTTCTTCGAGGGGGTGATGACCGCCGGATATCCGACGGACGCCGCCGACAACGCGGTCCAGGCGAATGTCGTCTCAGTCGGCTACGGGAATCCCAGTGCCTCATTCCCGGTCGTCGGCACCGCCTACCGGCTGACCAACCAGAACAGCGGCACGGTACTCGACGCGATCGACTGCGAGACGGCCAACGGGACCAGGATCGATCTGTGGGCCTCGCTCGGCAACACCTGCCAGCAGTGGAAGTTCGCCAGTGCCGGCGGCGGCTACTACACCATCACCAACGTCAACAGCGGGACCGTGCTGGACTCGGTGAACTGCGGTACGGCGAACGGCACGGCCGTGGACCTGTGGGCCTCGCTCGGCAACACCTGCCAGGAGTGGAGCGTCGTCCCGATCAGCAGCGGCCACTATGCGATCGTCAACCGAGGCGACTCGCTGTCACTCGACGCGACGGACTGCGAGACCGGGAACGGCACGGTCGTGGACCAGTGGATCGGGCTGGGCAACACCTGCCAGCAGTGGAACATCGCGCCCTGATGGGTAGCGGGTAGCAGGGGTGGGGCCGTGACGGAATCCTGCGCGATCCCTTGCGGCCGCTCTCTGTGAGCGCTAACAATAGTGCGTCGCGTCAGCGTGGGGGTCGGTCCGGGCCGGGGTTCAGCCCGCTCCGCCCGTCCTCCCGTCCGCCGTCGCCGTGCTGCTCTGCTGGCTCTGCGCACCGGAATCAGTCCGATCCACCCCTACCCATCTCCCGCTGTGCCGATGGCCGCCCGACAAGCCCGGAGAAATTGTGAGCGTTAACAAAATGCAGGTGACCATCGGCGTCGACTTCGGCACCCTGTCCGGACGGGCCGTCGTGGTCTCCGTCGCGGACGGGACGCAACTCGCCGACGCCGCGCACGACTACCGCCACGGCGTGCTGGACCGCACGCTGCCGGACGAGGTCACCGCACTGGATCCGGACTGGGCGCTGCAAGTTCCGGACGACTGGCGCGAGGTGCTGCGCACCGCCGTGCCCAAGGCGCTGGCGTTGGCCGGGGTGACCGCCGATCAAGTCGTGGGCATCGGAACCGACTTCACCGCCTGCACGGTCCTGCCGACCACCGCCGACGGTACCCCGCTGTGCGAACTCCCCGGTCTGGCCGACCGTCCGCACGCCTACCCCAAGCTGTGGCGGCACCACGCCGCCCAGCCGCAGGCGGACCGGATCAACGCCCTGGCCGGGCAACTCGGTGAGAGCTGGCTGGCCCGCTACGGCGGCCGAATCTCCAGCGAGTGGCAGTACGCCAAGGGCCTGCAACTGCTGGAACAGGACCCGGAGCTCTACGCCGCGGCGGAACGCTGGATCGAGGCCTCGGACTGGATCGTCTGGCAGCTGACCGGCTCGGAGAGTCGCAACCTGTGCGCGGCCGGGTACAAGGGCCAGGTCCAGGACGGGACTCGCCCCGGGCCGGAGTACCTGGCCGGGCTCAACCCCGGCTTCGTGGGCTTCACCGCGAAGCTCGACCACCCGCTGTCGCCGCCGGGAGCGACCGCGGGCACCCTGACCGCCCGGGCGGCGGCGTGGACCGGGCTCAATGAGGGGACTCCGGTCAGCGTGGGCAATGTCGACGCCCATGTCACCAGCGCCGCCGCTCGGGCCCTGGACCCCGGGCACCTGCTCGCGATCATGGGCACCAGCACCTGCCACATCCTCAACTCGGAGGTCCTGGAGGAGGTCCCGGGCATGTGCGGAGCCGTCCGCGACGGGGTGGTGCCGGGGCTGTGGGGCTACGAGGCCGGGCAGTCCGGCGTCGGCGACATCTTCGCCTGGGCCGCGCGGACCGTCGCGCCCGAGCCGTACGCGGCCGAGGCCCGGGCCCGAGGACTGAGCCTGCACCAACTGCTCACCGAGAAGGCCGCCGCCCAGCCGGTGGGCGGGCACGGGCTGGTCGCCCTGGACTGGCACAGCGGCAACCGGTCCACCCTGGTCGACCACCACCTGTCCGGGCTGGTCCTGGGGCTCACCCTGGACACCGTCCCGGAGGAGCTCTACCGGGCGCTGCTGGAGGCCACGGCCTTCGGCACCCGGGTCATCGTCGAGGCGTTCGAGCAGGCCGGAGTGCCGGTCACCGAGTTCACGGTGGCCGGAGGGCTGCCGAAGAACCGCTTCCTGATGCAGATCTACAGCGACGTGCTGCGCCGCCCGGTCAACGTCATCGGCTCCGACCAGGGCCCGGCGCTGGGCGCGGCGATCCACGCGGCCGTCGCCGCCGGGGTCCATCCGGACCTGCGTGCGGCGTCAGCGGCCATGGGGCGGATCGACCGCGCCGTGCACACCCCCGACCCGGGCCGCGCCGACGCCTACGACCTGCTCTACGCCGAGTACCGCGAGCTGTACGAGCACTTCGGCCGCGGCGGCCGGACCGGCAACGCCATGCACCGGTTGCGCGCGCTGCGCGACCGCACCCGAGGGGAGACCGTCCGATGAGCACCGCGCCCGGAATCGACGCCGCCAGGGCCGAGCTCTGCGAGTTGCACGCGGAGCTGCTGCGCTGGGGCCTGGTCGCCTGGACCAGCGGGAACGTCAGCGCCCGGGTCGCCGATCCGGACGGCGGCGAGGACCTGCTGCTGATCAAGCCGAGCGGGGTGTCCTACCAGGAGTTGACGCCGGATCAGATGATTGTCTGCGACCTGGACGGCCGTAGGCTGGAGGGCACGCTGTCGCCGTCCAGCGACACCGCCGCCCACGCCTACGTCTACCGACATCTGCCCGAGGTCGGCGGCGTGGTGCACACCCACTCCCCGTACGCCACCGCCTGGGCCACCGCCGGGGAGCCGATCCCCTGCGCGATCACCGCCATGGGCGACGAGTTCGGCGACGACATCCCGGTCGGGCCGTTCGCGCTGATCGGCGACGACTCCATCGGCCGGGGCATCGTGTCCACCCTCGCCGGGAACCGCTCCCCGGCGGTGCTGATGCGCCAGCACGGCGTGTTCGCCGTCGGCCCGAGCGCCCGAGCCGCCGTGAAGGCGGCGGTGATGTGCGAGGACGTCGCCCGGACCGTCCACCTGGCCCGCCAGCTCGGCACGGTCAACCGCTTGCCGCAACCACAGATCGACTCCCTGTACGACCGCTACCAGCACGTCTACGGCCAGCAGGCCACCAACGTCGAAGGAGACCACGCATGATCGCGCCCCCCGACCGCCGGATCTGGTTCCTCACCGGGAGCCAGGGCATGTACGGGCAGGAGACGCTGGACCAGGTCGCGGAGCAGTCGGGCCGGATCGCCGAGACCCTCGCGGCCCACCCCGGCCTGCCCGTCCAGGTCGTCTGGAAGCCGGTGCTGACCGGCGCCGACGCCATCCGGCGGGTGATGTTGGAGGCCAACGCCGCCGACGACTGCGTCGGCGTGATCGCCTGGATGCACACCTTCTCACCGGCCAAGATGTGGATCGCCGGGCTGGACGCACTGCGCAAACCGCTGTTGCACCTGCACACCCAGGCCAACCTGCGGCTGCCCTGGTCGTCCATCGACATGGACTTCATGAACCTCAATCAGGCAGCCCATGGGGACCGGGAGTTCGGCTATCTGCAGACCAGGCTCGGGGTCGCCCGCAAGACCGTGGCCGGGCACGTCAGCGACCCGGCGGTCACCGCCAGGGTCACCGCCTGGGCCAGGGCCGCCCTGGGTCGGGCGGAGTTGGCCGCGCTGCGGCTGGCCCGGTTCGGCGACAACATGCGCGAGGTGGCCGTCACCGAGGGCGACAAGGTCGAGGCCCAACTCAGGTTCGGCGTCTCGGTCAACACCTACGGCGTCAACGACCTGGTCGAGGCGGTCGACGCGAGCACCGACGCCGCCGTCGACGTCCTGGTCAAGGAGTACCAGGGCCGCTACCGGTTGGCGCCGGCGTTGCGTCCGGGGGCCGAACGCCATGAGTCGCTGCGCTATGCCGCCCGGATCGAGCTGGGCCTGCGGGCCTTCCTGGAGCACGGCGGGTTCCGCGCCTTCACCACCAACTTCGAGGACCTGGGCGGGCTACGGCAGCTGCCCGGCCTGGCGGTGCAACGGCTGATGGCCGACGGCTACGGCTTCGGCGGCGAGGGCGACTGGAAGACCGCCGCCCTGCTGCGCACGCTCAAGGCCGCCGCGTGCGGGCTGCCCGGCGGTACCTCGTTCATGGAGGACTACACCTACCACTGGGAACCGGGAGAGGAGTTGATCCTGGGCGCGCACATGCTGGAGGTCTGCCCGAGCATCGCCGCGGACACGCCCGACTGCGAGATCCATCCGCTCGGCATAGGCGGACGCGAGGACCCGGTACGGCTGGTCTTCGACGCCGCGCCGGGACCGGCCCTGGTCGTCGGCCTGGCCGACCTGGGCGACCGGTTCCGGCTGGTCGCCAACGAGATCGACACGGTGGCCCCGCCGGAACCCCTGCCGGCGCTGCCGGTGGCCCGTGCGGTCTGGCGCCCGCGCCCGGACCTGCGCACCTCCACCGAGGCCTGGCTCACCGCGGGCGGGCCGCACCACACCGTCTACAGCAGCGCCCTGGGGACCGAGGAGCTGGCCGACCTCGCCGAGATGCTGCACACCGAGCTGGTGGTCATCGACCAGGACACCACCACCCGCGGACTGGGCCGGGAACTGCGCTGGAACCAGGCCTATCACCGGCTCGCGCAGGGTTTGTGACCGCGCTCTGCGTGGGTTCCCGGACGGGTCTTCACGGTCGGCGATTCCTTTTCGGTAACGCCGGTCCCTGCTCGGTAACATTGCCTGCGCATCCTGTTGACTCGCCGCCATGTGAACGCAAACAATATGGCATCCGAAATCGCGGGGAAACAGAACGAGTACCGATCCACCGCCAGAGATTCGATTTTTCGGAGAACCGGAATGAGGAAGCCATGAGCGCAGTCGGAGCCGGAGCCGCAGCCGGGCGGCAACCGGTCATGGCCGACGTCGCCCGCCTGGCCGGGGTCTCCCACCAGACGGTGTCCCGGGTGCTGAACGACAGCCCGCACGTCAAGGAGCAGACCCGGGACCGGGTGCTGTCGGCGATCCGGGAACTGGACTACCGGCCCAACTCGGCCGCCAGGGCCCTGGTCACCCGCCACTCGAAGACCCTGGGCGTGGTCAGCTTCGACACCACCCTCTACGGTCCCGCCTCCATGCTCTACGGGATCGAGCAGGCCGCCCGCAACGCCGGGTACTTCGTCAGCATCGCCAGCGTGCGCTCGCTGGAGGGCCGGTCCATGCAGGAGGCCATGGACCGGCTGCTGGACCAGGCCGTGGAGGGGGTGCTGGTGATCGCGCCGCAGACCTCCTCGGTCGGCGCGCTGGCGCAGGTCAGCAGCTCGGTGCCGGTGGTCGCGGTGGGCTCGGGGGCGCAGGCCCGGATGCCTGGGGCGGCCGTCGACAACGAGGCCGGGGCGCGGGCCGCCACCAGGTACCTGCTCGACCTGGGCCACCGCACCGTGCACCATGTCGCGGGCCCCGCCAACTGGCTGGACGCCCGTGCCCGGCAGGCGGGTTGGCGGGCGGTGCTGTCCGAGGCGGGGGCCCGGGTGCCGGAGCCGGTCACCGGGGACTGGAGCGCCCGCGCCGGGTACGAGGCCGGGCTGCGGCTCCAGGCCGACCCCGGGGTCACCGCCGTGTTCTGCGCCAACGACCATATGGCGCTGGGCCTGCTGCGGGCACTGAACGAGTCCGGCCGCAGCATTCCCGGCGACATCAGCGTGATTGGCTTCGACGACATCCCCGAGGCCTCCTACTTCACCCCGCCGCTCACCACGGTCCGGCAGGACTTCGGCGAACTCGGCAGGCGCGGCCTGGAGCTCCTGGTGGCACAGGTCGAGGACGGGCACCGGACCAGCGGCCGTTTACTGGTGGCCACGGAACTCGTCGTGCGCAGCAGTACCGCCGCCGTCAGGTAGTCCGTTTCGCTGCTCCGTTCCGCCGGTCCGTTCCGCCGGGTGGAGCAGCCACTCCACAGGTCACCCCCGCTTTGACGGTACCGAAATGTTAGCGCTCACATTGTGATGGCCCACACCAGGCCCCACCCGATGAAAGGCACAGATCAATGAAGATCGACACGCCCAGCAGATCCACCGCGGTCCTCGCCGCCGCCGTTCTGGTCGCCCTCGGCGCGGCGGGCTGCTCCAAGTCCGCCACCGGCACCACGGCCGCGGCCTCGGTCCCCGCGGCCTCCGCCACGGCCGCCGTCGCGGCCTGCGGCTCCTCCCCGTCCGCCAGCCCGGACCCGGCCAGCAACCCGGTCGCGTTCAACAACACCAACCTCGGCGAGCTGGACCGGACGCTGGCCTGCGCGCTCAAGGGCAAGAGTTTGTCCGGGGTGAACATCGCGATGGTGGTCAACGTCGCGGCGGACTACTGGAACGCGGGGGAGGTGGGCTTCAAGGACGGCTGCAAGGCGGTCGGCCTGCCCAGCAGCGACTGCACCTTCTTCGCGCCTCCGAACGGCACCCTGACCGAGCAGAACTCCGAGCTGGAGACCCTGCGTTCGCAGAACATCAGCGGCTATTCGATCTCCGCGATCGACCCGGCCTCCGCCAAGGGCACCATCGCCACCGACGTGGCTAGTGGCATCAACGTACTGGCCATCGACTCGCCGCTGCCCGGCACCGCCGCCGCCTCGCTCTACCTGGGCACCGACAACTACGCGGCCGGCTTTGAGGCGGGCAACGAGATGAAGGCCGCCCTGGGCAGCGCGGGCGGCAAGGTCGCGATCCTGGTCGGCTCGCTCACCGCCGCCAACGCCACCGGCCGGATCGCCGGTTTCGAGGCCGCGATCAAGGGCTCCGACATCACCGTGGTGCAGAAGGTCAACGACAACCTGTCGGCCAGCACCGCGCAGACCGACGCCGAGACCATCCTGGCCAACAACACCGGCATCAACGGCCTCTACGGCGTCTACTCCTACGACGGCCCGGCCCTGGCGCAGGCGGTGCTCACCGCCAAGAAGACCGCGACGGTCAAGGTGGTCTGCGACGACTCCGACACCCAGACGCTCGGCTTCATCTCCTCCGGCGCGATATCCGGCACCGTCGTGCAGATGCCGTACGAGCAGGGCTACACCGGGGCCTACCTCCTGGCCGCCGAGCACGTCCTGGGCACGGCCGAGACCATGGCGCTGGTCAAGCCCTACCTGGAGTCCGACGGCTCCACGTTGAGCTCCGGTGTCGGCCTGATCACCCAGTCCGACCTGAGCGCCTACAAGTCCCTCGAAACCCAGCTCGGGATCAGCTGAGATGACCCAGTCCCAGTCCAAAGCCCAGTCCAAAGCCCAGTCCCAATCCAAACCCCAGTCCCAGTCCCAGTCCGACAGCCCGGATGCCCCGGGCCGCGCGGTCACCGCGCGGCTGCGGGGGGTGCACAAGTCGTACGGGCCCACCCGGGTACTGGACCTGCCCGAACTGGACCTCTACGCGGGCCAGGTGGTCGGCGTGGTCGGCGAGAACGGCGCGGGCAAGTCCACCCTGATGGGCACCCTGGCCGGATCGGTCCACCGGGACGGCGGCGAGATCGAGATCGACGGCCGACCGCTGGTCCCCGGCTCCACCGCCGCCGCCCAGCAGCTCGGAGTCGCCCTGGTCTCCCAGGAGTTCCCGCTGGTCGGGCAGCTGTCGGTGACCGAGAACCTGATGCTGGGACGCCGCCCCCGGGCCTCGCGCCGCCGGTTCCTGGTGGACCGCAAGGCCCAGCGGGCCGAGGCCGCCGCCATGCTCACCGACATCGGGCTGCCGCCCGACTCGGTGCCGCTGGGCCGCGAGGTGCGGCTGCTGCCGGCGCCCACCCGGCAACTGCTGGAGATCGCCAAAGGCTGGGGGCGCGCCCCCCGGCTGCTGATCCTGGACGAGCCGACCTCCTCGCTGGGCCCGGTGGAGGCGGCGCTGGTGCTGGCCCTGGCCCGGCGGCTGGCCGACGAGGGCGGCACGGTGCTCTTCATCGGGCACCGACTGGACGAGGTCAGGGAGATCTCCGACCGGGTCCTGGTGCTGCGCAACGGAAGGCTGGTGGCCGACCTGGACCGTGCGCAGGCGGACGAGGACCGGCTGATCCGGGAGATGGTCGGCGGCGAGATCAGCCACCTGGCGCCGAAGGAGGCGCTGACCGAGGGCGAGGTGCTGCTCGGCCTGTCCCAGGTCACCGCCGACGGCCTGGGCCCGGTGGACCTGGAGATCCGGCGCGGCGAGATCCTCGGCGTGGCCGGGCTGATGGGGTCGGGTCGCAGCCGCCTGGTGCACACCGTCGCCGGGGCCCAGCCGGCCACCGGCGGCCAGATGGTGCTGGACGGCCGCCGCTACCGTCCGCGGCACGCCATGGACGGGGTCGCGGCCGGGGTGGCGCTGATCCCGGAGGACCGCAAGGAGCAGGCGCTGGTGCTGTTCGCGCCGATCAAGGCGAACGTGACCGTCGGCGTGCTGCGTGAGATCAGCAGTCGCGGCGTGCTGCGGCCCGGGCGGCAGCGGGCCGAGGCGCAGCGGATAGCCGAGGGCGTCAACGTCCGGATGCAGTCGGTGGACCAGCCGGTCGGCTCACTGTCCGGCGGCAACCAGCAGCGGGCCATCTTCGGCCGGGCCTTCGCCGCCAAGCCGAAGCTGCTGCTGCGGGACGCGCCGACCCGGGGCGTCGACGTCGGCGCCAAGGCCGAGATCTACGAGTTGGTGGACCGGGCCGCGGCGGCCGGTACCGCGGTGCTGGTGGCGTCGTCCGAACTGGAGGAGCTGCTGTGGATCTGCCACCGGATCGCGGTGATGAACCACGGCCGGGTGGTGGCGGTGCTGGACCGGGCCGAGGCCACCAAGGAGCGGATCATGACCGCCGCGGCCGGCACCGCGCACGACCCCGGTCCGGCCGTGGACCCCGCCGGTCCTGCTGAAGTCAACCCGTCCACTGAACCAGGTACTTGGGGTGCCGCATGACCACTCATCTGACCCGGCCCGCCACCGGGGCCGACAAGCCCGGGCCCGCCGCGCCGGGGCGGCTCCGGAACCTGACCCGGATACTGGTGGAGACCCCGGAGGCGGGCATCATCGCCGCCTGCGTGGTTGTCTTCGTCAGCATTGCCGCCAACGCGTCGACCTACGCCTCGGTCGGGAACCTCCAGGTGATGGGCCGCGACCTGGCCCAGGTCGGAATTCTGGCCATCGGCGAGTCGCTGGTGATCCTGACCGGCGGGATCGACCTCTCGGTCGGGGCGCTGGCCGGGCTCGCGGGGATCCTCGCCGCCTGGTTCAACGTCTCCGCCGGGATGCCAGCCCCGCTGGCGATCCTGCTGACACTGCTGATCTGCGCGGTGATCGGCTGGTGGCACGGCATGATGGTGACCAAGCTGAACGTTCCGCCGTTCGTGATCACCCTGGTCACCTACACGGTCTCCATCGGCGCGGCGCTGGCGATCACCGGCGGGTCGCCGATCAACGGCATCGACCCGCTGTTCAGCAACCTCAGCGCCTACTACGTGGACCAGGTCCCGGTGCCCGCGCTGTTCTTCGTCGGCGCGGCGGTCATCGCCTGGTTCGTCCTGGAGCGCACCTACGTCGGTCGGCAGGTGTACGCGGTGGGCGGCAACAAGGAGGCGGCCCGGCTGGTCGGCATCCCGGTGGCCCGCCGGATCACCGCCACCTATGTGGCCAGCTCCTGCCTGGCCGGGGTGGTCGGGATCCTGGTGATCGGCCGGATGAACGTCGCCGACCCCTCGGTCGGCGGCTCGGGCTGGGAGCTGACGGCGATCGCGGCGGCCGTCGTCGGCGGGGTCTCTCTGTTCGGCGGCGAGGGTCGGATCATCGGCATCGCCGCCGGGGCGATCCTGCTGGAGTTCATCAGCAACGGCCTGCTGGCGCTGAAGGTCAGCGCCTACGACCAGGAGATGGTGCAGGGCGCGGTGCTCGGTGTGGCCATCCTGCTCGACCGGCTCCGGGCCCGGCGCTTCACCCGCGTTCGCAGCTGACCGCACGCGGCAACCACGCCCTGGCCGGGGCCGGTCCCACGGGATCGGCCCCGGCCAGGGCTGCTCACCTGGAGAGATCGGCCTGCGGCCCTGTCGGGAACCGATGCTGACGGAGTGTCAAGAATCGACGTGCCCGGCAACGGGGCGGTGCTGGAGCGAATTCGGCGCGCCGTCCTGGAGGGCACCTCGGCCGGTTCGCTGGACGACGCGGACCTGGCGGCCACCCTGCCGCAGCTGACGGAGGGATGAGCACCGGCGCGGCACGGCAGCGGTGGCGCGGTCAGTCCGAACACTCCACCCAGTACAGCTGCTTGTGTCCGCGGGCCTCGTACACGTCGGCTGCCGCCTGGGCCTCCTCGCGGGTGGCGTGGCGGGAGACCTGGTAGCGGTTGCCGTTGTCGTCCTGCCGCAGCAGGACGCAGGGTGCCGAAGCCTCGTTCATATGGGCCACTGTAGTGCCGCGCCCGACCGCCACCCCGGTCAGGGGTGCTAATTTTCGGACGGAATGCCGGAGCCCCGCACGGCGGGCGTGGCCATTGCGGACGCTGTGAGCTGGACATGAGCGATGACCGGACTTCACTGTTCCGTATCTGCCGAGAAACTCGGCAATTCGCGCTCTTGTCAGACACCTGCCAGGTGCGCTGGAATGCCTGGGCTTGCCGGGAAGGGTGTTCCGAGAGTACACGCGCGTCTCGCAAGTGCCGAACGCAACTCGGGCTGCTCCTTCCGACGTCACCTTGGACGAAGGGAAACCGATGAACGGCTGGCGCAAGGCCAGACTCGCAGCCGTCACTCTCACCGCCGCGTCCGTGGTCCTCGCCATGGGCACCAGTGCCAACGGCGTGACCACGGCGGCCGCTCCCGGGGCCGCCGCAGCGGTATCCGACGCCGCGTCAAGCGGGGCCGCGGTGCCGGTGATTGTGGTACTGAAGGACCAACTCGCTTCCGTACCTGCGGACACCGGGCACCTCAGTGCGCGCAAGGAGCAGGCCGCGGCCGCGCAGCAGCCGTTGATCGCCATGGCCAAGGCGGCCGGAGCGACGCACATCACCAGCTATGTGCTCGGCAACGCTTTCTCCGCCACGGTCAGCCCCGCGCTGGAGGCCGCCCTGGCGGCCCAGCCGACGGTGGCGTCGGTCGTGCCGGACCAGACGGTCCAAGTGGCCCCGACGAGCACGACGGCACCAGCGGGCCCGGCGGCCCCGCAGACGGCGAAGACTCCGCAGACGGCGAAGACTCCGCAGACCGCGAAGACCCCGCAGACCGCGAAGGCCGCGCAGAGCACGAAAGCGCAGTCCGCGCAGTCGTCGCCGGAGGCCATCTGCCCGGCCAACCCGGCCAAGCCGCTGCTGGAGCCGGAGGCGCTCCACTCCATGCATGTGGCCGGCAGCACCGGCTCCCCGGGCGTGCCCTCGCAGGTGAACGGCTCGGGGGTGAAGGTCGGGCTGATCGCAGACGGGCTGGACCCGAACAACCCGGACTTCATCCGGGCCAATGGCCAGCACGTCGTCACCGACTACGAGGACTTCTCCGGGACCGGGACCACCGCGCCGACCGGCGGCGAGGAGGCGTTCGGCGACGCCTCGTCCATCGCCGCCCAGGGCCGGGTGTCCTACGACCTGTCCCAGTACGTCAACCCGGCCTACCCGCTGCCGGCCGGCTGCAACATCCGCATCCAGGGTGTCGCCCCCGGCGCGTCGCTGGTGGTGCTGAAGGCGGACGGCAACCTGTTCACCACCTCGGCCATCCTCCAAGCCATCAACTACGCCGTCACCGTGGCCCATGTGGACGTGCTCAACGAGTCGTTCATCGAGAACGAGACCCCCGACAGCGGTCTCGGTAACACTCTCGGAGTGTTCAACGGCGAGGCCGCCGCGGCGGGTGTCACCGTGGTCGCCTCCTCCGGCGACGCCGGGGTCACCGGGACCATCGGCAACCCGGCGTCCGACCCCAACGTGATCTCGGTGGGCGCGTCCACCGACTCCCAGCTCTATGAGCAGACCGGCTACGCCCTGGCCAAGGACTCCAACGGCACCTGGGCCAACGACAACATCTCGGCGCTGTCCTCCGGCGGCTACACGCAGACGGGAGGGACCGTCGACCTGGTCGCGCCCGGTGAGGCCAACTGGGCGCTGTGCTCGACCGATGTGGCCGTCTACTCGGAGTGCACCAACTACGCCGGTCGGCCCACGCCCATCCAGGCGTTCGGCGGGACCAGCGAGGCCGCGCCGCTGACGGCGGGTGCCGCGGCGCTGGTCATCGAGGCGTACCGGAACACCCACCACGGCTCCTCCCCTTCCCCGGCGTTGGTGAAGGAACTGCTGGAGGGCACCGCCCAGGACCTCGGGCTGCCCTCCTCGGAGCAGGGCGCCGGCCTGGTGGACGCCCAGGCGGCGGTCGCCGCCGCCGAGGGTTACCACGCGAGCGTCGGCTCCGGCGCCGAGGCCGCGCACAGCCTGGCGGTGACCACCGGTCAGCTGGACATCACCGGCCACCCTGGCTCGCAGCACAGCGAGAACGTCAGTGTGGTCAACACCGGCAGCAAGCCGACCGCGGTGAGCGCGGTGACCCGGAACTTCGCCCCGCTGGGGGCCACCCAGCAGACGGTGCGGCTGAACTCCAGCACCGACCAGCCGTTCGTCTATCCGACCGACGGTTCCGCCTGGGTGCAGCACAAGGCCACCTTCACCGTTCCGCCCGGGGCGGCCCGGCTCTCGGCGACGATCGCCTGGCAGGGCGCCGCCCAGCAGTCGGACGGAGCCTCGGTCACCCCGGTGGTCCGGATGACCCTGCTCGACCCGTCCGGCCGGTTCGAGACCAACACCCGGCCGCAGGGCGGGGCGGTGTCCGCGAACTACGGCGCCGTTGACGTGGCGCATCCGGTGGCGGGCCGCTGGACGGCGATCCTCTACACGGCGGCCGGGACGGCCGGCTTCACCGGTCCGGTGATCCTGGACACCTCGACCCAGCGGACGGTGACGGACGGCGCGGTCAGCCCGCGCTCGCAGACCGTGGCACCCGGGCGGACCGCGACCTTCCGGGTCCGGCTGAGCACCCCGGCGAGCAGCGGCGACAGCTCCGAGTCGGTGGATTTCTCCGGCTCGGACGGCCAGCGGATCAGCGTCCCGGTCACCCTGCGCGCGCTGGTGGACACCTCCACCGGCGGCGGCAGCTTCACCGGGACGATCACCGGCGGCAACGCCCGGGAGGCCGCCCAGGCGCAGACCGCGACCTATGCCTTCGACGTCCCCGCAGGCCGCAAGGACATCGAGGTCGGGCTGAAGCTCGACCAGGACTCCAACGTGGCCGTGCAGGGCGTGCTGATCAGCCCGGACAACACCCCCATCGACTCGGAGAGCAACTACCTGCTGAACGCGCAGGGCGTGCCGACCGGCACCGGGGCGTCGTTGTCGACCACCGCTCTCGACCCGGTGCCCGGGCGCTGGCGGTTCGTGGTGGAGGTGGTCAACCCGGTGAGCGGGGCCGAGCTCTCCCAGCAGTACACCGGCACCGTCGCCTTCAACCGGGACCACGCCACCGCACAGGGCCTGCCGACCGGGACCGGGACCGTCCTGCCCGCCGGCCAGGCCGGCACGGTGCGGGTGACCTACCGGAACACCACCGGCGCGGCGCAGTGGCTGGGCGTGGACGCCCGGCTCGACGCGCTGACCGAGCTGCCGTTGCAGCCGATCGGATCGGCGACGGTGCCGCTCCCGGTCTCCTCGCAGTTCCCGCCGGGCTTCCTGGTCCCGCCGGGGACGACGGCGGTGCAGTCGACGGCGGTCTCCACCACCCCGGCTCAGCTGGAGCTGGAGAACAACACCGGCCTGCCGGACGTGTTCGGCGACCTCACCGCCGCCCAGGCCGGTGCCACGGTGTCGGTGGCGAGCACCACCGCGAGCCCGGGCCAGTCGGAGGCACCGGGGGACTGGGCGGCGTTCGTGCAGCAGATCGGCCCGTTCCCGATCTCGGGCGCACCCGCGGGCAGCACCACCGTCACCGCGTCGGCGCTCACCCAGGGCTTCGACTCGACGGTGGCCTCGGCGGCGGGCGACCCGTTCGCGTCCGCGGTGAGCGCAGCACCGGCCGCGGTGCACCCGGTGCTGGTCCAACCGGGCGCGAGCGTCACCCTGCCGGTGACGGTCACGCCCAGCGGGGCGAAGGGCAGCCAGGTGCACGGAGTGCTCTACCTGGTCTCCGCGCCGGGTGGAATCGAGGCGGGCAACGAGTACTTCGTGGCCATCTCCGGCGACGTACTCGCGGCTCTGCCGTACAGCTACACGGTCGGCTGACGTTTGCGTCAATCAGCCGGTCAGCGCTGCGCGAGGGGGCCTCGGCCGCCTCGCGCAGCGCGCTGTTCAGGGCACCATGCCCAGGGTCTTCACGATCTTGAGCCAGTGCGGGAAGGTACCCATCAGCCGGTCGAAGAGCTCCCCGTCGGTCATCCCGCCCGGGTCGTCGCCGACCGGGAAGAATCCGGCGTTGTCCACCTTGCGTCCGGGCATGGAGTCCAACTCCCTCAGGAACTCGAAGTGTTGGCCGAAGCCCACGAACTGCCAGAAGATCGGCAGCTTCGCGGAGTTGCTGATCTCCTTCTCGGCCGCCGCCCGCGAGTTGGGCTCGCCGTCCGTTTGGAACACCACGAAGGCCGGGGCCTTCGTCTTCGACTTCCGGTAGTGCTTGACCACGGCCTCGATGGCGGCGGCGAAGTTCGTGGTCCCGAAGGGGCCGCAGGCGCGCTGCTCGCGATCGATCCGGCCCTGGTAGTCGGTCAGGCCGATCTCGACGATCGGGTGGGCCTTCCAGCTGAAGAAGAGGGTCGGCACGATGCCGTCGTCGTCCAGGTGCGCCGACACCGCCAGCACCTGCTCGGCCAGCCGCTGCACCGAACCGTCCTGGTAGTAGCGGTGCATGGAGCCGGAGTGGTCCAACACCAGGTAGACGGCGGCGCGCTGGTCGGCCAGGTGGTACTTCTCCAGCGAGAGGGCCGCCGTCTTGTACAGGCTGACCAGGCCCGGGGCGTCGGTGGTGATCTTCTCCAGCGAGACCCCGGGGCCGGCCGGGCCGGTCCCGGGCGCCGGCTCGTCCTTGTCGCGATGGAACAGACTCACCGTTGCAACCTCCCTGCTGTCGTGGTCGACAGCCACAGCGGAGCCGACGTGCGGTAGGTCAGCGTAGCCGCTGCGACCAGCCAGGGTCCGGCGGATCCGCCGCGACGGGTACGCCTGCCTGGACGCGCCCGGGCGGTCGCCGCCGCCGTAGCGGTCGGTCAGCCGGCGGCGAAGACCAGGCAGACGGGCGTCGGCACGGCCGCCTGGTGGCAGTGGGTCAGCACGGCGGCCTCCTCATCCACGGCGAAGACCTGTACCCCGCCCTCGTCCTGACAGGCCGTCAGTAGATACCTGCCGTTCGGCGAGAGCCCGAGGTCGCGCGGACCCCGGCCCCGGGCCGGTTCGACGACGGACAGGGTGAGCGAGCCGTCGGCGGGGTCGACCCGGAACACCGCGACGCTGTCGTGCCCCCGGTTGGAGACGAACAGCAGCCGACCGGAGGCGCTGAGTTGGATCGCCGCCGCCTGGCTGTGGCCGAGGTGCTCGGCCGGGAGGGTGGAGTGGCTACCGGTGATCCGGAAGGCCGCGCCACCTTCTGACCGGGTCAGCACGGTGACCGTGTTGGCCAGTTCGCCGACCACGTAGAGCCGGTCGGCGTCCGGGGAGAAGGCCAGGTGCCGTGGGCCGGTACCCGGCGGCAGCTCAACAGTGGCTCCGGGGACCGGGGTGAGCTGACCACCGGCGTCCAGTGCGTACCCGGACACCGTGTCCCGGCCCAGGTCCGCCACCAGCAGCAGGCCGCTGGCCGGGTCCAGTGCCACCATGTGCGCGTGCGGGCCCTCTTGGCGCTCCGGGTGTGGCCCGGAGCCGGTCGGCTGGACCTGCGACACCGCCTCGCCCAGCGAGCCGTCCGGGTCGCGGGGCAGCACGGTCACCGTGCCGGTGCCGTAGTTGGCCACCACGACGAACCGGCCGCCGGGGTGCACCAGCAGATGGCACGGGTCCGCCCCGCCGGAGGGCCGTTGGCCGAGCGCGGTCAGCGCACCGGTTCCGGCGTCCCGGGCGAAGGCGGCGGCGCTCCCGTGCTGCGTCTCATCCACCGCGTACACGAAGGATTCTGACGGATCGACAGTGAGCCAGGAGGGATTGCGGGTTGTGGCCAGCAGTCGGACCGGGCCGAGGGTGCCGTCGGCCTGGTCGAAGTCCGCGCCGAGGATGCCCTCGGCGGTGCCGCGCACATGCGGCAGGGTCTCCGTGTAGGTGCCGATCAGCAGGGGTACGGCCGTGGACGGTGCGGTGGGGGTGGACATGGGCTGCTGGTGGCCCTCTCGTTCTGGTGCGGGACGTCGGACAAACGGGTCAGCCGGTCAGCTGGTGCCCTCACGCCAGGAGAAGCGGGCGGTGAAGCCCAGCAGTTCTTCGGCGCGGGTGGTGGAGAAGAGCGTGCCAAAACCCTCCGGGGCCCGTTCGGCCGGGAGCGTCGGATGGTAACGGCGGACCAGTTCGCGACTGGGCAGCAGCGACGTGGTGTCCGGGGCGGTGACGTTGACCACCTGATAACCCGTCAGCGGCTGGCTCAGCGCCGCCTCGACGGACCGGGCGGCGTCCCGGGTGTCCAGCCAGCCCCACAGCTCCCTGCGGCCGGACCCGCCGGGGTTCTCGTGCACGTGATCCAGCAGCTGCCGCAGTCGTTGCCCGGTGCCCAGGAACGGGAAGCGCAGGCTCACCACGGTCGCGTCGTCGCGCCGGGCCACGGTCTCCGCGACGACCTCGCTCAGGTGCTTGGACAGGCCGTACACGTCCTCGCCGATGAACGGGTGCTGCTCGGTGACCGGTAGCTCCAGCGGTGCCCGGTAGTCCTTGGACCAGGCCAGACCCAGTGCCGACAGGCTGGAGATGTGCACGATCCGGCGGACGCCCGCGTGCCCGGCCGCGCTGAGCACCCGGTGCGCGGCCTCGACGTTGACCGTGAACACCTCCTGCTCGGTGCCCAGGGACGGTGAGGGCAGCGCCGCCGCGTGCACGACCGCGTCCATGCCCTCCACGGCCTGCGCCGCCTGCTCCGGGTCGAGCAGGTCGCCGCAGCGGAACTCGTCTGCGGCGGCGGGCAGTCCGGGCGGCAGCGGGGTGCGGTCGTGGGCTCGGACGCGCCAGCCGCCCGCCGCGAGTCGGGTGACCACCTCGCGTCCGAGCAGTCCCACCGCACCGGTGACCAGAACCCGCATGGTGCCGCTCCCCTCAGCTCTCGCCGCCCTGGCCGGGACCGCCGGGGCTGGATCAAGGGCGACCCTAGGCGGGCGAATTTAGCATGTCAATGCTCGTTCTTCGGCAGATTGTTGATCGGTTATAGGCCTCGATCTGTCAGTCATGACATGTTATGGTCCTGCCCGGGTTCGCCACGCCGGGGCCCACCGACCGAGGAGAGCGCGAGGAGGCCCGCAGCATGCCAGCGGAACCCGATCGTCCCCGGACCCCCCTGTACGCCATGGTCAAGCGCGAGCTGCTGGCCGCGATCGCCTCCGGCGAGTACTCGCCGAGCGTGCCCTTCGTGACCCAGCGGGAGATCTGCGAGCGCTTCGGGGTCAGCCACGCCACCGCTGTCCGGGCGCTGAACGATCTGGCCGCCGAGGGTGTGGTGGTGCGCCGCCGGGGCCAGGGGACCTTCGTGGCCGAGCGGGCGGGACCGGCGGAGCCCTCGGGACAGCCGGGGGCATCGCAGCAACCGGAGGCATCGGAGCCCTCGGACCGGGCGGCCCGGGTCGAGCGGGGCCGGACTGAGCGGGGCCGGGCCGAGCGGCGGGTGGCCTGCGTGCTGCAGACCTCGGGGCCGCATGTCTCCGCCGTACTGGCCGGGGCCGAGGCGGTCTGCGCCGAGTCCGGCTACCGGCTGTACCTGCGCTACTGCGAGGGCGATCCGCAGCGCGAGGCCGCCGCCCTGCGCGACGCCCTGGACGACCGGGTCAGCGGCATCCTGGTCTACCCGGCGGAGGGCCGGGGTGACCTGGACGCCTACGAGGAGGTGCGGCGCAGCGGCACCCCGCTGGTGATGATCGACCGCTACCGTCCCGAACTCGCCTGCGACGCCGTGGTCGCCGACAACGTCGCGGCCGGCCGCGAGCTGACCGTCGCGCTGATCGCGGCCGGGCACACGGTGATGGCCACCCTCTGGGACGAGACCGAGGCCACCAGCGTCCGGGACCGACTGGCCGGACATGTGCAGGCGCTGCGCGAGCACGGGCTGCCGGTCCGGCCCGAGCTGACCGTGCTGCGCCGCTACCGCGAACTGCCGGAGGCGCTGCGCCGCGAGCGGCTGGCCGAACTGCTGCGCGGGGAAAGGCCGCCGAGCGTGCTGGTCTGCGCCAACGGCTTTGTGCTCGCGACGGCGGCCGAGGACCTGCTGGCGCTCGGCCTCCAGGTCAACGGCGACCGGGGCGGGGACCTGGACCTGGCCGGGATGGACGACGCGGGCCCGTTCGACATCCTGCCGCTGACCGCCGCCGCGGTGTCGCTGCCCTCGTGGGAGCTGGGCAGCACCGCCATGCGGCTGCTGCACCGCCGGGTCACCGCCGCCGGTCCGCGCTCGGGTGCCGGTCCGCGCTCGGGTGCGGGTGCGGGTGCGGGTTCGGCTCCGCGTCCGGAGCCGGAGCTGCTGGTGCTGCCGGTCGAGGTCCGCACCCGGCGGTGCGCGCCCGGACACCTACGCCTGGTCGGACCAGCAGTCCAAATCGAGACCCATATCTGACGATCAGTCAACTGACTGATCACCATGCTCTGACGAAGGGGAAGCGCATGCCCGAGCCGCATTCCGACTCAACGGACCCGAACCGCCTGCTCGGGGCGGACGGCGGACTGCCCGAGGCGCAGCCGCCGTGGGCGGCCCGGGACCGGCTGCGGGTGACCGCCGTCCGTGCCGTGGTCACCGCACCGGAGGGACTGCCACTGGTGGTGGTCCGGGTCGACACCAACGAACCGGGCCTGTACGGGCTCGGCTGCGCCACCTTCACCCAGCGCTACGCCGCGGTGGCCGCCGCCGTGGACGAGCATGTCGGCCCGCTGGTGGTCGGCCGCCATCCGGCCGACATCGAGGACATCACCCGGCTGATCCACTACTCCTCGTACTGGCGCAACGGGCCGGTACTGGGCAACGCGCTGTCCGGGGTGGACCAGGCGCTGTGGGACATCGCCGGAAAGCGGGCCGGGATGCCGGTGTACGAGCTGCTGGGCGGGCGCAGTCGGGCGGCCGTCGAGGTCTACTCGCATGCCGCCGGGCAGAGCATCCCGCAGACCCTGGAACGGGCCGAGGCGCTGGTCGCGGCCGGGTACCGGCACATCCGGCTCCAGGTCGGCGGACCCGGCCTGGGCACCTACGGCGCGCCCGGCACCCGGGGCGGCTACCCGCGCTCACCGCACCCGGACGGCTGGGACGTCAACCAGTACCTGGTCGACGTGCCCAAGCTGTTCGCCGCCGCCCGGGAGCGGTTCGGCCCGCAGCTGAGTCTGATGCACGACGTCCACAGTCGCCTGACGCCCAAACAGGCCGTGGTACTGGCAAGGGCGTTGGAGCCGTACCGGTTGTCGTTCCTGGAGGACGTGGTCGCGCCCGAGTACTACGACCGGCTGCCCGAGGTGCGCAGCGCCTCGCCGGTGCCGATCGCGGTCGGCGAGCAGATCGGCTCGGTCGCGGACGCGGTACGGCTGGTCCGCGACGGCGGTGTGGACCTGATCCGGCTGCACACCTCGGCGATCGGCGGACTCACGCCGACCCGGAAGGTCACCGCCCTGTGCGAACTGCTGGGAGTGCGCACCGCGTTCCACTCGCCCGGTGACATCTCGCCGGTGGGCGTGGCCGCCAACCTGGCCGTGGACATCAGCACCCCCGCCTTCGGCTACCAGGAGTCGCACGAGTACAACGACGCCACCCATGAGGTCTTCCCGGGAACCCCGGACACCCGCGACGGCTACCTGTACCCGTCCGAGGAGCCCGGCTGGGGCGTCGACCTGGACGAGAAGGCGGCGCTGCGGTTCCCGCCGGTCAAGTTCCTGCACGAGAGTTGGGCGGCGGGTGTCCGTCGCCCGGACGGCGGCCTCGAAGCCCCCTGATCGAACCGCTGACCGAACCGCTGGTCGCAGTCGCAGTCGCAGTCGCAGCCGCAGCCGCAGCCGCACGGCCGCTGCCGCGACCAGCCCGAGCAGCCCCGGCCCGTGCCCGCGGTCACCCGATCGGCCCAGCGCCGTCCCGGGCTGACCTGGCATTCCGCCCTGGGCCGGGGCAGAATGCTACGGAACGGGACAGAGCGGATCATACCGACGGATCAATCCGCCGGTCTGCCGGGTCCGGGCTGCCCGGTGACACGGTGAAGGGACATCCGGTGATCGAAGCAGCGGACCTCCGCGAGTGGCGTACCCATGATGTGGTTGACGCGGACGGGCACAGGATCGGCACTCTGGAGTCGGTCTATGTGAACACCAGCAGCGACGAACCGGCGATGGTCACCGTCCAGGTCGGTCTGCCGACCCGGCACCGCCTGGTCTTCGTTCCGCTGGACGGCGTGGTGGTCGGCCCCGGCTACGTCAAGGTCAACTACGACAAGTCGCTGGTCAAGGGCTGCCCGTCGATCGGTACCGACGACGTGCTGGCGGCCACCGAGGAGGAGGCGGTCTTCCAGCACTACGGCCTGACCTACCAGCCCGGCGCGGACGGCGAACGCCAACTCGCCCGCCGCTGACCGCCTGGGCTATCGCCAGCCGGTTCTGATCTTCAGCCAGGCAAGCGCGGTCCGGCCTTGGGCGGCTTGGAACTCGCGCAGCGTCGGCAGCCCCGGGGGAGCGGGCTGGCGGGACTGCCGCACGAAGTAGCCGGTCAACGCGGCGAGTACGGCGGTGACCGCCTCGGGGTCCGCGTTCCTGGCCACCGGGTGGTCGTTGAAGATCGTCTCGGGTGGTGGGCCGCCCTGCATGCGGACGCTCGGCAGCATCAGGAGCAGGTCGAACCACGGCGCCGCCAGACAGGTCCACGACCAGTCGACGACCATCACCCGGTCCTCGGTCAGCAACAGGTTGTCCGCCCGGAGGTCGGCGTGGGCCAGCGTGACGCCCTCGGCGGCGGCGCTCCAGCCGGCCTCCAGCGCGGCCAGATCCGTCAGGTGCAACTGTGCCCAGCGGTCGAGCCAGGCCAGGTCGTCCTCGCCCTGGGCCCGCAGCAGGTGGCGCCAGCCCTGGAACTGGTCCGCGCAGGCTTCGGCGACGGTGGGCGCCTCGATCGGCGTCGGAGTCAGGGCCGTCGCCAGCTCGCTCAGGGTGTCCAGGACGCGGGCCAGCTCGGCCGCTGCCCAGGGCTGGACGGGCATGCTGCCGTCGATGTCCTCAAACACCAGGACGACCCAGCCGTCCTCTTCGAAGCACCCGAGCAACCTCGGCGCGGGCACGCTCGCCGGCAGTGCGGCGGCGACTCGCGCTTCGGAGCGATGAATGTTCGGCGAATCGGCATTGGGCTCCGGCCCGACCGCCTTGACGAAGACCCGCCGCCCGGTGGTCGACCTGACGCGCGCGGCCACGCCCGGGGAGAACCCGCCACGCTGGGTGACGGCCTCCACCACCGGGCCGCCGAGTAGCAGCTCGACCGCATGGCGCAGCCGCACGGGCACCGAGGACCACTCCAGCCGCACTCCGGTGGCTGGCGGCGGGGTCACATCGGGCTCGTCCTGGACGGCCGCGCTGTTGCTCGCTGCACTCATTCGATCATGATTCCCAGCCGCTGTCCGCGTGGCAAACGAGTTACCGGCACCGGGGGCGGCGGCTGGGCGCGCTCAGGCGGTCAGGGCGGGGCTGTCGTCGTAGGCCGCGTCCTCGGCGCAGGCGGCAGCGAGGACGTCCAGCGACAGGTTCAGCGCATGGGCCAGGGCTGACACGGTGAAGAAGGAGGGGGTCGGGGCCCGGCCGGTCTCGATCTTGCGGAGCGTCTCGGCGGACACCCCGGCGGCTGCCGCCACCTCCACCATGCTGCGGTCGCCACGGGCTTGGCGGATCAGCGCGCCGAACCGCTCGCCGCGTCGCCGCTCTTCGGGGGTCAAGGGATTTCGTACCATGGCTGTGATACTAATACCGGTATAAGTATTGGACAACGTTGCGTCGCAACGTCGCCTCGCAGGGAGTGTGGCAGGCATGGTGGAGATCAAGACCGATACAGCGCTGGAGTCGATGCGGGAGGCCGGACGGGTGGTGGCGCAGGCGCTCGCGGCGGTGCGGGAGGCGGCGGCCGTGGGCGTCTCGCTGCGCCAGCTCGACGAGGCCGCCCGGGCCGTCCTGACCAGGGCCGGAGCCAGCTCTCCGTTCCTGGGCTACCAGCCGGGCTTCGCGCCCACCCCTTTCCCCGCTGTGATCTGCACCTCGGTCAACGACGCGATCGTGCACGGCATCCCCGACGACTACCGGCTGCGTGACGGGGACCTGGTCAGTATCGACTGCGGAGCCGAGCTCGACGGCTGGACCGGCGACGCCGCCATCAGCTTCACCGTGGGCACCCCCCGCCCTGCCGACCTGGAGCTCATCGCCGCCACCCAGCGGGCCCTGGACGCCGGGATCGCCGCGGCCACCGTCGGCAACCGCATCGGAGACATCTCGCACGCTGTCCGCACGGTCGCCCAGGGAAACGGCTCGGGCATGCCGACCGACTTCGGCGGTCACGGCATCGGCCGCCGGATGCACGAGGACCCGCACGTCCCCAACCAGGGACGGCCCGGCCGGGGTTTCCCGCTGCGCCACGGCCTGGCCCTCGCCATCGAGCCCATGCTCATGGCGGGGGGACGCGACCACTACCGCACCGACCCCGACGGATGGACCCTGCGCACCATCGACGGCAGCCGGGCCGCCCACATCGAGCACACCATCGCCGTGACCGAGGACGGCCCGCGCATCCTCACCCTGCCCTGAGCCGAATGCCCGAAGCCCTACTGGCGTAGTACCAGCCACTCCTGAAGCTCGATCAGGTTCCCCTCCGGGTCCGCCAGATAGGCGACTCGCATCCGATCGCCCATCGGCGCAGGCTGCTTGGCGAACTCCGCTCCCCGCGCCGTGAGTTCGGCATGAGCGGCGTCCAGGTCGTCCACGCGCAGCACCAGCAGCCCTCGGATCCCGTCCGGCTGCGCCCCCAACTGCCCCAGTACGTCCGCCATCTGCGCTCGGTCCTGGAGCGCGATCGCGGCGTTGCCGGTGTCCGGGCTGAGCTTGGCGTACGGGCCGTTCTCGGCCTCGAACTGCGGCCTGAACCCGAGCACATCCCGGTAGAACCGGTAGACCGCGGGAAAGTCGGAGACCAGCAGGCGTAGTTGAGTGAGTTCCATGCCACCTTTCTAGCCCAGTTCCGGCCCCGGTTCCGAGGTAATTACTGGGGCAGGGCTACTGGAGCAGGTTGTCCAGGAAGTCGCTGCTGAACACCCGGGCCGGGTCGAGGGTGTTCAGGGTGGCCACGGCGGTGTCCCAGGTGTCGCCCG
>Ga0302314_10003575_pt1 | contig 28615 bp, 26 predicted proteins | sample III_Palsa_N2_3_FD_200533 | JGI IMG/M metagenome (GOLD analysis project Ga0302314, IMG submission 200533) | Peat permafrost microbial communities from Stordalen Mire near Abisko, Sweden - III_Palsa_N2_3 | ecosystem: Environmental > Terrestrial > Soil > Palsa > Peat permafrost | place: Sweden...
TGGGCGCCCCCGGCCGCGTCCGGCCCCGCCCCGGGCAGAGGGGATACGGGCCGGGCGGCTGTGCGCCCGCGGCTTCCGGCCCGGACGGGACCCCGGCGCGGTCGCGCCCGGGTGGAGACGGCCGCCGACCGGCGCACCGGCCCTCCCCGGGCCGATGTTCCTCGGCGCCGGGGCCAGGACCAGGGGAATCCGGCCCCGGCGAGGGGTCCGCCGTGCCGGGCGGCGTTGGCCTGCCGGACGACCAGTATCCCGATGCCGATCAGGACAACGCCGGTCAGGACGGAGACGATCGTGCCCATGGGAGTCACCTCCCCGCGGAGCTGTGCAAGCGGCCCAGGGGCCGTCTCACGCCGCTCGGGTCGGTGGCCCCGGTCCCGGTCCCGGCCGCTCCTCCCTCGGACACCCACGTGTCCTCGGCGGCGGTGGGTGCGCAGGCTTCGGCGGGCATGCCCGCTTCATGGCGCACGGCCTCGGCGGAGATCAACGCGCCGGCGACCGGACCGCCGGCGGGATCGGTGGCAGCAGCCATGAGCCGGGCCGCCGCCTGGGGGTCCGTGTGCGGCGGGATGACCAGCAGCTCCCAGCTCCCGACGGCGAAGGAGGCGAGCGCGAGCGTATGGCGGTCCTGCTCCTGGGAGGGCGCGCCTACCTCCACCGTGTGCCCGACGCATGGGACCTCCTCGGGCAGCCGCCGCCACGGGCGCGGGTCGACGGCGACCCGGGTGATGCGTCCCCAGTGCCGGTCCAACGAGTCGACCAGGGAAGGGAGTTCGTTGAGGAAGTCGTCGGAGCGTGGCCACCAGGCGCCGTCCAGGGGTCCTTCGTGCGACCCCGGCGGCTTGATGGCGAGCCGGAGACGCGGGGCAGTGGTCGGTCCGCGGGGCGGCGCGTGGGTGGGAGGGAGAGCCGTCGTGGTCATGGTGCGGACCTGTCCCCGGCCTCGCGGCGGAGGCCGGCGTCGGCGTTCGCCGAGAACGACAGGGGCATCGTGGCCAGTGCTCGGAAAACCCTCGGTACTTCCGACGGTACTCCGTCCGTGGCCGATGCGGACCGACCGCGTCGATCGAACACTCCAGATAGGCCCCGGCCGGAGCAGTATGTGTCAGCCGTTCAGTGTGCGTCCTCCGTCTACGACGAGGCGCTGACCGGTGACGAAACCCGCACCCGGCGAGGCCAGGAAGCTGACCGCGTGGGCGATGTCCTCGGGTGTGCCCATCCTGCCTACGGGCACTGAGGACAGGTAGTCGTCCTTGATCCACGTCGGGACGTCGGCATGGCGCTCGACGGGGATGAACCCGGGCGCGACCGTGTTCACGGTGATGCCGAAAGGCGCGAGTTCACGGGCCCAGCTGCGGGTGAGTCCGATCTGCGCGTTCTTGGCCGTGGCGTAGGCGGACCGTCCGACAGGGGGCCGGTCGGCGACTTCGGAATCGATCTGAACGATCCGGCCGTGGCGCCGAACCCGCATCGCGGGGATGATTTCGCGCCCCAGGAGCACCGGGCTTTTCACGAAGAAGTCGAGCTGATCCAGATGCTCCTGCCAGCCCACCTCACTGAGCGGGGCCTCGGGTTGTGGGCCGGTCGCGTTCAGCACCAGCACCTGGACCGGGCCGAGCTCGCTGGTGATCGCGGCCACCAGCCCGGCGACCTGGCGCTCGTCGGTCACGTCGAAGCAGAAGGCTCCGGCGACCCCGCCCTCGCCCCGAATGACGTCCACGACCTGTTGAACCTGTCCGTCGTGCTCCGGGCCGGGCAGCCCGTTGACCGCGACCGCGTACCCGTCCTTGGCAAGTCGTCGGGCGATGGCGCTGCCCAGTCCCCGCGAACTGCCGGTCACGAGTGCAACCAGCCGCGCACCGTCGCGGATCGCCTCATCACGTTCACTCACCACGTCATTCTGCCCCTGCGCACACCCGGCCAAGCACCGGGCGCTGCGGAGTTCAGTAGATCGGGAAGACGGCGTAAGGACCACGGCGTCTCCGCAGGGTCCTGCGGACCCTTGTGGCGGTCAACCAGTCTCGGATGAACAACAGTTGACACACATGTGGCGGCCTCGAGTGAGAGTTCCCCCCATGGGCTCTTGTGCTGACAGCTGACCTTCAGTAGTGATTGCTCCTTGTAGGCACCTGGCGGCACATGACGCCGCAGTGCCATCGCCAGCGGCCGCAGACCCGGCCGTGCACCTGGGGGAAGGACCCGTACACATGCTCTCAGTTTCCACGTTATTCGCGCGGCCGGGCCTGCGGGCCGCGGCCGCGCTGCCCGCCGCCCTCATCCTGGCCGGGGCGCCGGCTCTCGCCGGTCCGGCCGCCTCGGCCGCCACCGCCCCTTCGGCCACCGTCTCCGTCTCCGGCACCCAGCCCGCTTGGGCCGTGCCCTCTGCCCGGCGCGGCCCGGTTGCCGCCGCCACCCCGGTGGCGACCACCGTCTACCTGGCGGGTCGGGCCCCGGCTGGGCTGACCGCCTATGCGCAGCAGGTGTCCGAGCCCGGTGGCGCGGACTACCACAAGTACCTGACGCCGTCCCAGTTCGAAGCGCGCTACGGCGCCACCTCGGCCCAGATCGCCATGGTCGAGCAGTGGCTGCGGTCGGCCGGTCTGAGGATCACCTCCGTCGGCGAGCACGCGATCAGCGCCGACGGCACCGCCGCCCAGACCGAGCAGGCCTACGGCACCCCGCTGAACAACTACCTCGTCCAGGGCCGGACTTATCGCGCGCCCGACTCCGACGCGAGGATCCCCGCCCGGGTCGCCTCGGCCGTGCTCGCCGTGAGCGGCCTGGACGACATGCCCATCACGGCCAAGCCGACCTCGCTGACCCGCGTATCCGACAACAGCGACACCGAGGCAACGCGGACCACAGGCTCGGACGGGTCGGCCTACCTCGGTCCGAGCCCGTGCTCCACGTACTACGGCCAGCTCAAGGACACGACCGACCCGGCCTTCGACGGCAGGAAGGGCAGCCCGTACGCGGTCTGCGGCTACGTCCCCTCGCAGCTGCGCAGTGCCTACGGCGTCACCGCCAGCGGCCTGAGCGGCAAGGGAGCGACTGTCGCCATCGTCGACGCCTACGCCTCCCCCACGATGGAGGCCGACGCCGACCAGTACGCGGCCAACCACGGTGACCAGCCGTTCGCTCCGGGCCAGTACACCGAGACGGTCACGCCGCCGTCGCAGTGGACCGACCAGTCCGCCTGCGGTGGCGTGACCGGCTGGGCCGCCGAGGAGCACCTGGACGTCGAGGCCGTGCACGCGATGGCCCCGAGCGCCGGGATCCACTACTACGGTGCCAACTCCTGCGACAACCCCGACTTCCTGGGGGTCTTCACCTCGATCGTCGACAACCACTCGGCGGACCTGGTCTCCGACTCCTGGGGTTCCGTGATCGAGTCCAACACCGGCAACGTGCCCCCCTCAGTCCTGGCCGAGTACACCCAGATCTTCGAACAGGGCGCGATCGAGGGCATCGGCTTCACCTTCGGGTCCGGCGACTGCGGCGCCGAGGTCCCCACCACCGCATGCGGTGCCGCTGACGCGTCCACCACCCCGCAGGCGAACTTCCCGGCCTCCGATGCGTGGGTGACCGCCGTCGGCGGCACCAGCCTCGCCATCGGCCGGAACGGCAAGGCCGAGTGGAACACGGGCTGGGGCACCGACGCCTGGGCCCTGTCCAGCAACGGCAGCTGGCAGTCGGTCGGTTGGCAGTACGGCAGCGGCGGTGGCACCAGCGCCTACGTCGCCCAGCCCTGGTACCAGCAGGGCGTGGTGCCCGAGAAACTGGCGCAGACCCTGCCCGACGGCACCGCCACCGCCACGCCCATGCGGGTCGTGCCGGACGTCGCCATGGACGCCGACCCGACGACCGGCTTCCTCGTCGGCATCACCGGACTGCTGCCCGACGGCAGCACCGGCTACTTCGAGGGTGACAGCGGCGGCACCAGCCTGGCCTGCCCGCTGTTCGCGGGCCTTGAGGCGGACGCCATACAGGGGCAGGGAGACCTGCCGATCGGCTTCGCCAACCCGGCGATCTACGCCAATGCCGACTCCCGGGCCTTCACCGACATCACCGCGACGAGCCCCGGCACCCGGGCCGTCAACATGCAGACGGCCTTCGACGGCTACCCGGCCACCTCCTACACCTTCGGAGACGACGGCCTGCTCAAGGCCTCCCGCGGCTACGACGACGTCACCGGCGTCGGCACGCCGTCCGCCGCCTACCTGCAGGATCGCTACCCCCGGTAGCCGCTGAATCGGCCGGCACCACGGCCCCGCACAGACCGCAGCAGTAACCAGGCCCCGGCCCTGCGCCACCAGCGCAGGACCGGGGCCGCGTCACGCTCCGCAACCAGCCGGACCCGGTCGCGGGCGGATCGCTCCGGTCAGGCCGAGACGTTGTCGGTCACCGCGTCAGCTGCCCGAGGCAGCTGCGCCGATGCGCGTCGACCGCGCGCCAGCAGGGTGTCCAGAGCCCAGGTGCCCGGACCTGCCAGGGCGATGAGCAGGAAGGTCCAGCAGAACATCACGGCAGCCTCACCGCCGTTCTGGATCGGCAGCAGTGCCTTCTCCTGGTGAATGGTGAAATACGCGTAGGCCATGGAACCGGAGCACAGCAGGGCCGCCGCGCGCGTGCCCAGCCCCAGCACGACCAGGGCGCCGCCGACGAGCTGGATCAAGGCGGCCCACCACCCCGGCCACGTCCCCACGGGGGTCGCGCCCCCGGTCCCCGCGCTGCCGCCGAGCACGCCGAAGATCGTGGATGCGCCGTGGCAGACGAAGAGCGCCCCCACGATCACGCGGAAGACCGAAAGGAGATGCGGCCAAAGCTTGTTCTGTGACATCGGATTCCTCCATCGAAGATGAGACGCGCACACATGGCGGTGCGCCCTGTCGACGTGAATGCGGCGTTCGCTTGCCGCTCGGGCCATCAGCGTCCTGCCGCACGCCGCGGCCTACTGCCCCGCGCCGGACGAGGGGCTGCGCCGTGGATGCGAGCGAGCCCAGCCAGTCGATATGACGGTGCCATGACATATGGCAGAACAGGACCCCCCATTCGACAAGACACGGACCACCGGCGCAGACCCGCGGGCCGGCACACTGTTTCAGCGGTCATACGCACACTGCAGGCAGACGGTTCAACGCCGGATCCCCCAACTGCGGTGGTACCGAACAGGATCAGTCCCGGCCGCCTTCGGGACGAGCCTTCTCAGGACTGCGTGATGGCCACGAGGAGTTGCCCGGAGGCGGTGACGACGTCGAGGCTGGTGATGTCCGGACTGCTGATCGCGGTGGAGGCCGGGACGGTGTCGGTGGTCGTGTGGCCGGAGGCCCAGCTGGCGGCGGTCTCGCTCTCGCCGTCGGTGGCGTGCACCACCAAGTGGCAGACGGTGGCTGGAGGCAGGCCGGTCAGCGTGAGCCGCACCGTGGTGCCCGTCGCCTCCGGTGTGAGCGTTGCGGACGCCGCCACGTGGGTGGACGGGTTGGTGGCGGACAGGGTCACTGCCACGGTCGGGGGCGCTGCCGTCGGCATCGACGTCGCGAGATACAGGCCGATGGCCGTACCGGCGGCAGCCACTGCCAGCGCGCAGGCGGTCAGGACCCGGCGCATGCCGCGGCGTCCACCGTTGTCGGTCGCGGGTGTGCCGGATGTCGCCCCCGGTGACGTTGCCGGTTTCGTGGGTGACGGCTCCTCGAAGGGCGTGTGGCGCAGGAGTCCGGGCAGTGGCGCCATCTGCAGGAGTTCCGCGCGGCAGTGCCGGCATCCGGACAGGTGCCGTGTCATGGCGGCGTGTTCGGCCGGGTCGAGCGCGCCGAGCAGGTAGGCACCCAGCGACGCGCTCTCGTGGCACGCCATCGCGACCTCACCTTCTCCCTTCTCACGCAAGACCGGTCCCGCATGGTGCGCGGGCCCCGCCACCGCCGAGGTGGGGTGGGACCGGCACGGGGCGCGGGCCGACTGCCGCCCCGGGAGCAGCCGGCCCGGCTCCTCCTCCCGGCTGTCAGGTAGTCGTCGTGGCCCTGCGCGAGCGGTGGCAAAGGCGAATGGGCCGGGAAGCCTCCGTTGGTGCTGCACTTGGGATACGCGTACTCGGGGCTTGAAGTTCACTCCGTGCAGGTCCAGCCGGGTGCGCACGGGTACGGGGCTGCCGTCCGCGCGGCGGGTGGTCTCAGGTGAACCGGCTCCGGTTCCGGGGCGTAGTGAAGGGGTGCGGACCCGTCTTCGGCGGGCCGGTGGACAGGCCACACCGCATCCGGGCGGAACGGCGGTCCCAGCAAGAGGAAGCCCCGCCATGAGACGTGCCATCGCAGTATCCATGAGCGCGGCCGGACTGGCGGTCCTGGCCGCCGGCTGCACGAGCTCCGCCACCGCATCGTCCTCCCCCGCGTCCTCGCCGTCGTCCTCGACGAGCTCATCGTCGGCACCGGCCGCCGGTACCGCCACGCTCAAGGCGACCGGTTCGGCCGACGGGCAGATCCTGGTCGACGGGTCAGGCCGGACGCTGTACCTGTTCCAGGCGGACACCGGCTCGACTTCGACCTGCAACGGCGCCTGCGCGGTCGCCTGGCCCCCCGACACCACCACCGGGACGCCGAACTCCACCGGGCTGACCGCGTCCCTGGTCGGCACGAGCATCAGGGCGGACCACGCGACCCAGGTCACCTACAAGGGCCACCCGCTGTACTACTTCGCCGACGACTCCAAGCCCGGTGACGTCAACGGCCAGGGCGTCACCGCGTTCGGCGGCAAGTGGTACGTCGTCAGCCCCAGCGGCAACGCGATCACCACCGCCCCCACCACGCCGACACCCGCACCGACACAGAGCACCGGCGGAGGCGGCTACGGCTACTGACCCCCGCCCGGTGGTCGCGACCCTGGTCGGCGCGGTCCTCCTCGCCACCGGATGCGCGACCGTGCAACCCACGTCCGCACAGCGCCACTCCACACCGGCTGCCGTTGCGCCGACGGCCGAGTCGTCTCCCGTGCGCTCCGCTGCCGCCGCCCGGTACCTGGCGATCGCCGACGCGGGAAACCGCCGCCTCGACACCGACTTCGACCGGTTGACCGGTCCAGATCGCGGCAGCCTCCCCGCCGCGCGGGCCGATCTGCGCGACGCGGCCGCAACCGAGCGCCGGTTCGACCGGAGCCTGCCGGCCATCGCGCTCCCGTCGGCCACCGAGGCGGTCGCCCACACGCTGTTCACGGTCAACGAAGCCCGCGCGGCCCTGACCACCGAGGCGGCCTCCTCGACCGGCCTGCCGCAGCTCCACGTCTACGAGCAACGACTGTCGGCTGCCAACCGGCCGGTCGAACAGGCCGTCACCACCATCCGCAGCCAACTCGGGCTGCCACCCCCCGACACCAGCTGACGAGACACACCGCATCGCCGGGGCCCCCGAGGTCCGCTGGACCCGGGAGCGGCGCAGCACCACCGCGCCCGGGCCGAACGGCACGGGGTCAGGCAGCGATGGCCTCGTAGATGCTGAATCCCGCGAGCAGCAGCATCAGGGCGGCGGCCGCCCGGCTGATCCAGACCATGGGGACGTGCTTGAGGAGGGTCTTGCCGCCGACGATGGCAAGCGCGCCGACCGCCCACAGGCCCAGCACCGCTCCCAGTCCCACGGCCAGGGGGTCGTGGTAGCGGGCGGCGAGGTTGGCGGTCATGATCTGGGTAAGGTCGCCGAACTCGGCGACCAGCACGACCAGGAAACTGGTGCCGGCGACCTTGCGGAAGCTGGGGGCGGAGGGTTCACGGCCGGGCTCGTGTTCCTCGTCCTCGTCCTTGTGGAACAGCAGCATCCCGGCGCCGAGCAGGAACAGGGCGCCGACGATGGCCTGCAGCAGGCGGTGCGGCAGCAGGGTGAGCAGGCTGCCTGCAGCGACGGCGAGCACGACGTGGACCGCGAACGCGGCCGCAACGCCGGCGAAGACGTAGCTGCCCCGGTAGCGGGTGCCCAGCATCAGACTGGCCAGGGCAGTCTTGTCAGGCAGTTCGGCCAGGAAAATGACGCCGAAGGTGATGGCGGCGATGGTCAGACTCACGGCAGGAATCGTCCTCGATCGGTCGGATGCGCCGCACCGAGGGGCCCCTGTTTTCGGGAACGCTTCGGCACAGCAGCGATGGACACTGCGGCCGAAGGTCTCACCGACACCGTCACCCACCGCCCCTGCAGTGCGTGCGTGGTGCCCCGGGCGCCGGGCCTGCATCGCTGCGGGCCGGTATGTCGACGTTCCGGTAGAGGGCTACTCCCCTTCGATCACCACCAGCTTAGCGGAGGCGGGCCGTGAACAACGCCGACCCGGAGAGCCGACCGCGGGCGCCTCGTGCGACAGCCGTCTCCTCGGGCCGGGGGGAATTGCTTTGCGGCACCTGATACCGCAGTGCGATCCGAAACCGAACGGGAAATTACGGGCATATCTTCATCGATAGTACGGAAGACCCGAGCCGACACAGACAAACACAAACACGAATACCTCTCGGCCAGCGCCCAGCAGTTTCCCAGCAAAGTACGGCACCGTTCGGAGTGCGACATCCCGGCAGAGTGATGCGATTCACATCTGACGGAGGCAACCAAAGGAGCTCAATTCACGTCTCCTGCCCTAGCCCTGACATACTTCAGGGCCGCCCGACCTGGGCCGGGTGGTCGGACGCGGGATTTCGGAAGGCACTCGATGGTGCGTGCAGCGCTTGTGGCACCGGCAGGCCTGACCCAATAGCGACTGACGGTTGATATGGAGTGACTGAACGTGGTCGGATTTCGGAGGGGTGCATGAGCGGGAAACGAGCGGCCGGGGCGGTCCCGCAGCCGGCTGTGTCCGCGGACGCCCTGTCCGGGCAGTTCACGCGCGCCGAAATGCGCAGGGCCCAGAAGCGCGGCCGCAGGAAAGCCCTGAAGATCGTGGGCATCGGCACCGCGGCGGTACTGGTCGTGGCCGGCAGCGGGGTGGGCTACCTGTATGTCCATCTGGCCGGGAACATCAAGACCGCCAGCCTCTACACCGGCAACAAGGCCGCCGCGGTGGGCGTCGAGAAGCCGGACGCCTTCGGCCGGACCCCTTACAACCTGCTGCTCATAGGCTCCGACACCCGTGACACGGCCGCCGACTGCGCGGCCGGCGGGGACTGCGCGGACGACGGGATCGGCGCCAACGCGGACGTGGAGATGCTGGTCCACCTCTCCGCCGACCGCAGCAACATCACTGTGATGAGCGTCCCGCGCGACCTGATGACCAACCTCCCGGCCTGCACCGACCCCACCACCGGCGTGAGCGTCAGCGCACACTACGGCCAGATCAACTCCAGCCTCCAGCAGGGCCCCTCCTGCACGGCCGAGGCGGTGCACCACCTCACCGGCATACCCATCGACGACTTCGCGATGGTCGACTTCGGCGGCGTCGAGTCCATGTCCGACGCCCTGGGCGGCGTGAACGTCTGCGTCAGCAGCAACATGTACGACCTCAACTCCGGCCTGAAGCTCACCAAGGGCACCCACAGCCTGGAGGGCAAGTCCGCGCTGGAGTTCCTGCGCACCCGCGACTCCTTCGGCGACGGCAGCGACAACGTCGGCCGCACCACCGCCACGCACATCTTCTTCACCAACATGATCAACAAGCTGAAGAGCGGCGGCACCCTGTCCAACCCGATGACGCTGCTGAGCATCGCCGACGCGGCCACCAAGGCACTGACGGTCAGCCCGAACATCGACAGCCCGGTCAAACTCGTCGACATGGCGCAGGACATGAACAAGGTCCCCACCGACCGGATCACCTTCACCACCATGCAGAACCAGCCCGACCCCCAGAACAGCTCGCGGGTACTCATCGCCCCCGGGGCGCAGACCCTGTTCAACTCCATTGCCAACGACCAGTCGCTGACCACCTCGACCGGTTCCACCTCCGGCGCGGGCAGCGCGACGACGACTGCGACGGCCACCGCGACCCCGTCGGTACCGGTGTCCGGCATCACCGTCAGCGTCTACAACGGCACCGAGGTCAACGGCTGGTCCGACACCGTGGCCCAGGAACTGGTCACCGACGGATTCAACTCCGCCACCACCGGATACCCCGACTCCGCGTCCCCGGCCACCACCACACTGACCTACGGACCGGGACAGGCCGCGCAGGCGCAGACCACCGCCAAGACCCTCGGCCTGCCGGCGACGGCGCTCAAGCAGGGCACCGCAGCGGGCCTCAAGCTCGTCCTGGGAGCCGACTGGACCAGCGGGACGTCCTTCCCCCACTCCAAGCCGGTCGCACCCCCCGTGAACACGGCCGCCGCGCTCGCCAACGCCCATGCGCAGAACGGCAGCGCGAACAACGAATGCGTCCAGGTCAGCACGGACTACACAGAGCCGGGCGCCACCCCGGCGATGGAGTTCGCCGAGCACCCGAACGTACCCAACTCAGCCCCCTGAGGCCGGTCCCCCACCCGCCCCGCGCGCGGGTGGGGCACGCTCTCCCGCACCCAGGACACGTCGGCGGCGGTGAGGAGCCGCAGGGCCGGGGCAGGCGGCGGCAGAAGTCCGCGAGTGCCATCGGTGGACCCTGCTGCGGGCCGCTCTGCCGGTCCTGGCCCGACTCCGGACAACACTCTGACGGCCTGTCAGGACCAGCGACCATCTCCCCCTCCCAGGAGGGGCGCACCCGCCGCCCGCCTTACCAGGAGGCGCCCTTGCGGTGCCGGCAGAACTCCATGATGATTGGGCACTGACTGGTCATCAGCCGGGATATATGGTTCTTCCGCAAATCCACATAGCGGACTACTGAAAGGCATCAGCCATGTCGTACCGCATTCGGATGACAGGGATTGCCACGGCCGCCATGGTTCTCGCCGGTACCGGGTTGGGGCAAATCGTGTCGGCCGCCCCGGCCACGGCCCTGACCTCAGGAAACTGCTATACCGCCGCATCCGCGAACAACTCCGGTCAAGCTGTCTGCCTGAACGCGATATACGGGTTCCGCGTCAAAATCCAATGCAGCCACGACGGAGCCCTCTACTGGAACTACGGCCCGTGGGAGAGCTCGGGCGGGGTCTCGACCGCGATGTGCAACATCCCCGACGACCTGGCCACCGCGTCGACCAACGGCAACCTCTCCGTCTTCGCCTGCCTGGGCCAGTGCGGCCCGAGCCAGGGGCTCTTCGGTGCTGATCGACGCATCGCTCTGAGGAATTGATCCTGAAGGTCGCGGGGTGAGTGCAAGGTGCTGCCAGCAGACCACCGAGGGAACTGAGCTGCCGTCACTGTGACTCCGCCTCCCGGCTTGCGAGTCCATGGTTGATTTGCGAGCGTGGAATTCCGGTCGCTTTTGGGAAAGCGCCCCGTGGACGGTCGGCGACGCGTCAGGCGCGGCCGTCGATCCTCGTCGGAAAGAATGGAGCGAGGTCGTAGGGGCATGGGTCCGATGAGGCCGTATCAGGTCTATTCGCTGCAGCACACGGTGGCGGCGGGCGGCGAGAAGATCGCCTGTGGTGTCCTGCAGCCGGTCGGGGCAGAGGCGGGCCGCAGTGCGGTGGTTCTGCACGGGGCGGGCACTGCGGATCAGCACGTGCACCAGCAGTTGGCCCGCCTGCTGGCCGAGCGCGGGTGCCGTTCGGTCTGCCTCGACTTCTCGGGGCACGGCGCCAGTACCGGCCAGCTGCGGAAGTTGAGCCTTGAGCGCCGCTTCCAGCAGGCCCGGTCGGTCATCGACGAACTCGTGCCCGACACCGATCAGCTGCTCCTGGTCGGCGCGAGCATGAGCGGGCAGACTGTGGGCGACCTCCTCAGCCACTACGGCAGCCGAATACTGGCTGCCGCCCTGCTGGCCCCGGCCGTCTACCCGCGCCGGGCGTGGAACCTCCCCTTTGACGCGGGCTTCACCGAGGTGATCCGGACCCCCGAGGCGTGGCGCGACTCAGCCGCACTCGACGCCTATGCGGCCTTCCCCGGGCGAGCAGTTCTGGCCGTACCCGTCGAAGACCACGTCATACCTCCCGCAGTGAACCAGGCCCTCGTCCAAGCCCTTTCGGCCAGTTCCGACTTCACGCATCTGGTTCTTCCCGATGCCACCCACCATCTCGGGCGCTATTTCCGGGCCCACCCCGAGAGGTGCAACCAGGTCGCCGACCTTCTCGTCGGTACCTGATCGCGCCGCAACGAGCGTGGCACATCCCCCGGACGGGTACCGAAGCCGACGGCGATGCGTGAAGCGGACGCGTGCGCCCCCTCGCTCCCCCTATGGTCGGTTCCACGACGCCCGGGACCCCGGCTTCACCTGTCACCGTGAACCACGTACAGGCCGAGGAGCCGGACACATGACCATCGACAACGAAGACCAGCACCCGGACTCCTCCGCAGGCCGGTACCGCGTCGTCACCACGCGCGGCGAGCTCGGCCCGGCGACCGCGGCGGTCCTGCGGTTCGACCTGGACGGCTGGGGCAGCCGGGACGGCGTCCAGCACGTGGTCGTCGACCTGGCCAAGGTCACGCTGATGGACACCTCGGCGCTGCGGATCCTGTGCACCGCCCACGGCAGAGCCGACCGCGAAGGCGGCTGGCTGCGCCTGGTCTACAGCAGCCACGGCATCGGCGCGCTGCTGGCCGCCACCCACCTCGACGCCCGCTTCCCCCACTACGCCACCGTCACCGATGCCCTCGCCGGACGGACCAGCCCTCCGCCCCTGCTCGGTTCGTCCGATGCCTCGTCATGTCACCGCCCCACCGTGCGATCACGGCGTCGGGCTGACGGCTCCGCTGTGGACTGACGTTCATCTCCGCCTCATCCAGATCATGGTGCCAGTCCAGCACTGGTTCCACTGAAGCTGTGAGGATCCTGGGCGAGGCGTCGTGTCCGTCCGGTCGACAGCCCCGTGCCATCCGAAGGACCCACCACGATGAACCGCACCGTCGCCACCGGCGTCGCCCTGGCCGTGACCCTGACGGCTACCGCTGTCACCCTCACCGGCGGCACCGCATCGGCCCAGGGCCTGCGGCACACCCCGCACGCCGACCGGCACTTCTACACGACGATGACGCCCTACACGCCGCAGGAGAGCCTCAGCGACTACCAGCGCGCGCCGAAGGGCTTCACTCCGGTCTTCACGGAGAACGTCGTCCGCCACGGCGCGCGTGCCATGACGGACAGCAGCGACATCGACGCGGTGATGGCAGTGGTACAGAGCGCGCAGGCACAGGGCGCGTTGACCGGACTCGGCGCGCAGCTGGGCCCCCAGGTGCAGTTGCTCCAGGCCGCCGCCCTGTCCGTCGGCTACGGCAACCTCTCCGGCCTCGGGGCGCAGGAGCAGCAGCAGATCGCGCTGCGTCTGGAGCGTCGCCTGCCCTCGCTCTTCTCCACCATTGTCGCCGAGCAGGAGCCGATCGAGGTGGAGACCTCCGGCGTGGCACGTGCCGTCGCGAGCGCCAACGCCTTCACCGGTGGGCTGACGTCCGGTGACCCGGCGCTGGCCGGGCTGATCCAGGCCCCGGTCACCGACAAGAACCTGCTGTACTTCCACAAGCAGCCGCAGAACGCCGACTACCAGGCCTACCTGGCGAGCGACCCGGAACTGGCCGCGGTGCTGACCGAGATCGACGGCGAGCCCAGCACCGCGCTGGCCGCCAGGCACGTCGTCGGGCGTCTGTTCGACGCGCGCTTCGTCAAGGCGATGCCCACTGCCGACCAGATCTCCTTCTCCACCTCGCTGTACAACCTCTACAGCGCCGCGCCCGACCTGAGCGTGGAGGCCCCGGGGGTGGACTTCGACCCCTTCCTGTCGTCCCAGGACGCCCAGTGGTTCGCCTACCTCGACGACGCTGCCGAGTTCTACCAGAAGGGCCCCGCCTTCAGCGGACGCACCATCACCTACGACATGGCCAACGTCCTGCTCGACGACCTGTTCACGCAGGCCGAGGCGAAGGCCGACGGCACCAGCGACAAGGGCGCCGTGCTCCGCTTCACCCACGCCGAGGAGGTCGAGCCGCTCGCCGTCCTGCTGGGCCTGCCCGGCAGCACCGAGGCCGCGGACCCGGACCAGCCCTACACCTACCAGAACAACCCCTGGCGCGGCGCACAGGTCGCCCCCATGGCCGCGAACGTGCAGTGGGACCTGTACGCCGACCCTGCCCTGGGCGGCAACGGCGGGAGCTCAACCACCGCCCAGGGCACCGAGTACCTGGTGCGCATGCTGTACAACGAGAAGGAGACCGCGTTCAAGCCCTCCTGCAAGCCGATTGCCAAGGGCAGCTACTTCTACGACCTCAACGAGTTGGAGCTCTGCTACAACCAGGGCTGACCGCACCGGCCTCGGCAGAACCGCATCACTGCACCGGTGGCAGCAACCAGGATTGGCGCGTGGCCGAACTCGCCTCCGACGGTGGTCTGGTGACCCAGCAGGCCGACACCGGTTCGGCGTTGCATCAGGCCCCGCAGTAGCGGACCGGCCTGCGGTGACAAGTCCAGCCTCGTCGCCGCAGGCCGCTGCCGTCCCGATCGGATCCTCGCAGCCGCCGAGCTCCCGGTGGTGACGGAGATTCTCGGTGCCGGTATCAGGAGAAGAAGTCATCCTTGGCCCGCTGGTCGCCGGCGTAGTTCGCGATCCGCGTGATCTTTCCGTTGGTGACGGTGAAGGCCTGCACCTCACGGATATCGAGCGCACGGCCGGGCTTGTCGGAGCGGTGGCCCTGAACGTGGACCACGGCGAGGACCTGGTCTCCGGAGGCGGCGATGGTTTCGGGCTCGAGCGTGATGTCGCCGGCAAGGGTCTGTATGGAGGAGAAGTAGGACGCGACGTCCTGCCGGCCCGTGTGCTCGTGGGCAAACGAGTGGTGGCTGCCGGAGACGTGGAGTTGCACCCGGTCGTCCAGGAGCGTCTCGCGGACGTACGCCCTGTCCCCCTTGCTGAGCGCGTCGTACAGATCCCGGACGATCGAGATATTGGACTGTTCGGACATGGTGCCCTCCCTGGGTCGCACATACTTTGCGGCAGCGGAAATCGAGATCCTTGCCGACAATAGGCTGACCGGCGTCCGGAATGACCGCCAAGCCGGACGCCGTGCGCTATGGGGTCATCCTGCTCGCACTCCGTCGAACCACACAAGGGAGAAGGAGTGAGACAATACCGACTACCGTACGTAATCGCCATATGACATGCGGAGATACGCAGGGGCGGGCGAAGAATTCGTAGGCAGGACGACTGAAGTGGTGCGGGGTCAGCAGCCGTGCACCTGGTTCTCGACGCTGCGTGATGCCCGCTGCTCAGGCGGGCAGGGCGCCGGGGCCGCGAGCCGGGTGCCAGGTGCGTCACGTGCCCGCCGAGAGGTGGCCACCCTGGCCGCAGGCCCTGCCCCGGTCTGGACATGTGCGGCGGTGGGGCGGGTGGGAGCGGACACCACTTGCTATCGAGCCCGACTCGGCCGCCGTCAGGACGCGTGCGCTGGTGCCCCCCCGGTGGGCTCGGCACGGTACGGGACCTCGATGTCCTGCGCGGGCTCGCTTCGCTACATGGCGAAGCGGCCGGCGTAGGTGTTTTCGATCATCCTGGCCAGGATGATCGTGTATCGGTGGTACTCGGGTGGGATGCGTTCGCAGACGGATTTGAATCGGGAGCATTTCAGGTCCTTGAAGAATTCCAGGACTGCCAGAGCGTCTTCCTCGGAGCCGGACTGCAGTGCGGCGGTGATTTTCAGGGCCGTGTCTTCTTGTGTGAGCCCGGCCTGGCGGAGGAACTCGTTCACGAAGGCTGGGTGCGGGTCGTTGAAGATGTTCATGGCGAAGGTGGCGTGCTCGCGGTCGATCGCCCGGTCGTTGAAGTCGTCGTAGACACGGACGACGGTGTTCACCAGCGGCCCGAAGTCGTCGCGCAGCACCGGCTCGTGGTAGATGGCCGACAGAGGGGGCAGTGCGGGGTCCGCGATCCGGTAGACGGCGTAGGCGGTGGCTGCGAAGGCGAGGATGGACGTGGAATTGATGGAGGAGTCGGCGAGCGTTCTTGCGTGCTGTCGCCAGAAGGCCTGCTGGTCGTCGGCGTTCAGGTATGCCAGGGACAGCTTGGCGGTCTCCCTGGCCAGGAGCAGGATTCCGAGCAGGGGGGAGCCCAGTAGCCAGGGCTGGTCCTCGGGCCTGGTGCCCTTCTTGATGATGTCGTGCATCGTGGTCAGGGCGAGCAGTCGCCGGCGCTCGGAGACGGTGAGCGCCGGCATTGGGGCGTCCGGGGCAGTGGTGGCGGCACTGCGGGCGTAGACCGCCTGCGGGATCGGGCTGAGTCCGCCCTGTGCCGTGCTCTGCAGGGCCGCCTGGACCTGGACGTCGCCGAGGAACGCCTCGAGGGCTCGGCCCATGTCCTTGTCGTCGGCGTCCAGCAGCCAGTCGACGACGTAGATCAGGCCGATGAAGGAACTGAGTGCGCTCAGCCGCTCCAGGTCGTCGCTCTCCACGGCGATCGAGGTGAACAGTGCCATGCGGCCTCGGGCGATCTTGTCGATGTAGGTGGCGACTGCCGCGGGAGTGGCGTCGGGGATGATCTGCGGGAGCAGGTCGCCCCACTGCGCCGCGACGATTTCGCTGACCTTGCTGAGTTTCGCGACCTGTTCGGGGCTGGGTTGCGTCGAGGGGTAGGAGCCCGTGCCGAGCCGGTCAGCCCAGCAGGCGGTGAGTATGCGCTGCATCCTGTCGGTCATCGGTGCAGCCCCTGTGTGTGCGTTGGTGTGGGCCAGCTGAGCGGTAGGCGTTCGAGGTAGCGCAGGGTTCCGGCGAGGCGGTAGTCCAGCAGGTGATCGGCCGTCAGGGTGTACTCCGGGATGCGTCGGTGCCATTCCTGCAGGGCGATGCGCAGTTCCATACGGGCCAGGTGGGCGCCCAGGCAGCGGTGGACGCCGGCGCCGAAGGCGACGTGGTGGTTCGGGGCACGGCGCAGGTCGACCTCGAACGCTTGGGGGTCGTGGAGGTCGTCGGTGTTCGCGGAGGCCAGGACGACGTCCACCCGCTGCCCGGCGCTCATGGGACAGCCGCCGAGTTCGATGTCGGCCAGCAGGTAGCGGCGCACGCTGGTGGTCGGGGACTCCCAGCGCAGGAGTTCCTCGACGGCGGTGGGGACGATGCCGGGCTCCTGGACGATCTGGCGGCGGTGCTCGGGGTGGGTGGCGAGGAAGGCGAAGGCGCATTCCAGGGCGTCGCTGGTGGTGTCCATGCCTCCGAGCAGCAGCATGAAGCACATGTCGAGGAGTTCCTCGCGGCTTGGTCTGCGGCCGTCGACCGTTGCGTGCAGGAGCTGGGTGAGCAGGTCGTCCCGGGGTGACCGGGTCCGTTCGTCCAGCGCGTGGGAGAAGAAGGCGTAGCAGCGCTTGCCGGCGTGGGCGGCGCTCTGCCGCCCGGCGTCCTGCGGGTCGGGGCGCATGATGTCGTTGACGATGGACATCAGTGCCGGGTGGTCGCTGTGCGGCAGGCCGAGGAGGTCTCCGAAGACCAGGAACGGCAGCGGGACGGCGAGGTCGGCGCTGAAGTCGCAGTGGCCCTGGTCGATGACGGCGTCGATGAGTTCGGTGACGCGCTGGGTGATGGCGGGTGCCAGGTGGGCGATGTTCTTGAGGCTGAACAGCGGGTCGAGCAGGCGCCGGTACTGGGCGTGGTCGGGTGGGTCGATCTGAAGCGGGATCAGGGGCCGGGCGTTGCCCAGGTCGACGGCATCCATGCGCGAGGAGAACGTCTGCGGTGTCCGCAGGGCACTGTCCACCTCGCTCCGGCCAAGGACGGTGATGCGTCCGTCGAGGTCCGTCGCGGCCCCGGAGGCGCGCAGGGCGCGGTAGTACTCCTGGGGGCAGGTCGCGGGGCCGGGCGCGGCGGTGCCTCCGGTGGGCGCGGATGCGTGGGTGGTCACAGCTGGGCCTCCGCTCGGGTCACTGCGGGGTGGGTCCGCGCGAGGTGGACGGAGACGAGGACGGCTGCCTCGATGATGGCCTGGGGGGCGTAGAGGTCCTTGTCGTGCCACAGGGCGTCGTGTCCGGTCCCGGCGCGCTGCCGCAGGAAGCGCAGTCCGCGGGCGGCGGCGTGCGCGGCGGCACCGGAGGGCTCCTTGCTGCCGGTGAGCAGCAGGATCTGCAGCGCGTACGCGGTTTCCTCCGCTGTGCCGTTCCACCGGCCCCAGGAGCCGTCGGGGCGCTGGGTGGCCAGGACCCAGTCCGCTGCTCTGTCCAGGGCGCGGGCCGCCGCCGGGTCGTCGGTGTGTGCCAGCGCGAGGGCGCAGCACTGGGTGGGGTAGAGCGGTGAGGCGTGCCACTTGTCCTGCCAGCTGCCGTCGTCCTGCTGGTGTTCCAGGAGCCAGGAGGTGATCTTCGTTCCGGCCTGGTCGTAGCGGCGTATCCGGTCCGTGGTGGTGGCCGGGTGGTGTCGTGCTGTCGCGAGAGCTTCCAGGACGTGGCCGTTGGCACTGGGCGATGCGGTGCGTTCGTCGTGGTAGGTGCTGAAGTGCGTGGGTAATTCATAGGGCCACAGGCACTCCAGCGTGGGCTCGGCCCCCATCTGGGACAAGGCGAACAAGAGGATGGAGGTGGAGTCGGCGTCCGGTGGCAGGCCCGCTCCGCCCGGGGCTCCGCCGGGGCCGAGCAGGTCGGTGAGTCCGGTCCTGACGGCGTCCGGCACGTCCAGGGGCAGGCCGGTCCGGGAGAGGGTGGCGATCACCTGGGCGTGCTCGAAGATGTCGAGCGGCAGGGCGCAGGGAACGGGGCCGCCGTACTGGTGCACGATGCTCTCCAGGTAGCGCACTGCGGCCTGGTGGGAGCCTGCGGGCCGCTTCGCGCCGAGCCAGGCCGCGGTGGCAGCCGGTGAGGCGCCGACCGTGCCCTGAGGAAGCGTCAGCCGCACCCCCGGCGCCCCGGCTGCCGCGTGTCCGGCCACTTCCAGGCAGTGCAGCAGCTTGGCCGGGACCTCGTTGCCGGTTTCCAGGAGGGAGCGGATCCGTGCCAGGAGGGTGTCGTCCATGCCCGGCGGCAGGTGCAGCCGTCCGCTGCCGCGCCAGGCGTCCAGACCGCTCACCGCGGTGTGCGGGAGCTGGTCCAGGGTGTGGTTGAGCGCGGCGACCAGGGCGGGCACGATGATCTCGACCGCCGGGAGGTCGGGGATCGGCAGGACGGCGCCGGGCCTCAGGGTCGCGAACAGGTTCTCCAAGGCGCGGTGCACCGCGTCGAGGACGAAGGCCCGGTCCGAGGTGGAGGTGCGGGGCGGGTCGCTGAGGAGGATGTTCAGGAGGGCCTCGGCGGCGCTGAGGGTGGGCACCAGGCCGTAGCCGTCCGAGGGTTGCCCCCAGGTTCCGTCGGGGTGCTGGGTCTCCAGGAGGAAGGCGATCCGCTCGCGATGACCGGTCAGCCACGGTGCCAGGGACACCAGCCGCCCGGTCTCGTACACCGAAGGGGAGATATCGCTCCAGGTCAGGTCCGTCAACCCGTCGAGCAGTTCGCGGACCCGTGGTGTCTGGATCTCGACGCTCATGGAAGTCCTCTCGTTCGCGGCGCTCCGGCGCCGACCGATCCGGATGTGAGGTGAGGCGACCTGCACCGGGCACCCCGGGGTCACCGGATTCTTCGGGTGAGCATGTTGGCCAGGGTCAGCAGCTCATGGGCCCGCTCGTCGTCGGGGACTGCGGCCCTCAGATGAACCAGGGCCGCAGTGCTGTGATCGACGGCTTGGCTCTGTGCCCAGGCACGTCCACCCGCGCGTTCCACCAGATCCGCCAGGCGCGCGACGTCGGCGCCGTCCACCGTCGGATCGCCGTGGTAGAGCGTGGCGAGCTCCTCTCCGGCAGCGGTGCCGGACGTCAGAGCGGCGACCACGGGCAGTGACTTCTTGCGGGCAGCCAAGTCCGCGCCTGCGGGCTTGCCGGTGACCGCCGGGTCGCCCCAGATCCCCAGCAGGTCGTCGACGAGTTGAAACGCCAGACCCAACCTCCGCCCGAACGCGTCCAGCGCCGCCACCGCCGCCGGTGCCGCACCTGCATACAGGGCGCCTATGGCGCAGGCACTGCCGAGCAGGGCACCGGTCTTGCCCGCGGCCATCGCCTCGCACTGCCCCACGGTGATGTCCATGCGCTGCTCGAAGGCGCAGTCGGCACTCTGCCCCTCGCACAGTTCGATCATGCAGCCGGCCAGGGAGTCCATTGCAGGCATCGCCGCCGGGTGGGGGTCCCGGGCGAGAACCCGGACCGCCAGCGCCTGCAGGGCGTCTCCGGCCAGGATCGCATCCGCGGTCCCGAAAACGGTCCACACGGTGGGCCGGTGTCGGCGTACGGCATCGCGGTCCATCACGTCGTCGTGCAGCAGCGTGAAGTTGTGGACCAGCTCGACGGCGACCGCGCCGGTCAGCGCGGCGCCATCACCCCCCAACGCGCGGCTGGCCGCCAGGACCAGGGCCGCGCGCACGGCCTTGCCTCCCGACCCGTGCTGGGCGGTTCCCTGCTCGTCCCACCACCCCAGGTGGTAACCGCCGATATGCCGCAGCCCCACGGGGAGTTCAGCGATCGCAGCGCGCATCCGCGGCTCGACGTCATCGCGCACACGCCGCAGCAGGGCCGCACCATGGTGATCCTGCGGCGCCAGGGTGCCAGCAGCCATCAAGCTCAACTCCGCTCACGAAAGGGAATGATCGAGCATGCGGGCATCACCGCAATCCGAAGGGGTACATGGGTGCCCGTGCCGCACCGTTCGCCGTCTGCCCGCCACCTGGGGAAATCGATACTCCGTGAACGAGGCTCCCAAATGGATGGCAGGGCATTGGAATCAGAAGGAGGAGGCACATCAAGGCTGATCGCGCGGCCAAGTCCGATGATCAGGATCCGGCGGAACACAACCGGAAACCGACAGGATCGAGGGCGTATCAGCAGATCACGATGAAGCGGTATCAACTCCGCCGCCAGGCTTCACAGGGTCAGAAATCAGCCTTTCGACAGAAACATGTGATCCGCATGTGAGCCATCGGGGCATCGAGCGCGGTCTTGCACCATGACCGGGTCTGAACTGGGGAAGGTGAATCGCATGGCCCACAGCGATCACGGGACCTGTACGGGACACCCTGGACGTACCCTCCCGCATACGAACACCGGGCGCAAGTACGCCAATTCGGCCAGCCCAACATAGCCAGGGCCTGACCCGGCGGACGAGCCGTCACCCAGACCCCAGTGCTGCCTACACGTCGGGAACGAATGCCATCGAATCCGATGCGCCCGAAACCTCACTACTCACATCTCGACGAATACGTCGAGCAGATATCGCCGACAACTCTGCCCCGTCGGCCGAACCGGCGCGCAGGAACAGCGGAATCCGCGCGACCGAGGCCGGGGCCGATGGAGGCGACGGTGGGTGCGGCCACGGCGAAGACGAACACGACCGAGCCGTCCCCGGCGTTGGAGCCGTCCGGTCAGAGCCGAGGTGCCCGGCGCTGCTCCCGGGGTCGGGTCCGAGCCGCAGCCACCCACGACGGACGCACCCTGGACTGCGGCGTCTCCCCCGTCTCCCCTACCGCCCGCGCCGCGTGCCTCCGGCACCACGGGCGGTAGGGGTTCGGTGTCGGCACGACCCGTGCACGGCTCCCCACGGAGCCATGCGGGCCGCGTCCGCCGTATCGGCAACTCCTTTCGCTTCACTCATCCGAGTGGGCGAGCTGGGCAGGGAGGGGTTTTTGCGGCACCGCCCGCACCCGAGGGAGTCCCCATGTCGAACATCATGGAAGCGCAAGGGAAGCGATCCGCCGTCAGCTTCGACGGCAACCACGTCACCCTCACCCACCAGGCTGCCAACGGCGACGCGCGGGATCAGATCCGGATCAGCGTCGCGCACATCAGTGCCGTGCGGTGGACCCCTGCCGGCGCGGTGCTCAGCGGGTTCATCCAGTTCGTCGTGGCAGGGACCGCCACCGACGGTTATGCGGTCTCGTTCAATCACAGCCGGCAGGCCGCCATGGAGGACCTGATGCACGCGGTCCAGGAGACCGCCGCCCTCCGCGCCTCCAGCGGCAGGCTCACCGCGTAGCGTGCAAGCCGCGCAGCTCCTGCGCGTGCCGCCACATCATCCGGCCAGGTAGCAGCCGTGATCGCCGAGGAATCCGTGCGGATATGGTGAGGGTTTTCCGAGGGCGCCGTGGGTAATCATTCGGATCGCCGCGCGGGCTCCGTGCGGTCGGAGCCATCGAGCGGGCAGATTTCACCACATCCGCAGACAGACTCCACAGGACCGTCACCTCAACAGGGTTTCGCAGGGGAAGGAGCGGGAAACGCCTGCTCGCCACCTCTGTGCAGGAGCAGCTCACGCCCTGGTAGGACGCAGAGCGCCAGGGACAACTGACGCTCCTGCGGACGTAGGGTCATGTCGCAGGGCGCCCCCGGAGCGTCCCTCTCCTGCACCGCGGCAGTGCGGGATCCGTCCCCCGGCACGGGCTGGGGTTGAAGAGGAAGACATCAGCGTGGGCATGAACCTCAGCCATGGGGAGCGTTACGGCTGGATGGTGGTCCAGGTCACCGGGGAGGTGGACATCACCGGGGTCGCGGCACTGCGTGAGCGGCTCCTGAGACTGATCGCCGACGGCTGCGACCGCGTCGTCATCGACATCAGCAGGGTTGCCTTCTGCGACTCCACCGGATTCGCCGTACTGGTGGCCACCCGCCGACTTCTGGTCGCCCGCGGCGGCCGACTGCGCCTGGTGCTGCCCGGACATGACGCGCACGTCCGCAAGGTCCTCTCCGCGTTCGGCATCGAGAAGCTCTTCGAGGTCCACGACTCGACAGAGGAAGCCCTGGCCGACCACCGCGAGGCATCTGCAAGGACCGCGACGCGGGTACCCAAGCAGAGGAGCGCCACTTCGACCAGCACGAACTAGCCTCGGCGAAGCCCACGCCGCCTCGCCCGCGGGCCTCGGCCGGCGTCGTGGTGGCCGCACGTATGCCGACCGGCATGGACGGGGTGCGTTTCACGGCGAGGGACGGGCCGGCCAATCTGGGGCGCCGTTACTGGTTCCCCGCCGCGTGGTGGTTCGGCTGGAGCACCGGCTTCCGGGCGCCACGATTCCTGTCCTGGTCCGACATCGACCGCGTCGAGGAACACACCCGGGAGAGGCAGGGCAGCACGGTGCGCCGTGTGCGCGTCGCCGGACGCGACGGCACCACGCAGTTCCTGCCACTCCCCCGCTCCCACTCCTTCTTCGACCCCGATCCCCGGTTCGACCACAGCGCCGCACTGCTCATCGACCTGTCCGACTCCCGCCTGCGCAGCCTCGCCGGGGGTTGAACCGCCGTCTCGGGCTATGCCGATGGCGGCGTCATGCCCTTGATGGTCGCGGTGAGGATTCGGGCGAGGCGGGGTTCGACTTCGATGACCGCGTGTGCGAGGCGGGGGTCGCTGCGGTAGAGCTCGGCGATCTCCGGGCCCGGGGTGGCGATCTGCCAGAACGCTCCGGCGAGGGCGACCGCGGTGGCGATCAGGTCGAGGCCGTCACCGCGGTCGAGGGAGGGCAGTTGTTCGTCGAGCGCGGCGAAGATGCCCTCGCGGGCGGCGAGGGTGGCCAGCTTGAAGTCCCGCACCGCGTCGACCGAGACGTTGCGTTCCAGGTTGAGCGGCGCCTGGGCGAGCAGGTCGCAGAACATCCCGCGCTGCGCGAGCGTGGCCGCGAACGCCTGCGCCACAGCGGCCGGACCGGGTTCGGTGATCTCGCGGAGCGAGGCGGCCAGGGCGGGCGACCACTCCTGCCAGCCTGCCGCCGTCAACCGCAGGAAGATCTCCTCGCGCGTCTCGAAGTACCGGAGCAGCGCCGACTTGTGCATCCCGGTTCTGGCGGCGATGTCGGTCAACGTGACCCGCCTGATGCCGCGCTCGGCTCCGAGCGCGCGGGCCGCGTCGAGGATGGCGGCCTCGCGCAGCAGCTTGGCCTCGGGCGAGCGTGCGCGCTGAAACTCTGACGACTCCATCGTCCGATGATATCGCAACGAGGTTGCGTTATTAACACAACCATGTTTTGCTAAGCAGGTGAAACAGACATGGTTCATCACCGGCTCCTCGCGCGGTCTCGGCCGCGCCCTCGTCCGCGCAGCCCTGGAGGACGGCGACCTGGTCGCCGCAACCGCCCGCCGCCCTGAGCAACTGGCCGGCCTGGTCGCCGAGTTCGGCGACCGCGTCCAGCCGATCGCACTCGATGTGACCGACCCCGCGGCCGCGCGCTCGGCCCTCGCCGAGGCGAAGCAGCGCTTCGGCCGCATCGACGTACTGGTGAACAACGCCGGCTACGCCAACGTCTCGCCCATCGAGACGACACAGGACGACGACTTCCGCACGCAGTTCGAGACGAACTTCTGGGGCGTGTACAACGTCACCAAGGCCGCCGTACCGATCCTGCGCGAGCAGAAGGGCGGGCTGGTGATCCAGATCTCGTCCATGGGCGGGCGGGTCGGAGGCTCCCCGGGCATCGCCTCGTACCAGGCGGCCAAGTTCGCCATCGACGGCTTCAGCCGCGTGCTGCGTGCCGAGACCGCCCCGTTCGGGGTCAAGGTACTGGTCGTCGAACCGAGCGGATTCCGGACCGACTGGGCAGGGGCCTCGATGGTCGTCCACGACGCCCCGGACACGTACGCCGAGACCGTCGGCGCCATGAACGCACGCATCCGCCAGAGCACCGGGGGACCGGCGGGCGACCCGGTCCGAGCCGCCGAGATCCTGGTGCGGGTCGCCAAGCGCCACGACATCCCGGAGCACCTGCCGCTCGGCGTGACCGCAGCCGAGGGCTCCGTCCAGCTCGACCGGCGGCTGCTGGACGACGACCTGAGGTGGCGCCGGGTCAGCCGCTCCGCGGACTTCGCCGAGCCCTACCCCGTCGCCTTTCCGCCCGACTCGGAGCAGTAGGCCCATGGGCGCAGATGACAAAAGGCAAGGAGAAGAACCACTCCTTGCCACTCTCAAGATATAGCGCACCAGGGGGCTTGCGGCAAGGCCCGGGTGGTGTCGCAGAATGGTCGACCAAGGCCAGAACCTGCGCAAATGACTGATTCAAGAAGTACATCCGATTTATTGGCGTACGGATCGCACAGGACGCTGGCCGGCCGACATTCCATTTCGTTGAACGGGTTCTGATGATTGACGTGATCGTGGTCGGTGGCGGACCGACCGGCTTGATGCTGGCCAGTGAGTTGCGGTTGGCCGGTGTGCACGTCGTCGTGCTGGAGAAGTTGCCCGAGCCGACCGCGGAGTCGCGCGGGCGCGGCCTGCATGTACGCAGCGTCGAGGTGATGGACCAGCGTGGCCTGCTGGACCGGTTCCTCGAGGTCAGTGAGAAGTTCCAGGTCGGCGGTTTCTTCGGCGGCATCCACAAGCCATGGCCGGACAAGCTGGACACGGCGCATCCCTACGGCCTGTCCACTCTGCAGCCGGTCACCGAGAGGCTGCTGGACGAGCGCGCGGTCGAACTCGGTGCCGAGATCCGGCGGGGCTGTGACGTGGTCGGGCTGTACCAGGACGCGGATGGGGTGAGCGTCGAGCTGGCCGACGGCGAACAGCTTCGCTCGCGCTACCTCGTCGGCTGCGACGGCGGCCGCAGTGTGGTGCGCACGACGCTCGGCATCGGCTTCCCCGGCGAGCCCGCCACGGTGGAGACGCTGCTGGGCGATATGGAGATGGCCGAGGACCAGGCGACGGTCGCCGCCGTCGTCGCGGAGGTCCGCAAGACCCAACTGCGGTTCGGGACCATCCCCAACGGGGACGGGACGTACCGCGTCATCGTGCCCGCCGACGACATCGCCGAGGACCGTGCGGTCGCTCCGACTCTGGAGGAGTTCAAGGAGCAGCTCAGGGCCGTCGCGGGTACCGACTTCGGCGTGCACGCGCCGCGCTGGCTGTCCCGGTTCGGCGACGCCACCCGGCAGGCCGAGCGCTACCGGGTCGGCCGGGTGCTGCTGGCCGGCGACGCGGCGCACATCCATCCGCCGACCGGTGGCCAGGGGCTCAACCTCGGGGTGCAGGACGCGTTCAACCTCGGCTGGAAGCTGGCCGCCGAGGTCAACGGCTGGGCACCCGAGGGGCTGCTGGACAGCTACCACACCGAACGCCACCCGGTGGGCGCCGCCGTGCTCGACAACACCCGTGCGCAGATCACACTGCTGGGCACCGACCGGGGTGCGACCGCGCTGCGGGGGCTGCTCTCGAAGCTGATGGATTTCGAGGAGGTGAACCGGTACGTGACCGGAGTCGTCTTCGCGGTCGACGTCCACTACGACTTCGGCGAGGGCCACGAGCTCCTCGGTCGACGGCTGCGGGACGTGAGGCTGAAGCAGGGTCGCCTCTACGGGCTGATGCACGGCGGCCGCGGACTGCTGCTCGACCAGACCGGCCGGCTCTCGGTGGCGGGCTGGGAAGACCGGGTCGACCACGTCGTCGACGTCAGCGAGGAACTGGACGTGCCCGCAGTGCTGCTGCGGCCGGACGGCCATGTGGCGTGGGTCGGCGAGGACCAGCAGGACCTGCTCAGCCACCTGCCCAAGTGGTTCGGCGCCGCCACCGGCTGAGCGCGAGTTCCGGCCGGGGCCTTGGGCCGCTGGCGTGGCAAGCGGACCGCGCCGGCGGCGGCACATGCTGCGGTGCACCAAGCGGGCCCTGGCCGAGGCGGCACGCGAGCACGAGGCCCCGAGGTGGGGCCGGGCGAGCAATCCGCGCGGCTGCACGCCATGGGCTGGAACCGGGCCCAGGGCTGGCAGGATCGCCACTGGCGACTACGGACGGTGGCTCGACGTCGGTCGGAGCGCGCAGCTGGCGATTGGCGGGCGGGTGGGAAGTGTGCGCGTGCGATCGGAAAGGTGTCGGGAAAATCCGCTTTTATCTTGACTCTGAGCGAGAAGCCTGCAGATGATGGGGACCTGGCACCGTATCGGTCACTGGTACGGGTAGTGCATACGCCAGTGTTGTGATGGACGCTCCGACGCCGGAACCGAACGACCCACCCGACGCGCGCGACCGGCCACGTTTCCGGGGTCCGCCGCTCCTGTGGACCGGTTCCCCGTCCAACGTGGCAGGCCCCCCGCCGCCACGGCAGCCGCGCCGCCCGCGGGAAGGCCCCGTCGTCCGTTCACGCCCCGCTCAGGGGTGTCCGCCGCCTCAGGAGAGGCAATACGCGATGAGCATCACCCTGCCCCGAACCGAACGCCCCGGCCCAGGCGCCGGTGGCGGCCCGCGGCTGGGCTCGCCATGACCACCACACGGGCCGGCACCCGGCCTGCGCCGGTCGGGCTGCCCGACCCCTGCGGCTACACAACGCTGCTGCGGGCGCGGGCCAGGGCCGCCCTGGACACCGAACCACTGCTGCGCAACGGCCATGTGCTGACGCTCAGCTCGCTGCTCACCGCCGCCCTGGGTGCGTTCTTCTGGATGATGGCCACCTCCTGGTACAGCACCGCCTCGGTCGGTCGCAGCTATGCCGCGCTCTCCGCGGCGATGCTGCTGGCCGGGATCGGGCAGCTGAACCTGGCCGACATCCTGGTCCGCTTCGTCCCCGCCGCCGGGCGGCACACCCGGCGGCTGGCGCTGCGCTGCTACACCGTCAGCGGGCTGTTCAGCATCGTGGTCGCGGTCGGCTTCCTGCTGCTGGTGCCGGTACTGGCGCCCGGCCTGGACTACCTGCGCGCGCCCGTCCCCGCGGTCTGCTTCACCGCCGCCACCGCCGGGTACTCGATCTTCGTGCTCCAGGACGGCGTGCTGACCGGCCTGCGGCACACCGGCTGGGTGCTGGGCGAGAACGCGGTCTTCGCGGCGATCAAGGTGGCGCTGCTGGTGGGCTTCGGGATCTGGGCGCTGAGCGCCGGGATCCTGCTCTCCTGGGCCGGGGCGCTGGTGGTGGCGCTGGTGGTGACGAACGTCTTCCTGTTCCGGTTCGCCATCCCGGCCCACCAGCGGGCCGGGGGCGACGTCCCGGCGCCGCCCCGGCTGCTGCGCTACGCCGCGGCCGACTACGTCGGCGCGTTCTTCCGGCTGTGCGCCTACAACGTGGTGCCGCTGATGGTGCTGGACCGCTACGGCGACACCGGCAGCGCCTACTTCTCACTGGCCTGGGTGATCGCCTACACCCTGTTCATCGCGGCTTACAACATGGGTAGCTCGCTGATCGTCGAGGCCGCGCACGCTCCCGAGAAGCTGACCGCGAACGGCCGCCGGGTGCTCCGGCACAGCGCCGTGGTCCTGGCCTGCGCGGCGGCCGTGCTGTTCCTGGGCGCCCCCTGGCTGCTGCGGCTGTTCGGCCCCTCCTACGCGGCCCACGGCACCACGCTGCTGCGGCTGCTGGTCCTGGCCGCGCTGCCCAACCTGCTGGTGGGGGTCGCGGTGGACGTCTCCCGGGCCCGGCGCCGGCTGGGCTGGGCGGTCGGCCTCCAGGGCGCGCTGTGCGCGCTGGTGCTCGGCCTCAGCTTCTGGCTGCTGCCGGTTCTCGGCATCACCGGCGTCGGCGTGGCCTGGGTGGTGGCCGAATGCGTGCTCGGGCTGCCCCTGCTGCTGACGCTGCCGCGCTGGCTCCCGGCCCCCGGGAAGCAATCCTGAACGGCACAGTGACGGTCTGCGCCTGCACACCCCGGTCCCGGACCGGGGCGAGCTGACGTCCGGTGGAGGAACCGCTGACCGGTACAGGGAGGCCGATGCTCACT